>Ga0182008_10001673_pt1 | contig 14585 bp, 11 predicted proteins | sample Sormic07211129_1_FD_120482 | JGI IMG/M metagenome (GOLD analysis project Ga0182008, IMG submission 120482) | Rhizosphere microbial communities from Sorghum bicolor, Mead, Nebraska, USA - 072115-129_1 metaG | ecosystem: Host-associated > Plants > Roots > Rhizosphere | place: USA: Nebraska...
CGGCTCGGCGTGGCGATCGTGCTCGGCTATGTGCTGCTCGGCGCGTACGCCTGGTACGCCATCCGCAAGGAGCTGCCGGACGCGCCCCGGCTCGACTTCCGCGCGGCGCAGTGGCTGCCCGTCCATCTGCTGGGCATGGGGCTGATCTCCTGGCAGGGCGGCTTCGGCGGCCAGGGCAACATCGCACTGTGGTGGGACATCCTGCTCATCGCCGTCTTCTCGATCGGCATCTACTACTGGGCGATGGCGACCGCCTCCACCGCCGCGGACATCGAGCGCAGCATCGAGGAGGTCGTGGTCACCGACGCCCCGGTCCACTGAACCCCCGTTTCCGACCCGGCCCGTCGGCCCCGGCGCCCCCGCCGTGGCTGACGGGCCACCGTCATAATGCTCGGGTGACTTCCGCGACCCCCCACGCCGACTCGCCTTCCCCGCAGCGCTTTCCCGTCGTGATCGTGGGTGCCGGGCCCGCCGGTCTCACTCTCGGCAACATCCTGCGGGCCGCCTCGGTCGACTGTCTGGTCCTGGAGGCGGAGACGCGTGCGTTCATCGAGCGGCGGCCCCGGGCCGGCGTCCTGGAGGAGTGGGCCGTACGCGGTCTGGAGCGACGCGGCCTGGCGGACGGGCTGTTGGCGCGGGCGCAGCCGCACACCGAGTGCGAGTTCCGCTTCGACAACCGGCGCCACCGCCTCGCGTACCACGAGCTGACAGGGCATCACCACTTCGTCTACCCCCAGCCGTTGCTGGTGACGGACCTGGTGCGGGAGTACGCGGACGTGCGTGGCGGGGCCATCCGGTTCGGGGTGCGGGACGTCCAGCTGCACGGGCTGGACTCGGACCACCCGGCGGTGTCGTACACCGACCCCGAGACGGGCCGACGCGAACTCGTGCGCTGCGCGTTCGTGGCCGGCTGCGACGGCGCCCGCGGGGTGACCCGGACCGTGCTGCCGCGCAGCGCACGAATCGCCCGGCAGGACTACGGCGTCGGCTGGCTGGCGCTGCTCGCCGAGGCGCCTCCGTCCAGCGACTGCGTGGTGTTCGGCATCCATCCGCGCGGCTTCGCCGGGCACATGGCCCGCAGCCCCGAGGTCACCCGCTACTACCTGCAGTGCCCGCCCGGCGACGACCCCGACAACTGGCCGCACGACAGGGTCTGGGCCGAACTCCAGGAGCGCCTCGGCGCCGACGACCGGCCGCCGCTCACCGAGGGCCGGCTGATCGAGAAGCGCGTCCTGGACATGCACAACCATGTCGTCGAACCCATGGTGTTCGGCCGTCTCTTCCTCGCGGGGGACGCGGCCCATCTGACCGCTCCCATCGCGGCGAAGGGCATGAACCTCGCCCTGCACGACGCGTTCCTGCTCGGCGACGGCCTCGTCGAGTACCTCGGCAAGGGCGAACCCGCCGGTCTGAACGGGTACTCGGAGGCCTGCCTCTCCCGCGTCTGGGACTACCAGGAGTTCTCGCAGTGGCTGTCCGAGGTGTACCACGGCACCTCGTCGGGCGACGCCTACCGGGCGGGCACCGCACTGGCGCGGCTGCGCCGCCTCTTCGCCTCCCCGTCCGCGGCGGCCGCGTTCGCCGAGCAGTACCTCGGCATCGAGCCGGCGCCCTGACGGCACCCGAAGCGACGTCCGGACGCCTCAGGCCACGCCCAGCCCCTCCAGCACCACCGCACCCGGCAGTTCCGCGAACGCCTTGCCCGGGACCAGCAGCTTGCCGCGCCGGCGCCCGCTGCCCACCAGGACGTACGGCAGGTCCACCACGGCCGAGTCCACCAACACCGGCCAGCCGTCCGGGAGTCCGACCGGGGTGATGCCGCCGTACTCCATGCCGGTCTCCCCCGTCGCGGTGTCCATGGCGGCGAACGACGCTTTGCGGGCGCCGAGTTGGCGGCGCACCACGCCGTTGACGTCGACCCGGGTGGTGGACAGGACGAGACAGGCGGCCAACGTCGTCTCGGCGCCGCGCCTGCCCGCCACGACCACGCAGTTGGCCGACCGCTCGAGCAGTTCCCGGCCGTAGTGCTCCACGAAGACGCCGGTGTCCGCCCACTGCGGGTCGGTGTCGACCCAGACGATCTGCTCGGCGGGGACACTGCCGCTCCACCGGCGTACGGCGTCCGCGACCGGGCCGATCAGCTCGTCGAGGGCGTCGGGGGCGGGCAGGGCGGTGTCGAAGTCTCCGAGGGGTGCGCGCATGGCCGCACGCTAACAAAAGGGCTCAGCGCACGGGCGGCACGGAGACGGCCAGTACGAACTCGACGGGGACGGCGCCCCGGTTGTCGTAGCTGTGCGGGGCGCCGGCCTCGAAGGTGACGCTGGCACCGGCCGGAACCCGGTGCTCGGCGCCCTCGACGGTGAGGGTCAGCTCGCCCTCGGTGACATGGGCCAGTTCGACCGTGCCGACGGGATGCGGATCCGAGGCGCTGCCCTCGCCGGGCATCAGCCGCCACTCCCACATCTCCAGCGGGCCGGGCGCCTCGGTGCCCACGAGCAGCCGGCTGTAGCTGCCCGCGTCGGTGTGCCACAGCCGTACCGCCTGGTCGGACGGGACGATGCGCACCTTCGGGCCCTGCTCGTAGTCGAGCAGGGTGGTGACGCTGACGCCGAGCGCGTCACCGATCTTGACGACCGTGCCGATGCTCGGGTTGGTGCGGGCCTGCTCGATCTGGATGAGCATGCCCCGGCTGACCCCGGCACGAGCGGCGAGGGTGTCCAGCGTGAAGCCGCGCTCGTTGCGCCACCGTTTGACGTTGCGCGCCAGTGACTGGGTCAGCAGATCGAGGTCCGACACGTTCCGTCCAGGTCCTTACGAGTCGAGGCCGACATTTCGATGGAGGCCAATATTCTGGATGACAAGGTTCACTTCACTGAACTACGGTGTGATGAACCCGATCGTTCACCGAACTGTACTGCGAGGCGAGCCGTGACAGCGCTCTTCGCCCTGGCCACCAGCCTGTTGTGGGGCCTGGCCGACTTCGGCGGCGGACTGCTGACCCGGCGCGTCCCGGCGCTCACGGTGGTCGTGGTCTCACAGACGATCGCCGCTGCGGTGCTCGGTGCGATCGTGGTGGCCACGGGCGGCTGGAGCGAGGCCGGTCCACGGCTGTGGTTCGCGTTCGCGGCGGGCCTGGCGGGGCCGGTCGCGATGATCTCCTTCTACAAGGCGCTGGCGCTGGGTCCGATGGGCGTCGTCTCCCCGCTCGCGACGCTGAGCGTGGCGGTCCCGGTGGGCGTGGGCCTCTTTCTCGGCGAGCGGCCGGGCCTGACGCAGGCAGTGGGGATCGCGGTCGCCGTCACCGGCGTGGTGCTCGCGGGCGGCCCGCAGCTGGGAGGCGGCGCCGTCCAGCGCCGGGCCATCCTGCTCACCCTGGTCGCCGCGCTCGGCTTCGGCACCGTGTTCGCGCTGATCGCGGAGGCCTCCACCACCGTCACCGGACTGTTTCTCGCCCTCTTCGTCCAGCGGCTGACGAACGTGGCCGCGGGCGGCGTCGCCCTGTGTGTGTCCGTGAAGCGGGGTGCGCCCGCCCTCCCCCGGGGCGGCTTCCCCTGGGCCTCCCTCCCGGCCCTGGCCTTCGTCGGCCTCGCGGACGTCGCGGCCAACGGCACCTACTCGGTCGCCGCCCAGCACGGCCCCGTCACGGTCGCCGCCGTACTCGCGTCGCTCTGCCCGGTGGTGACGGCACTGGCCGCCCGCGGTGTCCTGCGGGAGCGGCTGAGGGGCGTCCAGGCGGCGGGCGCGGGCCTCGCCCTGGTCGGCACCCTGCTGCTGGCGACGGGCTGAGCCGCGCCGCCGGTCAGGCCTCGGCCTCCAGCTCCGCGAGCCTCGCCACCGCCTCCTCGTCCAACTTCGAGAGCGCCCGCAGCTGTTCGGGCGTGGTGCCGTCGGGTATCGGCACCGGTGCGGGCGTCCTGAGCGGCGGCTGCCAGCCCTCGGCGGCCGTCCAGCGCCGTACGACCCGGGCGGGCGCGCCCGCGACCACGGCATGGTCCGGCACCACACCTCGTACGACCGCCCCCGCGGCCACCACCACGTTCCGCCCGATCCTCGCGCCGGGCAGGATCACGGCGCCGGTGCCGATCCAGCAGCCCGGGCCGATCTCCACGGGCTCCATGCGCGGCCACTGCTTGCCGATGGGCTGGTGCGGATCGTCGTAGGAGTGGTTTGTCGAGGTGACGTAGACGTACGGCCCGAAGTAGCAGTCGCTGCCGATCGTCACCGTGGTGTCGGCGATGACATGGCTGCCGCGGCCCAGGACGACGCCGTCGCCGATGCACAGGATGGGGTCGGGGCCGAGGTCGAGGTCGGGCATGAGGCCGGCGGTGAGGGTGACCTGTTCGCCGACGATGCAGTGGGAGCCGAGGTGGATCCACGGCTCACCGAAGACGGTGCCGAGCGGGAACGCCAGCCGGGTGGCTTCGCCGATCGAGCCGAAGCGGAAGCGGCCGGGGTGGTCGGCCGTCACCGAACCGGTGCGCTGCACCCAGGCCCAGCCCGCGTGGACGGCGCGCTGTGTGAGGCTTCGCCGCCAGGATGAGAACGTGTTCTTGCGCTTCGGCACGGTGTCACCGTACTGAGCGTTCGCTCGCCATATGAGGCCGAAGGCTTGTGATCTTCGCCCTACCGGGTGGCGTACCGTGCGGGGTGTGTCCACAGCGAGGAGAGGGCGATGACGCAGAAGGCGTTGATCACGGGGATCGGCGGCCGGGAGCCGAAGATCGACGGAGAGGCGTTCGTGGCGCCCACGGCGTCGGTGATCGGGGACGTGACCGTCGAGGCCGGGGCGAGTGTCTGGTACGGCGCCGTACTGCGGGGCGACGTCGAACGGATCTTCGTCGGCGCCCAGGCCAACATCCAGGACAACTGCACCCTCCACGCCGACCCCGGGTTCCCGGTGAGCATCGGGCAGCGGGTGTCGGTGGGGCACAACGCGGTGGTCCACGGGGCGACTGTCGAGGACGACTGCCTGATCGGCATGGGCGCGACCGTTCTCAACGGCGCCGTGATCGGCGCGGGGTCACTCGTCGCCGCGCAGGCGCTGGTACCGCAGGGGATGCGGGTCCCGCCGGGTTCGCTGGTGGCGGGGGTGCCGGCGAAGGTCAGGCGGGAGCTGACGGAGGAGGAACGGCAGGGGGTCACCCTGAACGGCACCCTGTACGCGGATCTGGCCAAGGCCCACAAAGAAGTCCACGAACAAGTCCAGGAAGAAGTCCACGACTAGCGCGAGCCCGCGCAGTCCACTCGGTCTACTCGGCCGCGACCTTCTCCGGCTCCACCGCGGCACCCGCCTTCTTCGCCCGCCGCCGGATGACCAGCATCGACGCCAGACCGACCAGCACCGCCGCCGCCAGCCCCAGGTACGAGAACCGCTTCAGCCAGTCCTCGGCGACGACTCCCACGTAGTAGACGACCGCGGTGGTGCCGCCCGCCCAGCAGATGCCGCCGAGGACGTTGGCGATCAGGAACTTCCAGTACGGCATGTGGAGCACACCCGCGAGCGGCCCCGCGAAGATCCGCAGCAGGGCGATGAAGCGGCCGAAGAAGACCGCCCACATGCCCCACTTCTCGAAGGACTTCTCCGCGGTGGCGACATGGCCCTCGCTGAAGTACCTCGGGAACTTCCGGGCCAGCCAGGCCAGCAGCGGCCGGCCGCCCTTGCGGCCGATCGCGTAACCGATGGAGTCGCCGACGACGGCGCCCGCGGTGGCGCACGCGGCGAGGACGATCGGGTTGATCCCGGAGTGGTGGGAGGACATCAGGGCCGCCGAGACCAGGACGATCTCGCCCGGCAGCGGGACGCCCAGGCTCTCCAGACCGATGACCAGCGCCACCACGGCGTAGACGGCTGCCGCGGGCACCGTGTCGAGCCACTCCTGGACGTGCAACGCCGATTCCTCCCGGTTCATGACCCCCGCCGGACCGTGTTCCCGGCGTGCGCCGCACGGGGGCGCACGCCGGGAAGCCTACCGGGTCAGCCTGCCGAAGGGCTGTCCCAGAGGTCACACTGGTGCTCCTGGCGCACCGTGGTGCTGAGGGTGTTTCCCCCCTTGGACGCGGTCTTCAGGGAGAGGATCACGCCCGGACCCCTGGGCATGACGGGCTGACCGGCGGCCCGTGGGACGCCGTCCCGGACGAAGGATCCCCAGTAGTCGGTCATCTGCCGCGACAGTGCCCTCTGCTCCGCGTCGAACGGGCTCTCCAGTCCGAAGTGCTTGAAGAGGTACTGGACCTCGTTCACATGGGTCGCGCCGAAGTCGAAGTCCGTGTGCAGATTGCGCAGGGACGCGAAGGGCGGTGAGGTGCGGTCCGCGAACTCGTACGAGTAGAGCGGACCGCGGGCGGCAAGCAGCCCGTCCAGCCGCAGTGCCGGGCAGCTGAACACCGCGTCGCCCCATGCGGTGGCGTAGGCGACGGTCGGGGTGGGGTGGTCCGCGAGCGGGTAGCGCCGCAGCGCCTCCTCGCCGAAGGTCCGGCGCATCAGGTCGGGATACTGCTCGGCCGTGACCGGTGTGCCCCTGACGTCGAAGTCACCGAAGGCGAACAGCCGGCCCTCGTCCTTGTTGGAGCCGTTGATCACCGGCACCCGGGACGCGGTCCCCCGCGCGATCGCCTGCTCGGGCCGCACCGGCAGGAACGTGCCGCCGGTCACCGGGCCCCAGTCGAAGGCGCCCTGGGCGTCGAGGATCTCGCGCGCCGACTTGCCGCGCAGACAGGCGATCGTCGTGCAGCCGAGCCTCCTGGCGAAGTCGGCTCCTTCGGACACCGCGTCGGCGTGCGTACGCGCGCCGCAGTCGCCGTACGCCCCGCTCTCGATGACGGCCGCCCGGAACAGGCCCTTCGCCGTCGGCGAGGCCAGCTGGGTGCAGACGGAGCGGCCGCCCGCCGACTCGCCGGCGATGGTGACGCGGCCGGGGTCGCCGCCGAAGCGGCCGATCTCGGACCGCACCCAGCGCAGGGCCGCCTGCTGGTCGAGCATGCCGAAGTTGCCGGAGACCCCGTCGCGCGCCTCGCGGTCGAGACCGGTCTGGGCGAGGAACCCCATCGCGCCGAGGCGGTAGTTGACGGTCACGACGACCGTGCCCGTGCGGCGGGCGAAGGTGTCGGGGACGACGTCCTGTCCGGCGCCCGCGGTGAGGCCTCCGCCGTGGAACCAGACCAGGACCGGGCGCCGTACGGAGCCGTCGGGGACGTACACGTTCACGTCGAGACAGTCCTCGGTGTACGACGGCTGCTCGTATCCGGGGTCCCAACTCGGCGTCTGGACGCACTTGTTGCCGAAGGCCTGGGCCGACCGCACGCCCTTCCAGGGGTGGACGGGCCGAGGGGCACGCCAGCGCAGCTCGCCGACCGGCGGCTCGGCGTACGGGATGCCGAGGAACTGCCGCCCCTCGGCGGTGGTCTCGCCGCGCACCAGGCCCGCGTCGGTACGGACCACCGGGTCGTGCGCCCGAGTTGCCGCCTGCGCCGCCGGGACGGGGGCGAGCAACGCCGCCGCGAGGGCCGTCAGGGCGACGGTGACACGTCGTATCACTTGCCCACCTCCACACTCGCCCGCAGCCGCAGATCATGTGAGGACGCCCCGACCCACACCGTGCGTCGGCCGGTTCCGAGCACCCGATCGTGACGCTTCGGGTCCCATGAGGACAATGTGCGTGCGGCGACTTCCACCGTGACCCGCCGTCGCTCTCCCGCTCTCAGCGTCAGCCGCTCGAAACCGCCCAACACACGGACCGCCTGGTCGAGTCGGAGGTCGGGCGAGCGCCCGACGTAGACCTGCGGGACCGCGACTCCCGTACGCCGTCCGGTGTTGCGCACGTCGAAGGACACCTCGAGCCCGCGCCGGGTCCGGCACGCCCGCAGACGGTCGTAGGCGAAGGTGGTGTACGACAGCCCGTGCCCGAAGGGGAACAGCGGGCGCACGCCTTGCGCGTCGTACCAGCGGTAGCCGACGTGGATGCCCTCCGAGTACTCCTCGGTGCCGTCGACTCCCGGGTAGCGCAGGGGGTTGTCGGCGACGGGATGGTGGTGGTCGTCGACCGGGAAGGACTGGGTGAGCCGGCCGCCGGGGTCGCACTCGCCGTACAGCACGGCCGCGGTGGCGGCCGCACCTTCCTGGCCCGGGTAGTACATCTGGAGCACGGCGCCGGTGCGCCCGAGCCAGGGCATCGACGTCGAGGACGAGGTGTTGAGGACGACGGTGGTGCGTGGGTTGGCGGCCGTGACCGCCTCGATCAGCCGCTCCTGGTGACCGGGGAGGGCGAGGGTGCTCCGGTCGAGGCCCTCGGTGGCGTCCTCGTAGGCGAACAGGACGACGTCCCGGGCGACTTGAGCGGCCCTGACGGCCTCGGCGACGTCCTGGGCGCGGGTCGCGCCGGTGATCCCGCGCAGCCGGAACAGCAGACCGGAGGCGCCTGCCTGCGCGCGGATGGCGAGGGTGTGGGTGCCCTTGGCGAGGGTCAGGGTCTTGCGGCGGACGGACAGCCCGTCTGGGGCGGTCGAGACCAGCCCGCCCGAGAAGTACTCGCCGTATCCGGCGGCCTGCGGGAACAGTTCGGTGCCGTCGAGCAGGACCTTGGGGCGGGCCGTGGGCGGGGAGGAGAAGTGCAGGACGAAGGTCCACTCGTCGGCGTCGGGGACGGTGAGCGTGCCGTCGTAGCTCCAGGCCTTTCCGGCGCCGACCTGCTGCCCCTCGCTCGCGAAGGCGGGGCTGAACGCGGACGCCGGGATCGCCTTGCCGAAGAGGTCCTCGCCGAGGGCGTAAGTGACCTTTCCCGCACGGGACTTGATGGCGTCGAGAGGGCTGTCGGCGTGGTCGGGGACGACGTGGGCGCTGCCGCCGCCGCTGACGAAGGGCAGGCTGCCGGTCGGGCCGATCACCGCGACCGAGCCACCGCGGGCGAGCGGGAGCGTGCGGTGTTCGTTGCGCAGAAGGGTGGCGCCCGCCTTGGCGACCTCCAGGGCGACGGCCGCGCCGGCCGCCGCGTCACGGGCGGGGCGCGGCGGGATGCTGCCGTCGAGCAGGCCGAAGCGGTCCATGACGGCGAGGATGCGGCGCACGGCCCGGTCGACGTAGCGCTCGGCCACACCGCCGTTCTGCACGGCCGTCTTGAGCGCCGTGCCGAAATAGGTGCCGTCGGGCATCTCCATGTCGAGGCCGGCGGTGAGGGCCGCGACCGTGCTGTGGGCGGCGAACCAGTCGGTCATCACCCAGCCCTCGAAGCCCCACCGGTCGCGCAGGATGTCGGTGAGCAGGGTCTTGTTCTCGCAGGCGAAGGTGCCGTTGACCTTGTTGTAGGCGCCCATCACCGCGCCGGTGCCGGCGTCGATCGCCGCCTCGAAGCCGGGCAACTCGATCTCGTGCATGGTCTGTTCGTCGACCCGCACGTCGATGGACATACGGTTCTGCTCCTGGTTGTTCATCGCGTAGTGCTTGACGGTCGCGATGAGGTGCTCGCCCTGGATGCCCTCGATCTCCGCGGCGACCAGCCGGGAGGCGAGCAACGGGTCCTCGCTGAAGGTCTCGAAGTTGCGGCCCGCGTAGGGGGTGCGGATCAGGTTGACCATCGGGGAGAGGAGCACGTCCTGGCCGAGGGCGCGGCCCTCACGTCCGACGACCTGGCCGTAGCGGCGGGCGAGGGACGGGTCGAAGGCGGAGGCGAGCAGGACGGGGGCGGGCAGGGCGGTGGCGTGCGCGGTGACGCGGACGCCGGCCGGGCCGTCGGTCAGGCGCAGCGGTGGGATGCCGAGGCGCGGCACCCCGGGGACGTAGCCGGCCTGGCCGAGGGAGGCGGGGTCGGTGGCACCGTGCAGGAGGGAGATCTTCTCGTCGAGGGTGAGTTTGGCGATGAGGCCTTCCACGCGGGGGCCGGCCCCCGCCTCAGGTCTCGCCTCCGCGTGGGCGGGAGGCGTGAGACCGCCGGTGGCGGCCGTCGCGACGGCGATCGCGCCGCCCATCAGGCGCAGGGCGGATCGCCGGGAGACAGTGTCGGACATGAGCCGTCACTCCTTCGGTGTGCGGGCACGACGATGTGAACCGCAGGGGGTGCCCCCTCGGGGGGAGCGCGCGACGGCGAGCGGGTCTTTGTGTTCGGCTTCTGAACGCTCCTTCCGCACAAACGAACTGACGACCCGTTGGACATCACCGGCGCGGCGGGAAAACTATGACTGCGGGTGACTCGTGTCAATCATGCGAACAAGAAACGATGGAAACACGGTGGAAACACCGACAAGAAACGAAGACGGGGCCACCCTCGGTGGAGGGCGGCCCCGTCGGTGGATACGGGTCTCAGTCCAGCAGGGCGGTGAGGGGCGCGGTGGCGGAGGCGAGTGGCGCGGTGACGGGGGCAAGTGGCGCCGTGACGTCGGCGAGCGGGGCCGTCACGGTGGAGGCCGCCGCCAGTACGCCGACGAAGACGGATTCCCCCTCGTCGGGCGGGGTCGGCCGGGTCTCGTGGCCGACCTGCGCCATCCGGGTGCCGTACTGCCCGTGCTGCCCGTCCTGCCCGTCCTGCCCACCCTGCCCGGCTCCCTTCGGCCCGTCGGCTCCGCCCTCGGGGGGCTCTACGACGCCGGGCGACCGCCGTGCACTGCGCGGAGGACCGGGCTGACCGAGCTGACGGGGCTGACGGGGCTGACCGGGCTGACCGAGCTGACCGAGCTGACCGGGCTGACGGGGCTGACCGGGCTGACCGGAAGGCGCACTCCCCTGCGGTGCTCCTTCCGGTCCCACGCCGTCCGGACTCCCCGCGCTCCGCGCGTCACCGCCGCCCACTTCGAGCACCCAGCGCTGCCCGGCCGACCCGTCCCGCTCGCCGACGACAACGGCCTTCTTCTTCCCCGGGGCGACCAGCAGCCCCTTCCCGCCGCGCAGCAGCAACTCGCCGCGCACGGTGAGGTCGTAGCACACCTCCCCCGCGTGTACGACACAACCGGCCAGGACCACCGAGTGCCTGTCGGCGTCCGAGTCGTCCGAGTCATCCGAGTCGTCCGAGTCGTCCGAGTCCAGGCACAGGGTCGGGTCGAAGCCGCTGCGCAGCAGCCCGTCGTCCTGGTACGACCACTGCTGGGTCCCGGCGGCGGAGCAGGCCGTCAGGACGACGTGGGCACCGGAGACCGCCCGGCCGCCGTCGACGTCGAGGCAGAGGCCGGACAGCGCGTTGCGGAGCCTGCCGCGCCCGACCTCGACGGGGGCTCCGGCGGAGGCGGGTGACGGCGAACCGACGGCCCCGGTGCCGCCGACGGGCTTCGCGGGGGCGAGGGTGCTGCCGCTGGCCGCGCCCCAGGTGGCGCGGGGGCGCGGGACACCGTCGTCGTCGGACCACCCCTTGGCCACCAGGACCGTGGCGAGCAGGACGAGGGCGGTGACGCCGACGCCCACGACGGCGACCTTCGCCCGCCTGTCCGTGGGGTCGGGGCGGTGACGGCCGTTGCCGGTGAGGCGCAGGCCGCCGCCCTGTCCGGGACGCACCGCCTGGTCGCCGCCGCGTCCGGGACGGGAGTCCAGATAGCGCTGCGCGCCCCAGCCTAGGACCGTCTCGGCGAGGAGCACGCCGAGGCCGCCCTCGAAATGACTGAGCTGCTCGGCGGCGTGCCGACAGTAGCGGCACTCCCTCAGATGCTGCTGGACATCCGGGAGCAGGGCGCCGCCCCTGCGGATGGGGACGTCGAGGAGGCGGTTGTAGAAACGGCATTCCTTGCCGGGCGCGAGTTCCCGGTGGGCGCGTACGCAGCCCTGCCGTAATTGCTCGCGCGCCTGGTCGAGCGCGGCCGCCGCGGTGGGTTCGTCCACCCCTAACAGACCGGCGGGTACGGTTATGGGTTCCGCCTCGACCTCGACATGCCAGAGCAGGCATTGCGACGCACCCGGAAGGGCGCGGAATGCGCGCTCGGCGAGCTGTCGCCTTTCGGATGTCACGGAGCGTGCGGCCCGCAGTCCGCGGCCGCCGGTCGGTTTGCGGAGTTCCGGAAGCACCAGGGATATACGGTCGTCCGTCGCCCACTCCTTGACGGTGTCCCGTACGGCCGTCAGGAGCTGTGGCCGCAGCGCCCCGACGGTCGGCCGGTCCAGCACCCGGTGGAAGGCGGCGGCCGCGACCATCGAGGCGGCACTCTCGGTGGTCGCCAGACAGATGGCCGCGTACTCGCAGGTCGCACGCCAGTGCCGGACCAGCAGCAGGGCGTCCGCCCGGGCTCCCGCCGGGCCCTGTCCCAGCTGCGCCACGAGATTGCGGTCGGACTCGGCCGGACCCGAACCGGGGCGCGGCGGATACGGCGGACGTGGGGGATAGGGGGATTGCACAGAACCAAATTCCTTCCAAGCCGCAGGACGGCATGTGCAATGCACACGTCCACGGGAAAGCAGGTGCCTGATTGGTGCATACCTATGTGCGTCGGGTCTGGGACTGCCATAGAGCCGCGTCACTTTCGCACAATTGATGCACAAGAAACAAGGAGTTCGAGTGGCTCAAGTTCAAACGAGGAAAATTCAGATAAGTTACCGACGGTATCCGCACCGGTTTTCGATGACACCCGAGTCGACGGGCCGCAACTTGTGTGCACCCAAAGGTGGTTGGCGCACGAAATCTCCAACATCTGCGCCCTGTCCCGCACACACAGGAAGCTCCTAGGCTTCCCCCGGCAAGCTCTCATCCACGTCGGCCAGCATGGGCCGCATGATCGCCCCCCACTCTTCGAACGCCCCCGTTCCCGCCGCCGCCCGCACGGTCACCAAGGCCGTCGTCCCGGCCGCGGGGCTCGGCACCCGCTTCCTGCCCGCCACCAAGGCCACGCCCAAGGAGATGCTGCCGGTCGTCGACAAGCCGGCCATCCAGTACGTCGTCGAGGAGGCGGCGGCCGCCGGGCTGAACGACGTCCTCATGGTCACCGGCCGTCACAAGCGGGCCATCGAGGACCACTTCGACAACGCCTTCGAACTGGAACAGGCGCTGGCCGCCAAGGGAGACGCCGTACGCCTGGACGCCGTACGCGACCCGGTCCGGCTCGCCAACATCCACCACATCCGCCAGGGCGAGCCGCTCGGCCTCGGCCACGCCGTCCTGTGCGCCCGCCGCCACGTCGGCGACCAGCCCTTCGCGGTCCTGCTCGGCGACGATCTGATCGACCCGCGCGAGACGCTGCTCAGCCGGATGCTGGACGTGCGCGACCAGTACGCGGGCAGTGTGGTCGCCCTGATGGAGGTGGAACCTGAACAGATCCACCTCTACGGCTGCGCGGCCGTGGAGGCGACCGGCGAGGACGACGTCGTCCGCGTCACCGGCCTGGTCGAGAAGCCCTCACGCCAGGACGCGCCCAGCACCTACGCCGTCATCGGCCGCTATGTCCTCGACCCGGCCGTCTTCGACACCCTCGAACGCACCGAACCGGGCCGCGGCGGCGAGATCCAACTGACCGACGCCCTCCAGGAACTGGCCGCGGGCGGCACGGTGCACGGCGTGGTCTTCGACGGCCTGCGCTACGACACCGGCGACAAGGCCGACTATCTCCGCACGGTCGTCCGGCTGGCCTGCGCCCGCGACGACCTCGGCCCCGCGTTCGTGTCATGGCTCAAGAAGTTCCTCGCGGAACTGGAAAACGGAACAGACACCGCACACCGCAGGCTAGCCGCCTGACACCACGGCCTCTTACCGCCCCGACGGCACGGTTTCACCGACCGGGGCCCGCACTCGACGCCCGCAGCCTGACCTTGGCGACCGGGGCCCGGACTCGGCGCCCGGGGCGCAAGCCCGGCGACCGAAGCCCGGGCCCCAGGACCGAGGCCGATGCCCGGCGCCCGAAGCTTGGTCTTGGCGTCCGAGGCGCGGCCTCGGCAACCGCGGCGCAGGCCCGCAGACCGACACCTGAGCCGGACCACCAAGGCGCAAGCCCGCCAACCAAAGCACACACCCGTCAACCGAAACGCAGGCCGACCACCGAAGACCAACCCCGACGACCGAGCCCTATGCCCGGCAACCGAAGCCTGGTCTCGGCGTCCGAGACCAGGCCTCGGCAACCGCGGCGCAGGCCCGCCGACCGAAGACGGGGCCCGACCACCAAAGCGCAGGCCCGGCCACCGAAACGCAACCCCGCCGACCAAAGCCCAGGCCCCACCACCGAAACGCAACCCCCGAGCAAAGCCCAGGCCCCACCGCCGAAGCGCAAGCCCAGCCACCGACCGCACGACAAGGGCCCGAGGGCGACGTGCCCCCGGGCCCCGGACGCTCGGGCCGGGCTCAGCCGTTCGGCCGCAGGGTCCAGACGACGGTCATCTCGCCGGTGACGGCGCCGTCGCCGCGGCGGATCTCGATCGACACCGGGAACTCGGGGCGCTCGCCCGCGTCCAGCTCCGCGATGACGTCGGCTGCCGGGCGGCCGAGGGTCGCGGTGGCCGTGACGGCCCCCATCGCCAGCTTCTTGTACGCGATCTCGGCGCTCACGGCGAGCGGCACGGCCCGCGAGAGCTGATCCCCGAACGCGGCCAGCACGATCGTCCCGCTCGCGGTCTCCCCGAGGGTGAACATCGCGCCGGCGTGCGGACCACCGACGTGGTTGTGGAACTCGCCCTGGTCGGGCAGGGACACCACGGC
>Ga0182008_10001675_pt1 | contig 14580 bp, 11 predicted proteins | sample Sormic07211129_1_FD_120482 | JGI IMG/M metagenome (GOLD analysis project Ga0182008, IMG submission 120482) | Rhizosphere microbial communities from Sorghum bicolor, Mead, Nebraska, USA - 072115-129_1 metaG | ecosystem: Host-associated > Plants > Roots > Rhizosphere | place: USA: Nebraska...
ATGGAGTTCGGGAACGTCACCCACTCCTTCCTCGGTGTCGTCACGGTCGACGCGGCCATCGCGTGGGCGCTGGTGGGTCTGTGGCTGCTGATCCGTGAGCCGCTGGTGGCCCTGCTGCCGCGAACCTGGCAGCCCCGCCCGGCCGCCCTGCTGCGCTGCGGCACGCCACGCGCGCGCGTGCGGCCGTCGCTGCTGCTGCGCTGGTACGCGTCGGCGACGCTGGGCGCGCTGACCCATGTGGTGTGGGACGCCTTCACCCACCACGACCGCTGGGGCGTACGGCTGTTCCCGGTGCTGCACGACACCCTCGCCGGCTCACCTCTGTACTGGTTCATGCAGTACGGGGGTTCCGTCGTGGGCGCCGCGGTGATCGCCCTGTGGGTGGGGCGGGCCCTGAGGCGGGTGGTCCCGGCGGCCGAGCCGGTGGGGGTCGCGGCGCTGTCGGTACGGGACCGGCTGCTGGCCGGGGCCGTGATCGGCGGGTGCGCGGTCGTCGTCGGGGTGGAGCGGGCGGCGCGGTGGTGGGCCTACTGGCGGGCCACGGCGAAGCCCTGGGAGCTGATCGCGCCGCTGTGCTTCGGCGTGGGCGCGGGCCTCGTGGTGGGGCTGCTGCTGTACGTCGTGGGGATGCGGGTGTGGCGTCCGGCGGCGGCCGGTGCGCGGCCCGAGCGGGTCAGCGTGGGGCAGGGCCGTCCGGGCGGTCGCTGAGGACGCGGTCGGCCAGGCGGACGGCGTAGCTCCAGCCCAGCTCGGCCCAGAGCCGCCAGGCGGGGGGCTCCGCGGCGGCGGCGAGTTTCCGGCGCAGGCCGCCCGCGGTGCGGTGTGCCGTGCGGCGCAGGGCCGTGGCGAGGTCGGTGGGGACGCGGGCGGTACTCGCGCCGGCCGCGAAGACCGGCACCGAGGGGCACAGCGGGCAGGGGGGCGTGTCGGTGTCCGCCTGCGGTGACGCCGTCCGGCGGTGGACCATGCGTATACCCATGCCCGCATCCTTACGGTACGAGGGTGCGGGGGGCCTCTTTGCGAGGGCCACGGGAGTGACCGGGCCGGCCCCGGCCGGTCCGGCACCGCCGGAACACCCCGTCGCGGTTGCCCGCGGTGGCGGACCACCCCGTAGTGGTCGCCCGCCGCGGCGGGCAACCACGGTGACGCCTCTAGTGCGCGGCCGACTCCCAGTCCGCGCCCACGCCCACCGAGACTCCCAGCGGCACCCTCAGGTGCACCGCGTCGGACATTTCGCGGCGCACGATGTCCTCGACCGGCCCGCGCTCGCCGGGGGCGATCTCCAGGACGATCTCGTCGTGGACCTGGAGGAGCATGCGGGAGGTGAGGCCGGCCTCGCGCAGGGCGCCGTCCACGCGGAGCATGGCGAGCTTGACGATGTCGGCGGCCGTGCCCTGGATGGGGGCGTTGAGGGCCATCCGCTCGGCGGCCTCACGGCGCTGGCGGTTGTCGCTGTTGAGGTCGGGGAGGTAGCGGCGGCGGCCGAAGAGGGTGGCCGTGTAGCCGGTCGCCCGCGCCTCGTCGACGACCCGGCGCAGATAGTCCCGTACGCCGCCGAATCGCTCGAAGTAGGCGTCCATCAGGGCCCTGGCCTCGCCCGCGTCGATGTTGAGCTGCGCCGAGAGACCGAAGGCGGACAGCCCGTAGGCCAGGCCGTACGACATCGCCTTGATCTTGCGCCGCATCTCCGCGTCGACGTGTTCCCGGTCGACCGCGAAGACCTGGGAGGCCGCCGTGGTGTGCAGGTCCTCGCCGGAGGTGAACGCCTCGATCAGGCCCGCGTCCTCGGAGAGGTGGGCCATCACCCTGAGTTCGATCTGGCTGTAGTCGGCGGTCATGAGGGATTCGAAGCCCTCGCCCACCACGAAACCCCGGCGGATCGCGCGGCCCTCGTCGGTGCGGACCGGGATGTTCTGCAGGTTCGGGTCGGTGGAGGAGAGACGGCCGGTGGCGGCGACCGTCTGGTTGAAGGTGGTGTGGATACGGCCGTCGGTCGCGATCGTCTTGATCAGGCCCTCGACCGTGACCCGGAGCTTGGCCTGCTCGCGGTGGCGGAGCATGATCACCGGGAGCTCGTTGTCCGTCTGGGTGGCGAGCCAGGCCAGGGCGTCGGCGTCCGTGGTGTAGCCGGTCTTGGTCTTCTTCGTCTTCGGCAGGGCCAGCTCACCGAAGAGGACCTCCTGGAGCTGCTTGGGCGAGCCCAGGTTGAACTCGTGCCCGGCCGCCGCGTGCGCCTCCTTCACCGCCTGCTGGACGGCGCCCGCGAACATCTGCTCCATGGCCTCCAGGTGCGCCCGGTCCGCCGCGATGCCGTGGCGCTCCATGCGGGCGAGCAGGACGGAGGTGGGCAGCTCCATGTCACGCAGAAGGTCCGCCGCGCCGACCTCCTGGAGACGGGCCGTGAAGGCCTCGCCGAGGTCCAGCACCGCGCGGGCCTGGATCATCAGGGCCTCCGCCTCGGCGCCGTCGTCCGCGCCGAACGCCAGCTGGCCGTCGGCCGCCGCGGCGGGGGCCAGCTCGCGGCCCAGGTACTCCAGGGACAGCGCGTCCAGATCGAAGGAGCGGCGGCCCGGCTTGACCAGATAGGCGGCGAGCGCGGTGTCCATGGAGACGCCGGCGACGCTCCAGCCGTGCTCGGCGAAGACCCGCATCGCGCCCTTGGCGTTGTGCAGCACCTTGGGCTTCGCCTCGTCGGCGAGCCAGGCGGCGAACGCGGTCTCGTCGGCCTCGTCCAGCTGGGAGGGGTCGAACCAGGCGGCGGGGCCGTCGGCCGTGGCGAGCGCGACCTCGGCGACCGAGCCGGTGCCCAGCGCCCAGGTGTCGACGGTGGCGACGCCGAGGGTGCCGGTGTCGTGCCCGGCGAGCCAGGGCGCGAGTTCGCCGGTGCCCAGCACCCTGCCGTCCAGCTCCACGCCGTCCGCGACGACCGGGGTCTCCTCGGCCTCGGCCGCACCCGGGTCGACGGCCAGGAGGCGCTCGCGCAGGGAGGGGTTCCTGATCTCCAGGGTGTCCAGGACCATCGCCAGGCCCTTGCGGTCGTACGGCGCCCGCTCCAGGTCGGCGACCGTCTTCGGCAGCTCGACCGTGCGCACCATCTCGGTGAGGCGGCGGTTGAGCTTGACGGCCTCCAGGTGCTCGCGCAGGTTCTGCCCGGCCTTGCCCTTGACCTCGTCGACCCGCTCGACCAGGTCGGCGAAGGAGCCGAACTGGTTGATCCACTTCGCGGCGGTCTTCTCGCCCACGCCCGGGATGCCCGGGAGGTTGTCGGACGGGTCGCCGCGCAGGGCGGCGAAGTCGGGGTACTGCGCGGGCGTCAACCCGTACTTCTCGAAGACCTTCTCCGGGGTGAACCGGGTCAGCTCCGAGACGCCCTTGGTCGGGTAGAGCACCGTGGTGTGCTCGGAGACCAGCTGGAAGGAGTCGCGGTCGCCGGTGACGATCAGCACCTCGAAACCCTCGGCCTCGGCCTGGGTGGCGAGGGTGGCGATGATGTCGTCGGCCTCGAAGCCGTCGACCGCGAACCGCGCCACCTGCATGGTGTCGAGAAGCTCGCCGATCAGCTCGACCTGCCCCTTGAACTCGTCCGGGGTCTTGGAGCGGTTGGCCTTGTACTCCGTGAACTCCTCGGAGCGCCAGGTCTTGCGGGAGACGTCGAAGGCCACCGCGAAGTGCGTGGGCTCCTCGTCACGCAGGGTGTTGGCCAGCATCGAGGCGAAGCCGTAGATCGCGTTCGTCGGCTGGCCCGTCGCCGTCGTGAAGTTCTCCGCGGGCAGCGCGAAGAACGCGCGGTACGCCAGCGAGTGCCCGTCCATGAGCATCAGGCGGGGCCGGCCGCCGCCGGAGGTCGTCTCGGTCTTCTTCGATGCTGTCTCTGCCACGGACCCGATCCTGCCACGTGCCACTGACAGTGCGGCCACCGCCGCACTCCCGGGCCGCCTGGCTGTCACCGCCACATGCGAGGATCGAGACGTACCCACATGTGCAGGTGTGTGTGAAGGAGACGGCTGCATGGCCACCAAACCGCCCAAGGGCGATCCGGTCCAGGACGCGCCCCGGGTCACCGGGCCCCAGCACGCGGCGGCGGGGCTGTCGGCCGTCGGACACACCCTGCGCATCGCCCAGCAGCAGATGGGCGTGAAGCGCACCCTGCTGACACTGCTGAGCGTCAACCAGAAGGACGGCTTCGACTGCCCGGGCTGTGCCTGGCCCGAGCCCGACCACCGGCACAAGGCGGAGTTCTGCGAGAACGGCGCGAAGGCGGTCGCCGAGGAAGCCACCCTGCGCCGGGTCACCCCGGAGTTCTTCGCCGCGCACCCGGTCGCCGACCTGGCGGGCCGCAGCGGGTACTGGCTGGGGCAGCAGGGCCGGCTGACGCACCCCATGTACCTGCCCGAGGGCGGCTCGCACTACGAACCCGTCAGCTGGGAGCGGGCCTTCGACATCGTCGCCGAGGAGATCGCCGCGCTGTCCTCGCCCGACGAGGCCGTCTTCTACACCTCGGGCCGCACCAGCAACGAGGCGGCGTTCCTCTACCAGCTGTTCGCGCGTGAGCTGGGCACCAACAACCTGCCCGACTGCTCGAACATGTGCCATGAGTCGTCCGGTTCGGCGCTGACCGAGACGATCGGCGTCGGCAAGGGCAGCGTCTCCCTGGAGGACCTCTACAAGGCCGACCTGATCATCGTCGCCGGCCAGAACCCGGGCACCAACCACCCGCGCATGCTCTCCGCCCTGGAGAAGGCGAAGGCGAACGGCGCGAAGATCGTCAGCGTCAACCCGCTGCCCGAGGCCGGCCTGGAGCGGTTCAAGAACCCGCAGACCCCGCAGGGCATGCTCAAGGGCGCCGCGCTCACCGATCTGTTCCTGCAGATCCGCATCGGCGGCGACCAGGCCCTCTTCCGCCTCCTCAACCGGCTGATCCTGGAGACCGACGGCGCCGTCGACGAGGAGTTCGTCCGCGAACACACCCATGGCTACGAGGAGTTCGCCGAGGCCGCCCGCGCCGCCGACTGGGACGAGACCCTCGCCGCGACCGGTCTGACCCGCGAGGAGATCGACCGGATGCTGGGCATGGTCCTCGCCTCGGAGCGCACCGTCGTGTGCTGGGCGATGGGTCTGACCCAGCACAAGCACTCCGTGCCGACCATCCGCGAGGTGGTCAACTTCCTTCTCCTGCGCGGCAACATCGGCCGTCCCGGCGCGGGGGTGTGCCCGGTGCGCGGGCACTCGAACGTGCAGGGCGACCGCACCATGGGCATCTTCGAGCGCCCCGCGCCCGCGTTCCTGGACGCCCTGGAGAAGGAGTTCGGCTTCGCGCCCCCGCGCGAGCACGGCTTCGACGTCGTCCAGGCCATCCGCGCGCTGCGCGACGGCGAGGCGAAGGTGTTCTTCGCGATGGGCGGCAACTTCGTCGCCGCCTCCCCCGACACCGACGTCACCGAGGCGGCCATGCGCCGCGCCCGGCTGACCGTGCACGTGTCGACCAAGCTGAACCGCTCGCACGCGGTCACGGGCGCGCGTGCCCTGTTCCTGCCCACCCTCGGCCGCACCGAGCGGGACCTCCAGGCGAGCGGCGAGCAGTTCGTGACGGTCGAGGACTCCATGGGCATGGTGCACGCCTCCCGCGGCCGTCTGGAGCCCGCGAGCACCCATCTGCTGTCCGAGCCTGCCATCGTGTGCCGGCTGGCCCGCCGGGTGCTGGGCGAGAACAGCGTGGTGCCGTGGGAGGAGTTCGAGAAGGACTACGCGACCGTCCGCGACCGCATCGAGCGGGTGATCCCGGGCTTCCAGGACTTCAACGCGCGGGCGGCGCACCCCGGCGGCTTCGCGCTCCCGCACGCCCCGCGCGACGAGCGCCGCTTCCCCACGAAGACCGGCAAGGCCAACTTCACGGCCGCCCCCGTGGAGTACCCGCACCTGCCCGAGGGCCGTCTGCTGCTGCAGACCCTGCGCTCGCACGACCAGTACAACACCACGATCTACGGCCTCGACGACCGCTACCGGGGCATCAGGAACGGCCGCCGGGTCGTGCTGGTGAACCCCGAGGACGCGGCGCGGCTCGGGGTGGCGGACGGGTCGTACGTCGACCTGGTGAGCGAGTGGAAGGACGGTGTCGAGCGGCGGGCGCCCGGCTTCCGGGTCGTGCACTACCCGACGGCACGCGCGTGTGCCGCCGCCTACTACCCGGAGACCAACGTCCTGGTCCCGCTGGACTCCACCGCCGACGTCAGCAACACCCCGGCCAGCAAGTCCGTCGTCGTGCGTCTGGAACAATCGGGAACCGACTGAGCGTTTGCTCAGTCGGTGGTACGGCTGATCACGACGAACGGAGCACGGCCCATGGGCGAGCAGCAGCACGTGAGGTTCCCGCAGGAGGTCATCGACGAGTACGCCGCGCTCGGCGTCGACCTCCCGGCCCTGTTCTCCGCGGGGCACCTGGGGACGCGCATGGGCGTGGAGATCGTGGAGGCCTCCGCGGACCGGGTCGTCGGCAGGATGCCCGTCGAGGGCAACACCCAGCCCTACGGCCTGCTGCACGGCGGCGCCTCGGCGGTGCTCGCCGAGACGCTGGGCTCCGTGGGCTCGATGCTGCACGCCGGCAGCTCCAAGATCGCGGTCGGTGTCGACCTGAACTGCACACACCACCGGGGCGTGCGCTCGGGGCTGGTGACCGGAGTGGCCACGCCCGTGCACCAGGGGCGCTCGACGGCGACGTACGAGGTCGTGATCAGCGACGAGGAGGGGCGGCGGGTGTGCACCGCCCGGCTGACCTGCCTGCTGCGGGACGTGAAAGCGGGCGACGCGCGGCACATGGGCATCGCCGACTGATCGCGGCTCGCCCGCCCCGCCTCTGGCCCGGGGGCCGGACAGGCCATAGCGTCATGTCATGCGAACGGGAGGAGCCACCCGTCCGGGGGCCGTACTCGGCTGCGGGCTGGCACTGGCACTGGTGACGGGCGGACTGTGCACGGGGTGCGGAGGGTCGGGCGGCCCGAGCGCCGAACCCACCCGCACGGCCACGCCCTCGGCGTCGACCACCTCGCCCGAGGACCTGTGCACGAAGGTCGTCGCGCACTGGTCGCGCAAGGTGCTCGACAGCCACACCTACGGCGACTACCAGACCATGGGCCTGTCCAACGGCCAGTACGACATCCTGCGCAAGGTCGTGGACGACGCGCGGGCCGTGAAGAAGACCCGCGGGGCCGAGGCCGCCGACGCGCTGATCGGGCGCGAGGCGCGTAAGGGCTGCCGCGACTGGTACCGCACCGGCGGTCCGAGCAACGGGCCGTGGGGATGAGCGGCGTCGGCCCCGTCGAGCCCGGCGAGGGCACCCGGGCCCGGGACACCCGGGAAGGTGACACCGCCGTCCTGGCGCGCCCGCGCGGACGGCTCCCCCAGTGGTACGACCGGCACCGGCGCGCCGCTCTCGCCGCCGTCCTGGCCCTGGTCCTGATCGCGGTCGGCGGCTATCTGTACCTCACCCGGCCGCACCGACCGGCGCCCGCGGCACCGCCGTACCCCTCCCAGACCGTCGACATCACGTACCTCGATCCGGTGAACACCCCGAAAGGCGTACGGCCGCACAGCTTCAGTTTCGCCGTGGATCTGAGCGTGGACTCCGGGCCGCCGGTGACGGTCACCAAGATCGAGCAGCCGTACGCCGGACTGTCCCTGACCAGCGACCCCACTACACCCTTCCGGACGCATGGGGGCGGAAGTCGCACGATCGTGATCACTATGCATGTCACCCGATGTCGAAGTGTGCCCGAAAGGGCAGGACTCCCTTTCCTGGATGTAACTCTGCGTAATACGCGCGCAATAGAGGTGCACAGTTTCATCCTCGGGTCGCGCTATGCGCAACACCTCTCCGACGCCCTGGAAGCCATCTGCAACTCCCCCTCCAGGTAATTAGCAAAAGCCACGAAGCGCCTGACACACCCCGACGGGTCCTGCGGGTTCTCAGAATGCGGACGGGGCGAATCAGCCGGAATTCTGCTGTACTGCCCACTGAGCACCGCTCTGCATTACCTCGTGTCATAACAAGAGAGTCACAGCCTCACCCAGACCCTCCTCCAGGGTTCCTCGCCCCGCTTAGAGTCACGCCCAGTCACCGTGAAGCCGAAATAAACACTTCGGCCCGACGCAGTGACTCGGCCACTTCCAGGGGGGAGGGGCCGCGCCAGGGAAAGGACTGATCGTGCGTCAACGTTCGCTCATCGCCATCACCGCCGCGCTGGCGGCGGGAGCACTCACCCTCACCGCCTGTGGTTCGCGCGACAACGGCGGCAAGAGCAGCTCCGGCAGCGGCGGCACCACCGTCACCATCGGAGTCGACGCGCCGCTGACCGGCGACCTGTCCGCTCTGGGTCTCGGCATCAAGAACTCCGCCGACCTGGCCGTCAAGACGGCCAACAAGGACAAGACGGTCGACGGCATCACGTTCAAGCTCGTCGCCAAGGACGACCAGGCGCAGGCCTCCTCCGGCCAGCAGAACGCCACCGCCCTGGTCGCCGACAAGAGCGTCCTCGGCGTGGTCGGCCCGCTGAACTCGTCCGTCGCGCAGTCCATGCAGAAGGTCTTCGACGACGCCAAGCTGGTCGAGGTCTCCCCGGCCAACACCAACCCGGCGCTGACCCAGGGCGACAAGTGGCAGACCACGAAGGTCCGCCCGTTCAAGTCGTACTTCCGCACCGCGACCACGGACGCCATCCAGGGCCCGTTCGCCGCCGAGTACATCTACAACACGGCCAAGAAGAAGAAGGTCTTCGTCATCGACGACAAGAAGACCTACGGCGCGGGCCTCGCCGCCACCTTCACCGAGGAGTTCAAGAAGCTCGGCGGCACGGTGGTCGGCACCCAGCACATCAACCCCGACACCAAGGACTTCTCCTCGGTCGCCACCCAGGTGAAGAACTCCGGCGCCGAGGCCGTCTACTACGGCGGTGAGTACCCGCAGGCCGGTCCGCTCAGCAAGCAGATCAAGGCCGCCGGTGCCAACATCCCGCTCGCCGGCGGTGACGGCATCTTCGACCCGACCTTCATCAAGCTGGCCGGCGCCAACAGCACCGGTGACCTCGCCACCTCGGTCGGCGCCCCGGTCGAGACGCTCGACTCGGCCAAGAAGTTCGTCGCCGACTACAAGGCCGGCGGCTACTCGGAGGAGTACGGCGCCTACGGCGGCTACTCCTACGACTCGACCTGGGCCATCATCCAGGCCGTGAAGAAGGTCGTCGACGACAACGGCGGCAAGCTGCCCTCGGACGCCCGTGCCAAGGTCACCGCCGCCATGCAGAACGTCTCCTTCGACGGAGTGACCGGCAAGGTCTCCTTCGACGAGTTCGGTGACGCCACCAACAAGCAGCTCACCGTCTACGCCGTCAAGAACGGTGCCTGGGCGGCAGTCAAGTCCGGCACCTTCACCGGCTGACCCACCCGCACCACTCACGAGCCGCGCGGGGCGCTGTTCCACAGGCGCCCCGCGCGTTCTCGCATCCGGCGCAATGTCGAAATCCGTCGAATACATCCGAATAGTCTCGGAGGACATGCGGTGAACGAACTGCCGCAGCAGCTGGTCAACGGCCTGCTACTGGGATCCATGTACGGGCTGGTCGCCATCGGCTACACGATGGTCTATGGCATCGTCCAGCTCATCAACTTCGCCCACGGTGAGATCTTCATGACCGGAGCCTTCGGCGCTCTGACGGTCTACCTGTACGTGCTGCCCGACGGCACGTCCATGTGGGTCGCCCTGCCGCTGATGCTCGTCGGCGCGATCATCGTCGCCGTCACCGTGGCCGTGGGAGCGGAACGATTCGCCTACCGCCCACTGCGCACCGCCCCCCGCCTCGCCCCGCTGATCACCGCGATCGGCCTCTCGCTCGCCCTGCAGCAGGCGGTCTGGGCCTGGTACCCGAACGCCAAATCGTCGATCACCTTCCCCCAGATCGACGGCGGCCCCTTCCACATCGGCAACGTCACCATCCAGACCGGTGACATCTTCCTGGTGATCGCCGCCCCCATCAGCATGGCCGTCCTCGCGTACTTCGTCATGAAGACCCGCACCGGCCGCGGCATGCAAGCCACCGCCCAGGACCCCGACACCGCCAAACTCATGGGCATCAACACCGACCGCATCATCGTCGTCGCCTTCGCCCTCGGCGCCGCCTTCGCCGCCATCGGAGGCGTCGCCTACGGCCTCAAATACGGCGAAGTCAACTTCAAAATGGGCTTCCTCCTCGGCCTCAAGGCATTCACCGCAGCCGTCCTCGGCGGCATCGGCAACATCTACGGCGCCATGATCGGCGGCATCGTCCTCGGCGTCGCCGAAACCCTCGCCTCCGCCTACATCTCCGACATCCCCGGCATGGAGAAGTTCGGCAGCCAGTCCTGGGCCGACGTCTGGGCCTTCGTACTCCTCATCCTCGTGCTGCTGTTCAGGCCCCAGGGCCTGCTCGGCGAGCGCGTCGCGGACAGGGCGTGACACCGATGACCACACAGACCACCGCACCCCAGACCCCGGGCACCCCCGCCGCGCCCGCCCAGTCCGGACTCATCGGAATCCCCGCCAACATCGCCCGCGCCCTCACCCTCGGCGGCGCCGCCCTCACCATCGTCTCCACCTTCATGTCATGGACCTGGACCTCCGACTTCCCCGGCGACCTCACCGTCTACGGCTACCCCGGCGGCCTCCAGGTCCTCGTCCTCATCGGCTCCATCCTCACCACCCTCTTCTCCCTCGCCGGCTACGACATCAAGGGCCTGCGCCACCTCGTCCCCGCCGGCGGCGACGCCGCCCTCCGCTTCGCCGCACTCGCCACCTTCGCCACCGCCTGGTACACCGTCATCGCCATCAGCGACGAACTCGGCGGCATCGTCAACCTCGACCCCGGCGGCTACATCGTCGCCATCGCCACCCTCGCCACCCTCGTCGGCGCCCTGGCCCTGCCGTTCGAAAAGCCCGAACCCGACCCGATCGACCCCGACGACGACTCCTGGGAAAAGTTCAAGAACAAGGCCGCCCACCAGCGCGCAACCATCAAGGCCGCCTTCGCCGCCGGCGCCCCCCGCCCCGTCGGCAAACTCCCCTCCTGGGCAGAAATCCTCGTCATCGTCGCCGTCATGGCCCTCGGCCTCACCGTCTTCACCTACGGCATCGGCACCCAGTACGACGAACTCTTCATCGGATTCCTCCTCACCGCCGGCTTCGGCTTCGCCGCCCTCAACAAATCCGGCCTCGTCGCCCAAGCCACCCAGATCACCAGCCGCCACCAGACCATCACCGTCTTCGGCGCCTTCATCGCAGCAGCCCTCTTCCCCTTCACCCAGACCGACGACCAATACGCGACCATCGGCGTCTACATCCTGATCTTCGCCACCGTCGCCCTCGGCCTCAACATCGTCGTCGGCCTCGCCGGCCTCCTCGACCTCGGCTACGTCGCCTTCCTCGGCGTCGGCGCCTACGCCGCGGCCCTCGTCTCCGGCTCCCCCAGCTCCCCCTGGAACGTCCACTTCCCCTTCTGGGCCGCCGTCCTCGTCGGCGCCGCCGCCTCCCTCACCTTCGGCGTCCTCATCGGCGCCCCCACCCTGCGACTCCGCGGCGACTACCTCGCCATCGTCACACTCGGCTTCGGTGAGATCTTCCGCATCACCGTCCAAAACCTCGACGGCACCTCCGGCCCCGACATCACCAACGGCTCCAACGGCATCTCCTCCATCCCGGACCTCAACATCCTCGGCTGGAACCTCGGCGCCACACACGACATCCTCGGCTTCACCATCGGCCGATTCGCCAACTACTTCCTGCTGATGCTCGTCATCACCGCCATCGTCGTCCTCGTCTTCCGACGCAGCGGCGACTCCCGCATCGGCCGCGCCTGGGTCGCCATCCGCGAAGACGAGACCGCCGCCCTCGCCATGGGCATCAACGGCTTCAAGGTCAAACTCATCGCCTTCGCCGTCGGCGCCTCCCTCGCCGGCCTCGCCGGCACCGTCCAGGCCCACGTGACCTACACCGTCACCCCCGAGCAGTACCAGTTCGCCGGACCCATCCCACCCAACTCCGCCTTCCTGCTCGCCGCAGTCGTCCTCGGCGGCATGGGCACCATCGGCGGCCCCCTCATCGGCGCCTCCCTGCTCTACCTCATCCCCAACAAACTCCAGTTCCTCGGCGACTACCAGCTCTTCGCCTTCGGCGTCGCACTCATCCTCCTGATGCGCTTCCGCCCCGAAGGCCTCGTCGCCAACCAGCGCCGCCAGCTGGAGTTCCACGAAGAGGCCGAAGCGCCCACCGTCCTGAGCAAGACAGGGGCCTGACCACACATGACCACCGACACCACCACCCAGGACACCACCCCCGGCGCCAACGCCCCCGGCGAAGCCGTACTCGACGCCCGCGGCGTCACCATGCGCTTCGGCGGCCTCACCGCCGTCCGCAACGTCGACCTCACCGTCAACAGCGGCGAGATCGTCGGCCTCATCGGCCCCAACGGCGCCGGCAAGACGACCTTCTTCAACTGCCTCACCGGCCTCTACATCCCCACCGAGGGCGAGGTCCGCTTCCGAGGCGACGTCCTGCCACCCAAATCCTTCAAGGTCACCGCCGCCGGCATCGCCCGCACCTTCCAGAACATCCGCCTCTTCGGCAACATGACAGTCCTGGAAAACGTGCTCGTCGGCCGCCACACCCGCACCAAAGAAGGCTTCTGGTCCGCCGTCCTGCGCGGCCCCGGCTTCCACCGCGCCGAAAAAGCCTCCCGCGAACGCGCCATGGAACTCCTCGAATTCATCGGCCTCGAACGCAAAGCCGACCACCTCGCCCGCAACCTCCCCTACGGCGAACAACGCAAACTGGAGATCGCCCGCGCCCTCGCCAGCGAGCCAGGCCTCCTCCTGCTCGACGAGCCGACCGCAGGCATGAACCCACAAGAGACCCGCGCCACCGAGGAACTGGTCTTCGCCATCCGCGACAAGGGCATCGCCGTCCTCGTCATCGAGCACGACATGCGGTTCATCTTCAACCTCTGCGACCGCGTCGCCGTACTCGTCCAAGGCGAGAAACTCGTAGAAGGCGACAGCGCCACCGTCCAGGGCGACGAGCGCGTCATCGCCGCCTACCTCGGAGAACCGTTCGACAACGCCCCCGGCGACGAGGAGATCGCCGAGGTCGAAGCCGCCGAGGCACAGACCGACGCGCCCGGCAAGGAGACCGACCGATGACCGCACTCCTCGAGGTCGAGGACCTCCGCGTCGCCTACGGCAAGATCGAAGCCGTCAAAGGCATCTCCTTCAAGGTCGAAGCAGGCGAAGTCGTCACCCTCATCGGCACCAACGGCGCCGGCAAGACGACCACCCTGCGCACCCTCTCCGGCCTCCTCAAGCCCGTCGGCGGCCAGATCAAGTTCGACGGCAAATCACTCAAGAAGACCCCCGCCCACCAGATCGTCTCCCTCGGACTCGCCCACTCCCCCGAGGGGCGGCACATCTTCCCCCGCATGACGATCGAGGACAACCTCCGCCTCGGCGCCTTCCTCCGCAGCGACAAGGCAGGCATCGAGAAGGACATGCAGCGCGCCTACGACCTCTTCCCCATCCTGGGCGAACGTCGCAAGCAGGCGGCCGGCACCCTCTCCGGCGGCGAGCAGCAGATGCTGGCCATGGGCCGAGCACTCATGTCCCAGCCCAAGCTCCTCATGCTCGACGAACCCTCCATGGGCCTCTCCCCGATCATGATGCAGAAGATCATGGCAACCATCGTGGAACTCAAGGCCCAGGGCACGACCATCCTCCTCGTCGAACAGAACGCCCAGGCGGCCCTGTCACTCGCCGACCACGGCCACGTCATGGAGGTCGGCAACATCGTCCTCTCCGGCACCGGCCAGGACCTCCTCCACGACGAATCGGTCCGCAAGGCCTACCTCGGCGAGGACTGACACCCCAACGGCCCCCTCCGCTGCACGACGAGGCCCGCGCCCCTGATCACCAGGGACGCGGGCCTCGCCACATGCTCCGCAGGCCTCAGCCCTTGCCGGCCTTCTTCTCCTGAGCGTCCTGGATGACGGCCTCGGCGACCTGCTGCATCGACATACGGCGGTCCATGGAGGTCTTCTGGATCCAACGGAAGGCGGCAGGCTCGGTCAGCCCGTACTCCGTCTGGAGAATCGACTTCGCCCGGTCGACCAGCTTGCGCGTCTCCAACCGCAGCGTGAGGTCGGCGACCTCCTTCTCCAACTCCTTCAGCTCCGTGAACCGCGACACCGCCATCTCGATCGCCGGCACGACATCACTCTTGCTGAACGGCTTCACCAGATAAGCCATCGCACCGGCGTCCCTGGCACGCTCGACAAGGTCGCGCTGCGAGAACGCGGTGAGCATGAGGACGGGAGCGATCCGCTCCTCGGCGATCTTCTCGGCGGCGGAGATACCGTCGAGCTTCGGCATCTTCACATCCAGGATCACCAGATCCGGCCGGTGCTCACGGGCGAGCTCGATGGCCTCCTCACCGTCGCCGGCCTCACCGACGACGCTGTAGCCCTCCTCCTCCAGCATCTCTTTGAGGTCGAGCCGAATGAGTGCCTCGTCCTC
>Ga0182008_10001677_pt1 | contig 14570 bp, 7 predicted proteins | sample Sormic07211129_1_FD_120482 | JGI IMG/M metagenome (GOLD analysis project Ga0182008, IMG submission 120482) | Rhizosphere microbial communities from Sorghum bicolor, Mead, Nebraska, USA - 072115-129_1 metaG | ecosystem: Host-associated > Plants > Roots > Rhizosphere | place: USA: Nebraska...
CCTGACTCTCAAAGGTACTGCGTTATGAATCACCGCTGGTGGCTGGACCCATGCAAGCCCCTCGACACCCAGGCTTTGGAGCAGGCCACGGCCCGCCAGCAACAGCTGACCAAACCCGCCGGTTCATTGGGCCGACTGGAATCGGTGGCGGTGCAACTAGCGGGCCTGCAAGGGCAGGTCAAGCCGAGCCTGGATCGGCTGTGGATCGCCATTTTCGCCGGTGACCACGGCGTGGTGGCTGAAGGCGTATCGGCCTATCCCCAGGAAGTCACCGGGCAGATGCTGCTCAACTTCGTCAGCGGCGGTGCGGCCATCAGCGTCTTGGCGCGGCAACTGGGCGCGTCCCTGGAAGTGGTGGACCTGGGCACCGTGACGCCTTCGTTGGACCTGCCCGGTGTGCGCCATCTGAATGTCGGCCCCGGCACGGCGAATTTCCTCCAAGGCCCGGCCATGAGCGCCTCCCAGGGCGAACAAGCCTTGCAAGCCGGCCGCGACAGCGTGGCCCGGGCCGTCGCCACTGGGGCGCAACTGTTCATCGGCGGCGAGATGGGCATCGGCAACACCACGGCCGCCAGTGCCCTGGCCTGCGCCTTGCTCGATTGTCCGGTGGCGCAGTTGGTCGGGCCGGGCACTGGGTTGGACGCGGCGGGCGTCAGCCGTAAGGCCCAGGTCATCGAACGTGCCTTGGCGCTGCACGCTGCCCAGCAAAACGACCCGTTGCAGACCTTGTTCAACCTCGGCGGTTTTGAAATCGCCGCGTTGGTCGGTGCGTATCTGGCCTGCGCCCAACAGGGCGTTGCGGTGCTGGTGGACGGTTTCATCTGCAGCGTCGCCGCCCTGGTGGCCGTGCGACTCAACCCAGCGTGCCGGCCATGGTTGCTGTTCGGCCATCGTGGCGCCGAACCGGGCCATCGCCACGTGCTGGAAACCCTCGACGCCGAACCACTGCTGGAGCTGGGCCTGCGCCTGGGCGAGGGCAGTGGCGCGGCGCTGGCGGTGCCGCTGTTGCGTCTGGCCTGTGATCTGCACGGGCAGATGGCGACGTTTGCCGAAGCGGCCGTGGCGGATCGCCCGGCATGACCCTGCGCCTGGACCTGCTGCGTCATGGCGAAACCGAACTGGGCGGCGGCTTGCGCGGCAGCCTCGACGACGCCTTGACCGCCAAGGGCTGGGAACAGATGCTCGCGGCGGTGGAGCAGGGCGGGCCGTGGGATCGCTTGGTCAGTTCACCGTTGCAGCGTTGCGCCCGCTTCGCTGAACAGCTCGGCGCCCGACTCGGCCTGCCGCTGCACCTGGACCAAGACCTGCAAGAACTGCATTTCGGCGCCTGGGAAGGCCGCAGCGCGGCGGCATTGATGGACACCGACGCCGAAGCCTTGGGCCGGTTCTGGGCCGATCCCTACAGCTTCACGCCACCCGATGGCGAGCCGGTGCTGGCGTTTTCCAGCCGCGTGCTGGCAGCGGTCGAACGCCTGCACGCGGCCTACGCCGGGCAACGCATCTTGCTGATCAGCCATGGCGGCGTCATGCGTTTGCTGCTGGCCCGGGCTCGAGGCCTGCCTCGCGAGCAACTGCTCAACGTCGAAGTCGCCCACGGCGCGCTGTTTTCTTTGCAAGTGTCGTCCGACGCCGTACTGACAGAGGTCGGCTGAAGATGCTGCCATTCTGGATCGCCCTGCAATTTCTCAGCAGCCTGCCGGTGCGCCTGCCGGGCATGCCCGAGCCTGAGCAACTGGGCCGTTCGCTGCTGTTCTATCCGTTGGTGGGGCTGCTGTTCGGTGCTTTGCTGTGGTTGCTCAATGCACTGTTGCTGGGAACGCCGCCATTGCTCCACGCCGCGCTGTTGCTGACCGCGTGGGTGTTACTCAGCGGCGGCCTGCACCTGGATGGCCTGGCCGACAGCGCGGACGCCTGGCTGGGCGGCTTCGGCGATCGCGAGCGCACGCTGTTGATCATGAAAGACCCGCGCAGCGGGCCGATTGCCGTCATCACGCTGGTGTTGGTGCTGTTGCTCAAATTCACCGCGCTACTGACGTTGATCGAGCAAGGACAGGGCGTGATGTTGATCATCGTGCCGGTGTTGGGGCGTGCCGCGTTGCTTGGGTTGTTCCTGAGCACGCCTTATGTGCGTGCCGGTGGTTTGGGCCAGGCGCTTGCTGACCATTTGCCCCGGCGTGCGGGTTGGCAGGTGTTGTGGGTGGGTGCGCTGGGCTGTGTGCTGGTGGTGGGCTGGGCAGGTGTCGTTGCGCTGCTGGTCGCTGCGGCGGTGTTTATCGGCTTGCGCCAGATGATGTTGCGCCGGCTCGCGGGGTGCACCGGGGATACCGCCGGGGCCTTGTTGGAATTGCTGGAGATGGCGGTATTGGTGGGTGTGGTGTTGTTCTGAATTTGTCGTAGCACCTGTCAACTCTGACAGTATCGCCTCGTTAAAAACCGGTGCTTAATTCGCTCAAGGCCTTGGCTGCCACGCAGAGCGATGGGAAGCGTTGTGTAGTGTCCGGTGTTATCGATCTGCCAAAAAACTGGATGGCCGTTGGTGTCTCAACGGCTGAACGTTGTCAATGGGAGAGCGATAACATGGCAAATGCGGATAAAAAACTGGCGCGACGTGAGGCAAACAGCGCTTATCTCAGGGAGCGCACCGAGCACCAGTCGAGGTTGGGCAACCAATACATCATCATTGATCATCCTATAGTGGACATCGCCACAGGTCTGCTCAGCGGCCCCGAACTGAAGGACGGGTTGAAGGTGCAAATTCGTAAGTGGGATGCCCTACCGCCTCCGGGCTTACCGGAGACGATCCAGGTCATGTTCGATCGTACCGGCAATGGTCGTTTTGAGGTCGTGGCAGAACATGAATTTGTAATTCCTCTAGGTGGTAGCGACTTTCCGGAGACCTTCCCCTACCCGATGCTCATCAGGGTCGACGATCTTCCACAAAACTCTCCGTGCCGTGTGAGATATGACCATTATGTTTATAACAACGAAGAAGACGAAGCAGACAAATCTCCGATAACTCCGCTCATTTGCGACCGATTGCCACCCTATGATCGCGCCCCGCCGGAGGCACTGATCTTTGCAACCACCTACTTCGATGACAGCAACCTGGCCCCCGGCAGCAAACTGAAGGCCACGATTCCTGGTTATGATGATTGGCAAGCGACTGATCAAATCGCCGTTTATCTGGTGGACGCTGCCCATATTCCTGACGAGCCGACTGGGCTCATCCCGATTTTCTTCGACTATGTCCCCGCCCCGGGCATCTCGGACACCGAGATAGAAATCGATGGCGACCGTGTTCGTGAGTTTGGCGATGCCGAATGCGTGTTCATCTACGTCTTGATCGACAAGGCGACCAATACCAGCGTTCTGTCGCTTTGGCAGAAAATAAGCCTCACCTTCGGACGGCTACCGACCAACCTGCAAGCACCGGAGGTCCCCCAAGCGGATCCGGGGCCGTTGGTGGTCGAGCATGCTTTGTCGGGGGTGAGTGTCTGGATTCCCCTGTATGACAATCACAAGAGTTATGACTTCATTCGATTGAAGTGGGGGAGCAAGACGCTGGAGGACGTTGCTGTTGGGCCTAACCCGCCGGCCAGGATCGAGATTCCGGTGGAACCGAAACTCCTCATGCTCGAGGAATACGGCGAAAACACCACTGGCGACAAGGTGACCAACATCAGTTATCACGTCGTGCGTAAAAACCGGCTATTCGGACCTGAAGACCTCGATATCGACGTCAACTTCGAGGTGCCGATCCCCTGGGTCCCCTGGCCGTTTCCCGGCTGGCCGAATCCGGTGCATCCAAGCTTGAAGATAGGTGTCGTTACGAATTGGGATGGTAGCCGGACCAACCAGTTGACGCGGGCCGACAAGGACAAGGCGGCGGATTTCACCTTTACCTGGTACGCCGAGGCGGTTGACGGCCATGTCATCGATTTTTTCTGGAATGGCACTCGTGTCGTTGAGGCCCAGATCACCTTCGATGATACGCAGCATACACCTGGCGACGACGAAACCGTCGAGATCCCTTGGACTTACATCAAGAACGGCGGCAATGGCACCGAGGTACCGGTGCACTATCAGTTGAGCGCGCCAGGCATTGAGAATGACCTGGAATCCACCCCAACCGAGGTCGACGTCAATGCCATAGCCGTTGAACTGCCACCTGCGAGTTTTCCTACCATCGACACCACTTATCCAGGCTGCTCGGTGCTGGATGACGATGGCGCGCTCCAGGTCGCCATCCCTGACCTCACCGGCGTGCTCGAGGATGGTGACGAAATCAATTTCGTCTTCACCCCCATGAGAGGGGAGTTCCTGAGCGACCCTGAAGATCCGATCACCGCCGCGATATTCAGGCAAGACTACGTGTTGGGCGCTGCCGGTACACCTCTGACCGGCTTCATCATTCGAGTGGCACCTTATGCGGACCATATCCTGCCGCTTTATACCGAGAACGCAGGAACGAATCGCAGGGGCCGGGCGAAGATCCAGTATTTCCACGATGACGGCTCGGAAATACTTGAATCGACACCGCACACAACCATCACCGCCTTCCACCTGCCGGACACGCCGTGCGAGATCCCAAGGCCTTAGCCTGGAAGCATGCACCCGGGCGTTTGTTGCCCGGGTGTGCATGTTGACGCTCCCTCATGGAGGGACCTCTACATCGATATTTCACACCGAAGCAATGAGAAAAATCTCACGAACACAGGGATAAGTCCTACATATCTTCCGGAAACGAGTGCTTAGGATTGCCGCCTTTTGATCGTCCAGAGCAAGGCGGCAAGGCCAGGCAAGGGCGATTGCCAGACAGCTTGTTCACCCAGGAGTTACTCATGTCCGTCAGCCACTCATTCTCCATCACGCCGCTTGCGCGCGTTCTCAAACTTGTGACCCTCGCGCCATTGCTGCTACTGAGCCCGACCGGCCTGGCGCAGACGCTCATCGAAAACGGTGCGTCCAAGACCATCGGTGCCACCACCACGACTGACGATTACCTGGTGGAGACCGAAAGCAAGCTGACGGCCAACGGCGCCACGACTTACCAGATCCGTGCATCCGGCGGGTCGACGATCAATCTGAGCGATACCCAGGTTACCGCTCAAGGCAATGCCAACGGAGTCGATTTAGCCGGCAGCGAAGCGACTATCGCCAACGGCAGCAAAGTCGTCAGCAGCAACATCGGGCTGCGTCTGGCAACATCAGCCACCGGTGGATCTACCGCGGTGGTCAGCGACAGCGAAATCATCGGTGGGCGAGTAGGGGCAACCCTCAGTGCCAGCAGCCAATTGATACTTGAGGCAGGCTCCACCCTGATTGGCAGCAACGCCGATGGCATTGGCGTGCGTAGCTTCGGCAGCAAGATTTCCGCCACCGACAGCACCATCGTTGGGGGGCTCAACGGTGTGTACGTGTTTGCCGACCTCAACCTGTCCGCCGACAACGCATTGATCCTGGATAACTCCCGCGTCGAAGGCTTGACCGGTTCGGCGATCGTTGTCGATGGCCAGACCCAGACCAACAACGAACGGGTGAATATCGAAGTCAACAACGGCTCTACCCTGGTGGCTGGCAACGGTAAGCTCTTGGAAGTCGTCAATGGTTCTTCGGCGAATTTCAAGGCCGATAACAGCCAATTGGTCGGTGACATCATCGTGGAGGAAGGCAGCAGCGCTAACGTTGTGTTCGATAACTTCGCGACGCTCACCGGTCGCCTGGAAAACGTCGAGAGCCTGGCCATCAACAACGAAGCCCGTTGGATCATGGTCGGTGATGGCGAGGTCGAGAAGCTTTCCATGAACGGCGGTGGCATTCAGTTCGGCAACCCGGGCGAATTCTACAAATTGACCGTGGGCGAGCTGTCGGGCAACGGTACCTTCTTCATGCACACCAACTTTGCCACGGGCCAGGTCGATACGCTGACCGTGACCGGGACGGCCACCGGTAATTATCAGGTGGCGCTCGACAGCAGCGGCTCGGAACCCGGTGCCGCCGCTTCTATCCCGGTGGTCCACATCGGTGGTGGCGATGCCCAGTTTTCCTTGCTGGGTGGTGAGGTGGACCTGGGGGCTTTCTCCTACAACCTGATCAAGCAAGGTGACAATGACTGGTACCTGGACACCGCTTCGAAAGTCATCAGCCCCGGTACCCAATCGGTGATGGCGTTGTTCAATGCCGCGCCGACGGTCTGGCAAGGCGAACTCAGCATCTTGCGCAGCCGCATGGGCGAAGTGCGCAGGGACCAAGGCAAGGCCGGTGGCTGGATTCGCGCCTACGGTAACAAGTTCGATGTCAGCGCCAGCTCCGGCGTGGCTTACAAACAAACCCAGCAGGGCCTGTCGTTGGGTGCCGATGCGCCATTGCCAGGCGGTGACGGGCAGTGGTTGGTGGGCGTGCTGGGAGGCTACAGCAAGTCCGACCTGGACCTGAGCCGCGGCACCACCGGCGAAGTCGACAGTTACTACCTCGGTGCCTACACCACGTGGCTGGATGACGAGAGCGGCTACTACTTCGACGGTGTGCTCAAGTTCAACCGCTTCCAGAACGAATCTTCGGTCCAACTGAGCGATGGCAAAAAAACCAAGGGTAGCTATGACAACCACAGCGTCGGCGGTTCCCTGGAGTTCGGTCGTCACGTCAAGCTGGCCGACGACTACTTTGTCGAACCCTACACCCAGCTCTCGGGTGTGATCATCCAGGGCAAGGACTATCGCCTGGATAACGGCTTGGCTGCCGAAGGTGACCGCACGCATTCGCTGTTGGGCAAGGTCGGCGCGACAGTCGGACGCAACTTCGACATAGGCGAAGGTTACGTGTTGCAGCCGTACCTGCGTGCAGCGTATGTGCACGAGTTCGCCAACAACAACGAAGTGAAAGTGAACGACAACAAGTTCAGCAATGATCTCTCGGGTTCGCGCGGCGAGCTGGGTGCGGGTGTCTCTGTGACACTGACCGACAAGGTGTCGGTCCACGCCGATTTTGATTACAGCAACGGCAATAAGATCGAGCAACCGTGGGGGGCCAACGTGGGCGTGCGCTATCTCTGGTAACTCAATGGGCTGACGCTGCACGACGCGTTCAATGTTCTTTACACGCTGCGAGGATAACGGTCACGGTCATTGTCCTCGCGCTTCTTTAAGGAGTCTTGTTCATGAGCGAGTCAACGAATACGTCGTCTTCCGATAGCCCTAAAGAGCTGCTTGCACCCAGCGTGGAGGAACTGCTCGATAACATTCCGGGTGGTGAACCCAATTTGCTCCCGGAAGCCGCCACGCACGACGACCTGAAGGTCTGGTTTGAGTTGTGGGAGCACTCTGATCCTAAGCTGGGTGAAGAGTCGGTTGAACTGTTTCTTGACGACAACCCGGACCCGGTAGATCGCCGTACCTGGGAGGGAGCAGATATTGAGCCATCCGACCAGTATGTGACCTTGTTTCAACGATTTCTGCGCGGTAATGACGGGCGTCATCGGTTGCATTACAAGACGCAGGGTTATAACCATGAGACTGATACATCCGCCATGTTGGTGATCACGCTCGATACCACCGCGCCGATTCTGGCGGTGAACAGTCAATTACTGATCGACCCATACATCATCGAGAAGGGCCTCTCCGAGCAGTACCTCATCGACCATGGCGGGGTTGTTACCGTGAGGGTTCCTCCTTATACGGAGCCCAATCCCGGCGATAAAATCACGGCAAAATGGCTGAATGAAAACAACGGTCAGTACGAAGAGGTTATCAAGGACCTTACACGGGATGACTATGAAGACCCCATATTCATTGATTTCCCTGAAGCGCTGATCCGTATCGTGGGCGATGGCATGCGCTCGATTTCCTACCGCGTGGCCGACAGGGCCGGTAATGAAACAGCCGAGTCCACGGCGGTTTCGTTTCAAGTAGCGGTGGTGCGCGCGCCGCATTACGTGCCTCATCCGTGGATCATCGAGGCTGAAGGAAGCCCCGCGGAGTATGCCGACCTGAACCCACAGAACGTAATAGCCGGTGCCACGGCGCAAATCCCTGGCGATGCCGTCTATTACAATGACGATATCGTCCATATGCAGTTTGGTGAGCCAGGTACGGTGGGGGCCATCCCCATTCCCGTGCCCTGGGGCACAAAACAAGTGCGCGTACCACCGGCCAATATTGCGGCGATGTTCCAAAAGCGCGTGACGGTTTATTACGATCTGGTCCTGGCAGACTCCTCGAACAAACAGTCCAGGGCCCTGACGGTAGCGATTGGCTCGTACCCTGTGTATCGATTCCACGTACCTCAGCTTGAGTCCCCTTTTACCGACCCTGTCTCTAAAGCGAGTATTACCGATGCGGGAGTACCCGTTTATCAACGTGCATGGGCTTTTATCAGCGAGGCGTGCCTGGTGACCATTACGGTGTTGGGTAAGAATGCCCAGGCTCAAAACGTGAGCGAAATTGTGTTGAACGAGCATCGGGTTCAACAGGCGGAGGTCACGGCAGGGATACGTGTCCGGTTGCCGAAGGCCTTTATGTCGTCTCTTATGGCTAATCAAAAATTCACCGTCGAGACCAAAGTCAGCTTCGATGGGGGTGAAAGATGGACACGGTTCGACCTTTTGACGCCGACGCTGATCGAGTGAGTCCGGGTGGTCATTGTGGTAGGTGTTTTGGCTGGATTCGCCAATATGAGCATCACCGTTTTGCGAGGTGATCACAACTTGGCATCCAGCCTGGTTCCCCCTGTGGGAGCAAGCTTGCGATGATGTCGGCACATCCAACATCAGCGGCACAGAAAGACTGCTATCGCGAGCAAGCTTGGCTCCCACAGTTTCCTGACTGACATCAGGCGAGTGTACGCCACAATGAACCTGACCAGCCTTCTTGATACTTGAGGGAGTGGTGGGTGCTTGTTTACTGGTGCTTTTTTGTGGAGCGCCGAGGCAACAGGAGGTTGCCTGGTTTCATTTAGACAGGCTTAGTCCAGGGTGGTATTCGCGGATCTCCAGCTTGTCTGTGCTGATAATAAAGTTGACCCTCTTCTACAATATTATCCGTCAGCTTTTTCTTGTCACTCGCTAATAGTTCGTGAAGGCGAACACGAGCACGTTCGACCGGAGCTGGAGGGGCTACCTGCCCTGATTCGACCGAACTTTTAGCCGTGCTATCGATACCGAGTTCTGTGCCATTGCCAGAGTTTGAAACTTCGCTCGACCGTCTAGACAATGGCGGCTCTTTTCCTGCTCTCCTCAAAGAGCCTTCCGGGCTTGGATTCTTGCGGGTGGGGAGCGAAGCGGGGTCATCGGCACGTTGGGATAGCCGGAATTCTGGATCGAGGAATCTTCTTTCTTTCCAGAGCAACTGTTTCTTCATTGGTTCTCGGGCTTCAGGATCCAATTGGACGGTTGCTGCACCTTCGGTACCTTCACCTTCGGCAACGTAATCAAAATGAGCCCTGCCCCGAGCCACCCCAATGTGTCATTGGCTTGTTCATCCGGAACAAACGTCCTCGCAAATTCCGTCCCCCCTGCTGTCGCCATCGAGCCCCAGGTTACGACAGTTGCCACCGTATTAAAGGTGTTGGCCACCGCCGCGCTTGTGGTACCTACTGCCTCAGCCACGAATGCAATAAGCGGCCCAGCGTTAGCCGTTGCAATTGACAATAGAATTCCCAAGAGTATCGAGGCCCCGAACAATCCTCCCTGGAAGGCATAGTTGTTGACGAGACTTTGTGTCCGATGCCCGGTCGGGTCGCTGAAAGCAATCGGGTTGCCGGCACAATACATATAGCCATTGAGACCGCCAGCGCCGAAGGGGCTCATGGAGTCCGGGCTGTGGAAGCGCATCAGGCTCGGGTTATAGGCTCGGTAGCCATTACCCAGCAAATACCAGCCGGTGCTTTCAACCGCCTCGCCGTTGAAGGCCAGCAAGCTTTCCAGGCCATTGTTCTCATCACGTTCGCCATACGCGCCATACACCACGTCGCGCACTGCGCTGCCCTGGTTCTCGGCGATGACCGAGTGCTTGGCGTCGGTCAGCAGCAACAATGTCTGCCCGGTGTCGCTGGGATTCTGCTGTCCTAGGGGTTGGCCTTCATGGTAGAGAAACTGAATGTGTTGATCGTCATGCCAGGTGTCGGTGATCCGCGTTCCCTGATAAAAGCGCAGGGTTTGAGTGTCGCCTTGCGGCAGGACTGCTTGCAAATTGTCATGGGGATCATAGCGGTATGCTGTCACGGGTTGCCCCGCCGGGGTCATGACGGCCACCAGGCGGCCCTGGCTGTCGTAGCTCAGCCGCTGACCGGTCTCGTCGTGCTCAAGGTTACCGTCGAGGTCATAGCTGAAACGGCGTTCCAGGTGTTGATAGTCCGGATGGCTGTGGTTGGCGCCGAGTAGTTGGCAAGGGTCATCGTCGGCAAAGGTGAAGTGCGCGATGTCCAGGCTGCCATCGTTGAACACCGTTCGTGTATAGATGATGTTGTCCAGCGTATCGAACTCGAAGTATTGGCTGACGATGGCGTTGCCAAAACGGTCCTTGGGCAAGTCGCTGCCCGAACACCGATAGCGCTCCAGGCGACCGCGCAGGTCGTAGCTGTAGGTTTCCAGCAGGGCGCTGGCGCCGTCGACCCTCAGGTGTCGGGTCTTTACGTTGCTGTCGGCCAGGTACGTCAGTTCGATGGAGCGCTCGGCTTCGATGGGGCGGCCTTGCGCGTCCAGCATCACCAGGGTGCGTAAGGTTTCGCGCCCCACTTCGTCGAACTCCAGGGTGGTGGTCAGCGTGTTGTTGGTCGTCTTGTCTTTGGTGGTGGTGCGGAACACGCGACCGATCGCATCGTAATCGAAGGCTGCGTGCAATTGCCCTTGTTCCATGCTGAGCAGCCGTCCATTGCGTCGGTCGTAATCCATGAGGGTCTGATGGTTGCCAATGTCGGTGCGGCTCAGGCGTCGACCTTTGAGCGAGGTCTTGTAGCGGGTGGTGTAGGTTTTGTTGTCGACGATGTCCTTCCAGCTCTCGGCGATCAGGCGGCCGGCTTCATCATAGGAAAAATGATATTCGCCCTGGCTGTTTTTCGAGCTGTCGAGCCGGGCGTCCAGCAGGTCGACTTCGAAAGTGGACTCATCATCGGGGGCGGTGACGACGGTCGGCTGTTCACTCAGGCCGTGCTTGTATTGATAGTCGATCTGGTTGCCGGCCGGGGTGATCCGATGTTTGGGTTGGAAATGGCCGGCTTCGTACACCAGTTGTTCGTCCCTAGGGCCCACCTTCAAACCTGTCAGCCGATCCAGGCCGTCGAACCGTTGTTCGCCGAGGCGGCGAGTGGGCAAGTGGGTGTTGCCCGGCTCCACTTCGATGGAGGTGCGCAGTTCGGCCTGGCTGTGCTCGGCGTAAGTGTGACGGACGGTGCTCAGGTCAGGCAGTGTGGTACTGAGCAGGCGGGCGAACGCATCGTAGCGATAGCGGGTGACCTGGCCGAGCGCGTCGACCTCTCGCGTGCAATTGCCCAAGCCATCGTACTTGAACGAGATCTGGCTGATGCGCTGCCCGTCCACACCGATCCGTTCGACGCTGACGGTTTTTTCGAAACGATTGGTGACGGTTCGGGTGCGTGCAGTGCCGTCGACCCACTCTTCGGTGGCAAAGGCAATCGGGTTGTTGAGGGTCCACTGTTTCACCCCATCGGGCCGGGTGACGCTGTCCTGGAGGCCCCACAGGTCGTAGGTGTAGGACGTCGTCAAGCGAAGGTCGACGGCCTCCAGCCAGTCGATTTCGGTTTCCTCGACCAAAAAGCCCTTGGCGTTGTACTTCGCGCTGTAGATATCGCGATAACTGCCGCCGGAGTGGTCGAGGTCTTCCATCTCCTCACGCACAGCCCGGCTCAAGCCGTCAAAGTGCGTGCGCACCCTGACCCCCTTGACGTCCTCCATTTGCTGGTAGGCCTGGGTGGTGATCGGGTTCTGTCCTGCATCGGCCGGGCGTATCAGGCGGTAGCTGTAGCGACGAGTTGCCGGATAGTCGCTGTTGGGCGCCTGGGTTTCGCTCAGCACCCGGTTCAAGGCGTCGTAACGGTAGCTGTGCTCAATGCCGTTTTCAGTGACCAGCAAGGGCTCGCCGTTGAGCATCGAGCGCTCGTCGACCACCGTGCGTGCGGCATTGTCGACATCCGACGAGAACTGCTGCACGGTGCGCAAGGATTGGTTGGTGGGATTTTTCGTGTAGCTGTAATCGATGACCGAAGTCGGCCCCGTGTCATCGCCCATGGTCATGGCTTGCCGAGCGCGCCGGCCGTGGGTCAATGGGGTGCTGGGGGTGTTGATGTAGTCGAAGACAGTGAGTGAAAGTTGTCGCTCCGTCTCGTCGGTCAACTCATACAGGCGCTCCTCCACCACGCACAGCCAGGGCAGCGTGATCGCGCTGCCGCTGATGGCCGGCAACGTCTGATAGCGAAACCGGGTGCGCTTGGCCGACGCGCCGGGTTCGAGGTCCGGGACACGCTCGGGGTCGCTTGACGGCGTTACCGTTTTCTCGCGGACATGCCGCACGAAACCGTACGGGTCTGCCGGGCAAAAGCCTGCGACACCGTCGGCAGGGTAGTAGCTGATTGACTCGGTAAGGCCGCTGGGTTCGATGCGCAGCGTTTGGTTGCCATGGATGTCGTATTCGTTGATTTCCGTGTCCAGGCGCCAGAACCGTGGGTCATCACTGATCGACCATAACGTCGACATTTTTCTTGGCAACTGGCATTGCCGTGGCTGGTTGTCGAAGGACAGCTTGTCGTCATCATCGGCGTAATAACGGGTGCGTATGGTTTTCTGGTGGTTGCCCTGGGCGATGACTTCCTGGGTCTGCAAGTGGAAGCGGTTGAACGTGCGGGTGATGCTGCGCACCGTCTCGGTCCCGCTCATCAGGCTTTCGGTGGTGGTGTAGGTGTAGGGTTCGAGGACTTTGAACAGGTTGTCCAGGCCGTCGTCATCCCAGTTGATGGCGCTGCCATAGCCGAGGAAATTATGGCTATCGGCCCCGTAGCTGTATGCCACGACAATGGGCGGATTATCGCCGCCCGGGTCGGTGGTGTGGCGGGTCACCCTGGGCAATTTGCGTTGGGTATCCCGGCCGGGGAAACCATGGCCCTCGTCGTTGTACAGGATGGTTTCATGGGCACCCAAAGGCGTCCAGACCGCGCTGATGCAGCTCAGGGTTTTTTCCGTCTGGTATTCGAAGCGCCAGCCGGCGCCTTCGGTGGTCGGCAGGGTGATGCGTTCGACGTGATCATTTATCAGGTTCAGCACCACTTGCGCCGAAGGGATCCCATTGGTGAGGCCCATGGCAAACGTGACGGTATGCGCGGCCGTATCGCGGGTGATCCGCAGCAATGCCCCGGTGCTGTCGAGAAGGGCACTGAGCATCGGTTGGCCACTGGGGGCGGTAATGTACTCAAGGCTGACCTCATGGCCTTGCGGGGAATACATTTTTACCGGCACGGCCACTTGTGGCGAGGCCCCCTTCAATTCGAGCACTTCTACAAGCCCGGATTTGTGCACGACCTTGAATCGGTTATCGTTATCGGGCAGGGTGAATAAATGGAAGTTTTCTATTTTCTGCTCTTTCATCCGCAGGCGATGGGTAAAACCGGGGTAGGGCCCCGTCACCCTGAACGTTTCGCCTGAATGCAACGAGATGATCTGGGTGTCGGACGCATATTGCGTCAGGCCCATTTCCCAACCCAGGCCAAAACCAGCGTCGACGGTGTTGAGGGGGTTGAAGTTGAGTGTCAGGGGCACCACCGGGCCGCTGAGTTCGCAGGTTTTGACTTCTGGTAGAGATAAGGAAACCGTGTATTGGCCCGTGCGCGCGTCGACTCCGGATTGGACGAAACTTAGGAAGTTGAAGGCGTTGGAGTGGACGGCGGTGGTGGTGGCCATATTAATGTCTCTTGAAGCGTAATATTAATATTTCATTGTCCTTCGCTGACAGATACGCAGCTAAGATGTCCATTGATCTGGCTGTCGCCTGCGCGATGCCTGATCTTCAATACGCCAGGTGCAATGACCGAGTTCAAAGGTGCTGAGTACATTACAGCGAGAGATATGTAGCTGTCAGCGGGGGTGGTGGTCGGGTCTTTTGTCGTGCGAACTTCTATTTCCCAACTATCGTTCCATCTGCAGTTACCTCCATGAGGCCACCTATCATCCAAAAAAGTGATGTGGAGTGCGGACGGTACGTTAACGAAGCGAACGGTATATGCCTGATCATTTGTGCATCCATAGTTTCCAACATAATACTCCCCTGGAATAGCTGGGATGCTGCACTCTCGGACGCCATCACCTTCACGAACCATAATGTATCCTGCGGCATTGCTTGCGGTGATTATGCAATGGGAACCTATTAGACTAAATAAAAGAAGGGTAAAGCTCTTTCTGAAAGTGTTCATATTCTGATCTCAGCTTTTAGAGGGTGCGGTTCGCATAAAATATAACCGAAAATTTTTCCGCGTAAACCTAACACTTCTGATAGTTCCAAAGCCGCTCGTTCAGGCGTAAATCTTAAAGACAGGAGCCCAGTAGCTGTCCTTTGCATCGCTGAAAAAACTTC
>Ga0182008_10001678_pt1 | contig 14564 bp, 12 predicted proteins | sample Sormic07211129_1_FD_120482 | JGI IMG/M metagenome (GOLD analysis project Ga0182008, IMG submission 120482) | Rhizosphere microbial communities from Sorghum bicolor, Mead, Nebraska, USA - 072115-129_1 metaG | ecosystem: Host-associated > Plants > Roots > Rhizosphere | place: USA: Nebraska...
CCGAATCGGTGATCTTGGCCAGGTTCAGGTGCGCCTTGTAGCTGGAAATATACCCGGCCGACTCAAGCCGTTTGACCCGTTGCAGGCAGGGACTGGCCGACAAACCCACGGCATCGGCCAGGCTGACGTTGGTCATGCGGCCGTCTTTTTGCAGCTCAACCAAAATGCTGATGTCGATCCGGTCCAGTTTCACTAAACCTTCCATTGCGTACCTCGTGACTGCCGTTTGTAGGACAATCTTCTAGCAAAATCAGCGCCGTAAAGACAGCTGATGCTGAGCCACCAGATCCGCCATGCTGTTGATGCAGTAATCCGCCGCGCAAGGAGATGGCTTATTTTCACGTGCACGACTGATCAGGCATACATTGGCGGCCAACCGCCGACCGGCAGAGGGCCGCGTCACTTGCAGGATATCTCCGGCTTCAAGTCCGTTGGCTTTTAACCAATCCTGATCCTGCAATGGATCGCTGGCCAGTGAAATGAAATCGTCGGGCATAATCCCCAGCCGCTCACAGAGCAGCGCTCGATCTTCAACATCCCGGTCGCCTTGCACCAGCAGGCGATAGAACTTGCGCAGGTACAGCATCGCCCCCGGCGCATCCTCGAACAGCGACCAATTGGCGACCGAACGGGCAAAGCTCATGCCCTCCTCCCAGCTGGCTTTGAGCCCCCAGCATTCAGCCAACTGGCGATGGGCGAAACACAGCAGACCACTAAAACCCAACTCACCGAAGCGCGGATACAGTGCGCGCAACACCTCGCTGTATTCGGCCAGTACCTGTTCCTTGTCCGGGTGTCCGCCCCGGCTGTCGAGCAAGGGTTGCAATGCCGCCCAGACTCCCGAATCCCGATCGACCAGAACCTCGTCGCAATGAATGAGCAGCGCTCGATATTCAGTCAGCCCCATGATGTGCAAAGCCTCCGATGATGCATTTCATCCATGCTCCATAAACGCGCACGGGCGATGCCTTGCGGCACCGCCTCGAGCGGGCACGAACTCATTTCAAGACGCGTGCCAATGCGGCTTCCAGAATCTGCAAGGCTTCGTCGACCTGTTCATCTGTTGTCACCAACGGCGCGAGGAAGCGCAGCACGTTTCGGTGGACACCGCATTTGATCACCAGTAAGCCGCCGGCCCGGGCTTCATCGATCAGCCGCTGATTCAAGTCGGCGTCTGGTGTGCGAGCCTCGTCATCCTTGATCAGCTCGAGCGCCAACATGAAACCGGTGCCGCGTACGTCGCCGATTTGCCAGTGACGAGCCTGCAAACGCAACAGCCCCTGGCGCAAACGCTCGCCCAGTGCTTCGCTCCGGGCAAGCAATTGTTCTTGCTCGTAGGCTTCTATCACCGCCAGTGCCGCAGCGCAGGACAACGCGTTACCGCCGTAGGTGCCGCCCAAGCCGCCTGGCAGCGGGGCGTCCATGATCGCTGCCTTGCCGACCACACCCGACAGCGGCAATCCACCTGCCAGACTCTTGGCGACCGTCACCAGATCCGGCTGAATCCCGGCATGCTGGAAACCGAACCATTTGCCGGTACGGCCGAAACCGGTCTGGATTTCATCGAGGATCAACACAATGCCGTGCTTTTCAGTCAAAGCACGCAGAGCCTGGAGAAACTCCGCCGGTGCCGAGAGGAAACCGCCATCGCCCTGCACCGGCTCGATAATGATGGCCGCGACCCGCTCCGGCGCCACCTGAGTGGCGAACAACTCGTCGAGAGCCTTGAGCGCCATGTCGCTGTCGACACCGCGATAGGCATTCGGGTACGGGGTATGGAACACCTCCGGCGCAAACGGCCCGAAGTTCTGCTTGTAAGGCTGGCTCATGCCGGTCAGCGTAGTGCCAAGCAAGGTGCGACCGTGGAAGCCGCCGCGAAAGGCGATAACGGCAGAACGGTTGGTGTGGGCGCGGGCGATCTTGATCGCGTTTTCCACGGCTTCGGCGCCTGAGGTGAAGAACGCTGCTTTATAAGCGTCCTGACCGCCTATCATTTCGCACAGGCGTTGGGCCAGATCGAGGTAAGGCTTATACGCAACCACCTGGAAACAGGCGTGGGAGACCTTTTGCAATTGTGCCTGGACGGCTGCGACCACTTTTGGGTGATTGTGGCCGATGTTTAGCACGCCAATACCGCCGACGAAGTCCAGGTAGCGCTTGCCGTCCACATCCCACAATTCGGCACCTTGGGCGCGATCGATCACCAATGGGTGAGCGGTAATCAGGCCACGTGGCACGAATTGATCGCGCTGACGGAGCAAATGAGGGGTTTCGTCGACTTTGCTATTCATGGCATATCCCATCGTGAGTCCGGCAACCGGGAGGTGGTTGCGATGGTGTTCAGGTTAAGCCTTGCGCGAAACGATCTACGCCGAACTTGGCCCCTGAGAAATTCGGATCAACTGTTTTCACCCTGCCAAACGGCAGATTCCTTCAGCAGGCCGAATCTGCCGGAGCATCGCCAATAAAACCTCGTGCAACCCGTTTAACCCGGTGCTTTCGACAGATCCTGCGCTGCCATTGCGCGAGGATGGAGAGCACCTTCACCCTTTCAGGAAATGCCCATGGCCCTGCTTTACAAAGCTGACCCTGTACGCGGCGAGCAGTGGAAAGCGCTGTTCGCCGAGCACGCCCCGGATATCGAATGGCGCGCCTGGCCAGACATCGGCGACCCCACGGACATCGAGTATCTGGCCGCCTGGCAGGCGCCCGACGATTTTGAGGCGTTGCTGCCCAATCTTAAAGTGCTGTTCGCCCTGTCCGCCGGGGTCGATCAACTGGACCTCGCCAGCTTGCCCGTCAGTTTGCCGCTGGTGCGCCTGCTGGATCCGGGCATCACCCGGGGCATGTGCGAGTACGCCTGTTTCGCTGTGTTGAGCCTGCATCGGGACATGCTCCGTTATCGCCAGCAACAAATGGCTCGCTGCTGGCAGGCGCACCTGCTGCAACCGGCGAACAAGCGTCGGATCGGGATCATGGGCCTCGGCACCCAGGCCCAGCAGATTCTGGCGGCGTTACGCCCCCTGGGGTTTGCATTGTCAGGTTGGGCCCGCAGTGTCCATCGGATTCCTGATGTGGATTGCTATGCCGGCAACGAGCAACTGCCTGCGTTCCTGAGCCAGTGCGACATTTTATTGTGCGTGCTGCCGCTGACCGAACAGACCCAGGGCATTCTCGATGAAAAACTGTTTCGCCAACTACCCCATGGCGCGGCGCTGATCAACATGGGCCGTGGCGGGCATCTGGTGGAAAGTGATCTGCTGGCGGCCCTGGACACCGGGCAACTCAGCGGCGCGGTCATCGACGTACTGCAGCAAGAGCCGGCACCGGCGGATCATCCATTCTGGCACCATCCAAAGATTCTGCTGACCCCGCACATCGCGGCCATGACCCAGCCGGAAAGTGCGTTCAGGGTGTTGCTGGAGAATATTCGGCGACATCAACGTGGAGAGCCGATGGTGGGTGAGATCGACCGCACCCTGGGTTACTGAATACAGCGCAAATCCACTGTGGGAGCAGGCATGCTCAAGTCCACGGTGGATCAGCGGCGTGGAGCAAAGTCGCTCGGCAATTGCTCTGCCCACCTTCTGTGTTGAGCCCTTCCCGCCCACGTCCGGCGTGATTGGCACCTCGGCGATCACCCCGATCATGCTTTCAACGCAGCTTCCAGAAATGCCACTAACGCCTGTACACGCGGACTGCGAAGTTTGCGTGAGGGGACCAACAGGTTGATCGGAGCGCTGTCGAATTGCCAATCCGCCATCACCCGTATCAGGCTACCGTTGGCAATAGCGTCACTTACGTCCCATTGCGAACGTAAAACCAACCCCAAGCCTTGCTCGGCCCAACGCCGAGCTACGCTTCCGTCGTTGCTCAACAACATGGGTTCGATGCGCAGCGTTTTCCGCTCCGCCCCCTTACGCATATGCCACAGCGTGACATCTTCATCATTTTCACGAATGCATATGTAACGATGCTCGGTGAGTTGGTCCGGCGACGACGGCACACCGTGACGCTCTAGATAGGCCGGACTGGCGCATAACCATCGGTTGTTTTGCGTGAGAGGCTTGGCGATCCACAGGCTGTCATTGAGGTGACCGATGTGAATCACAGCATCGCTGTCGTGACGATCTGGCCATGGCGTTTCGCGCAAATCCAGGTGCAGGCACAGTTGTGGGTGCAACTTGGCAAAACGAGCCAGCAGCGGCGCAATGCGTTGTCGACCATAGCCGAACGGCGCCGCTAACCTGAGTGTGCCAACTAGCCGCTCGTCTTGCTGCTTGAAAGATTCCGGAAGCGCCTCCAACTGTTCCAGCAAGAGCGCGCTTTCTCGGGAAAAACGCTCGCCATCGGCGGTGAGACTCAGGCGTCGGGCATCGCGATTAGCCAGGGTCAGACCGAGCAGCGTCTCCAGCTTACGCAGACGCATGGACAACGCCGGTGGTGAGACATTCAGAATTCTGGCAGCAGCGCTTAAAGACTCGGAGCGCGCCAGCGTTACAGCCAGACGGAGGTCTTCGACGGAGATCATTCAATTTTACTTAATGATTGATGACTATCCATTGAACCATAACTTAATGACAGCTGAGTAGAGTGGCCCCTGTACCCAGCCACCCGAGTTCTGTCATGTCAGCCTCTATTGCCTCCCTCGATACCCCCGTCGCGATAGTCGATGTCTCGCGAATGCAGCGCAATATCCAACGCATGCAGCAACGCATGGACGCCCTGGGTGTGCGTTTGCGCCCGCACATCAAAACCAGCAAATGCCTCCCCGTGATCAAGGCACAGATAGCCGCTGGCGCAAGCGGTGTCACAGTTTCCACCCTGAAAGAAGCTGAGCATTGTTTCGCTGAAGGCATCAGCGACGTTTTTTATGCCGTTGCAATAGCGCCTGGCAAATTGGCCCAGGCACTGACACTCAGGCGCAAAGGCTGCAGGCTGAGCGTGCTCACCGACAGCGTCATCGGGGCTCAAGCCATCGTCTCCTTCGGACAGCAGAACGACGAACGATTCGAGGTCTGGATCGAAATAGATTGCGACGGCCATCGATCAGGCCTGACCGTTGAAGACAACGCACTCATAGACGTCGCACGGGTCCTTTCCGAAGGGGGCATGCAATTGCGAGGCGTGATGACCCACGCCGGATCCAGCTACGAACTCGACAATCTTGAAGCGCTGCAGATTTTGGCCGAACAAGAACGCTTCCTCTGCGTCAACGCCGCCGAAAGAATCCGCGAAGCCGGAGTGGTGTGCCCGGAGGTCAGCATCGGCTCCACTCCCACGGCACTATCGGCACTGAGCCTGAAAGACGTCACTGAAGTACGCGCAGGCGTTTATGTGTTCTTCGACCTGGTGATGCACAACATCGGCGTCTGCCAGACAGACGAGTTGGCACTGAGCGTGCTGACCACCGTCATCGGTCACCAGAAAGATAAAGGCTGGATCATCACCGATGCCGGCTGGATGGCAATGAGTCGTGATCGAGGCACGCAGCGCCAGCGGCAGGACTTCGGTTACGGACAGGTGTGTACCGAAGATGGCGACTGGATCGAGGGCGCGCTGGTCACTGGCGCCAACCAGGAACACGGCATCATCACTCTTGGAGCGGCCGAGAGCGCCAACCTCGTAGCGCGCTTCCCCATCGGCAGCCGTCTGCGCATTCTGCCCAACCATGCATGTGCCACAGGCGCGCAATTCCCGGACTATCACGCCTGTGACGCCGAGGGCGTCGTGCACACATGGAGTCGCTTACATGGCTGGTAATCAAGCAGGTTCGATCGACTTAATCCAAACGGCTAACGCCGCAGCTCCGGGTGGACATTACTCCCAGGCGGTAGCGCACGAGGGTGTTTTATATGTGTCCGGGCAACTGCCGGTACGCGCGAATGGCGACCACAGTGTCGACCAACCGTTTGAGGTTCAAACATCAATCGTCCTCGACAACCTCGTGGCGATCCTCCGCGAAGCGGGCCGGAGCACGAGTGATCTCCTGAAGGTCACGGTCTATGTCGTAGGGATAGAACACTGGCCCACCTTTGATCGAATTTATGCCCGTTACCTGGGTGAACATCGGCCAGCACGCGCCGTGGTGCCTGTTCCGGTCTTGCATCATGGTTACTTGATCGAAATCGAAGCGCTGGCCCGCGGTGAACAAAAGGAAACCTGCCAATGACGGTTGCCAGGGCCGGTATTGCTCTCAGGCCGGGGCCGAAGTGATTGCCGCGGCGGCCGGCGTCAGTGTGCAACAGGTCGGTCGGCAACGGAGTCAGGCCCCGGTCAAACCCTTACCGATGACGATCATCGAGGAGCCATTATGAAACCGCAAAAAAGCGATGTTCTGATTATCGGCGGAGGCATCATGGGCTCGACGTCGGCGTTTTTCCTGCGCCGGCGTGGGCACTCTGTCACCCTGCTGGAGCGTGACCAGATCGGTCAGTACGCCAGTGGCGTGAACTTCGGCAACGTGCGACGCCAAGGGCGGTACCTCGGGCAGCTGGAACTGGCCAACCGTTCCTGGGCGCTGTGGAAACGACTGCCGGAGCTGATCGACGACGACCTAGAGTTCATCGCCAGCGGCCATATGCGTGTGTGTTATCGAGAAGATGAAATTGCTGAACTGGAGGCCTATGCGGCGGCCCCGGAGGCCCGTGAACTGGACTTGCAGATCCTCACGGGCAAGGCTTTGCATGCACGCTTCCCGTTCCTCGGCCCGGAGGTCAAGGGCGGTTCCTACGCGCCTCACGATGGTCACGCCAACCCGCGTCTGGCAGCGCCGGCGTTTGCCCGGGCAGCCCGGCGCCTCGGCGCGCGGATCGAAGAGCGCACCGAGGTCGCCGAGGTGCAGAAGGTCGATGACGAATTCCATGTCACGACCACCGATGGTCAGCTGTTCGTCGCCCAGCAACTGTTGATCACCGCGGGCGCCTGGGCCGCCAAGCTGTCCGAACAATTCGGCGAACCGGTGCCGCTGGAACCCAATGGTCCGCAAATGTCGGTGACCGAGCCGGTGCCCTACGCCTTGCCGACGGTGATTGGCGTGTTTACCAAAATCAAGGAAGAGGTGATCTACTTCCGCCAGATCCCCCGCGGCAACATCATCATCGGCGGCGGCAACCGCTGCAAACCGGACATGCTCAACCGGCGAGCCTACTTCCAGCCGGAAAGCCTGCTCAACCAGATGCGGCAAATGCGCCGCCTTCTGCCAGGGGCCGAAAAGCTGAACATCATCCGGGTCTGGAGCGGCATCGAGAGCTATACGCCGGACTCCCTGCCGGTCATCGGCCCCAGCGGCACCGTCGACGGCTTGTTCTACGCCTTCGGCTTCTGCGGCCATGGCTTCCAGCTTGGCCCGGGCGTCGGCGACGTGATGGCCGAACTTATCAGCACCGGCAGTACCAGCACCTTGATCAGTCCATTCGATATCCGTCGGTTTACTAACCCATCAGCGATTGCGATGCCTTTATCTGCGAACCTCCTCAGCACAGGCAAACTTATATGAGCCGCACACCGCAACTCCCTGATCGCCCCGCTCAAGATCGCCATCTTCAAGGAGGCTCCATGCCTGCTACGTCAGGTTCTGCCTATCTGTACCGCACTGTAACCGCGGCGGACATGCCCGCGGCACACGCCCTCTCCTTGCACCTGAAATGGCCTCACCGAGAAGAAGACTGGGCCATGGTACAGCGCACGTCCGAAGGCTTTGTCACGGAACATAACGGACAGTTGGTCGGGATAGCATTCGCCTGCCATCAAGGCGCCTATTCCTCAATCGGCCTAGTGATCGTGAGTGACGCGCACCAAGGAAAGGGGATCGGACGTCGACTGATGAACCTGTGCCTGGAAGCCACTGCTCCACGCACGCCAATTCTCAATGCCACCGAGTCAGGCGCACCACTTTATGCAAGCATGGGATTCGTCGACTTCGCGCGAATCCAGCAGCATCAAGGCGTGCCAAAGGCACCTGCGCTGATCCCTTTGATCAAGGGCTCGTATTGTCGCGCGTTAGGCCCAGCCGATTACCCGAAGCTGATTGAATTGGCCAATGCTGGTAGCGGCCTGGACCGCACAACGGTACTTAACGATTTGCTCCCGATGGCCGAGTACATAGTCGGCATTGAGGTGGATGGAAAACTGCAAGGTACTGCCCTGCTCCGTCGTTTTGGTCGTGGCCATATCATTGGTCCGGTTGTCGCGCAAAACCTGGAACAGGCCCAACACTTGATTACCCACCTTCTGCGTTTGATACCTGGTGCCTTTGTTCGCTTCGACATTCTGGCCGATTGCGGGTTGGCCGACTGGCTGGAGAGCCTGGGGTTGCAGTGCGTCGACAGAGCACCGCGAATGGTTCTCGGAGTCCCCCCTCAATCAAGCGGTGGAATCAAGCAGTTTGCGCTGGTTACACAAGCTATCGGCTAGCGATCATGACCACCAGCAAGGGGTTTATCGCACGCAATTCCAACGTGAACGGCTCAGTTGCATTGATGCAACGTTAGCCAGGCAGATACAGCAGATTATCCCTTGCCGACTTGAATAACGGCATATGTTGCTTGGCCCGCTTTGTTAGCTTATTGAGGTAACGGGGCATAAGGATGTACTGGTCGCGACGGCGATGCTCTGGTGACTTTCTACCTCCCGGCCATTGCCTATTACCGCTCCAAGGAGCTAGTTGGATGACAACACAATTTTCGAATAGCTACAGCGTTGATCCGGAAACATCTAACAAGTTTTATATCAACGGCCGTTGGTCTTCCCCTGCAATCCCGGCAAGTTTGCCGGTGGTCAATCCGGCAAGTGAAGAGGTCATTGCGCAGGTCGCGCGTGGGTCTGCCGAAGATGTTGATCGGGCAGTAGCTGCGGCGCGTGCAGCGTTTGCTGGTTGGTCTGCTTCCTCGACAGAGTCGCGCGCGCTTATCCTTGGAAAGATCTACGAACTTATCCTTGAGCGCAAAGAGGCTCTTGCACAGGCCCTCTCTCTCGAAATGGGCGCTGCCATCGGATTCGCACGGGCGATGCAAGTGCCACTGGCGGCCGAACACGTTCGGGTCGCACGTGATCTCCTGTCCACCTATCGTTTCCAAACGGTTGAAGACGGCACCGCGATCCAACGCGAACCAATAGGCGTCTGCGGCCTCATCACCCCATGGAACTGGCCGCTTTATCAAATCACTGCGAAAGTCGCTCCGGCTATTGCTGCCGGATGCACAGTAGTCCTGAAACCAAGCGAACTGTCGCCTCTGAGCGCCCTTCTTTTTGCACAATTGGTGCATGACGCAGGCCTACCGCCCGGCGTCTTCAATCTGGTGAACGGAAGTGGTCCCGAGGTCGGCGCAGCCATGGCGGCGCATCCCGATATCGACATGATTTCCATAACCGGCTCAAACCGCGCAGGCGCTCTGGTTGCACAGGCGGCCGCCCATACGGTGAAACGCGTCACACAAGAGCTGGGAGGCAAGTCGCCGAATCTTCTGCTTCCCGATGCCGACTTCGCCAAAGCGGTCCCGCTGGGAGTGATGTCTGCGTTTCGCAACGTCGGACAGTCCTGCAGCGCCCCGACACGAATGATCGTCCCAAAGGACAGGCTGGCCGAGGTCGAATCTCTGGCTGCAGCAACCGTCAATGCAATCATCGTTGGTGACCCGCAGTCGGAAGATACGGTACTGGGTCCTATCGCCAACGGAGCCCAGTTCAATCGCGTGCAAGCAATGATCGAGGCTGGCCTTGATGAGGGCGCAAAACTTGTTTGCGGCGGACCAGGACGTGTACCGGGCCATGAAAAGGGCTTCTACGCCCGACCGACTGTTTTTTCCGAGGTGGATTCCGGAATGCGGATCGCCCAAGAAGAAATTTTTGGTCCAGTGCTGTGCATCATTCCCTACGAGACGGTCGATGAGGCGGTCACTATCGCAAACGATACGGTATATGGTCTGGGTGCCCATGTTCAGGCTCAGGACCTTGATCTTGCACGTACCGTTGCCTATCGTATCCGAGCCGGACAAGTGCATCTGAATTACCCCGCGTGGAATCCAATGGCTCCGTTCGGCGGCTACAAGCGCTCTGGTAATGGTCGTGAGTATGGTGTCTACGGGTTTGAAGAGTACCTGGAAACCAAAGCAATCATCGGATTTGGCGAAGCGCCAGGTCTCCCTTCGCGCGCATAGAACACACTTGTCGCTGCCGGTATTGCGGCTCACAAACAATCCGGGTGTCAGGCTGTGAGGTTATTACCTCACTAGCCTGCATTTCAGTAGTTCCCGTCAGCTCCTGGTTTCACTCACTTTCAGAACTGCGTGTAACTCTGCGGCTCAGTATTTTGAGCGAAAAACGAGGCTCATATATTGGACGTTATAAAAAAGCCCGCAGTGTGGGCGGGCTAAAAGGGTGAAGCACCAGAAATGAAGAGGGCTTCCAAGCCGATCTGTTGTTGCCTCAGTTCAAAGTGCTGCAACGATTGCCATACCGACATCCTGGGTCGAGCCCTGCCCTCCCAGGTCGGGGGTAATCGGGCCCTCGGCGATAACCCGCTCGATGGCCTTGAGAATGCCGTCATGCGCCGCGCGATAACGCTCATCACCGTTGCCCAGGAAATCCAGCATCAACGCCCCGGACCAGATCATCGCAATAGGGTTGGCGATGTTCTGCCCGTATATGTCCGGCGCCGAGCCATGCACCGGCTCGAACAAAGACGGAAAGCGCCGCTCGGGATCGAGGTTGGCCGACGGCGCGATACCGATGGTCCCGGCGCAGGCCGGCCCGAGATCGGAAAGAATGTCGCCGAACAGATTCGACGCCACCACCACATCAAAACGGTCCGGTTGCAGCACGAAACGCGCGCACAGAATGTCGATGTGCTGTTTGTCCCAGGTGATGTCCGGGTATTGTTCAGCCATCAATGCGGTGCGCTCATCCCAATACGGCATGCTGATCGAGATCCCGTTGGACTTGGTCGCCGCCGTCAGCCGCTTGCGGGGTCGGGTCTGTGCCAGGTCAAAGGCGTATTTGAGAATCCGGTCGACGCCACGGCGGGTGAACACCGACTCCTGCAGCACGAACTCATGGTCGGTGCCCTCGAACATTTTGCCGCCGACCGAGGAATATTCGCCCTCGGTGTTCTCGCGGATCACCACGAAATCGATGTCCCCCGGTTTGCGTCCGGCCAGTGGGCACGGCACGCCAGGAAACAGCCGCACCGGGCGAATGTTCACGTACTGGTCGAAGTCGCGGCGAAACTTCAGCAGCGAACCCCATAACGAAACGTGGTCCGGCACCTTGTCCGGCCAACCCACGGCGCCGAAGTAGATTGCATCGAAACCCTTGAGCTGTTCAAACCAGTCATCGGGCATCATCTGCCCGTGTTCCAGGTAGTAATCGCAGTGTGCCCAGTCGAGCACTTCGATACTCAAATCCAGCTGCCATTTCTTCGCGGCCTGCTCCAGAACTCGCAACCCTTCCGGCAGCACTTCCTTGCCAATGCCATCGCCGGCAATCGCGGCGATTTTGAATGTCTTGCTCATCGATCATGCCTCGCAAAATGTCTGTGCCATCGTGGGTCGGGTTACAGCCCACCGATGTGGAAGGCTTTGACTTCCAGGTATTCGTCCAGGCCGTACTTGCTGCCTTCACGGCCCAGGCCTGACTGCTTGATGCCGCCGAACGGGGCGACTTCCATGGAAATGATCCCGGTGTTGAGCCCGACCATGCCGAACTCCAGCGCCTCACCGAAACGCCAGGAACGGCGCAGGTCCTGGGTGAAGAAGTAGGCACCCAGGCCGTAAGGGGTTGCATTGGCTAGCGCGAGCGCTTCGGCTTCGTCGGTAAAGCGCATCAGCGGCGCCACCGGGCCGAAGGTTTCTTCGTTGGCCAACAGCATGCCGGCGTGGGTATCGCCCAGAACCGTGGGCTGCACGAACTGACTGTCGCCATCAGGAATACCGCCGCAGAGCAACCGCGCGCCCTGACTCAAGGCATCGTCGATGTGTCGGGCGACCTTGCTCACGGCAGCCGGGTTGATCAGCGGCCCGATGGCGACATCGGCGTCCAGACCATTGCCGACCTTGAGTTTGCCCACCTCCTCCACCAGACGTTGAGCGAAGCGCTCGTAGATGCCGTCCTGCACCAGAATCCGGTTGGCGCAGACACAGGTCTGGCCTGCGTTGCGAAACTTGCTGAGCATGATCCCGGCCACAGCCTGCTCAAGGTCAGCGTCGTCGAACACAATGAACGGCGCGTTGCCGCCCAGTTCCAGGCTCAATCGTTTGATGTGCTCGGCGCTCTGGCGCATCAGCAGCCGACCGACAGCGGTCGAGCCAGTAAAGGAGATTTTCCGTACCGCCGGGTTGCTGGTCAGCTCCTCGCCGATCCCGGCGGGCATGCCGGTCAACACATTGAACACCCCGGCCGGAATGCCGACACGCTCGGCCAATACCGCCAGGGCCAGGGCCGACAACGGCGTCAGGTCCGAGGGTTTGACGATGATTGGGCAGCCGGCCGCCAAGGCAGGTGCGCATTTGCGGGTGATCATCGCGTTGGGGAAGTTCCACGGGGTAATCGCGGCGCAAACTCCAACCGGTTGCTTAAGTGTCAGCAGTCGGCGGTCACTGCTGGGGGCCGGCATGGTTTCGCCGTAGACCCGCCGGGCCTCTTCGGCGAACCATTTGACGAAACCAGCACCGTAGCGGATTTCGCCTTTGGCCTCGTTCAGCGGTTTACCCTGTTCGCAGGTCATGATCAGCGCCAGGTCGTCGAGGTTGTCGATCATGGCTTGATACCAGCGCTCCAACAGCGCCGCACGTTCTGCTGCCGGTCGTGCGCGCCAGGCGGGCCAGGCTTTTTCGGCGGCTTCGATGGCACAACGGGTTTGCGCGCCTTGCATGGCCGGCACGCGAGCCAGCAACTGGCCGCTGGCCGGGTCGATGACGTCCAGGGTCGCGTCGTTGTCGGCGCCGATCCACTGCCCGTCCACATACGCGAGTTCTGCCAAAAGGCTGGGGTCTTTCAAACGATTCTTGAGCATGGTCGAGTCCTGATCCGAGACACGTTCCAGTCTAGGGTGGTGCTTCGGATGAGGATGCTGAAAGCGCCATTTGGGCGGTGTTGGATGCTGAAAATCGGGGTGGGACGGCAGGCTCTACCGAGGGGATATAAGGCCTGTCAGACAAACGCAAAACCCTGTGGGAGCGAGCTTGCTCGCGATGAGGGCCCGACATTCAACATTGATGTTGACTGATAGTCCGCAATCGCGAGCAAGCTCGCTCCCACACTTGATCTCTGTTTGCCCTAGAACCTATCAACACCACCGTTCTACAATTTCAGGGAACCGAGCAACCCTTCAAGAAACCGTTCCCCAGCCTCCATCTGGCTGATCTCGATAAACTCGTCCGGCTTGTGCGCCTGTTCAATCGACCCCGGCCCGCAAACCACCACTGGCACATCCAGACGCTGCTTGAACAACCCGCCTTCGGTACCAAACGAAACCTTGGATGTACCGGTATCCGGCGCGGCGAAGCTCTTCAGAAAGCGCACCGCTTCGACGCTCGGGTGAGTGTCGAGGCCGGGGTAGACGTTCAGGGTTTCGATCTCGATGTCCGCAACACTGGACAGGCGCTTGGCCTCACGAACGATCACCTCTGCACGCTCTCGCATCTGTTCCAGAAACTGATCCAGATCGTCGGCCGGCAAGTTGCGCACTTCGAAATCCAGGGTGCACAGGTTCGGCACGATGTTCAGAGCTTTGCCGCCGACAATTTGCCCGACATGCACGGTGCTGTAGGGCACGTCGTAGTCCGCATCCTGGGCGCCCTGCTCTTGCAGTTGGAGCTGACTTTGGCGAAGTGCCGTGATGAAATCGCACGCCACGTGAATAGCATTGACCGAGCGCGGTGCCAGGGAAGAATGCGCTTCCAGGCCTCGACAGTAGGTGCGGTAGGAGCCCTTGCCCTTGTGCCCGAGCACGAATTGCATGTTGGTCGGTTCACCGATCATGCACAGAAACGGCCGCACCGGTGCCAGATGCAACACGTCCAGCAACCGTCGCACGCCGACACAACCGATCTCTTCATCATGGGACAGCGCCAGTTGCAGCGGCCGGCTCAGGGAATGGTCGGCGGCGTCGAGCATCGCGTCGATGGCCAAGGCGATGAAGCCTTTCATGTCGCAACTGCCGCGACCGTAAATCTTGCCGTCCTGCACCGTCGCCTGGAACGCTGGAAAGGTCCACGCCTGCCCCGCCGCCGGCACCACGTCGGTATGCCCGGACAGCAGAATTCCTGGCAACTCTCGCGGGCCGGTGCTGGCGAACAGATTGGCTTTTTTACCGGTCTCGTCCTTGACGATCAGCGACTCGATGCCCTTGGTCAGCAGCAGGTCGCGCACGTAGTCGATCAGGGCCATGTTCGACTCCGACGACACGGTGTCGAAGGCCATCAAGCGTTTGAGGATATCCAGTACGCGGGGTTTCATGAGGCCATGCTCCGTTGCTCGGCTGAAAGGGCGAACCGGCGGATGGAGAACGGCTCAATCGAAGTGCTGGTGCTGCCGGTGCTGATCAGTTCGGCCATCACGTCGCCGAC
>Ga0182008_10001679_pt1 | contig 14560 bp, 10 predicted proteins | sample Sormic07211129_1_FD_120482 | JGI IMG/M metagenome (GOLD analysis project Ga0182008, IMG submission 120482) | Rhizosphere microbial communities from Sorghum bicolor, Mead, Nebraska, USA - 072115-129_1 metaG | ecosystem: Host-associated > Plants > Roots > Rhizosphere | place: USA: Nebraska...
AAAGTACGGTTAACTGTCCGGCCGGCAATGTAATTTGCGGTAGTTCATAGTCAATGCCTAACCGGGCAGTTGTGCCCGTACCTGCTTTAACAGCGATCGTTCTTGGCCGGTCTGCTGCAGCGCCCAGTACACGCATTTTAAGAAAAACTGTATCTCTTTTCTTTTCAACTGGTGAAAAGGCAAATGAGTAACTGAGGCTGTCGGCTTCATATCGTGTAACATAAAAAGTAATGCCATCTTCGCCCTTATAGGTGGCAACTTCTTGCTTTTTGCAGGCAAGCAGAACACACAACAGGCTTAAAAACAGGAGATATTTCATCATTTTATTTTTTATCGTTAGTAATTTGGGTTAAACTCCAGTTCACTTGCCGGAATAGGGAGAACATATTTACTGAGTGGAATGTCTGTATTCATAAATTGCATACGGACTATCTTTTTACGTTTGTAATAATAGAAGAGCTGTCCTTCGGCATAGAACTCTTTTTGATACTCCTTGGTAATCTCCTTATCTAGGTTAGTCTGGGTAATGTTAAGCGCCAATTCCTGAATCGCCCTGTTTTTACGTACCATATTCAGATAACCAACCCCATCAGCAGGGCTTGCAGCTGTTTCTGCCATGATGTAATACATTTCAGACAAGCGAATAAGAGGTACAAGCTGATCCAAACGATTGGAGTCTAAAGTATTGAACTGATAGGTTTGCCAGAATTTGGATGGAAAAGGTATACCCCCATCCTGTTCGATACGATACAGGTATCTGAAATCTGTGCCACCTCCTGCAGCTGTTTCATACAACGAATTGAAATTAGCTGTAGAACGTGTTAACTTTAAATTGGCACTTCCTCCAAATCGGAAATAATTCACTTCTGCCCAATTTTTAATGTCTTTAACCCTCAAACCCAGTACAAGTTCCGTAATATAAAGCCGATCTCTTGAACCCGCGCCAGCTGAGGCTGCAGTTGTAGTAACAAAAGGAAATTTCCCTGAGGCTACAACTATTTGTGCAGCACCAAAAGCACCTTGTTTATCGCCTATATACAAACGTATTCTGGCCTCCAGTGCTTTTACTGCATAGTAGTTCATTTTAATGCGCCGGTTACTTGTACCAGATTGAATAGGATCTTTATCTTTCAATAAGGAAGCAGCCTCCTGAAGATCAACTAGTGCCAGTTTAGCAGCCTCTGCTGTTGTAGCGGGTATATTGGCATTCTGATCGGCTGTCGTTCTGTAAGGAATAGCTTTTAACCCTGCACCTGCAGTATATTCCGGACCAAAGGAACGCAGCAATTCAAAATGTAGATAAGCGCGTAAACCAAGTGCTTCTCCACGAATCAATGCATAATTTAGAGAAGAAAGAACGCTCTTTCTTTTTTCGGTGTTCTGTATCACTTTATTTGCTCCGGCAATTGCTGCATAACTGCTGTTCCATATGGCATTGGTGTAACCTTGCACTTCAGAAGAGTTGTAGTTGAGCGCTCTGGTCTCTACAAACGGTGCTGAAGCTCCTGAGACAGCATAATTCTGCGCAAGTGCAGATACAAAACCCATAGAAAGATTGTCGCCGAACAAACTACGATCTGCCATTTGTGCATAGATGCCGCTCAATGCCTGCTGAAATCCAATTTCAGACTCGAACAACTGATCTTCTGACAGACTGGATTTTGGCGCTACATCCAGGTATTTCTTGCAACTGGTGAATCCAACGGATAAAACCAGGCCTAAGATTATAACTATATTTTTCTTCATAACTATCTATTTAAAAACCTGCCCTTAAAGAGAGTGAATACGTTCTTGCAAATGGATTACTGGTTCCTCTTTCAATATCAATAGAGCTAACGCGAAACATGTCATTGGTAATGGCTGTTACCAATAGACTTCTTAGTCCTAGCTTTTTAATAAATGTATTCCTGTAGAAGTTGTATCCCAGAGACGCCGAGCTCAAAGTCAGATTATTATCGTCTTGTACAAATCTGGAAGTTAACTTGGTTGGAACTGTTGAAGTACCAATGCGTGTATATTGGCTTACATCACCAGGACCAGACCAGCCCAGTTCATAGGCTCTTCGGTCTACATTAAATTTCGGATCTACGGATTCTACACGATCTATCAGGGTTTGATTGTAAAGCTGCCCTCCATACTGGTAGTTAAAGATCAGGTTTACCTCAAATCCTTTATACATGAAATTTGAACCAAAATTCCCGTTCCATTTTGGTTGACTGATACCTGAGGCCACCTTATCTGCCGCATTCCAGACAAAAGTCTTCTGACCATCTTTGGTGAGATAAACTTCTGTTCCAGTTGCCGGATCTACACCTAGCGAACGGACTACATAAATAGTATTGATTGATTCGCCTTCCTGGAATAGGACATTAGGCACTACCTGGGTGGTATTTTGACTATTGAGTTTATCGTTAGAAGCTTTGAGCTTATTGGATAGTTTCTTCAGGATATTTTTGTTGGTAAAGCCATTTACATTTACAGCCCATAACAGTCCTTTAGCCCCATCTTCCAGTATTTTGTACCTTGCGGAAAACTCAAATCCCGTATTCTGGATCTCACCCAGATTTTCTGAATAACTTGAAAATCCAGTGGAAGGTGCTAAGGTAAGCTGTGTGAGGGCATTTTTAGTGTTCTCCCGATATACATCTAACCGAAGGTCTAATTTCTCTTTAAACAGAACAGCATCCAAACCTAAATTAGCCTTGTATACATTCTGCCAGCTTAAAAATTCATTACCGAGTCCAATAAGCGTTGCGCCAAGTTCGCTGTAATAACTGGTGTTGACGCCGAAATTGTAACGGGACTGCGCACTATATGCCGGAATATTAAGGGAACCGGTAGAACCATAACTGGCCCGTAGTTTAAGTCTGTTTACTACGTCACTATGCTTAAAAAATTTCTCGTTGTGGATATTCCAGCCAATCCCCGTTGACCAAAATGTACCAAATCTTTTTTCTGTTCCGTATTGCGATGAGCCATCACGACGAATAGAAACATCGGTTAAAAAGCGGTTGTCATAGGTATAACTGCCACTGTATACCAATCCAAGCCTACGTATAGTACTTTCATCACCCGAAGGGCGTCCATTGGCCTGATATTGAGCAGCAAACAACAGGTTATCCAAACGGTCGAAAGGGAAACCTTCGGTAACTACCGAGTAAAATGAGTTATTACTGCTGGACAGGTTAAAACCCAGATTGGAAAACACCTGATGAGGACCACGAGCTATATTTAGGTTAACAGTAGTTAAGCTCTCGTAACTTGATGTGTTTTCATTACGCACAGTATAACTTCCTTTTTGGTTAGGGTCAGTAATGTTGTCAAAACGGCTGTCCTCTGCAGAGAAAAACTGATCAGTAGAGCCATTTTGTTTGTTCAGGCTAAGACTTGTTTCCATGTAAAGTGAAGGCATAACATTGTAACGCATTTGAAAATTATTGGACAAACCAAAATACTGGCTACTATTCACTGAATGTAAGGAGGCATCATAGGCAGGATTGGTTTGACGGAAATTTGTATTATCAATAGTCATATTTTCCAGCATTTTTCTTGCTTTACCATTCTCATCAAAAGGAGCCCAGTAGGGGTTCATTGTCACATACTCACTAAAATCACCATATGGAGATTCATTTGATTTGTTCTGAAAGATGCGTATGGAATTTTTAAACTGTATTTTTTTGACCATGTAATTGAGATCAAATTGTCCGGAATAGTTTTTCCGGTTCTGTCCTTTCATAACTCCAGACTGGAGATCGCCAGAAAACTGCACGCCATAGCGAATGGCTTCATCTCCCCCCTGCAGGTACAAGGAACTGCGATTGTTATAACCATTTTGTACAGGAATCGCCAGCCAATCGGTATTCACTCCACTTTTCATTGCTTTATATCTTTCATTGTACAAAACATCTTGCTTGTACTGGGCTTGATCAGTTCCTGCAGTATACACTCCTGCCCTTTTCTCAAAATTCAGTTTATCTGCAGCATCCAGAAGATTATAAACAGATAAATCTGGTGCAGTAAACCTGAAATCATTGTTAAAAGTAACCTGTATTTTACCTGGTTTAGGTGTGATGGTTGTAACCACCATTACACCATTGGCACCGCGGGAACCATAAATAGCTGTGGCTGAAGCGTCTTTAAGTAAAGTGATACTGCTGATCAAGTTCATATCCAGGTCAACAATGCGCTGAAGATTGACTTCAAAACCATCCAGGATAAACAATGGGGCATTTGGATTCGCAGAAAGCTGACCACTCAGATTTGGAAAGGAGTTGGAACCCCGCATCTGAATTTCGGGGAGCTGATTGATATTTCCACCAGCAATATTGTTAGGTACAATTCTTAACGAAGGATCCAGGGCTGAGATAGCAGCAAAAACATTGTTTGCGCTTACTTTCTTCAATTCTGGTCCGGTAAGGGTACGCGAGGCACCTGTAAAATTCCCCTCTTTCCGTTCAAAAATACCCGTAATTACAGTTTCGTTCAGTGTCTGCATATCTTCTGTCAGATAAATAGTATAGTCTGCGTTTGCCTGGATAGGCATTTCGGCCGTTTTATAACCCAGAAACCTAAATTCCAGCGACTTAGCACCAGGTGGAATGCTAATACTGAACTGTCCATCTTTATTGGTTTGTACAGCAGATTTTGTGCCTTTGATCATTACGGTAGCCATAGGAATTGGCTTTCTGTCTTTAGCATCGCCTACAAAGCCTTGAATGATGTCTTGTTGCTTAGCCTTGTTATCCGTAATAACTATGGTTTTATTTTTTATTACATAGGAGATCTGATGCCCGGCAAAACTTTCTGTAAGCAATTGATTTAGCGAGGTATTTTTTGATTTTACAATTACCTTTTTCGCCGTGTTAAATTGCGGTGTGGTAAAAACAAAATCATAGCCCGTTTGCTTTCTGATCTCAGAAAACAGTTCGTTTAATGTGAGTTCATTTTTGGGCAGCGTAATATTTTGCCCATAACTTGGCGTCTTTGCTAAAAAAAGGCAAAGGATGGTCAAGAACATGCTTAACATGATCTTTTTAACAGAAAAATTCATTAATTTGTTAGTTTAGGTTGCACTATAACAGTCCTTTGGTACTGCTCAGCTGGTTGATGAATGTATCGGTTGATTATTACTTTCTTATTTACAGCTTTGTAGAATTACATCATAACAATTACCCTCCTTCCTTCTATTTTAAAATGCACGCCGTTGGTCACTTCAAGTACCTCCAGCACTTCAGAAAGTTTTTTATTTCTTGATATCTGGCCCCAAAAACCAATTTTTGGTATGGGTTGTTTATAAACGACGTCCACATTGTACCATCTCGATAAAATACGCATCACATCCTGAATAGGCTCATCCGCGAAATAGAAAACATCATTTTTCCAGGCCATAGCCGCTTCTGTATTCGCGTTAGAAACTTGTATTTGCTGATTGAGAACAGCTTGTTCGCCGGGTTTCAGGATTTTACTTTCTGCAGTTCCCGAATTCGTGATTTTGATGCTTCCCTCCAGCAAGGTTGTTATATAAGAACGTTCATCTGCATAAGCACTTATGTTGAAATGCGTACCCAATACCTTAATTTCCTGCCCTGCACCATTAGAACCAGGCCGGGTAGAAACGATAAATGGTTTGGTTTTGTCTTTAGCGACCTCAAAATAGGCTTCTCCTTCTAATTCAATTTTACGGAATTTCATGGCACTAAAAGATGCGGGGTATTTAATTGTAGTAGCTGCATTTAACCAAATGGATGTACCATCTGGCAATTGCATTTTATAGGTCTCTCCTTTTGCGGTAGACAGCGTATTAAACTGACCGGTCTGAGTCTGGCTAGCGCTATTCACTTTATAGACTACTCGCCCGTCGGCAGTTTTTGAAATAACAATATCAGCTTCTTTGGCAAGTTCTCCATTGGCTGCATCAGACAGGATAATTTTTTTTCCATTAGCCAAAGTTAGTGTTGCAGAAGAAGTTCCTGGGGCAATATCTTGTTTGGTCAAACTGATACTGGATTTTAGAGAATGATCTGGTTTATTCTTATAAAAATACAGGCCTAAACTCAATACCATTATAATTGCAGCTGCTGCTGTAATCTTATACCATAATTGTTTTTTAGTTCCAATTTTATAATCAGCTCCGGAAGTTTTGATTTTCTCCCTTGTCATATCCCACAGTTCAGCTTTATCTATAGCATAGAATGTTTTGATTTTTTCATTTAAAACTTCTTCGTCCTGAAACTCATTAAAGAATTTGCGTCGATCGGCAGAAGAATTTAACCACATATCCAGCTCCGCCTGCTCTTTGGCACTCAAGCTGCCCTGCATATGGCGGGCTATTAACTCAGATATACGAAATTCATGCTCAAACATTTCCTTTAATTTTCTATAGAAACGACAGTAGCAACCAGAACAACTATAAGAATTTTATTTTTTTTTTTAACTCCGGTCTATAAAAAATACAAATGCGAGATAAACGGCTGAAGAAACGCCTTTTTTTAACAGTTGGTTTTTCAACAATTCAATAGCTTTCGTTTTATGATTGCGAATGGTTTGGACAGATAGTCCTAGTTGATCAGCAATCTCATCTGTTTTTTTGCCATCAAAATAGATCATCTTAAATACCTCTTTACATTTTGGAGGAAGCAATTCTATTTCTTTACTCAAAATTTCTAATATTTCGGTCTCAATAATTTGAAATAATATATTTTCCTCTTCTCCGTTAAGTTGATTGAAATACAATTCTTGTGCAGCTGTTTTTCTTTTTAAGTGCTTGAGATAATCCAGGCAAGCATTCCGGCAACTGATGTATAAGAATGCTTTGATGTTCTGTGCTGTTTCAAAATCTGCATGGCGCTCCCATAATTTAACAAAACACCCGGATACAATATCCTTTGCCTGGTGTTCATCTTGCAGAAGTCGCCCGGCAAAATAACAAAGGGATTTGTAATGCAGATCAAAAAAATAAGACAGCATCTGCTCGTTTCCACTTCGGAAACCTTCAATCTGGTATTGCTCCTCTTGTTTGTCCTTTAACTTCACTTATTGCCAATATTAAATTGGTTGCCATTCGAAGGACCAATATCCGCATTTATATTGGAATAGTGCAAATCCATTAATATAGACACTTGGGTATCACCTAATTCTTTTCATCTGATTCCAAGGTGTTCTTGCTTTCTTTTTCAGTTGAAATGAAATTCCATACACCATTTAAGTGAATCATGATCGTCATAGAGAAATTCAATGTCTTAAAGTCTATCATAAGGAAGTCCATTTTTTATATTACACTATAATATGCTTTAATTTTATATTTAATGAATGGACCTAGTGGCCTTTGGCTGAAGAACCGAAAGGTTCACCATAAATAGAATACAGTTTTTCCCGAAATTTGTACCCGATGGATTTAATTTTAGTAGCATGGCTAAACATGAAAAGATAAGAAGAGGCAAAGAAATAACAACAGATTATCTCGATTTTTTGGACAAACACATTAAAGACGTTATTTCTGGAAATGTCTCGGAATTTATGGAGCTGAATCAGATTGCAAATGAACTATTTATTTCGCACAATCACTTATCTGATACCATTCAGCAGGAAACGGGAAACCATCCTTGTCATTTTTACGACCTAAAAATCATAGAGCAAGCAAAAATAATGCTATCTGAAACAAATTTATCGATCGCTAAAATCGCCAGTGTTCTCACTTACGACCCTTCCAACTTTTCTAAATTCTTTAAAAAATTTGTTGGTCAAACTCCCAGACAATGGAGAATAAAAGATAAGGACACTTTTTAATTCCCGAAAAGTTCACCATAATAAAAGAAATTGATTTACAGACATTTGCCACAACATGAATCAAAAACATTTATTATGGAAAGAAATGATCTTAAAGGAAAAGTAGTTTTAATTGCTGGCGGTGCAAAAAATTTAGGCGGTTTATTGAGCCGCACTCTTACAGCCAAAGGAGCTAAAGTGGCTATTCATTACAACAGCGACAGTACTAAATCAGATGCGGAACAAACACTATTAGATATCCAGGAGGCTGGTGGAGAAGCTGTTTTATTTCAGGGTGATTTAACGAAAGTGGAAAATATCACGAAATTATTTGACGAAACTATTCATCAATTTGGGCGTATTGATATAGCTATTAACACTGTAGGGATGGTATTGAAGAAACCGTTTGAACAAACTACTGAATCAGAATACGACGCTATGTTTGGGGTTAACTCGAAATCGGCCTATTTCTTTTTACAAGAAGCAGGCAAGAAATTAAGCAACAATGGAAAAATCTGTACCATCGTCACTTCCTTATTAGCAGCCTATACTGGTTTGTATTCTACTTATGCTGGGGCTAAAGCTCCTGTTGAGCACTTCACCAGAGCAGCATCTAAAGAATTCGGGACCAGAGGAATTTCTGTTACTGCAGTTGCTCCGGGTCCTATGGATACTCCGTTCTTTTACGGGCAGGAAACACCTGAAGCCGTGGCCTATCATAAATCTGCGTCTGCATTGGGTGGATTAACAGATATTAAAGATATAGCGCCATTGGTCGAGTTTTTGGTAACTGATGGCTGGTGGGTAACTGGTCAAACCATTTTTGCCAATGGTGGTTACACTACGCGATAATTCAATATCTAATAAAGATAAGATCGTATTTTATTAGTTGATTGGGAGAAAAACAAGTATGGACTTGATTTCAGTGGAAAGGAATCGATTGAGCTCAATGCAAAAGACAGTCTTATATTTGAAATTGCTTTTAAAACCTGTGAAGTAGACCGGTTAAATAAAAACGGCGGACATATTTAGTCCGCCACTTCCGTTACTTCCACCAATAGTAATAATTGTGATTACCGTCGTATTCAAAACCACAACGTGGATAGAGCTTGTTGCCGATGTCGTTTGTTTTTTCAGTTTCCAACATCAATCCGCAAGCTCCTGTTTCCTCACACCACTGTTTACTGCGGTCTATCAAAGCCACAGACAAGCCTTTTCCTCTGTAATCGGGATGAACAAACAAATCGCTCAATAACCACTGTTTCTTTAGTTTGATGTAATGATAAAGTTTATACAATTGAACGAAACCAACTGCCTCGTCTCCCACATAAACAATGAAAATATTGGATTGATCATTGTCTAACCGTTCCTGTATGAATTTTTTGCATTTTTCGTAATCGTCCGTCTGACGGTAAAAAACTCGGTAATTGTTGAATAACACTGCTGCTGCGTCTAAGTCTTCCAGACCTACTTTCTTGATGATGTAATCCATTGTTTAAATTTATTATGATTGAGGCAGCAAAATTACCTCTAATTAGGACTACCTATATAGTCCAATTTCAACATAAAAGGTAGTCCAATATATTTCCCTACAAACATATCATCATCATAAATCCCTGATACGGTTGGTGTTTTTAATGAACTCCGCCTCCAAGCGCCCTGTATAAATCGGTTAAAGCCGTAAGCTTATCCCGTTTGATCGTAACAGCTTCCAAGTCATTTTGCAGGGAATTGTTTTGAGCAGTAATCACTTCCAGATAAGTTGCTATGCCATTTCTGTAAAGCAGCAAGGCATCGGTTTTTGCTTTATTTAACGATGCTGTTTTCCTGGAAATAATCTCCAGTCTTTCATCCGTATACTGTGACTGACTCAAGGCATTTGAAACTTCCCCTACTGCAGTAAGTATAGTTTGTTTAAATTGAATTACCAATTTTTCCTGTTCCAACTGTGCTACCTTATAATTGGTACTCAACTCTTTTCTCTGAAAGATAGGCTGAGCCAGATTTGCACCTAAATTGTGAAATAGTGAAGCTGGCAAATTAAACCATGAACTGGCCTTAAAAGAATTTGCTCCCGACTGCGCAGTAATACTGAATGATGGATACATAGCAGCTTTAGCCAGTCCAGTTTTTGAATAGGCAGACATCAACGCGAATTCTGCAGCTTTTACATCAGGTCTTCGGCTGAGCAGCTGCGCGGGAACTCCGGCTATAAAAGTCTTTGCAGCCGGCAATTGCAACTGGCCTGCACGTTGCACTGCATCAGGATATCTTCCGCACAAAATGCCCAGCGAGTTTTCCTGAATCTCAATACTTTGTTTAGTTAGTGGTACTATAAGTTCTGCAGTATTTTTCTGTGCTTTGATCTGCTCAACTGCAAGTGAATTGATCTGACCGGCTGCGAACTGCAGGTTCACCATATTCAGTGTACTATCGCTCAATGCTACATTTTGACTGGCAATCTTCAATTGCTCGTCCAGACTGATCAGATTGTAATAAGCTTGTGCTACCTGCGCAATAATTCTGGTTTTCACAGCACGGACATTTTCTTTTTGGCCCAAATATTCTGCACGTGCGCCTGCCTGCCTCATGGCTGCTTTACCCCAGATATCCGCTTCCCAGGAAAGCGACAGACTGGCGCTGTAGTCATCCATAAAGTTCCCGCCCGTCACCTGTCCGGCCAAAGACCCGTTCAATGAGTTCTTTGAAAGGTAGTTCCTGTTTGCTGAGGTCACCAGATTCAGTGTTGGCAAAATGGATAATTTGGCTTGCTTCAAAGAAAGATCCAGCTGTTCCAATGTTAATGCAGCCGTACCAATTTCTTGATTTCGCTGAAGTGCCGAGTCAATTAAATTCACCAGTAAAGGGTCTTTAAAAAACACCTTCCATTCCAGCAGAGTGGTATCACCAGAAAGCTTGGCTGACGACCGGTATTGCTCCGGAAGGTCTACCAACGGCTTTTTATATTTTTTTCCAACTACACAGGAAGAAATTGTAGCGGCAGCTATCAAACAGGCTGCCGTATGTTTCATGTTAAACTTCATAATTAAATCTTTTGATCAGTTTGTATAGCGGACTTCCCCGAAACCTTTTCCTGAAGGTATTGAAACAGCATAAACAATAATGGGATCACAAATACGCCCAATACTACTCCACTGAACATACCTACCGCAGCACCTGTACTGATAGAGCGGTTACCCATGGCAGTACCTCCGGTAGCGGTCATCAAGGGGATCATACCTACAATAAAGGCCAGCGATGTCATAATAATCGGGCGTAACCTTGCCTTGGAAGCCTCCAAAGCAGCCTCTACTATCGAGAGGCCTGCCCTTCTGCGCTGTACCGCGAATTCTACAATCAAAATCGCGTTTTTCGCCAGCAGACCAACCAGCATGATGAGTCCTACCTGCACATAAATATTGTTGTCCAATCCTACCATTTTTATCCCTGCGAATGCGCCCAGAATCCCTGTAGGAATGGATAATAGAACTGCCAGAGGCAATAAATAACTCTCGTACTGGGCAGCCAGGAGGAAGAAAACAAACAACAGACAAAGCCCGAATATAAATATGGTCTGATTGCCGGAAGCTTTTTCTTCCAGACTAAGTCCCGTCCATTCATAACTATAATCTGCAGGCAGTTTATTCAATACCTTTTCTACATTTTCCATAACTTGTCCATTACTAAAACCAGGCAAAGCAACCGCGTTAATGGTAACCGAATTGTACAGGTTATAACGGTTCACAGATTCCGGGCCATAAACTTTATGCAGGCTTACCATAGATTTTACAGGCAGCATCTGCCCCTGCTCATTGCGTACAAAAATCTCGTTGAAAGCTTCTTCGTCTGTTCTGAACACCCCATCGGCTTTAACATTTACCCGATAAAATTTACCAAACCTGGAAAAATTCAAAGACTGATCTCCTGAAAAGTAAGTTTGTATGGTGTTCAGCATGGCGCTAACACTTACACCCAATTGTTTAGCTTTATCTTCATCTACCTCAAGCTCCAGTTGTGGATAATCTGCACGGAAAGTGGTATAAGCAAATTGTACACCAGGCTGCTGCATAATCTGACCCATTACTTTGTCGGCCATGGCTTTTAACACTGCAGGCTCGCGTGAATTCCTATCCTGTAAAACGATCTCCGCTCCCCCGGTTATGCCATAACCCTCAACTGGCGGCATCCTCAGGGCCATCACTGTACCTTCTTTTATCGTGCTTAACTTCGCGCTGATATCAGCCAGTACTGCTTCAATGTCCTTAATCTCTCCACGGTCTTTTTTATCCTTTAGCTTCACAAACCCCATTCCATATCCGGCACCTGCGCTACTGCTTAAAATATTATAGCCCGATATGCTGTTGTTGTTTTCCACGGCCGGATTTTCATTCAATATTTTATCAATCCGGTGCAGTACTTCTGTAGTGCGGTCAAGTCCGGTACCGGGAGGCATGGTTAAACTATATAAAATGAAATTATCATCTTCCATTGGCACAAAGCTTTTTGGTGTACTGACCATCATCCACACCGCAATACCCGAGATCAGCACAACTAGTCCTGCAGCAATTGCTTTCTTTGCAGCCAGAAAACGTAGTCCTTTTACATATCTGCTGGTCAGGTTATCAAACCCGGAATTAAATCCTATGAAAAACCGTTGCTTAAAGCTGGTCTTTTTGGGTTGCCCATGGTGACCATCTGCATGCGTATTTTTAAGTAGTAAGGCACATAAGGCAGGTGTAAGCGTTAGCGCGTTTACTGCAGATATGATGATGGCTATAGCCAGGGTATAAGCAAACTGCTTATAAAATATACCCGAAGAACCGGTCATAAAACCGATGGGAATAAACACTGCTGACATCACCAGCGTGATTGAAATTACTGCACCAGTAATCTCTCCCATGGCACTATGTGTGGCTTCTTTACCGGTCATGTTACTGCCCTCCATTTTACTATGGACAGCCTCTACCACCACAATAGCGTCATCCACCACAATACCAATAGCCAGTACCAGGGCAAATAGCGTCAATATATTAATGGTGAAGCCAAGTACAAACAGGAAGAAAAACGTGCCCACAATGGCTACCGGAACTGCAATGGCCGGTATAATGGTTGAGCGGAAATCCTGCAGGAACAAGAACACCACAATAAATACTAAAATAAAAGCCTCTATCAGCGTATGCTTAACCTGTGAAGTAGCCTCATCCAATCGATCCTTAGTGCTCATCAGATTCGCAACTTTTATTCCTGGGGGAAAAGAGCGCGCAGATTTTTCAAGCTCTGCCTTGATACCGACTTCTATGTCGTTCGCATTGGAACCCGAAGTTTGTAATATCGCAATGGTAACGGCGGTTTTGCCATTGGACAAGCTGTTACCACTATACGAAATAGAACCAAATTCAACTCTGGCTACATCTTTAAGTCTGGTCACATTTGCACCATTGTTTTTAATCACCAGATTTTCGTATTGCGCAGGTTCATTCTTTTTACCTTTATACCGGATCACATATTCCAGGGCTGCATCAGATTCTTCACCCAGTTTACCGGGAGCCGACTCCAAACTCTGATCTGCAATCGCATTGGTAACATCAGCAGGCACCAATCCTGCACTGGCCATCTTTCTTGGATTCAGCCAAACCCGCATGGAATAATCTTTGGCACCAAACAATTGGGCCTGGCCTACGCCTGGAACACGTTTTACCTGTGGAATAAGATTGATATTTGCATAATTCTGTAAGAATACTTCATCGTATTTGCTGTTGTCTTCAGTATAAAGGTTGAAAATCATCACCATACTGTTCTGCTGTTTGGAAGTTGTCAATCCCATACGGATGACTTCCTGTGGCAGAATTGGGGTGGCTTGCTGCACCCGATTCTGTACGTTTACCGCAGCCTGGTCAGGATTTACACCTTGTTTAAATACCACTGTGATAGAAAATGAGCCATCATTACTTGCTGATGACCTGATGTATTGCATGTCCTCTACACCGTTGATTTGTTCCTCCAGTGGTGTCACCACCGATCGGATCACGGTTTCACTATTTCCACCGGGGTAACTTCCGCTCACCATTACGGTAGGCGGAGAAATATCCGGAAACCTGGTTACGGGAAGTTTACTCAGGCCAAGAATACCTAGTATGAGTAACACTACAGAAATTACTGTAGCCATTACCGGCCTGTCTATTATCTTTTTTAACATGTCTATTTTGATTTAACGAGCTTAGCATTCACCTGCATGCCGTCTACCAGCACGTCTATATTGTTAAGGGCTACTTTATCTCCTGCTTTTACCCCATTTTTAACCAGGTAATTCTGACCTGACCTGCCGGCAATTTGCAGGGGTACCATTGAAACCTTATTGCTATCGCCAAGCATAAACACAAAAAACCTATCCTGAATATCTTTTACGCTTGCCATAGGTATGCTTAATGCTGATTCTACTTTCTGGTTGATCACTACCCTTGCAGAACCGCCAGACCGGAGTAGTTTATCTGGATTGGAGAATACCGCCTTTAGCGTAATGCTTCCGGTAGCGGGATCTATATTCCCACTTGCGGTTTCCAGTTTACCCGACTGTCCATAAATACTTCCATCTGCAATGATCAGTTCAACATTATCGGCAATCTGAGGATCTTTAGCTAAATCTTTACGGAATCCTATATATTCCGCTTCGCTCATCGAAAAGTAAACAAACAAGGTATTAATATCGGCCAGCGTAGTGAGTGGCTGAGTATCTGAAGGTGTAACCAGGTTACCAATCCTTTTTGGGATGCGTCCGATGTAACCGCTCACGGGTGCT
>Ga0182008_10001680_pt1 | contig 14557 bp, 12 predicted proteins | sample Sormic07211129_1_FD_120482 | JGI IMG/M metagenome (GOLD analysis project Ga0182008, IMG submission 120482) | Rhizosphere microbial communities from Sorghum bicolor, Mead, Nebraska, USA - 072115-129_1 metaG | ecosystem: Host-associated > Plants > Roots > Rhizosphere | place: USA: Nebraska...
CCAGGTGGACGTCTGGGGCATCTCCGACCTCGACCTGTTCAAGGAAAGCGACCGCCTGCTGCGCGCCATCCCCCAGGACCAACCGTTCTTCGCCTACCTGCAAACCTCCGGCAACCACCGCCCGTTTACCATTCCCAAGGACAACGACGGCTTTCAAGCCCAGGACCTGCCCCTGGAACAAGTCCAGGCCGCCGGTTCCCGCAGCCTGGAGCAATACAACGCCGTGCGCCTCCTGGACTTCAACATCGGCCGACTGATGGAGATCGCCAAGGCGGGTGGCTACTACGACAACACGATTTTCGTGTTCTTCGGCGACCACAACACCCGCATCAGCCAGATCCCCCACATGGCCCCCGCGTTTGAACAGCTAGGGCTGGAAAGCAACAACGTACCGCTGCTGATCCATGCCCCGGGGATGTTGCAGCCCAAGGTGATCGAAGAAGCCGTCGGCCTCGCCGACCTGCTACCCACCGTGGCCGGCATGGCCGGGATGCCCTTCACCAATGGCGCCATGGGGCGGGACATTCAACAGCCTGCGCCAGAGGGGGAGCGGGTGGTGCCGCTGGTATTGAGGGAAGGGACCTTCCCGGTGATTGGCGGTGTGACCAAGGACTTTTTGTTGCAGATGCAGCACGACGGCAGTGGCGCGACCTTGCATGATTTGGCGTCGAGCACACCGCGAGAGGATGTGGCGCAGGAGCATCCGCAGGAGTTTGAACGGTTGCTGGAGTTGACGCGGGGGATGCATGAGGGGGCGAGGTTGATGTTGTATCGGAATGTTCGGTGACCCCGCACAGTCATCGGTTGACGCCAGCCCGTGTAGGAGCTGGCTTGCCAGCGAAGGCGGCTGCCTAAGCTCTATCGATCTCAAAAAATAACGTCCAAAGCAGCCATGACATTAGTAGCGGTCCCAACAAGGGGGCCGTCACTGACCGAATATGGACAGGAAAATCCTTACAAGCTACCGTCACGCTTCCTACAGCTATACACGCGATTTTCCTCTCATGGACGTCTTGAAATCTCTGCAGACGGAACTAGCCACCTTCGCTGCTGAACGTGACTGGGACCAATTCCACACCCCCAAGAACCTGGCCATGGCCTTGTCCGGTGAGGCCGGAGAACTCCTTGAGCGTTTCCAGTGGCTGACTCCCGAGCAAAGCGAGTTCAACGCCCTATCGAGCGAAGCTTTGCAGGCTATCGAAGAAGAAATGGCCGATGTGCTGTTGTATCTGGTACGGCTCGCTGATCGACTCAATGTCGATCTTGGAGCCATTGCGCAGGCGAAGTTGCAGCTCAACGCAGAGAAGTACCCAGTGGCAGAGGCCAAGGGGAACGCCGTCAAATATTCGAGGAGAGGCGAATGACGGCTCGAGTGATTTACCAGCCTTGCTCGGATGATGTCGCACGCAAGAACCTGCAGACCACGATCCTTAACCCTGTGCTGTTCAGCGAAATTGCAGATTTACTTGAGCCTGAATTGCAAGCTGAACTCCTCGCAGCCTTCCCGGATGGCAAATTGTTTATCTGGGGACTTGCTTCGCCTCGAACCAGAAATACCTGGCTCGCCGCAGAGCCAGGAGACACGGTGATCTTCAATACCAAGACGGTCATTACTGTTAGTGCCTGCTTTACCCATCGAACTCACAACCGCGATCTGGCGTTGAAGCTCTGGGGCTGGGCGGATAAAGAAAATGAAAGCACCTGGGAGAATATCTACTTCGTCACCGACGTACGCCACCAGGCTATCCGTTTCAAAGCTATTCAGGCGCATATCAACAGTCGACATGACAGGTCTTTCTATCGTTACGATGCCGCTCAAAGCGCCGCGATCCTGGAGCGCTTTCCCAGTCTCGATCACGACTACGCCGATAACGAAGTGAGCCTTGAAGATGCGCAAAAGGATATCGAGGATCAATCAACAGACGGAATGGCCAACAGACCTACGCGTCTTGAGCACAAATACATCGTTCGCCACTTGTTCCAGGGCAAACTCACTGGCCGTTGCTGTATTTGCCTTAATGAGTATCCCCGCCATCTACTAGTTGCCGCGCACATTAAAAAACGCTCGGTCTGCAGTCAGAAGGAAAAGCTCGATATCAAGAACATCGCTGTTCCTATGTGCCGACTCGGTTGCGATCCTTTATTCGAGCATGGTTATCTCTCCGTCAAGGACGGCAAGGTGATCAAACACCCTTCTCGGGAGATGACTGCTGCAACGGCGAGTTATGTGGAAAGTGTGGTTGGAAGAGAGGTAAAGGAGTGGGCGACGAAGAGCCAGAAATATTTCGAGTGGCATCTGAGTGCTCATGGGTTTGAGCCTGGGGCACTGGCAGGAATAGGTTGACAGCAGTTTATTCTTTTTTTAGTACAACCTTTTTCCACTTTACTTCATCTCTTTTTAGAGAGTCTTTCGTTTCGCGGCTTGAATAAACCAAAGTCAAGCCAGCTTTTTTTGATTGAGTTAAAAGGTCATTTGTGAATATGGGGTACATCATTCTAAGAGGGTCTGGTGCACCAATTCTTAGAGTGATGGCAAGGTGCCCGTCTCTGTTTAGTAGCTCGCTCATTCGTTTTATTGATGCCTCTCTTTCTTCCGGTGCTATATGCATCCATACAGCGCTCAGTAAAATAAAATCATAGGTGTTCTCATGTAGAACTGAAAGATGTGGAAGGCTGTCATTCAACCAGCGTATATTTTTGTGATTGTTTTTTGCTTTTGCAAGCTCAAGCATCTTAGTGCTGGGTTCAACTGCTGTTAGCTGATATCCACGGCGAGCAAGGGATAATGCATCACGGCCGGAGCCACATCCAATGTCTAGAATTTTTGCGTTGGCACTTTTCGGCAGAAATTTTATGAACTGCCTGTGGACGTTGGAGAAGTATAGTTTGCTATAGTTTTCGAAGTACTTGGCGCTCTCGAAGTCATAGCTTGCCCATGTTGTGCTGTTTTTAGAAGTCATTTGCTTAATACCTCTATTTTCTGAGGATAGAGATAGTTGTTTGTGATTTGGGGTTCGTTTTTTTTATTTTCATTGCTGATCTTTTCAGTGTTGCTTGCGGCGGCAATGCTCAGCCCTGCGGCTGTCAGCAAGAGTAGGATCCAGCACGTGATGACAGTATAATTACCTTTGCTGTCTTTTAGCATATTAAAGGTGAGTTGAAGGGTTATATGCTTTTTTATTAGCTGCCTAAGGCGAATAACTATAGGGATGGTTAGAAGGTTTACGATTGCTGCAAAAGAGAGTGCCAATACCTTTGGCAAATCACCGCTTATGGACGCAGCGCCATACCAAATGCCACCAGTAATCGCGATGACCATACTGGGCACCTGCCATAATTGTTGATTAAGCGATCTCAAATGCTGTCCTGCCTCAAGGTAGCTGAGTTCATCCTTTTTGAACTGCCATTTTATGTGTTCAAGCTCTTTGGCATTTTTGTGTTTTAGCGCTTCGAGATCTTCGTCGTTCATCAACGTTCCAGTCTATCTGGGAATGAATTTTGCCAGTCTTACTGGAGTCCGTGCTGGACCAGCAATGGCGATTGAATGGGGCGTGGCCGGTGGGGAACACCATCGGGCTACAGACGGAGAGGCGCAGCGCCTGACCTTTGGTCGAGTTTAGGCTAATCGATTGAAATATTGAAAAAAATAAGCTCTGGGAGAGGGGGAGAGAGCCTGCGTCGAAGCTCTCAATAAAGTATTCTACGAGTATTGATGGAGCCTGCCACGAGGCTTGGAGTACGTAGGATGAAGGTTTTGTTTGACACCCGCAGGATCCAAAAGCTGGGTCGGGTTTCTCTTAGCGAGCAGTTGCTGAGGAATGCCGGCTTGCACGAAGGCGATCAGGTAGATCTCTACTTCGACGCCGCTACGAAACGCATCATTATTGAGCCTGCAGCTCAGAGCAATGAACAGGCTGCCTCGGAAAAATCGGCTTCAGGGAGGAAGGGGTAATGTCGACCATGCAACGACGAGACGAGCGATTCTCGGGTCATGAGTCCTTTGTTTGTCGCTACGGATGGCTGCCAAAGCTACATCAGGCGATTGTCAACAATCCGCTTGCCCTAAAAGATGAGGCTCAGGCAACCATTACGTTGGGCATTGGCCGAAATATGGTCAAGTCGATTCAGTTTTGGGGTGAAGCTTTCGGGATAGTCAGCGGGCGTGATTCGGCGGGCCTCCAATCTGGCCCTATTGGACAACTGCTGCTTTCAGAAGAGGGTTGGGATCCCTATCTGGAGCAGCCTGAGTCACTTTGGTTGCTCCACTGGTGGATGTCGTCCCACGCGGAGGTAGCTGTTTGGAACCTGGTATTCGGAAGCTCAGCATATTCACGCTTTGATCGAAAGACACTCATCGCAGGTCTTGAAGACCTCGCTTCTGGCAACAACAAGAAGCTAGCGATATCGACGCTGGAGCAACATGCGAGCATCTTCTTGCATTCGTATAAGCGTGAAGAGTCAGCTGGGGACGATACCTCATGGTGCCCATTACAAGATTTGGGGCTTTTCGAAGAAGTCACAGCTGACGACGGCAAAACCGTTTACCTAGTGGGTAGAAATGCGCCTTTAGGTTTATCTACCCGTGTGTTTCTTTTCTCCTTGATTGATTATTTCAAACGCCAGAATACTACCTCTCTAAGCCTTAGTCAGATTGTGCATGGTGAGTTCAGTCCCGGTAGTGTGTTTAGGTTGGATAATTTCCAAGTTAGTGGTTTCATTGAAAGTATAGAAAAAGAGTTTGGTGGCGTTGTGCGATTTATTGATACGGCTGATACCCAGCAAATCATCTTAGATAATACCCTGTCGCCCGATTGGGCTACTTGCTTGCTGGGTGTGGGAGAAGAATTGAATGTCTGATCGACTAATAGATCATCTTGAGCTGGATTCGAAATTCTTGCGTTCTATTTCTCTGGCTAGAGATTTGCGGTCACAAGATTCGCTCGACAGTTATCTGATCACTCCTGCTGTTTTGGCAGTGCTTCGCCAGATTGGCGGTGCTTTGAAGTCAGGCAGCGCACAGCGCGCTTGGAAAATCATTGGGCCCTATGGTAGTGGTAAGTCGGCACTGGGATTGCTGCTCGCCCGGTTGTTAGAGGGGCAAAAAAGCTCTCATACAATTTACAAACAGCTCGTTGATACCTCTACTGAAGTTGTTGAGCTTTTCCCCCAAGGACAGAATCGATTCGCACTGGCAATAAGTGGTTCACGCGTATCGTTGGGTGACGCATTGGCGCAATCTATCCTTGAAGCACTTGAGCACTTGCCGAAAAGTCGCTTGGCTACTGAGTTGAAGCGCCAGTTAGATACGAAAGCTCGAACTTATCGTGATATATCCCTTAACGCTGCGACGAGTAGGTTGCTAAGTGACTTTGTTTTAGTCACTCAAGGTGCAGGGTATTGCGGTGTCCTGTTGCTGATTGACGAGCTCGGCAAGTTCATTGAACACGCAGCTCTAAATCCGGAAGCTGGTGATTTGATGTCTTTACAGCAAATCGCTGAGGTCGCATCGCACCCCACGGATGATGGTCTCCTCGTTGTATCAATGCTGCACCAGCACTTTGATGCTTATGCTAAAGGTGTCGGTCGCACGCTTTCCGATGAGTGGCACAAGGTATCTGCACGCTTCGACGAAGTACCTTTTGATGAACCAGTTGAGCGGTATGCCCATTTCGCCCTCCATGCTTTAGGTGCGGACGTAACTATTACGGATTCTCCTGCCCTGAAAAAAGATGCCCGACGCATCTACAAGCAAGCAATTGATTTCAGTTTTTTCCGTGGAGTCGGTGAGAGTGAGCCGTTCTCTCAAGCCGAGCGCCTGTACCCATTGCATCCGGCAGCACTGGCTTGCTTAGCTGTCATCTCCAAGCGATTTGGTCAGAGTGAGCGTTCATTCCACGCATTCATGCGCGGATATGAGTCCGGGGCACTTCGAGATTTCGCAGAGCGCAATATTGTTGATCCTTCCTCTTGGTATGGGATGACGGAGCTTTTTGACTACCTCTCAACTGGAGTAGGGCTCCGTTTCCGTGATCTTGAGGCAGAGCGACGCTGGGACTTTGCCCGCTCTGTAATAGAGCGTAATGATGCGGAAATGACGGCGTTACAGATTGAGCTACTTAAGTCGATTGCTGTCATTGAGCTGGTTGCTCAAGCCTTTCATATTAATTTGTCAGTCGAACTCCTCAGGTTTGTTACGGGGGGGGATGCTAAAGCTATCTCCGAAGCTTTGAGCAAGCTCACTAGCAAGAAAATCTTGGTACATCGTCATACGAGCGATGATTATGGTTATGCCGTCAGTCAGGTAGTAAACGTTGAGGCTTTATACGAGCAAACGATGCAGCGCTCGGCTGATGAACTCATGTTCAATGGCGTTTCCCAAGCACTCTCTGAAAGGAGCGTTATTGCAAGTCGTCACTATCAGCAAACGGGAACTATTCGCTCTGTAAAAGTGATTGCAGGAACGTCAGATAAAATTAAGCAGTCAATAGGTACTTATGGTCGACACGACGGCAGTGTTGGGCTGATATTTGTGGATGCTGAGGCTTCCACCCTGGTAGACGCTGCTGAAGAGGTAGCTCGTTCTACTAAAGACGTTTTATCACTCACTGCAATTGTTAAAGTCGGCCCTGATGAGCGTAAGGCTCTAATTGAATACTCTCGTTGGCTGATGGTTCATGAAGAGGTTAAAAGTCGCCATTTAGATCCTTGGACTGAGCGTTATGTCGAGTCGAGATTTAGCGCGGCACGTGAGAGTGTGAGTCGACTAGTCCTAGCGTTGCTCAATCGGCAGGCCAAGGGAGCTTCCGGCATGGAATATTGGCATGCCGGAAAGGTGATTGCCGGTAGTGGTGCCATGAACCTTAGTCAGGCTGCGTCTTGGTTGTTCGACGAGGTATACAAAGATGCACCGGTCATTCATAACGAACTAATTAACAAAGACAAACCGTCATCTGCGATTAACGCGGCTCGTCAGCGTTTGTTCGATCTGCTCGAAAAGGCTGTTGGTTCAGAGCTGCTGGGCATTGTCGACTTCCCACCTGAGCGATTGCTTTACAACTCTTTGCTTCAATCCACAGGACTGCACCGTAAGGGAGCCGGCGATCGTTGGTTTTTAAGTGCGCCGGATGGTAGTTCCCCAGCAGGCATTCGCAAAGTGTGGGCTGAACTTGATAAGCAGTTGATGATTGACGATCAGGTCACTTTTGCTGAGGTCATTGCCAGCTTGGCGTTACCGCCACTAGGTGTCCGCAGCGGGCCAGCCAGTGTTTGGTTCATGGTTTACCTCCTGGTCAACAAAGAATCGTGCGCTATTTTCGAGCGAGGCAGTCTAATTCTAGAGTTGACCTCTGATCATCAGCAACGGATGTTCAGAAGCCCTCACACCTTTAGCTTCCGCCGTTTCGACATCACTTCTGAGCGCAAAGAGCTAATCAAGGATTATGCCAAGGCACTTGGAACTGTAGGTATCCAGTTAGGCCTGAACGCATCGTATCTAGATGCCGCGCGCGAACTGATCCGTTGGTATGGGCGACTTCCGCAGTATTCGCAAGAGACGCTGCGGCTGACGAGCCAAACCAAAGCGCTTCGTGATGTGATTAAAAGGGCAACTGACCCGGTTTCGCTGCTTGCATTTGATGTTCCACGGGTGGTGACTGCGGCGAAAGCTAAGGAGGGTATCCCGTTCCCGGATCTTTTGGCTGAGAGTCTGACAGAGTTGGGTATGGCATTTCGTCGTTTGCAGGACGAAGTCAGCCTCTCGATGGCTCAGGCATTTGAAATTACTGGCCCCCTTAAAGCTCTGCGATCAAAGCTTCAAGAAGAGTGCGCAGACACTGCTCAGTCCCTTGCAGATGTTGAGCTTAAAGCGTTCATCATGCGTTGTTCAGACATCACTCTGACTGACGATCGGTGGATGGACTCCATTGCAAGCGTAGTCGTCCATAGACCATTGGATATCTGGAAAGATGGCGATGCGCCCAAGTTCGCGGAGTCGGTCCTGGAGTTATGCGGTCGCTACAAGCGTTGGTTAAGAGTGGCTATGCGTAAGGGGGACTTTGAGCGTCAAACACAACGCTTTATGGGAGTAACCTTGACGCTCCCGAGTGGGGAGGAGGCGGCAATGCTGTTGACCTCTGACCAGGAGACAAAGATGATGGCAGATAGCCTTCTGCAGAACCTTACGAAGCAAGTAGGCGGCAACCGAAACTTAGCCGCGTCTGCCCTTGCTCAAGCTTTGCTGCAATTGCAGCAGGGCTCCACAGAATCTACTGAGAAAGAGCTGAGCGATGAGCAACGAACCGCAGGTTAGACACATCCTCAGCCTCTCTGGGGGCAAAGACAGCGCTGCGCTAGCGATCTACATGCGCGATCGTGTGCCGGAGATGGAGTACATCTTTAGCGATACCGGTAAAGAGCTGCCAGAAACCTACGACTATTTGCAGCGCCTTGAAAATTACCTTGGAAAGCCATTGCACAGGCTGAACGCTGACCTCGGTTTTGATCACTGGTATGACATGTATGGAGGGATGATTCCCTCCAATCATCGTCGTTGGTGCACGAAGATGCTCAAGCTCAAGCCCTTTGAGGATTTTTGTGGAGATCAGCCAATAATCAATTATGTAGGGCTTCGAGCGGATGAAAACCGCTCGGGCTACATCAGTCATAAGACCAATATTAAGGCTGTCTATCCTTTTCAGGAGGATGGTCTCATCCTGCGTGACATCGAGGAGATTCTTCGAGTATCTGGTGTGGGGATGCCTCCCTATACCAAATGGGGGCGTACACGATCTGGCTGTTTCTTCTGTTTTTACCAGCAGAAGATTGAATGGGTACGCTTGAAAGAAACTCATCCAGACCTTTATGAAAAGGCAAAGGAGTACGAGGTCCCGTTTGAGAAAACGGGTAACTTTTTCACCTGGAGTCAGGGGGAAAGTTTAGTTGAGTTGGAGCGGCCGGAGCGAATGGCGCAAATCAAACGCGATCATGCTCTGCGAGTGGAGCGTCAAGCACAGCGCAAAGATAACTCAACACTGATTGCGGTATTTTCTGATCATGACGCTACTGAGACACCTGATGATGACGATGATCAAGGCTGTTTAGTCTGCTCTCTTTGATAGAAAGGAATATCTGTCATGGCTTTTGAAATAACTGCGAGGACCATTCTGCATTTAGGGGCGGATTTGATTTCGTCTGATGCAGTTGCCTTGTATGAGTTGATAAAAAATGCAATTGACGCGAAGTCGGCGACAGGGGTGGAGGTATCCCTTGAGATTGCCATCAAGGCATCAGACTATGCTGCGGTAGTTGCTCTTGCTCAGGCTACACCTGTTGGAGGAGTGGCTGCTCTTCGGGAGGAAGTCCACAAGCGAATGCAAGTGGATGCTCCGGAAGATCTAAAGTGCTTGCTTTTGGGGGGGATAAGTTCAGCTAATACAGTTTCACAGTTTCTTGTCTCTTTTGAGGCGGCTTATCGCTTTTGTAATCGAATCATTGTTTCAGATACCGGTCATGGCATGTCGGCGGACGACCTCCGCAATATTTTCCTGACAATCGGAACCACTAGTCGTACAAGGGATGTTGAAAGAGCAGTCAAAGCTGGAGAAGAAGCATCTCCATACCTAGGTGAAAAAGGCGTGGGCCGCTTGTCTGCGATGAGGTTAGGAAAACACCTCCGCGTGGAAACTGCCAAGTCTGATGACTCGCATGTGAATGTGCTAGAGATAGACTGGACTGAGTTCGAAAAGGCCTTCGATAAGCCTGCAAGTAGTGTAGTAATTCGCCCGACCATAGGGGCAAAGAAGAAGGTAGGAGAGTCATTCACCAAGATTACGATCTCAGACTTGGTATCGTCATGGAGCTTTACAAGACTGACTGAGATTGCACGGTCTCAAATCGCGAGAATGATGGACCCTTTCTCGTGGTCAGGTAGACGTCGCTTTCAGATCAGGATGTCTTATAACGATATTGCGGTGGAGCAAGTTCGCACTGTGGCAGCCGAGCTGCTTAAGAGTGCGCACTCCGTATGCACTGGTACCTACAAAGTCATTGAAGGCGAGCCCAAGCTTCATCTGGTGCTAACCTCCGATTTTTACGATGGTCCGCGAATAGAGCATACGTTTGATACTAATGATCTATTGGGGATGTCGGGGGTGCAATCTGCCGGATTTCCTGTATCTGTACTGCGCTCTCTAGGAAACTTTTCGTTTGAATTTTATTGGTTTAATCGCCAACGAATTAAAGCGACTCCAGGAATTGGTGATCGAGAGGCAGTTAGAGGCTTGATCAAAGCTTGGAATGGAATTTGCCTATTCCGGGACGGTTATCGTGTCTTACCATATGGGGACGAAGGTGACGATTGGCTGGGGCTCGATCGCGAAGCCCTGAGTGCAGGAGGGTATAAGCTAAACACCAAGCAGTTGATTGGTCGGGTGGCGATCAGTCGAACCGGTAATTCAAAACTCCTAGATCAAACAAACCGTCAAGGGCTTAAAGATTGTCCAGAGAAGGATGGATTGATTGAACTGCTCAACAATATTGTCTCACGTTGGTGGCACGACTATCTCAATGAGGCCGGCAGCGCGCAAAAGTCGATCAAAGGCCTCCAGTTTGATCCGAGTAAAGAAGGAGCAGTGGTCGGCTCCCTTGAGCAAAGGATACGTACGAGCCTGAAGGTCATTCGGAAAGACTTTAAGGGCGATGCAGAGTTACTAGAGCAGGTCAAAGACGCTTTCATCGAAATCAAAGATGCACATACCCGTGCAGTTGCACGCATATCTGCGATGGAGGAGGAAAAGGGAAGGTTGACCCAACTGGCGGGCGTGGGATTAATGATTGAGGTCATTGCTCATGAGCTAACTAGAGCGACAGAACTCACCCAGATGACCTTAAAGTCCATTAACAAAAAAAGCGTAGATGCAGACACAAGCGCAGCTTTCAAAGTTCTCGGTGAGCAAATAAAGGTCATCCAAAAAAGGCTATATACACTCGAGCCACTTTCAGTGAGCGCGAGGCAAAAGCGCTCGAAGATGAGTTTGGCTGAAATCGCTAGGTATGTGTTGGATGCACACGCAGCGCAGTTTGATCGTCATCAAATTGATGCGCAGATCTCGGCTCCAAAATCGGTTATTGGGTTTGTTGTTGAGGGTAATGTTGTTCAGATTTTGGAGAATCTGATCAATAACTCGTTGTATTGGATTGAGGTCCATCGTTGTGAGCATCCACATTTTGCTGGAAAAATAAATATCGAGGTGATTGATTCTCCGCCACGTATACGCTTTTCTGATAATGGTCCGGGTATTCCGGTCAGCCGTGTTGAGTCAGTATTTGAACCATTTTTTTCTACAAAGAAAACTTCCGGAAATCGGCGTCAGGGTCTTGGACTATATATCGCTCGCCAAAATGCTGAACTCTTGGGGGGCGGGCTTTTTCTGGTTGATGAGGGGGCTATTCATCCTTATCGTTATAATACCTTTGAACTGGAGCTCAAGGAGAGCGCCGAATGAGTTTGGCTGAGCTTTTTAATAAATCAAATATACGCTGTGTTCACATTATTGATGATGCCTTCGATTCTGCACCGACATTTGGCTTGGAGCCCAAGGAGGTGCAGGCGGTAATTGATGGGCTGAGTGATCAGCAATTCGACGAGTTATGTGACTTTCTCGGAAGCTCCAAAATGAGTGATGCTGAGGTGTTGGCAGCACTGACGGATGCTGAGTTAACGGCTAAGTTATTTAACTCTCGAGAGCGTTTTGGAGGGGCGGTAGAGAATCTTTTTAATGAGTTTTTGACAGAGCGCGCGGGTAAGTTGACTAAAATTAGTCCTCTGATTAAACGTCTCGAGGAGGGAGGGGTTAGTTGTCTTAAATTCGGCTCTGATTATCCAGTCGAAGGCACGGATGAACCGCAGCTTATTTTCATTGATTTGATGCTCAAGCGAGGGAGTATTACTGTTGATGATGCCGTGAAGGTATGTCAGAAACTGCTCGCTCAGCATACTGATATCAAGCCCTTCATTTTTCTCATGTCAAGTTTAACTAATGCAACTTTTATGGAGCGCAGGGATGAGTTTCGTAAAAAAGCGATGGTGTTTTCCTCACAATTTGAGGCTGTAGAGAAGGCGGTGTTCTCCAATGCTGACGAGCTGGACGCCTTACTTTGTCAGTGTGCACGCTTTCATCCTGAATTGGTGGACCTTCATTATCGAGTCAATTCGGTGGAAAAGGCTATCAGAGATGCAGCCGTAAAGGTTCGAAATACACTACAGAACATGGATATGGCTGATTATTTTGTATTGCATCAAAATACTGTAGCTATCGAAAAAGTTAAATTAGGAACTTATATTTCCGATTTGCTGCTTGAATACCTTGTCCAAGAGGTGGAGTCAAGCGAGGATCTTTGGAGCTTTGCAAAGCTCTTGGATACATGGAAGCTTGAAGCGTTACCACGTTCACGGTTTGGCCTAACTTATGCGGCAGGAAAAATTTATTCTGGAAATTTGCTCCATTCCAAGGTGCGCCTGAAGAATGAGTCTGAGCGTCAGATATCTCCGGAGCATGGGCATTTCTACTTAGGCGACATATTTCTCAAAAAAACAGAATTTTTAAAGAGACCTGAAAAAGCATTAGTCATCGCCACACCAGCTTGTGATTTGGTGAGGCCAGAGTTTCTCAAGAGTCGTACTATTTTGCTTTGCGAGGGCAGTGTGTCCGTGGTGAATTTGGCAACGGTGCCAAGTGGGGATGGAGGAATTCCTACGACCATCATCCCGCATCCGAGCGAAACTAATAAGCAGCTCGCGATCAAATGGAACAAAAAGAAGTTTCGGACTTGGACTTTCGAGGATTTAGAAAAGTTCAAGGATGGCACCAGCGAGTGGACGCTAGTAGATCGACTTCGTCCTCTATATGCGATCCAATTGCAGCACGCAATTACTGCGGATCTGAGTCGCATTGGCGTGCAGCGAGCGCCAAATCTATTGATTCCTTGTGGTGTTCAAGCTTTCATTTCGAACGGTGAGAAGTGGGTTGTACTGGACGCTGAGGAAGTCAATGAGCCGCAAGCAGCTGCCTATTCCGATTCGGAAGATGGGAAGAGCAGCCTATTCATCATTTCGGATCCGACTGTGCGCCGCTTAATTCGAAGCTTAAGGGGGTGGCTACAGAATAACCAACAGAAGCCTACCGCACCGCTTATTGAAGCGCTTCTGGCAGAGGATGGGCTTGAGCAAGGGTTGATGTATCACTCTTACCAAATAGACAAGACCCAGCATCTAAAGGATGTCTGTGGCGTGCCGCTGGCTAGCTGCAAAAATGAGTTAATCAAAGAAGCGATGGTTCTCGTGCGGCCAAACACCTCTACCAGTTATAGCACAGTGTGTGGTGGGAAACCTGTGGCGGAAGGTCAAACTGCTGTCGTGGTCATCAGTTTCAAGCGCGCATTACACTGAACGAGTAGCTATCGACTCCGTAGTATGGGTACGCCGCGGCCATCCTACTAAGAGGTTATGTGGGGCCGAGTTGTGACCCGGGGCTTTGAGTTGGTTGACACTAGAGTAAAACCATCGAAGGCTGAACCTTCGATGGTTTGATGAGGTTAATCCGATCGGCATTGTTTAGGTCGTGCTGAAAATAGGAAGATTTTGAAAATACACTGACGCTATTCGCACTCAGATACACATCCAATTGTGATCCTGTAGATACCTTTAGGTGGTGTAGATTTTAGCGCCGTCGCAACTAAATTCCTTATGTTTGGTTTTTTGATTCACTGTGTTTGTGCTGAGCAGTACATTCGATGTCGTGGGCAAGGGATCTAGACTGTCGCTCAATTGTCTGCGTCTGACGTTGGCTTTAATCTTAGTTTTATTGAGGCCTAGGGAATGAATCGCTGCCTATCAATCTGTGACGTCCCACCAATTAGAAGTAAAGGCCATCACCATTTTCATGGGGAGCACTTAGGTTTTGTGCTTGATTTCCTTTTGTCCTCTCATATCATCGTCAAACGATGTGAAGGCCATGGGCAGGGGAATGGCTGACCTCACGAAATAGGTAAGCTATTAGTTAGATTCTTGGGTGAAATGGGACCATTTCATACAATAAAAAGGCCGGCTTGTGCCCGGCCTCTTTGTAGTTTTAGGTCAAGCGCTAAACGCCCGCGTTTCAATCACCGCCAACACATCCCGTACATCCTGCAGCAACAACCGGGCGGTATTGGTCACGGTGCCAATGTCCTTGTCGCTAGAGTCTCGCAAGGTAGTGCAGGTCATCAGGTTCAAGTAGTCGAGTGTGGTGAGTAAACGTTCGTTAGCACACGCATGCAAATCCACCAGCGGCGCATGGCTGTCAACAAACAGCACCGGCCCATCGCTGGCTATTGGGGTCAGGGGAATAAAGCGTTCAGATGAGTCTTGAGTTTTCATGGTGTCGTTTCTTCCAAAAATGAGAAATCGCCACCTGTTGCTGCGAATCAACTGGGTGGCAGCTGTACGCGGGTTCGCAGACCGAGGAAAGAAACAAACCCGGCAGACCCGAAGGTCTCCCACGCACAGCTGCCATAAACGAAA
>Ga0182008_10001681_pt1 | contig 14556 bp, 11 predicted proteins | sample Sormic07211129_1_FD_120482 | JGI IMG/M metagenome (GOLD analysis project Ga0182008, IMG submission 120482) | Rhizosphere microbial communities from Sorghum bicolor, Mead, Nebraska, USA - 072115-129_1 metaG | ecosystem: Host-associated > Plants > Roots > Rhizosphere | place: USA: Nebraska...
CGCATTGTCAGTTCCCTGCCAAGCCCCCCAAGCAATCATCGTCGACGAAGGCCAACAAATCGACGCCTACGAGGACGCGCGCGCCTGCCTCGAAGGCGACCTGTTGCCTTTTGTCTCCCTGCGCTGGGAAATCCATGCCTGAAACAAAAACGCCCCCGGCGGCAACCGGAGGCGTTGAGGTAAATCTACATGCCTGATCAATTTATGCCGCATCGAAAAAATCCGCAAGAGATCTACACAGTTGCACTTTCAAAAAACGGGCGTTACTGTGTGCCCGTCGCTGCAAATTCAGCGACCGGGTTTGGCGACCCGGATAGAAAAGGCGCACAGGCGCCCCCATTACGATTGCAGGCGCTTTTTTTGTGCCCGCATTCCTATTTTATGGTGGCTGTGCGTGGGAGACCTTCGGGTCTGCCGGGTTCCTTTTCCCCGGTTCGCCAACCTGCGCACAGCTGCCACCCTAATTCGTTTGGCGACGATCAGTGGCAGCTCCTACACAGAAAAGGAGCTACACCACATGCACGCCCTAAATCCGTCCAAAATTCGCGCCGCTGCCCATCGAGCAATGGCTCTCGCCGCTTTACACGCCAACTCCAGCCTCGCTACACGCCTCTCCCGTTACAACGCCCATATGTCCAAGGCTCGCGCCCTGGAAGCCGCAGGGGGTGCCCAATGAGCATGCTCCCAGGCTTTGCACTCCCCGAAGATCTACTCTGCGTCAGCCAAGACGCCGAAGCCGGTCTGCCTATCGACGCCATCACCTGTGCGCTCGACCGTGCCGATTCCGTTCTCATGCTGTTGGAAGATCACTTAGACGGCGATAAACCCCTGCTTTCCAACCACGTGCTGTCGTCTGTTATTTGGGACGTGCGCGGCACTTTGGGCTTGATCAAAACACTCACCATGTACGGTGATGCCTCTTCTGTGCCGATGAGCCAGAAAGGCGGTGCGCTATGACCCACTCCAGCACTCGTGGACGCTCCGAGTTTTCTCCTGCCAACGGCAACGGCCAAAACCTGTTTCGGGTTAATGCCGGTATCCCACTGGAGGACGCACTTGAAGCCGTCTCCCAAATTCTGCAGCACGCCAATCAACTGATCCTTGACGCCGCCATCAGCGATGCGGGCGAGCGCTTTAGTTGGCCTGCGTTCTACCTCGGCGAGATGGCCAAGGCACTGATCGACGACGTGAACGATGCGCTGCTTGAGTCGAGGACCGCACCATGACTCAGCGCACCGGCAGCACATCAAAACGCCCGAGCTTCGCTGACGTAAAAAGCGCCGCTCTGAAGAACATCGACCGCGTCCTTACTCACTGGCTGCCAAACGGCAAACGTGTTGATGGCGGCAAGGAATACACAGCACCTAATCCAACGCGCACGGACAAACGAGCAGGCTCACTCAAGGTCAATTTGAGCAAAGGCACCTGGGCGGATTTTGCCACTGGCGATAAGGGCGGCGACCTGATCGACCTGGTGCGCTACATCGACGGCGGCACGGACGTTGATGCCTGCAAAAAGCTGGCGGATCTGCTCAGTGTTTCCGCTGGCTCCGCGACAACCAAAAGCGCACCGACCAAGAGCGCAACGCCGGAGTGGATCGCGATTCAACCGATCCCGGCCGAGGCCATGAACAAGTGCCCAGCTAAACACCGGCAACACGGTGTTCCTTCCAAGGTGTGGATCTATCGCGATGCACAGAGCCAACCGGTCATGGCGCTGTATCGCTTCGACTTGGGCCCAGATGAAGACGGCAAACCGCGAAAGGTTTTTGCGCCGTTGACCTGGTGCAAACGTTCCGATGGACAAACCACACAATGGCGCTGGCAAGGGTTCCCGGAACCTAGGCCTTTGCTGCGCCTGGATGAGCTGGCACAGCGTGCCGATGCGCCCGTGGTGTTGTGTGAGGGAGAGAAAGCTGCTGACGCTGCCGCCGAACTGATGCCCGACCACGTAGCCACGTGCTGGCCGAACGGCTCCAACTCTTGGCACAAAGCCGACCTGACACCGCTCAAGGGGCGGGCGGTGGTGCTGTGGCCGGATAACGATGCCAGCGGCAAGACCTGCATGGACGCTATCGAACTCAAGTTGATTGAGATGGGCGCCGCTTCGGTGCAACGAATCTCTCTCGACGTGTTCAAGCTCAAGCCCAGCAGCAAAGGCGGCAAGCCGACACTCGTCAAAGGCGGGAAATGGGCAGACGGCGATGATGCAGCGGATGCAGTAGCCAAAGGCTGGACCGCTGGTCACGTCGCCGAACTGGTGCGCAGCGGTGAGTTTTTCGGCGGTGCCGCTGAGCCAACTGAATCCCAAGAACAGAAGGCAAAGGCGCCCGCCAAACGCCCCGCGAAATCGAAAAATGATTTGTTGCCGGGCCGCTTTCGCCTGACGTCCGAAGGGGTGTTTTATTCCGGCGATGATGGCGAGGCGCGTCCTGTGTGTTCGCCTCTCGAAATCATCGCTCGCACTCGCGACGACAAGGGCCACAACTGGGGCTTGTTGGTCGAATTCGATGACCCGGACGGCGCTAAAAAACGTTGGAACATTCCGGCCCGAACCATGACCGGCGACTTCGGCAAGGATGTACTCGGTCCACTGGTAGACATGGGCCTGCGCCTTGCTGGAAGCCGATCAGGACGCAATGCCCGCAACGACCTACAAAGCTATCTCGGCGGCTTCGACAGCGCCCAGCGCGCACGTTTGGTGACGCGCCTGGGCTGGCACGACAACGCGTTCCTTTTGCCCGAACAGCAAATCGGCTCACACGCCGAACACCTGCATTTTTATGAGGCAGGTGCCCAGCTGCCACCGATCAGCGAGGCGGGCTCTCTGGAGCAGTGGCAGCAGCAAATCGGCGCACTGTGCGTTGGCAACCATCGCTTGGCGTTTGTCGTCTCTGTGGCCTTTGCAGGTCCGTTGCTGAACCTGCTCGGACATGAGTCAGGCGGCTTCCACCTCTATGGCGACAGCTCTGGAGGCAAGACAACACACTTGCAAGTCGCCGCCTCAGTCTATGGCGGGCCGCGCCTGGTGCGTTCGTGGCGATCCACAGATAACGCTCTGGAGTCCATCGCCGCTGCACACTCAGACGGCCTCCTGGTGCTGGATGAAATCGGCATGTGCGACCCGCGCATTATCGGCGAGACGGTGTACATGCTCGGCAATGGCACCGGCAAAGCCCGGGCGAATGATCGAGGACAAGCTGGCCGACAGGTGCAGGAGTGGCGCTTGCTGTTTCTCTCGACCGGCGAGAAGACGTTGGCGCAGCACATGGCGGATGCCAACAAGGAGCTGAAAGCCGGTATGGAGGTGCGCATGCTCGCCGTGCCTGCGGATGCGAGCAAAGGTCTCGGGATGTTCGATGTGCTGAACGGTTTTGAGGATGCTGCTGCCCTCTCCGATGCGCTCAAGGCCCGTGTAGCAAAATACTACGGCACCCCCCTCACCGCCTTCCTGCAAGCACTGTGCGCGCCTGGAGAAATGCTCAGGTGGTCAGTGATCGTTCGCCGCACGGTGGAGCAGTTCATCACCCAAAACCTGCCCGCCTCGGCCAGTGGACAGGCCCAGCGTGCAGCCCTTCGCTTTGGCCTCGCAGCAGCGGCCGGAGAGTTAGCCACCGCCTTCGGCGTCACCGATTGGCCTGACGGCACAGCCACGACCGCCGCGCGCGTGTGTTTGCATGCGTGGCTGGCCGAGCGTGGCGGCGCCGGAAATTTCGAGGGTGATGCGATTTTGGCGCGGCTGAGACAGGTCATTGAGCGGTTTGGAGAAAGCCGCTTTACCCGCTGGGAATCTGCTGCCGCAAAAATCGATGAACACGGCCCACGCACGATTGATCGGCTGGGCTTTCGCAAGACCCTGGAACACGGCATGGGGGACGCACTGCACACCACCAACACCTACTACGTGCTGCCGGAAGCCTGGAGGGCTGAAATCTTCAAGGGCATGAATATCAGTGCGGTGAATAAGGAGCTGCTGCAACGGGGCGTGCTTGAGCCGGGAACCGACGGAAAGGCGTACAGCTTGATTCGCCTGCCCGGGTTAGGACCTCAACGCTGCTATGTGGTGAAGACAGTCCCTGGGACGGATGAGCACGAGGCCAAGGCCGCTTGACGGCATGCCTGCTGATCGAGGTAGCGCCGGCTCATTCCCGGCCTCGCCAGCCATTCGACAATCATCCCTATCAACCGCAGTACCCAGAGACAATACAGATGAACACTATCCAAGAACTGAAAGACCGCCGCGACCAACTGACCCTCGAAGTGGAGAGCATTCAGCGCGACCTGGCGCCCCTCGAAGAAGCGCTGGAAAGCCCAGAGGTCATCCAGCAAGGCCGTCAACGGGCAGTGCAGGATGAAATCAACGATCACAAAAGACGCATAGACTCGCGAAGCTTTGAGATCCACCGTCTGAATCAAAAGACTGATCGCCTCGAGGCACTGGCGAACAGTGAGAGCTTGGCTGCGAGCTACCTCAGCGGCATGGCGAACTGGAAAGCCGACGAGATGGAGCTCAACGAAAAGCGCAGCAGCATCGAGACCAGATTGCAGCAAGTCCGCAAGAGCGATCAGGAAGACATGGCAAAGGCTCGACAAGCTGAAACGGACGCAGCCACCGCTTATGCGCAGGCTGTCGCCTGGGGCGATGTGGAGGGCGAGAAAGCCGCTAACGCGGAAGCTCAAAAGGCAGCAAAAAGCCTCACGGCGGCGGTTGAGCATCACCGTCGACAACAACTGCTGATCACCGCCTTGGAACAAGAGCTGGTGACAATTGATCTGCACATCACGGAGGCACAAAAAGAACGCGCCAAGATCGAGAACAAAGCGGCTCACCTGGCGAACACTATGCTGGAAGAACAATGGAACGAGACCGCAAAAGCACTGCTGGAGACCGGCGGCAAGCTGTGGGCTGCACGCAACCTGATTAATCGAGACCCAGTTGCACTGATGAAGCTGGACATCCCTGAACAGGGCGAAAACTTCGGAAGCTGGACCTGGCAAGAACTCGCAGATCGCTCGCGCCAACACAGCCTGCTTGACCTGCTGGCGGCCTAACCTGAACCTTCCCCGAGGCAACCGGCGAGGTTCGGCTGCTTCGGGCGAACCATCGGTCTAACCATGAATAAACCACCACAGCACAGTGCTCAGATACCTAATTACCTAAAGGCCCGAAAGCTGCATTTGAAGGGGATAATTATCGGCATGGCGGGCGTGAAAAAGCTCAACGCAAGGACAAACATTGACACTAAAGTTGGGACGCTCACGATTGATGCAATCAAGGCAGAGCTTGATTTCATTGACCGTCAGATCAAAAGAAAGAGCGACTGATGAAGAAGCGGGGGTTTGAGCAGCTTCCGCTTCTCTAAAACCTCCCACTACAAACAAGGCTTCGGACCCTTTCGGCTTCTGACCTGTGGCAGCTCTGGGCTGATAATTGCTGCCGGCCAAAAAAAGCGACTTGTCAGCGGCTAAGAAACTAGAGCAATTCACCTATCACCTAAAAGAAATTTCGCTATTCCCTTACGGAAAGCATTTATGCGAATAAATGAGCCCTCAACACTAATAGAAGAAATAATTTTTCGCACCTCTAAGGCTCTAGCAAACATCATATTTCTTTCATTATTAAGCAGCTTTTGCCGCGTATTTTCTTTTACAAACTGACAATACGGCTCAGGCGCTGCACGTAAAGCCTCAGTAAGTTCCACGTCCGTAAGTACCTCGATAGACTTGTACAACAAATCTAATGCCACCTCCTGTGAAGAGCTATTTGAGAGGCAGTACGCAACAATTTCGCGATTATAATCATTAATGCAGGAGTCATCAGATGATAAATAAATCGCAACCTGTTCAGTTGCCTTCGCACTAGCCTGCAATTCCTCGAGCCGAACCCACTTTACAATCTGTGCTTTATTAATACTTTTCGACAACCCAAGCAGCTTTATTTTCACATCAATATCAATTGGATAGGTATCTATTTGCTTTACAAAACTGACAAAATGCGTATTTATCAACGTCGCTTTAAGCAAAGGTGAATCGGAGGTCTCTGCAAACGATTTTTCGTTTAGTGCAATCTTTCCGATACGCGCCAATATCAGTTTTCTTTCCAAGGGCAAGTCTGTAGAGAAACCACGATAAACATAAGGAGAGCATTGGCAGAGCTTTGCAAAATTTGAAAGGCTAAGATCAACGTTATTGACGACAAACCAAGAAAGTGCTTTTCCACCCTCATCATCACCATCTGCCATTGGCATTTTATTGCCCGCTAGCTCATTGGCAATCGTCTCGTCATCGAGAAATGCATTTAGGCCAGCTGCATCAGTACCGTCAAGACGGTGATAGTCAAGAATATTTTCCCAGCTTACGATAACTTTTCTATTAAAAAGAAGATCGCCCCACATAAACTCAGGTAGATCGTCAAAACTCTCAAAAACAAAGTTCTGCCGCAACGCGTACTGAACTGCTACGCTATGATCTATCTCGGGATGATTGACAATTTTAACTATTGCATCTTCCGACTCTTCAGAATTGCTCTCCATTATCAGAGCGACGTCCTCAAGATAAGAGTTTATATTCTCCCAAATATAGTCATTGATCGATTGATTAGATGCCTGGCTAATCGCCGTATAATTAGCTATGCGATGATTAATCGATGCACCTCCACTTTCTCTTACATCCCCGCAAAGCTTGAGCAAAGCATACTCTATATTATTCGCGCTTATTAAATATAAGGAGTTTTGGCAAACGTAAACTGCCAACTCATCGAGCTCTCCTAAATCTTGAAGACTCTCCATTTTGACAGACATGAGCTTTAGTGCTTGGTAACCATTTACGAAAGAAATATTTTCGGCAAAGACTAAGGGACTGTGAGTTGCCAAATACCGCGACAACGCGCCGTCAATGTCCATTTGTGCCGCTATATATGACGGCTCTACATACGCAATAATATTAGCAATATGTCTAGAAGATTGGTCACTTCCTACAGATGCAACACCATAACCGCTCCAATTTTCTGATAATACTTTCGTGAAGGCCTCGACCGCCCGACCGGAAACCCAATAAGCTCGGAAAAAATTCTCGGCATCGGAATAATGTCTGCCTATAAATTCAACCGCAGAGCGTATTTTAGAAAAATTGGTCGTACTTGTAGCCAAAAGATAATCTATAAGAGCGACATTAAGTACGTACTCTGCACCGAAATCTTCATCACGCATCTCCGCGACAACCTCACGAGGGTTGTCGATTCTTGCATCTGGATCAATAGGCCGGAAATCTCGGATCATCTGTATGAAATTCCAGTCATTGCGAGACATGCGCCCTTCATGGAATATGGAAATGTACAAATGATAGGTCTCGTCCAAAAAACCGTTTTTGACTAAGTATTTTAGAAGTCGCGAATCGCTGATTTCTGAATCGACAATCGCAGTATCAATCTCAGTATTTGCGTGAATCAACAGCTGTCGTAGAGGCTGCCTGGCGAAATCGGCCTTTTCTTCCTTGAGATTCGCAATCTCGGCATTCAACTGATTGCGTTGCAACGCAACCTTATTCCTAATTCTCTCACTCCTCACTTCAAATTTTGAACCCGACATCGCTTTGCTCTCAAGCTCACGAAAGGAGAGACTGAGTGAGATCTGGCTCGGTTGAATGTGATAATAACTGGGCTGAGCGACCAGTCCGTGAATACGGATCGGATTTTCATTGAATACTTTCTTGAAATTATCCCAAACCAACAAATCTTCCAAAGTTAATAACTCAGAACCCGCGTACACACCATTGACAAAGTAGCCTGGATTACCTCCGCAGAGTTGGCCCCAGAAGATCCGAACAAGATCCTCCTGCGCAGAGCAGAATTCAGCCTCCGATTCCAAAATCAATGTTCTAATAGCTTCAATTCTTAAGTCTGCATCAATAGAGGCTTTTGCAATCAGGCCTGAGCGCAATTCAACAATATTAAAAAGTGCTCCTTTGCCATGATGCAAAGCTTCAAAATCTTTCGGATAGGTATTTTTATATATTATTATCGCCAGCAATTTATTGGGGTTTGGTACGCCACCTACCTTCCCCTCATATACTAAAAACTCGTTACATATATTTTTTATCAGCCTGTAGTCATCTAGATATAGTGAAACCTCTCTCAGAAAATGATTATCTATATTAATTTTGCTACCATCAGGAGCAATGCATCTTGCAAACATTTCTCGCGAATTCGAGTTATTTATGATGGGAATAATCGGCGTAATGAAATCAAAAAATTTCGCCCTATCCTTATTAAAAAAGACATCATCCTTTATCGCGTAAAAGAACTTCAGCGGCTGAGAAACTCTTAGGCCTCTAACTCTCCCATTACGTTCGGGCCGATCGTTAATAATCTTATTGATTTCTCGCAACTTGATAAATATTTCTGGACTACCAAAACGATCTAGATCTTCAAACACTACTGCATCGTAGTCATTCTCCTCGAAAAAATAAATAATCTCATCCAAATATTTATTTAAAATGGAGCTCTCTGGAGTTCCGTCTAGCTCAACCGCACCGCTTTGTAATGATAGTTTTTTTACCGAAAGGGAATGAGATGCTTTTAAAGAACGTGAAACAAGTAGCGCAAAATAGGAAAAGACATATAAACAGGAAAAAAACCATAAGGGTTTTACGTCATCAAATGTTGCTACACTCAAGATTTTTTCCCGCTCGCGATAAACATACCCACATATGATGATCCAGAACGTAAAGCCCAGAGCATTGAGGCTCAACCAGTTTGGCTTGGTAATCCGTTTAAATCTTGAATACGGCAAGGTCCGCCTATCGGCGCCATAGAGCATCTGCTGAAGAATACTTCTTTCTACTTTAACAGTGACCTCTTCAGAGGCTGGCGCGGGATCAATGTTCTCGGTAATATTCGGATCGCTAAATGTTGCTAATGAGATATTCAGAAAAAGAAAAGGAGAATTCTTTTCGTACGTTTTGATGACGCTAGTTTTTCCTGAACCGTAAGGTCCCGTCAGTGCAACGTTCCGAATCGATGGAGTGCGCATAGCGAAATCCAGAGCGTTACTGTAAAGCCCATCGATGTCGGCGTTAGTAACCGGTGTAAGATCGAGAAAAATTTCAGAAACCGGCTTGTCGCGAGAGAGAAGCCAGAGGGCACGTTTGAATTTCTTCGCGTCGCGAATCTTTTCGAACAGAGACTTTAGCAGCTTCAATTCAGTCGTCCTTGAGCAAAATTTTCCACCTATTTCCGCCGACAAAGGCAAAAGAGCCTCAATCTGCAACTGCTGGCATTATGCCCCCGGCACTCAAAGCTAGCTCGGTTTTTTTGTGTGAGCTAAAAAAGCGCACTGGCCTGTTGCCATATATTCGATACTAAACACCTAGAAGCACCAGAACCAACCCTTTAGCCCTGCCGAAATCATCTCCGAAGACGCTATTAATTTTTTTGGGCATAATTTTATGACCGATTCTGGTCGATAGTGGTCTTTCGCTCCAATGATTGGGTGTCCTTTTAACCTTACCCATCAGATCTCATGCCCTCCAGTTCAAGGGCATTTCATGCACTTTAGCAATCCGAGCCGGCTTCTCGGAAAATCTGGCAGAGATATCGAGAGAAGGCTTTTTAATCATGCAGAACAGATGATGCAGTGCGACACTTGCCTCGCCATGCGCGATGTAGTCCAGAACGATCTCTGCCCCATTCTCAGGGCCAGACTGCGCCAGCTGATGAACATCAGGCACAGGACCAAGCTGCGCATATGCAGCGGATTTCAATGTAGAGACCTCATCCAGCACTTTAGGTAGGTCTTCAAGCAGATCGGACTGAGCTGATTCATTCCGTCTCTATCCATGCCGTCATAGCCTCGTTTTCTACCACCAGTTACCGAAGAATCGCAGCGGTGGTTCCAAAAAGGACAAGTGTAGGCCATAAGGAGCACGTTGCATCTGCCTGGGAACTCAGGTGCTCTACAGCACTGTCCGTTTCTGACACGTCGATAGGCCCTATTAGGCGTCGAAAAGGTCGCCCTCTTTTAATCCGAGCCAGATCTCGAGATGGTTGTGCAAAGTTCTCAAGGACAACTCATGCTCCGGGAAGTCGGAGAGGTTGATCACGTCGCACCTAGCCTTGGCTATGTCGATGCCTATGAAGTCTTCTATCGCTCCTCTGTTGAAGTAGTTTTGTATAGTGGAAACTCGATCCCCCCAGGAATGGCTTGTGCCAGTGCTCATCATACTCGTGGCCATGCTTGCAAAACCATCGTCAGTTCTGATCGCGCCCAGCATCCAGTTACGAGGCTCATTGAAGGACCCCGTGTAATCTTTCCACCTGTAAAGTAAAGACACGAGATCCGGCTCGGCAATTAATACATGACCGTCCGCAGCGCGATCTCTTATCAACTGCAACCAAATGGTCTTCATCGCCTCGACGGTCTCGAGATCGAATATAGGATCAAACGCATCTACTCTACCTTCTCTCTGATCAGCTGGATCATTCAGGTGAATAAGGATCGCAGCTACAGATAGGGCTTTGGTTTGGCTGAGCACTTCGAGCGTTAGTCCATTCCGTAACTCTGCCGGGACTCGCTTTAAGAACCAAGATGTAGCTCGCCATGCAGAAGTCCATGGAGAGTTGAAGGAGGCTCCACGCAGGCCAACGAGCTTCTGAGCAATACTGAACATTCCTGGCAATAGCACGGCCGCGTTCTGTACGGGAAGGCGGTCAACGGACTCGTCAAATCTCGCAACGAGCGAGGGGAGTAAGCCATCTGATTCGAATTTTGCGATCATCTCAGCCATCCCGTCATGTGTTGTAGTCGCGTCTAGGAACTCTACGAAGCTACGTTCGGAAATTTCGCCGATCGACGTCTGAAGTTCGAAGTAGCGAGGGAAATAGCGCGCAGAACAAACCCGCTTTGCCGACAACCATTTGAGATGAAATCCATCGCCATAGTGCGTGTTACCAAATGCCCACGCCAGCGGCGGGAACAGTTCGATGACCGTGTCTCGGGCGATTGCGCGTCGCGTTTCTGGCACGACCTCGAGGAGACGCTCGGCTGCGGCTTTTTCGGCATCTCGTCTACCGTCATCTCGGAAACGCCCCTCCTGGAGAACCAGTGCTCTTTCTCTAAACAGGGCTTCATGTAGGTCTAACTCGAATACTCGTATAGCTTCCAGAATCAAGAAATCCACAATATTTACTTCGAAGACGTCCCCGGACGCTTGCAGTGGCAAATGCACCGCGATGGACGAGATCAGTCGGCGCGCATCACGCATGTTGCGTAGTCGAGGTTGGATACACCCAATCAAGGCATTACCCCAGCGCGTATGTGAAAATCCATTCGCCTCGGTCGCGTAGCGGTCTACCAACTGAGATAGCTCCTCCAGAAAAATGCGATGTACAACCGACACCGGCACGGCGGGCAGGTCGAAATTGGCTTGCACGATTTTTTCAAGGAAGGCTCGACCATCGCCGTCGGCGACTGGATCGAGCGCTCGTTCTACTATGCTGGGCTGAAATAGCAGGACGAAGACGATATTGGGCAAATTAGCGTTCGCCTTCACTTGCCGGAGTAGAACCCGAATTTGTTCGGGTTCGAGTCTATCAATATCGTCGACGAAAACGATTAGTGGTCGATGGAGCTCGCGGAGACGGACTTCCAGTGCTTCACGTACCTTATCGAGCGACTCCGCACTTTGGTCTTTTCCCAGGTGCAATAGCACGCGCCCAAGGATGGAAGTTCCGACAGAAATAGCGGCGAGGGCGGCCGCGACTTTCGCAGCGGTCGGAAGATCGAAGCCTATGGCTGAAGCGACGAAAAGTACCGAAGCGCTAGTCAGAGCTGACGAGATGGCGCTGTTAGAGCTGCTCGCCTTTTTTAGCGGTGCGCTTACTCCCGTAAGAATCGCCCCGTATCGTCGCAGTGCCTCAGCACGTGCACGTGCTGCCTTCGAGTGCTCGCCCCCTAGTCGATCAGCTATTTGACCGAAAAGAGCACGAGAAATCGCACTACTGTCTCCCCACTGCCATGGGTTGAAGTCAAGCCAGTTTGTATTATCGCGCCTAGCTTCAAGTCGTTCAGTAATAAGGTTTTTTAGGGATGATTTTCCAAAGCCCCATCCCCCGCGGATTGCAAACACTCTACCTTCGCGCGGACTGAGCTCGGATAGAACGCGTGCTATACGATCCGCAAACTCAGATCTCCTCAGACGATCCTCTGACCTCTTCCGAATGGGCGCCTCCGATCCTATTTCGCCCATCGATTGATTGGTCGGAGCGAAATCGTTTTTGAGCTTAGCTCGGCGCTGGGCCCAAAATGCTGACAGGCGGGCCAATAATCCGGTCATAGTGATCTAACTTCCGTGTGGCGCAATGCGCGTTGAGTAGTAAGGCAGTTCATAGCATGTTCCAGCAAAGCCTCGGCGTCACAAAAAAGATGGAGCTATTGGCTCCACTAAGACATGGCCTCTGGGGGGCTCAGCCCAAACGTCTACATCCCTGTATAGGCTTAAGGCCTGCATGCTCCTATTCAGAAGGATGGGGAGTCAACCAAGTGCCGGCCCTTCGGTGCAAAGGGCTCTGATCAGACGACAATCGCCACGATATTTGTAAACCGCGTCCTTCCCTGAGCAATAACTGATGTAACACCTATTAGCTATGTAACACGTCTACCAGCAAATGACATACAGCCGTGTAACACCATAAAAATCATTAAAAATCATATATTTGCATGTATACGTAACACGCGTAACACCCGTAACACCTTTTTTTTAGGTAACCCCCGTGCCCCTGCTGCAATGCCCCCAGCGCGGCAAGATCAATCATGCTTCTAGGCTCGCTTAGATAACGGGGTTCTTACGCATGGTGGTTCGGCCAGGGTAGGAAACCCGCGTGATCGTGTCAGCAGAAAGGTGCCCAGCTTAGTGAACAGGTGAAGCGGGTGAGCTGCTGTTTACCAGTGCATTTGCCCAATGAATCGGAAAGCCGCCTGGGGACCCTGGGCATTGCGGATAGACACGGGGCAAAGAACCCGCGCGTTCGTGTTAGCGGCTGGATTTTTTAAGTTGGTTGACAGGTTGACGTGGTTGACACCCGTCACCATGGTTGACGCAATGGAGGTGTTCCCTATCCGCAACAAATACAGCCACCTTTACCGAAGCTGTAACGATGGCCCTTTTTCTTCAAGATCCTTTCAATTTCAACGATTGAAATTTCAGTAACTTCCGGCACCTCCCACTAACACGACCCCGCGGGTTTCCGACCCCGTATGATCAGGATATCGTCAGGGTCCCCGGCGTCTTTTTCTGTAACCCGATCCGAGATCTCAGATGAGTAACCTCCAAAAGCTAATCGCAGATGCCCGCTCCGGTTTATCTGTACAGGAAAAAATCTCTGATGACCGTTGGCAGGCAATCGCCCAGCAATGTGGCGCCCCCGAAATCGAAGAGATCGAACACCGTATTGCCAAGCTACGAGCAGAGCTCGAAACGGTTGAGGAATGGGATGGAGATACCCGAGATGACATACACCTCGCAATTTCCAGCTTCAGCCGATTACTGAGGTCCGCGAAAGCACAGTAGAATAGGCCCAGCAAAAGAGATCGTGTATCCCTACATGTATCCCTAAACAGCAAACCTCTCTGGAGGCCTTGAGTTTACTAGAAGACTCCAGTCTCCCTCGGCCCCTCTTAAAAAAAGACCTTGAAATTCAAGGTCTTTTTTTCGCCTACAGAAAAGTGGCTCGTCGACGCACTAACTATTCACCCGCCCCTTCCCCCTCACTTATGCAAGATCGCCCGATAAATATCCTCCAGCGCCATGATGCGCTGAGCGGCGTTGAGTTTGATGGCTTCCTTGGGCATGCCGAACACCACGCAACTGGCTTCGTCCTGGGCGACTGTCGCGGCCCCGGCCTCGAGCATTTCCTTGAGCCCGCGTGCGCCGTCGTCGCCCATGCCGGTCATGATGATGCCGGTGGCATTCCTGCCGGCGTAGCGGGCCACCGAGCGAAATAGCACATCCACGGAGGGTCGATGGCGGTTGACCAGCGGTCCATCGATCACCTGAGCGTGGTAATAGGCGCCGCTGCGGTTGACCATCAGGTGCTTGCCGCCGGGTGCGATCAGGGCCAGGCCAGGCAGGATACGGTCTTTGTTGCGCGCTTCGCGCACTTCGATTTCGCACACGCTGTTGAGGCGCTCGGCGAACGAAGCGGTGAACTTCTCGGGCATGTGCTGCACGATCACCATACCCGGGCATACGCGCGGCAGTGCCGTCAGCACGGCTTCCAGCGCTTGGGTGCCGCCGGTGGAGGTGCCGATGGCGACGATGCGCTCGGTGGTCTGGGCCATGGCATGGCCATTGGCGGCGGGCAGGATCGCATCGGCACTGAGCTTGCTGGCTGGAACCAAGGGCGGGCTGACGCTGCGTTTTCCCAGGTTCCTGACATTGGAGTTTGCGGCGGCCCGGATCGCGGCCACCAACTCGGCCGCCGATTCAATCAGGAAACTCTTCAAACCGGTTGAGGGCTTGGTGATGATTTCCACAGCGCCCGCCGACAGCGCCTGCAGGGAG
>Ga0182008_10001682_pt1 | contig 14551 bp, 14 predicted proteins | sample Sormic07211129_1_FD_120482 | JGI IMG/M metagenome (GOLD analysis project Ga0182008, IMG submission 120482) | Rhizosphere microbial communities from Sorghum bicolor, Mead, Nebraska, USA - 072115-129_1 metaG | ecosystem: Host-associated > Plants > Roots > Rhizosphere | place: USA: Nebraska...
CGGCCATGTCGAGCTGCGCGGCCTCCATGGTGTCTGCGACGCGGGAGAGGTGTCCGGTCCCGTCACCGACGAGATAACAGGGCCTGCCCGCGGGCCCGTTCCAGGGCAGCAGACGCACTCCGTCCATGCCACGGGTCATCGTCCGGCCTCCACCTGGGGCGTCCCCGTCGATCCGATGCCGATGCCCAACAGGCGGGGACGGGCCGGGGCGGCTTCCTCGACCCGGGGTTGATGTAACCCGACATGAAGGACCGACCGTGGGCCCAGCGGATTCGGGTGTGTCAATTTAACGGCTGATCCTGGTTGTTGAGGTTCAGTTGTTGGCCGGGGTGAGCCGGCCTTCGAAGGCGATCTGGAAGGCGTTGAGCGGAGCCTTCCAGCGCATGGTCCACCGCTTGCGGCCCTTGCCGGTGGGGTCCAGCGACATGAGCGCCATGTAGACGCACCACGTCGACTCCGGTCAGCTCCCGGCGGGCGAACTGCTGGTCCGCTGCGGCAACCGCCGCGCCACCCGCTGCCCTGCCTGCTCCACCGTCTACCGCTACGACACCTGGGGGTACCGTCGGAGTGTTGCCGCAGAACGGAGTTCGCCGTGTCGCAGAGCATCGAGGAGCACACAGGCGCTCGGATCGCCCGGATCCGGAAGCAGCGCGGCCTGACACAGCAGGGGCTGGCGATGCGGGCGCATGTGTCGAAGTCGCTGTTGTCGAAGGTGGAATGCGGGCAGAAGCCCGCCTCCCCGGCTCTTGTCGCTGCCTGTGCCCGCGCGCTGGGTGCTTCCACGTCCGAGCTGCTGGGGCAGCCGTACGCCGAGGAACTGCGCCGGGACCGGATGGACGCGCTGATCCAGCCTATCCGTGAGGGTTTGGAGAACTGGGACATCGCTCTCGACTGGGAGACGGTTCCCCGTCCCGCTGCCTTGATCCGGGCTGACGTGCAGCGCGCCTTGGGGCAGCGCCGTCAGGCGCAGTACACGGACATGGTGCGCGATCTGCCGGCGCTGATCGAGGAGTCGGTGCATGCAGTGCACACCAGTACCGGGGAAGAGCAGCGGCTGGCCTACGAGTGTCTGGCGGGGACATTCCGGTGCGTGTTCACCGTGGCCTGGAACTTCGGCTACATCGATCTGGCGACCGTCGCGCTGGACCGTCTGGCGTGGACCGCCCCGCGGGCCGACGATCCGGGCCTGGCCGCGATGCACGCCTATCTGCGCGCGCAGACCACGATGTCGTCCGGCCGCTATGACGTGGGCATCCGGGTGATCGACCGGGCCCTGCGCGACCTCGCCGGACAGGATGCGCGCCGCCCGGCAGGCGTGGAGGCGGTGCGGGGGGTGATGCAGTTGCGGGCTGCGGTGATCGCGGGCCGGATGAAGGACCGGGATCACGCGGACGCGCGCCTGGCCGAAGCCCGGGCCCTCGCCCGGGTCACGGGTGAGCTGCCCGACTTCGGCGTCACCTGGGGGCCGACCAATGTCGGTGTGCATGCGGTGGCCATCGCCGCCGAGATGGACGACTTCGGGCGTGCGATCGAACTCGCCGAGGATGTACGCATTCCGCGCGGCTGGACCCGTTCCCGGGCCGGGCACCACTGGATGGATCTCGGCCGCGCCCATGCCTGGTCAGGCCAAACAGAGCAGGCGCTGGACTGCCTGCACCAGGCCCGGCGCATCGCGCCGCAGCAGACCCGTTACCACCCGACCGTGCGAGAGACGGTGCTCGCCCTGAAGCGCCAGGAGCGGACGCGTAGCAATTCGCTGGCGCAATACGCGGAGTGGGTCGGGATATAGCAGATCCCGGGCAAGGGCGGTTGCACTTCTTGGTGCAACCGTCGTGCATCGCCGGTCGGCAAGCTGACGTCTCGTCAGGACCCCCGCGACCGGGCGAACGGTCCGGGGGCATGGCCAACGCTGACAAGGAGCGTCGACGTGCCGCACTGTATCGTCCGCATCTTCGAGCCGCTGCTGCTGCTGTTGCCCGCGCCGGGCCGCCATCGCAGCCCCGATCAACCATCCGCGGGCCTCTGTGTGGAGGCGCCGATCACGTGTCCCTCCCGCTCATCGGCTTCCCCGGTAGTGCGAGGTGAGGAGATCGGGCTGGTTCGCCCGTACCTGGTCGCGCACGAGCGCCGGGAGCAACAGCGTCGACGGGCACGGCGACGCGTGGTGCGGCTGGCCGTGCACGGCATCGACATCGATGCCCGGCTGCTGGTCGGCGGAGTGGAGGTACGGGCATGGTGAGCCCGGTGGGTCAGCTGCGTCTGCTGCCCTGGGCCGGGCCGCAGGGCAAGCCGTGTTATCTCGCGGGCGAGGGAACCGGATACCTGTCCCGGCTCGCGGACAACATGGAGTCCGCCCAGATCGGTCTGGCCGGTGAACTCATCCAGGAAGCAAGACGTGTTCTGGACGGGCGCCAGTGGACGCAAGGTGAACTGCACTTGCTTACGGTCCACTTGACCGAAGCGCTGGCCAATGTGCACCGAATCGCGGTGAGCCGGGGCGAGCGCCTGCCCTCACCGGCTTACGAAGACCTCGACGCCATCGACTACGAGGACGACGAGCTGGACGCCTCGCAAACGACTCAGCGCGCCTGACCTGTCCGCCGCCATACGCGTTTCCGTTCCGGCCAGGCGTCTGTCGCGCCCTGGTCGGAGCACGCGTGACGAACGTGCCGCGTCCCTGGCGGGCGATGACCCAGCCCTCGTTGCGCAGGAGCCGGATGGCCTTCTGTACGGTCAGGCTCGATGCCTTGTAGGTCTGCATGAGCTGGCTCTGAGTCGGCAGCAGTTGGCCCGGACGCAGTTCGCCGTCCCGGATCTGCTGCCGCAGGTCGTCCGCGATGCGTTCGAACGTCGAGCGCGCTTCGTCAGCAGCAGCCATGTCCATCCCTGGTCCCAGTCCGATTCCAACCACTGCGGGCCGCCCGCCGCCCGCCGTGTTTCACCAGCTCAGCCGCCGTCAGCGTTGCCGTCAAACGAGCATGAGGCCCCACCAGAATCACTCGGTGGGGCCTCATTTATCGCTCGCCCAATTGGGGCATCCGCTTGCAGCGTCAGCCTTGGCCGCAGTCTATCGGTTGATCACTCGTAGATGCCTCGCTCTTCACCGCGAACCATCCTTCACTTACCTCTTCGAGACCCCCGCGTGAGGCCATCAGACGGCATTCTCGGGTCAATTCCTCGGCAGTGGCCCTTGACGCAATCCCCCGACTCAAAGAGAACCTCTCGATCCGCCATGAATCAAATACAGGAGTTCCATCAGCGAGGAAATCGACATCGACTTCGTGGCCGTCGTTCGAAACAAACAGACAGCCATTACCGTGTATCGAGTATTCGATTCCACCCGCGATTTCCCCATGCTTCGGCATGTGACCTACACGTACATGTTTCACGATCGAAGCTAGGCTCGACCGCAGGTCCGGCAGACCTTGCAGGACCTCCGATTGAACACAAGCCAGGGCCTCAACGTACTTCGCCACCTCGACGGACGCATTACTCATCACCTGTACCCCGGCCTCTTGTGACGGTTCACGAGCTTATAGGGCCCCACTTCAGCCCACGCGGTAGTCACGTCGTCGATACCGCCCGGGTAACGCGCCAACAATTCCTCTTCGGGAACCACCTAATATGGGATCTCGATCCCCGCCCGCTTTGCCGCTGCGACACGATGGTGACCATCCAGGATGTACAGCTCATCGTTATGCTGCGCCACCTTGATCGGATCACCCTGCCAGCCTCCTTCCTTCATGGAAGCCGTCAGGTTATCCACGTTCCGCTTAGACGCGTTACCGGACAGCGCCTCGGTCCTCTTGAGGCTGAAGGGATCGGCCGTTCCACAGTTATGTACGAGTACCGGTGTCTCGCCCGCCAACACATAGTACGTGTGCTACGCAGCCCCTCCCCACCTGCGTTTTCGCAGGTCATCGGCGGTTTCTTGCTCCGCTGTCGTCCGTGATTGTGCCCTGGTGTCCGTGCTTGTTGCCGTCAGCGCTGCCGTCAGGGCTACAGACCTCTGGCCGGGCTACGGCAGGAGTGTCAGCGCGGGGACGTGGGCGGGCTTGACGACGCTGAAGTGCCGTCGGTCGAGGGTGGCTACCCGGTCCACGTCGAAGCGTTCGGCTACCGCGATAACCGAGGCGTCGACCCCGCCGAGCGGGAAGTCGGCGTACTGGAGGACCAGCTCAGCCATACGCGTCAGGTCGGTGGGAGTGAGGTGGACCAGCTCGAATGTTCCCCGTGCGACCTCGGCGAGGAACGCCGCTTCGACCCGGGGCCAGCGCTCCAGCAGCCAGCAGACCTCGGTCATGACCGGACTGGGCAGCAGACGGCGGCCGGTCAGCGACGTCAGCAGGGAGGCGCACTCCGGGTGACGCCGGTCAGCCGCGTTGAACGCCGCAGCCAGGGGTCCGGTGTCCAGGACCGTGGCGATCACGCCGAGTCGCCGAAGCGCTCGCGCATCCGCTCGCGGATGTAGTCGTCGTGCCGTTCAGCCAGATCCTCCGGGCCATTCACGCTGCCGATCAAGGCCAGCAGTCCGGCCGGGACCGTCTCCTCCTCGTTCGCGTCGACTGCCGGCAGCGACTGGGCGATCTGAGACAGTTCCTCATCCTGGGTGACGAGCAGGCGCAGGCGTCGCACCTGGGTCGGGGTGAGCCGGTCCACCAGGTGGTGCATGTCCTCGTAGTCGTATGCAGCGGTCACGCCAGCAGTGTAGGACGGCCCCGCGGCCTCGGACAGCTGGATCCGCAGAGGTTCACCCCCGCCGGCGTGCGGGCAGTCGCCCGAGAATTGCCAGGAACTTGGTCGATGTCCCCGTGTGTTTCCTGTCCGGTACTCCTCTGGCGGCCCGTTCGCCGGGGAGGGCTGTCCTCGGGCGTAGGGGCGGTGCCGGTGTCCCTGCCAGTACGGCAGCACGGAGGCCAGGGCGGGAGGGGTTGGTCGACTGCGCGGCCGGGAGCCCGCCGATGGGGTAGCCGACGCCGCACTGGTCGGCCATGCACAGGCCCGACGGGTCGGACTCGGTGACCGGGGAGTCGCCCGGCACCACCGTGTTCACCGTCGACACCGCGTGAGCCGGTCCCTTGCCCGCCGCGAACGGGGTGTACGAGGCCGTCGCGTCACGGGAGGTGTTGCCCGAGGTGTCGTGGTCGACCTGGGTGGAGCGGGCGCCCGTCGCGTCGTAGGACCAGGACTGCCAGTACGGTGACGGGCGGCCCACGGTCGTCGACCTACCTGGGCACCGACCAGGGCGCCGGCGCGGGCGGCCGCGCCGCACTGACCCGCCTGGACCGGGACGTCCTGTCCGTCCCTGGCATCAAGACGGTCGTGGTCACCCAGAGCCCGGAGGACATCGTCGCCGGCCATGACGATGTCGACGTCGACAGCGCCCTCGGCCTCCTACGGGAAGCCATGGTCGCGGTCACCGACACAGCGAGCACGGCGGACCCGCAAGCCCTGAAGCTGGGCAACGACGCGGCCCCGGCCGACTACGACTCCGGCGACCACCTCAACCTGACCGCGGACGGCTACATCACCATCAGCAACGCCTACGACCTGACCGCGCTCGGGCCCGACGCATAGCGCGAAAAACGGCGGCCGGGTGTGCCCCAGCGATTCCTGGGGCACACCCGGCCCGAGCCGCTCTCCTGCCAGTGAGAACTGGCCTCCAGGAAGCCGACCGGACCCCGCGCTCTTACCCCCTTCTCATTCATCCACAGCCTGCCCCCAGGTGGACCACAGCCCGCGCCCATCAGCCCTCGCCAGGGTGCAGTCGTGACATCTGCCACCGATCCGCACCCCCACACCGACCCCGTGTCCGCCGACTGGCCGCCGCCGGCTCCACCCGGTGCCCCGCCCCCGGACCGGGCGCCGCGCTGGTCGCTGCCCGCCCTGATCGCGATCCTGGTCCTGGCGGCGGTCCTCTACGGCTGGAACCTGTCCGGCAACAGCCTCAACAGCTTCTACAGTGCGGCCATATACAGCGGTACGAAGAGCTGGAAGGCGTGGTTCTTCGGCTCGCTCGACGCCGGGAACTTCATCACCGTCGACAAGCCGCCGTTCGCGCTCATGATCATGAGCCTGTCCTGCCGGCTCCTCGGCTTCGGCACCTGGCAGATGATGACGCCGGAGATCGCCGCCGCGCTGGGCACGATCTGGATCCTGCACGCGTCCGTGAAGCGGCACTTCGGCCATGTGGCCGCCGCCGTCGCCGCCCTGGTCCTGGCGCTCACCCCGATCACGGTGGCCATCAACCGGGACAACAACCCGGACACCGTCCTGGTGCTGCTGATGGTCGCGGGCGCGGCCCTCGCACTGCGGTCGGTCCGCACCGACAGGCTGCTGCCCCTGATCGGCTCGGCCGTGTGCTTCGGGCTGGCCTTCAACACCAAGATGCTCCAGGGCTACATCGCCCTGCCGGCCGTCTTCGCCGTGTACGTCTACGCCTCGAAACTCGGCTGGCGGAAGAAGACCGTCAACCTGGCCCTCGCCGCGGTGGCGTTGGCGGTCTCCAGCTTCTGGTGGGCGACGGCCGTCTCCCTGGTCCCCGCCGACGACCGCCCGTACATCGGCGGTTCCACCGACGGCTCCGCCTGGAACCTGATCACGGGCTACAACGGCCTCGGCCGCGTCCTCGGCGGCGAGGGCAACGGCGGCGGTGGGGGCGGTGGCGGTGGCGGCTTCACCTTCGCGGGCACCGCGGGCATCGGCCGTATGTTCAACGACATCCTCGGCGGCCAGATCTCCTGGCTGATCCCGTTCGCGTTCCTCGCGTGCGTCGCCGGTGTGATCCTGGTCGGCCGGGCCCCGCGCACCGACCTCACGCGGGCCGCGCTGATTCTGTGGGGCGGCTGGCTGGTCCTGCACTATCTGACCTTCGCCATGGCCGAGGGCACGATGCACCCGTACTACACGACCGCGCTCGCCCCGGGCATCGCGGCACTCACCGGTGGCGGGGGTGTGATGCTGTGGCGCGCCTTCCGCGGCGGTGACGCCCGCTGGCGGTGGGTACTGCCGGCCGGTCTCGCGGTCACCGGCGTCTGGGCCGTGGTGCTCCTGCGCCGGGCGACCGGCTGGAACACCTGGCTGTGGCCGGCGGTCGCCGTGGTCATGGTCCTCGCGATCGTGGGTCTGTTCCGCTTCCGGTCCGGCGGTTCCGGTACGAGGGTGAGGCTGCTCGGCGCGTCGGTCACGGCGGCGATCGTGGCGACCCTCGCGGGCCCGACGGCGTACGCGGCCTCGCCGGCCCTCGGTTCCACCAGCGGCATGATGGGCGGCACCAACCCGACGGCGGGTCCCTCGACCGGCGGGGGCATGGGCGGCTTCGGCGGCCGGGGCGGCTTCGGCGGCCGGGGCGGCTTCGGTGGCAGTCGGCAGGGCGGTACGCAGGGCGGCCAGGCGAACGGCGAGCTGCCGGGCGGCGGTTTGGCAGGCGGCGAGTTTCCCGGCGGCAACGGCGGGATGACGCCGGGCGGCGGCACCGGTGAACTGCCGCAGGACGGCATGCCGAGCGGCGCACCTAACGGGAGCGGCCAACAGGGCGGCACCGGCGGGGAGTTCCCCGGCGGTGGCACGGCTCCCGGCGGCAGCGGCACCCGCGGGGGCTTCGGTGGCTTCGGAGGCTTCGGTATGGGCCGCGGCATGGGCGGCGCCGACAGCGGGCTGATCTCGTACCTGGAGAAGCACCAGGACGGCGCCAAGTGGCTGATCGCGGTCTCCAACTCGCAGAGCGCCGGCCAGCTGATCCTCAGCACCGGCAAGCCCGTGATCTCGATGTTCGGCTTCACTGGCTCCGACAAGGCGATGACCCTCGCCAAGCTGAAGGAGCTGGTGAAGAAGGGCGAACTGCACTACATCCAGCTCGGCGGCGGGATGGGCGGCGGCATGCGCGGCGGCCCCGGCGGCGGCAACAACGCCGACTCGGAGCTGACGGCCTGGGTGCAGAAGCACGGCACGGCGGTGAAGGAGAGCGCGTACGACAAGAACGCGACGTCGGAATCGTCGAGTTCGTCCAGCTCGTCGAATTCCCCGAACTCCTCGAACTCCTCGAACTCCTCGAACTCCTCGAACTCCTCGAACTCCAACTCCTCGAATTCGTCCACCACTTCGACGGTCTACCGTCTGGACCCCTCGGACGTCAGCTGACACGAACACGAACACGAACACGAATTGATCCACCAAGGCCCCCGACCACACGGTCGGGGGCCTTTTTTAACATCCCGTTCACCGCCACTTCCTCATGTCCATGCCACCCTCCTTCTTGCCGCCTCCGTTCAACCCGCGTAGATGGGACAACCTTTATGTTGGCGACACGCATCCGCCGCTGGAAGTCGGTGGCCCTTGCCACCGCGGCCGTCATGGTGGGCCTCGCCGCCCCGGCCGTGACCGCGACCCCGGCCTCGGCGACGACGACCGCGTACGACTCGACGTACTACAAGAACGCGATCGGCAAGACGGGCACCAGCCTCAAGTCCTCCCTGCACACGATCATCAGCACGGGCGTCACGAAGCTGTCGTACTCGGCGCTGTGGGACGCCCTGAAGGTCACGGACCAGGACCCGAACAACAGCGGCAACGTGATCCTGCTGTACTCGGGCATCTCCCGCAGCAAGTCGCTCAACGGCGGTGACAGCGGCGACTGGAACCGCGAGCACGTGTGGGCGATCTCGCACGGCGACCTGACCACCTCGACCGGCCCGGGCACCGATCTGCACCACATCCGCCCGGAGGACGTCGCGGTCAACGGCAAGCGCGGCAACCTCGACTTCGACGAGGGCGGCTCCACCTTCACCAACAGCGGCGGCAGCAAGGTCGACTCGGACTCCTTCGAGCCCCGCGACGCCGTCAAGGGCGATGTCGCCCGCATGATCCTCTACATGGCCGTCCGCTACGAGGGCGGCGACGGCTTCGCGGACCTGGAGCCCGACGACAAGGTCAACAACGGCTCCAACCCGTACATCGGCAAGCTCTCGGTCCTGAAGCAGTGGAACGACGAGGACCCGCCGAGCGCGTTCGAGGAGAACCGCAACAACGTCATCTACGACACCTACCAGCACAACCGGAACCCGTTCATCGACCACCCGGAGTGGGTGGACGCGATCTGGTAGCAACGCGGTGACGCCGGCCGTACGACACCCACCCGCCTGTACGGCCGGCCTCATGCGTCACTGTTCGCGTGCGTCACTGTTCGCGTGCGTCGCGCGTCGGGAACGTACTGGTGTCGATGGCCACCCGCTCCCCCGTGGCGAGGGTGAATTCGACTGTCTCGCCGTACGGCACCTCGACGACCTGCCCGTACCCGGAGGGCTGCGGCTCCGACATCAACGTGACTACCTTCTTGAAGGGGTCGGCGATCATGTAGAAGTCGACACCGTACCGCCCGTACTTGCGAACGTTCCGGACGTAATCCTTCTCGTCGTCGGGCTCGGAGGGGACCTCCACCACAGCCAGCACATCCAGACAGGAGTAGTTGTCTCTCCGCCGCTCGGCGTCGAAGCCGACGATCGTGAGATCCGGCGCCGCGTCGTTCTCACCGGGGAAGGTGATCAGCACATCTCCGAAAACCCGCTCACGAGCGATGCCCGCAGCCTTCACCGCATCCTTGACGTCGGAAACGGTCCAATCCTGTTCCGGACTCTGCGGGGTCATGATCACCCTTCCGTCGAAGACTTCGACCTTGAAGCCTTCGGGAATACCGTCCCGCTCGATCAGGTCGTTCATGATGGACATGGCAGCTCACCTCCTTCTGCATTATGTCGTCGCTTCCATCCCTCCGGTGATCCGGAAGTACCGGTTCGCTCACACGTGTGAAGCCGGAAGTCCTCTCGGTGGCCCGACACCTTCACGTGGGCCAGTTCGCGGGCGATGACGTAGTCGATCAGAAACCTGGGCAGCTGGAAGAGCGGCCACCCGAGACTCATCAGCCCCTTGGCGCCCGCGCCGTCCTGCGGTGGCCGAGGACGTCCGTGACCTCACGGGACATATCCCGTGAAGGTGGGCGCGAACAGCCGATCAGGTGATCAGGTGATCAGGTGATCAATTCGAGCCCAGGTGCGTCGGCGCGAACATCCGCAGCACCGCCGGGAGGACGACCACGGAGGGGCCGGGGGTCGCCAGTGCCTTCGCCAGGTCCGGCTCCAGGGTCTCCGGGGTCGTCCGCACGCCCGGCACTCCGAAGGACTCGGCGAGGGCGACGTAGTCCGGCCGGGTCAGTTCGGTCGCCGTGGCCTCGCCGAAGGCGTCCGTCATGTACTCGCGCAGGATGCCGTAGCCGCCGTCGTCGACGATCAGCCAGGTGACGTTCAGGTCGTACTGGCGGGCCGTCGCCAGCTCGGCGATCGAGTACAGGGCGCCGCCGTCTCCCGAGACCGCCAGCACCGGGTGCGAGGGGTCGGCCACCGCCGCGCCCAGGGCCGCCGGGAAGCCGTAGCCGAGGCCGCCCGCGCCCTGGGCGGAGTGCATGCGGTTGGGGCCCTTGGCGTCGAAGGCCGACCACGCCCAGTACGCGAGGATCGTCATGTCCCAGAAGGACGGGGAGGCCGCGGGGAGCGCACGGCGAACGGACGCCAACACGTGCTGTTCCAGGGTGAGTTCCTGGGCGGCGATGCGCTCGGCCACCTTCGCCAGCAGCTCCCGGACCCGCTCCTCGGCCGTGGGGTCCGTGCGCTCCTCCACCGTCTCCAGCAGCGCCTGCAGGGCCGGTCGCGCGTCCGCGTGGATGCCCAGGGCCGGGTGGTTGGACTCCAGTTTGCCGAGGTCCGCCTCGATCTGGATCACCCGGCCCCGGGGCCGGAACGTGTGGTAGTTCGAGGAGAGTTCGCCGAGGCCCGAGCCGACCACCAGCAGGACGTCGGCGTCCTGGAGGAAGCTGGTGGTGTGCCGGTCCTCCAGCCAGGACTGCATCGACAGCCGGTGCGTCCACGGGAAGGCGCCCTTGCCGCCGAACGTCGTCACGACCGGCGCCGCCAGCCGCTCCGCCAGCAGCCGCAGCTTCCCCGACGCGTCCGCCCGTACCACTCCCCCGCCCGCGATGATCGCCGGACGGGCGGCCTTCGACAGCAAGTCGGCCGCCACGGCCGTGAGTTCGGGGCGCGGGGGCAGCTCGTCGGGGAAGGCGTCGCCGCCCGTCACCACGGGGACGGAGGTGGCCGCCAGCAGGACGTCCTGAGCGATCTCCACCCACACCGGACCGTGCGGGGCCGTGAGCGCGGACTTCCAGGCCTCCGCGATCGCCGAGGGGATCTGCGACTGCGCACGGACCGTGTGGACCGACTTCACCACGCCCCTGAACGAGGCCGCCTGGTCGGGCAGTTCGTGCAGATAGCCGTGGCGGCCGCCGCCCAGGCCGGCCGTCGGGACCTGGCTGCTGATCGCCAGGACCGGGGCGGAGGCCGCGCGTGCCTCCTGGAGCGCCGCGAGCGAGGTCAGCGCGCCCGGGCCCGTCGACAGCAGGAGCGGCGCGGCCTCTCCCGTGATCCGGCCGTACGCGTCCGCCGCGAACCCCGCGTTGTTCTCCACCCGAAGCCCGATGTAGCGCAGGTCGGAGCGGCGCAGCGCGTCGAACATGCCGAGCGCGTGCTGGCCGGGCAGGCCGAAGACCGTCGTGGCGCCGAGCGCGGCCAGCGTCTCCACGACCAGGTCTCCGCCGTTGCGGCCGGGAGGAGGGTTGAGAGCAGCGGAAATCTGCGCCTCCGTCGGACGGAGCACCAGGTCGTGGTCGTGAGTCACTGCGCGCGGGCCTCTGCAATCTGGCGGGACATGATCGTGGTCAGTTCGTAGGCGGTGTGGGACGCGGCCACCGACGTGATCTCCGCGTGATCGTACGCGGGGGCCACCTCGACGACGTCCGCCGAGACCAGGTTGCAGGAGGCGAGGCCGCGCAGGATCTCCAGCAGTTCGCGGGAGGTCATGCCGCCCGCCTCCGGTGTGCCCGTGCCGGGCGCGTGGGCCGGGTCGAGGCAGTCGATGTCGATGGAGATGTACAGCGGGCGGTCGCCGATGCGCTGCCGCAGCTGGTCGGCCACCTCGTCGGCGCCGCGGCGGTAGATGTCCGCCGAGGTGACGATGCCGAAGCCCATCTTCTCGTCGTCGGTGAGGTCCTGCTTGCCGTAGAGGGGGCCGCGGGTGCCGACGTGGGAGAGGGCCGAGGTGTCGAGGATGCCCTCCTCCACCGCGCGCCGGAAGGGGGTCCCGTGGGTGTACTCCGCGCCGAAGTAGGTGTCCCAGGTGTCGAGATGTGCGTCGAAGTGGAGCAGGGCGACCGGGCCGTGCTTCCTGGCGACCGAGCGCAGCAGCGGCAGCGCGATGGTGTGGTCGCCGCCCAGGGTCATCAACCGGGCGCCGGTGCCGAGGAGTTCGTCGGCCGCGGCCTCGATCGTCTCGACGGCCTCGTTGATGTCGAACGGGTTCACCGCGATGTCCCCGCCGTCCGCGACCTGGGCGAGGGCGAACGGGGACGCGTCCTGCGCGGGGTTGTAGGGGCGCAGCAGCCGGGACGCCTCGCGGATCGCGTTGCCGCCGAAGCGGGCGCCCGGCCGGTAGGAGACACCCGAGTCGAACGGCACCCCGACCACGGCGACATCGGCACGGCCGACCTCGTCGAGGCGGGGCAGCCGGGCGAAGGTCGCGGGTCCGGCGTACCGCGGGACGCGGGAGGAGTCGACGGGGCCGCGGGGCGTCTCGCTGCTGCTCATGGGGCAATGCCTTCTTTCCTACGCTTCATCGCGTATGTACTACTTCTTGTACGACTTTACTGGGCGGCGGGGACAGGGTCGGCCGCCGCCTCGGGGGGCACCCCGCTCTTCGACCCGGCGCGGCGCATGCCCCACCAGCCCATGGCCGGCATGCCGGCCAGACAGACGACGATCACTGTGTGGTCGACGGCCGTGGAAGGCCTCCTTCGCTGGACTTCACGGGGACACTCGACAGTCGCCGGCGGGTGACGGTCACTGACACTAGGTGGCCCGAAAGCGGCTGCGAAGTGTACGTTTCATCCACTTGAGCCCCACGCGATGGAGGGAACGCACACCATGCCGGACCCCGCGGTCCCCCCTACGCCGCCCGTGCCCCTCACGGCCCTCCTGGCCCGTGAGGACCTGGCCCTGCGGCAGATCGCCGGGCCGGTCGACCCCCACCTGGTCGTCCACTGGGCGCACGCCTCCGAGATGTCCGACCCGTATCCGTATCTGCTGGGCGGGGAACTGCTGATGACGGCGGGAGTGCACATTCCGGAGGCGGCCGGTTCGGGGACGTACTTCGACGACTACGTGTCCCGGATCGTGGCGGCGGGCGGGGTGGCCCTCGGCTTCGGTCTCGCGCCGGTGCACGACACGGTCCCGCGGGCCCTGGTGGCGGCCTGCGACGCGTACGAACTCCCGCTCGTCGAGGTGCCGCCGAAGACGCCCTTCACGGCCGTGGCCCGCGCGCTGTGGCAGCTGATGTCCCAGGCCAGGATGGCCGAGCTGCGCCGGGTGACGGAGGCCCAGCAGAGCCTCGCTGCGGCTGCTTCACGGCCGGATCCGGTGCCGTCCGTACTGCGCCGGCTGGGGCAGCGGGTGGGCGGCTGGGCCGCGCTGTACGGGCCCGAGGGGACGGAGATCGCCGGCGCGGGACGGCCGGTGGCCCCCGGTGTCCGGTCGGCCCTGGCCGAACTCGCGGAGGTCGTCCGCCCCTCCGGCCCCGGCCACCCCACCTCCGCCACGGACACCACCGCCGGCACCCACCTCGCCGCCTACACCCTCGGCACCGGCCGGGGCTTCACCCTCGCCGTCGCCTCCCCGCACCGCGAACCGGGCGACCACACGATCGCCTCCGTCGCCGCGGTCCTCCTCTCCCTCCTCACCGCCGAACACCACAGCGGCACCGGAGCGGCGAGATCCTCGGCCCTCGTACGCCTCCTGCTGGGCGCGGAGCCACCGCAGGTGGCAGCGCTGCTCGACGAGAGCGCGGCAGCCGGCGACAGCCGCTGGCTGGTGGTGCACGCCCGCCGCGAGGGCGCCGTCGACCCGGTGGCCGCCTCCGCGCTCGGGGCCGCTCTCGGGTCGCCGCTGGTGGACCTGGGCGGGGAGGTCGTACGGGTGCTGCTGCCCGCCGGCCGGGAGCCGGGGCCGCAGGCCGGGTGGACGCTGGGGGTGAGTGCTCCGGTGCCGCCGGACGCCTGGTCCGCCGCCGACGCCCAGGCCGCGCGCGCCCTGGCCCGGGCCCGGGCCACCCGGGTCGCGTTCGTGCGGCACGGGGAGCGGGGCGGGCTCGCGGAGCTGGTGCCGGCGCGGGAGGCCGAAGCTCATGCCCGTGCCGTCCTCGCGCCGATCGCCGACACCCCGGCGCTCACCGAGACCCTGCGCACCTGGCTCTCCCTGCACGGCAGTTGGGACCGTACGGCGGTCGCGCTGTCGGTCCACCGCAACACCGTGCGGCAGCGGATCGCCCGGTGCGCGGCGCTGCTGGAGACGGACCTCGACGACCCGGACGTACGCATGGAGCTGTGGTTCGCGCTGCGGCGGCGATAGGGGCGAGCCGGCGCCTTCGCCCGGCCCCCGACCACGGCTCGGCTCGGCTC
>Ga0182008_10001684_pt1 | contig 14531 bp, 19 predicted proteins | sample Sormic07211129_1_FD_120482 | JGI IMG/M metagenome (GOLD analysis project Ga0182008, IMG submission 120482) | Rhizosphere microbial communities from Sorghum bicolor, Mead, Nebraska, USA - 072115-129_1 metaG | ecosystem: Host-associated > Plants > Roots > Rhizosphere | place: USA: Nebraska...
ACCGGTGGGCTGAGGATGTAGGCACCGAGCAAGCGACTGAGGGCGGCGAGGCTGTCGATGTGCGTGCGCTCGTAGCCGTGGGTCGCATCGCAACCGAAGGCGAGCAGGGCGGTGCGGATGTCGTGACCGGCGGTGACCGCCGAATGCGCATCGCTGAAGTAATAGCGGAACAGGTCGCGACGTACCGGTAACTCATTGTCTCTGGCCAGTCGCAGCAAGTGCCGCGACAGATGATAGTCATACGGTCCGCCGGAATCCTGCATCGCCACACTGACCGCATGCTCGCTGGAATGCTGGCCGGGGGCGACCGGCGCGATGTCGATGCCGACGAATTCGCTGACGTCCCAAGGCAGTGCCGCCGCCGCACCGCTGCCGGTTTCCTCGGTGATGGTGAACAGTGGATGGCAGTCGATCATCAGTTCTTCGCCGCTGTCGACGATCGCTTTGAGCGCCGCCAGCAGCGCGGCGACACCGGCCTTGTCGTCGAGGTGGCGGGCGCTGATGTGGCCGCTTTCGGTGAACTCCGGCAACGGGTCGAAGGCCACGAAGTCACCGACGCTGATCCCCAAGGAATCGCAATCGGCCCGGGTCGCGCAATAGGCATCGAGGCGCAGTTCGATGTGGTCCCAACTGATCGGCATCTCGTCCACGGCGGTATTGAACGCATGCCCTGAAGCCATCAGCGGCAACACGCTTCCGCGGATCACGCCGTTGTCGGTAAACAGGCTGACGCGACTGCCCTCGGCGAAACGGCTCGACCAGCAGCCGACGGGCGCCAAGGTCAGGCGGCCGTTGTCTTTCACGGCACGAACGGCGGCACCAATGGTGTCGAGGTGCGCGGACACGGCGCGGTCGGGGCTGTTTTTCTTGCCCTTGAGCGTGGCGCGGATGGTGCCGCGGCGGGTCATTTCGAATGGAATGCCCAGCTCTTCAAGGCGTTCGGCGACATAACGCACGATGGTGTCGGTGAAGCCGGTCGGGCTTGGAATCGCGAGCATTTCCAGCAGGACTTTTTGCAGGTAGTTGAGGTCTGGTTCGGGGATTTTGCTGGTCATGGAAACTCCTGATGAGTTGAGCGCATCGATGGTTTCGATGATGAAGATGTGTGGGGGCTGAGAGGCCGTCATCGCCGGCAAGCCGGCTCCTACAGGGACCGCGAGTAACGTGTAGGAGCCGGCTTGCCGGCGATGGCGTCAGCCCAGGCACTGCATCATTAAGAAACTGCCGGTTGGCTATGCGGAAACAACAAATCCACAAACCGCTCCGCCGTCGGTTGCGGCTCGTGGTTGGCCAGCCCGGCACGTTCATTGGCTTCGATAAACACGTACTCCGGCTGATCCGCCGCCGGCACCATCAGGTCGAGCCCGACCATCGGAATATCCAGCGCCCGAGCCGCACGCACGGCGGCGTCCACCAGGGTTGGGTGCAGGATCGCCGTGACGTCTTCCAGAATGCCGCCGGTATGAAGGTTCGCCGTGCGTCGAACGAACAGGTGTTCGCCCGCCGGCAGAACGCTGCTGTAGCTGTAACCTGCCGCCTTCAAGGTGCGCTCGGTTTCGGCGTCCAGCGGGATCTTGCTTTCGCCGCTGGTGGCCGCCTGACGTCGCCGGCTCTGGGCCTCAATCAGCGCGCCGATGGCGTGCTGACCATCACCCACCACTTCCGCCGGCCGGCGAATCGCCGCCGCCACCACCTCGAAACCGATCACCACAATCCGCAGGTCGAGGCCCTCGTGGAAACTCTCCAGCAGCACACGGCTGTCAAATTGCCGGGCGGATTCGATGGCCTGCTGCACCTCTTCGATCGTGCGCAAATCCACCGCCACCCCTTGGCCCTGTTCACCATCCAGCGGCTTCACCACCACTCGCTCGTGCTCGTCGAGAAACGCCAGGTTGTCATCGGCATTCCCCGCCAGCTGTTGCGCGGGCAGGTTCAGGCCCGCATTTTTCAGGACCTTGTGCGTCAGGCTTTTGTCCTGGCACAAGGTCATGCTGATGGCGCTGGTCAGGTCGCTCAATGATTCGCGACAACGGACCCGCCGACTGCCATGGACCAGAGTGAACAGACCCGCCTCGGCGTTATCGACCTGTACGTCGATACCCCGACGGTGCGCTTCCTCGACGATGATCCGCGCGTAGGGATTGAACTCGGCTTCAGGGCCGGGGCCAAGGAAAAGCGGCTGATTGATGCCGTTCTTGCGCTTGATCGCGAAGGTCGGCAGGTTGCGAAAGCCGAGTTTGGCGTAGAGGTTTTTCGCCTGACGATTGTCGTGCAGCACCGACAGGTCGAGGTAACTCAGACCGCGGCTCATGAAGTGTTCGATCAGATGCCGCACCAGCACTTCGCCGACACCGGGTCGGGAACAATGCGGGTCGACGGCCAGGCACCAGAGGCTGCTGCCGTTTTCCGGATCGTTAAATGCCTTGTGGTGATTGAGGCCCATGACGCTGCCGATGATTAAGCCGCTGTCCTCGTCTTCGGCCAGCCAGTAAACCGGCCCGCCGAGATGACGCGGAGTCAGCAGGCTGGCATCGATCGGCAACATGCCGCGTGCCTGATACAGCTGGTTGATCGCCTGCCAGTCCGTGTCGCTTTGCGCACGACGAATGCGGAAACCACGGAACACGCGGGTTGCCTGCCGGTAATCGCTGAACCACAGCCGCAAGGTGTCGGACGGGTCGAGAAACAACTGCGCCGGCTCCAGCCCCAATATTTGCTGAGGCGCGGCGACATACAGCGCAATGTCGCGCTCCCCGGATTGCTCATTGAGCAATTCCTGAGCAAGGCTCGCCGGATCGGGGAAGGTGTGGCCAATCAACAACCGGCCCCAGCCGCAATGGACAGCAATCGGCGCGGTCGCCAATTCACTGCCGTCTTCGGCCAGTCGCGCCTGCAAGCGCTCGTAGGAGGGCGCCTGACCGCGCAACAGGCGTTGGCTATACGCCGTGGCGTGAGGTTTCATCGATCAGATTCCTTGTTCACTGAGCCACAGGTTCAGCGCTGCCAGTTGCCACAGCTTGGAGCCGCGCAACGGCGTCAGCTGGCCTTGTGGATCGGTCAGCAGGCGGTCAAGCATTGCCGGGTTGAACAGGCCGCGATCCTGGCTCGGATCCAGCAGCAGTTCGCGTACCCAGTTCAGCGTATCGCCTTGCAAATGCTTGAGGCCCGGCACCGGGAAGTAACCTTTTTTACGGTCGATGACTTCACTTGGGATCACCAGCCTTGCCGCTTCTTTCAGCACTTGCTTGCCGCCGTCCGGCAGTTTGAATTTGCCCGGCACCCGGGCAGACAGTTCCACCAGGCGATAGTCGAGAAACGGTGTGCGAGCTTCCAGGCCCCAGGCCATGGTCATGTTGTCGACGCGTTTGACCGGGTCATCCACCAGCATCACCGTGCTGTCCAGGCGCAAGGCTTTGTCCACCGCGGCATCGGCACCGGGCTGGGCGAAATGTTCTTTGACGAAGTCACCGGCGGCGTCATTCGCCGTCAACCATTTCGGTTGCACGGTGGCGGCGTAGTCTTCGTAGCTGCGGTCGAAGAACGCCTCGCGGTAGGCCGCGTACGGATCGTCCGCGCCATCGACCTGTGGGTACCAGTGATAACCGGCGAACAGCTCGTCCGCACCCTGGCCGCTTTGCACCACTTTGCAGTGCTTGGCCACTTCGCGGGACAACAGGTAGAACGCGATACAGTCATGGCTGACCATCGGCTCGCTCATCGCGCGGAACGCGGCGGGCAGTTGCTCGATGATTTCTTTTTCGTCGATGCGCAATTGGTGGTGTTGGGTGCCGTAGTGCTTGGCGATCAAGTCCGAATACTGAAACTCGTCACCGCGCTCGCCGCCGGCATCCTGGAAACCGATGGAGAAGGTCGAGAGGTTTTCCACACCAACTTCACGCAGCAGACCGACCAGCAGGCTTGAATCGACGCCGCCGGAGAGCAGGACACCGACATCCACCGCCGCCCGTTGACGAATCGCCACGGCATCGCGGGTACTGTCGAGCACGCGGTCGCGCCAGTCTTCCAGGTCCAGATTCATCTCGTCTGCGTGCGGGCCGTAGTGCAGGGTCCACCAGGTTTTCTGCTCGGTGCGGCCGTCTGCTTCGATGCGCATCCAGCTTGCGGGCGGCAGTTTCTCGATGCCGGCCAGCAAGGTGCGTGGCGCCGGGACCACCGCGTGGAAATTCAGGTAGTGATTGAGCGCCACCGGATCAAGGATCGGGTTGATGTCACCGCCCTTGAGCAGCGCTGGCAAAGTGGAGGCAAAGCGCAGGCGCTGGCCGGTGCGCGACAGGTACAGCGGCTTCACGCCGAGACGGTCGCGGGCGATGAACAGACGCTTGGCGTCGCGCTCCCAGATGGCGAAGGCGAACATGCCGTTGAGTTTTGGCAGCAGTGCTTCGCCCCAGGCGTGATAGCCCTTGAGCAGCACTTCGGTGTCGCCCCCGGAATAGAAGGCATAGCCGAGCGATTCAAGCTCGGCACGCAATTCCGGAAAGTTGTAGATCGCGCCGTTGAACGCCAGGGACAGGCCCAGTTGATTGTCGACCATTGGCTGCGCCGAGCCGTCCGACAGGTCCATGATTTTCAGGCGCCGATGGCCCAGGGCAATCGGCCCCTGACTGTGAAATCCCCAGGCATCCGGGCCGCGAGGGGCCAGGTGATGGGTGATTCGTTCGACGGCCGCAAGGTCCGCAGGTTGATGATCAAAGCGTAACTCGCCAGCTAATCCGCACATGTACTGTAAGCCCTTTGTATTTCGGCATGTGTGTCGCTACTGGTGATTTGCTCGTACCGTTTTTGTACCACTTTCCACCTTGTCCAGCTTCTCAAGCTCTGCCCAGTCGCTCGGCGAGCTGATCCACTTGGCGTACGTCGAAAGCAGCATCTGAACGCTGTGCCCAAGTTGTGCGGCAATGAATGCTGGATTCATGCCCGACATCAGACACATCGTTGCGTACGTGTGGCGCGTGTCATACATCCTGCGATGCCGAACTCCTAACTTTCGCAGCGCGCTCAACCAGTAGCGTTTTGGACCAGTCTCGGATCGGATGAACAGTTCTGACCTATCGCCCGATCCTTCCGGCGCGAACACATAATCAGAACGCGCCGCCGTAAGTGGCCTGGCTTTTTCGAGCGCCTTGATTGCGCGATCGTTCAATAAAACTTCGCGCGAGGTCTTTGTTTTAGTTCGCTCTTGAATCTTTCCGTAGATGCGAATGCGGCAAACTCTGGCGGTTTTTTTGCGCATATCAACTTCCGCCCAGCGCAGAGCCATTGCCTCTCCCGGGCGCATGCCGGTGTAAAACGAGAACTCGAAAAACACGGCGTAGATCTGCTGTAAACCACTCGTCAGTTCATAGAGTTTGGCAATCATCAAATCTGCTTCGGCACGCGAGAACGGATCGAGATCACGTTTCGGTACGCGGGTTGGGGGAATCGAAGCGGCCGGGTTTCGGATGATCAGTTCGTCGCGGACGGCCTGGGTGAAGATGGTGGTCATCAACCGGATGGCGTTTTTCCGACGCACAGGCGAAGTCCACTGAATGTCATTGACGACCTTGCGCAGGATCACGGGCGTGATCTTGTCGATCGGCTTGTCGGCCAAGTAGGGCACCCAATAATTCTGAAGCGTCGAGCGGTAATTTTTCCGCGTGCTCTCGACGATCTGGAGACTGTCGAGCCAGTCCTGGGCATAGTCGAAGAAAATCGGCACGCTCTGTACTTCTGTGCTGCGCGTGCCAGGGAAGATCTCGGCGTATTTCTGCGGCGTGAGCGCTCCGAGCTTGTCCAGCTGCTTTACCTGAGCACGAAGGCTCGCCGCTGCAGCGATTCCTTTCGGGGTTTGAGGGTAGGGGAGCGTCTCGCAGCAACGCTTCTTGTTCCAGGAGAAACGAATTCGGATTGACCGGCCGACAAGCTCAACACCGGCTGGCAGGTCCACAGGCTTTCTATCCATTCGTCGTATCTCCTTTTGCTGTACATGATCCGGCCGTCAATCTTCGACCAGACGCCCTGTGGGATAATTTTTCGCTCTCTCTTACGCTGCAGCGCCTTCGCTGTGGTGCCCACCAGTTCCGCCATCCGCTTTTCGGTCACCTTGTCGTGGCCGTCCTCTTCGGGCAATTTTTCAGCAGCCCCCATCAGTCACCTCCTGCGTGTCGCGACACGTTTTCTGTTCCCGCCATTTGTGTCGCGTCACGTCCGTGCGTCACGCGTGCTGGAAATGCCACACCCTCCCATTTGCTGGACAGTCCACGGATGTGGTGACGGTCAACGTGCGGGCGTTGCGGCTTGCTTGCGTACAAGCTGGCGCAGGCGTTGAACTGATCCTGCTCGCTACCAGCATCGACCAACACCTGGTGTTCGGTGGTGTTCACCTTGACCCAGCCGTCTTTTGTCTTCCCATGGTCGCTCGTGCGGCTCAGGATGAACCGCCGTCCGCTGTTCTTGGCGCCGGTGGATGACTCGTTCAGGTAGTAGGCGATCGCGCCCTGGCGCACGCGGAGAATGGTCTTAGCCATTGGATTTCCTCCGGTATGTCTTCACTGCCACCCACACTGCAATCGATACCCCTACCTCTGTGCCGACAAGCGCGATGAACAGGGCTGCCACCGAATAGCCTCGCCTCGTTTCTGTTATCAGCCCTACCAACCAAGCGTTGAACTCCAGAAAACCGAACAAGGCAAATATTCCGAGAACGATCACTACCACTACCCCGAGCGCCGCCGCTCCGGATCGAAGTGCTGCTCTCATAGGTGTGCACTCACTCATTTGTGCGCCCCTCCGAATCGGCAACCGCGCGCAACTTCAGCTTGATACCGCAGGAGCCGGCAAGCGCCGTCAGCTGCCCCACGGTGGTATCTGGGTTTTGCAGTGCCTGACCAAATCGGATCAGGCGCTCACCAAGCTTTCCGATTTCGTTTTGAAGATGCAGGTTTGCACCTTGGGTGATGATGGTCATAACTTGAACCTCTGATCCTGTGGGGGCGGGGCGGCGATGGATTGGGCATTTGAGCCGGTTGAATTAGCCTGAGAAGCCTGGGACGCCTCGCCTTTCGGGGTGGCGATGGAAGCTCTACCCTGTGGGAGCGAACTATCCGGCAAGCAGCTGATGCCGGAGTTGTTCACGATCCAGCAGGTCACGCCGCGCTGGCTGTCATGCTGAACGCTGATGACTTGTTCAGCAGGGCTGGCACTAACCTGGCCCGTTGCGAGCATCAACGCGATTAGGATTACGATCTTCATGCCATCACCTCATTGGGGAAGTCTTCTGCCATTGGCCAGTTGAGAGTGGCCGCGTCCATCGTCCGGTCCAGATCGGCACCGCCAACCGGTTCGCCCATTCCGATACGCACCATGGGTACGTTCGCCGAGCCTGTGCCCAGGGCGCCGTCACGCAGCCAGCGGTAACGGATTGCGTCGGTCACCATTCGAATGTGACTGTCGATGCAGAACTCGGCCGCATCCGACGCTGGCGTGATCACGTCCCGATCGCTGGCGCTGGCGATAACCGCCAGACCTCGCCCGATTGAAACGTGGGCGCCGAGTTGTACGAACGGGGTGATCTGTTCCAGCGTCTGCCCCTCGGCAGGGCGTAGCACGATGCTGATCCGGTCAATCACCGGTCGCTTGAGTGAGTTATGCATGGGCTTCCCCTTTCACCTGTGGGACGCCTGCCTGGATGCGCTGGTAGATCTCTTCGCGGTGCACTTCGACAGCGGCCGGCGCGGTGATACCGATACGTACTTGCTGGCCAGTGACGGCAAGCACAGTGACGCTGATGTCGGCGTTGATGCGGATGGTCTCACCGACTCTTCGGGTAAGAATCAACATGGGTTGCTCCTTTATTCAGGCCGAACGAATCCCGGCCGCGTTGTTGGCTTTCGCACAGATTGATTTGGGTTAAGCGGTCGGAAAGCTCTCTATTCGACGGACTGTCACGCGACCTTCACCAGGCCGTCGGGTGCGGTTCATGTGATTGTCGCTGAGCGCGGATTGCCCGACGAGGATTGCGCAGAGGGTCATGATCATTGGGGTAATCAAGCCGCGGCGCATAGCTTCGGCGATGAGAGCTGGGCGCCTATAAACACCCAGCTTAGACATCGCTGACTCGATACGGCCTTTGATGGAGCGAGGGGATAGGCCATCGCGCTTGGCGATTTCTTTGTCAGTATGACCTGCAGCAACTGCGAGTAAGCATGCGAGTTCGCGCTCAGCAAGACCTTTACCCAAAAAGCCCTGCCAGGACCCACAGTTGACTGATTCCATGATGTGAAGCTCCTAATCTCGTTGAAGATGGAGCTATAGTGCTGGCGGGATTTAATTGTGTCAATCCCTGCGGGATTATTTAGAGGTCGATTATTCGGGCATCGACTGCTTTTCCGACAATTTCCCAGTCATCGGTTAACTCCATAGGAGGGAAATTACCGTTCAGCGAGACAAGGAAAGACCTGCCAGAATCGATCACCAGCTGTTTGAAAGTGGTCTCCCCATTGTGCCGGCGGGCAACATAAAATTTTCCACTAGTCAGTTCGAAATCGTCCTTGTCGATCAGAACCATCGTGCCCTCTGGAAAGCTAGGTGTCCTAGAGGCCATCATTGAGGGGCCAATGACTTCAATCCAATAGCTGCGAGGTCCGGCATCTACTGTTGAATAAAGACCTTTCTCGTTGAGGTGGCGATATTTTTCTACCTCTACTGGCCCCATATCCCAGCTCCCGACAGGAAAGCTAGAGGCCATTTTGTACATTTCACCGTCCTGCAGCTTTGAGTCTTTTAATATTTGCTCGAACGCCAGGCTCTTCCGCACTGCCGACACGCCTGGGATATCAGCGTTCGCCGTAGCCAGATTGTAAATTTCGAGCTGCAAGCGAACACTGAAATCAACAACGTTAACTTTGAGCAGTCGAGCGACTTTCGAGGCAAATTCCACGTTCAAGGCGTTTCGACCGTTCAGGTAATGGCTGAAGGATCCTTGGTTCATTCCGAGCGCCGCCGCGGCTTTTTCTTGCGTAAGGCCTAACTCCGATTGCTTCTCGATGAATATCTTCTTCAGCTTGGCGCATTCAGTGAGCTGTTCGTTCGTTAACGTTTTCTTTTTCATACCTTACCTTATGTCTGGCGGGACTGGTTTTCAAATCCCGCCAGCATTGACTTTGTCTAATCCCGGCGGCACTATGAAGCAAGAAAAGAATAGTGGAGTCATCCAGTGCGTCGATTACCTCTTGCTGAATACGCGGCAAAACGCCATGCAAATACCGCAAAAAGACTGGGGATGAGCCAGGGATCGTTAAGCAAGGCCATTCGAGAGGGGCGTTCGATTTTTATAATTGAATCCTCGGACGGGGAGCTTTCTGCGTTAGAAGAAAAGCCATTTCCCAGTCAGCGTCGTTCCACCAGCCAGTACGCAAATCTTAGTCCCGCAGGGTCTGAAGCGTCAGGTATGGAAATACCTGTTGATTCATCCAGTGTCGGTACAGCGCAATGACGCTGCTCACTTTGCTTGCGTTGGCTGGCCGCAAATCGCCGGGATCGACCGAGCTTTTTCTACAGGCTGATGTGGATCTTGATCAGATTTTCGTTGAGCTGTGGGGGCAGGGTGCTTTGATTGGTTATCTGCACCTTGTCTGTAGCCGCCCTGCCGACGAGTTTAGGAATGGACACCCTGTAGCAACGTTTGAATTAGCGGAATTGCTTTCGCCGCATTCTCCATGCCCAAGTCCACCAGTTTCGTTATCAGCGTTTTTGTGGTCTCGCCTGGAGCTTCGCGAAGTGCTTTCAGAATCCCGCTCTTCTGTTCTTCTGGGAGGTTTGATGCCTGAACCTTTGCCTCAATCAACTGGCGAAGAGTGTCCTCATGAAGCTTAACCGTTACGGTGCCGAGGGTGGCGCTGAGGCCGCCGTCATCCGCCAAAAAATCCATGCCTTTGGCAGTGCAAACCAATTTATCAAGGGTAATCACCGCCTGCCCATACTTCGCAAGGTCCAGACAGTTTTCAATCAAACCGTGCTGGGTGAGGTAGAACAAGTTCGCCTCGAAGGCGTGATCATTGACCCCATTAGAAAGCTCGTTCAAATCATCCGCGGACGGAGTTCTTGGATAGATACCCGAGAGGGTGGTGAGGATTCTGTGTTGCAAGTTCCGATCAAGTTTCATGTTCCGAACTTCCTTGATTCTCGTTTCGAATGGAATCAGAACGATATCACGGCTTGGCCTGAAACCCATTTGCGGCCAGGGTAAATCACAGACAACAAAAAGGCCAGCTGTTGAGGCTGGCCTTCGTAAACCCATCGCTTGTGTCGAGCAAGCAACTTTAAAACTTCTTCGTCTGTGGAGGACGATTTCATGCACCCAAAAAATAGCACCACGCAACTCACAGCGCAAGCATTGCTGACCGCCCAGGTTGGCTTTTGCGAAACCCCGATCGATAACAGAGGCGTTCAGATGCTCACGGTCTCCGGGGGAATTGAAGCCGGCGATGCGCTCGAAACAGCCAAAGTTCTGTCTTCGGGGCTCGGGCAGATCTGCCGACACATGCACGACAGCTTGAACATGGGCGAGTTGACTTACTGCGACGGCGTGACGGCGCTGGGGTTTTTGGCAGAAACCGTCAGCGCACTCGTTTGGTCGGTACAGAAGGGCATTGAAACAGGGGGAGCGGCCCAATGAGCACATCCCTGGCAATCATTGACCCTAATGAAGTCGAAGGTGAAATCCTACACGAGGCGGTTATCGATGCTCGCGATATGTGTTCGCTGAACTTTGCCCGAGAGGAGCACAAGAAGCTCGAGAAGATCCTGCTTACCCAAATCATTCCTGGTTTGGGTGGGTACGAAAGTCCCTTAGCCTGCGACATCGCTCGACATCTTGAGCAGATCCGGACCTTCTCCGGAAACTTTTGCTGGCGGCATCGCCACCTTGGGGCCTCATTTGGTGTTGTGGGCGAACGAGCTCCAGCGGACTTCAGCGAAAGACTACGGACTATAACTGAGGCTGCTTCTGGGAATTCCGGATAAGTAACAACGTATAGTTGTACTTTACGTTGTTAATTACAGTTTCAGTGTAAAAGAGGAATCTGTCATGACCTGTTTTTGTGCGTTTTTATTTATGTCGCGACACGTTTTGGTAATTCGCTTTTTGTGTCGCGACACGTTTTCGCTAATGGAAAAACGTGACGCGCATCTGTGACATATTTCTTAGAAGGCGGCAATCCATTTCACTGTAGATTCGGTTCAGGCCCTCTCTAGACCCCCGTTAGGCCCTGTAAAATGGCACTTTTCGCTAGATGGCGTGAGGGAGAAGAGGCACGAGGTCAGGAACTCGCAGGGTGCTTTTGGTAGCTTGTGAGCGCTGATGAAACAGGATGGAACATTGCTTTGAGCTTTGAAAATGTACGGGGATGGAAGTTGAACAAAGAGCACGTAACGAAATTTAAAAAAACAGGTTCTTTTTTTTGAAAGCGGCCGCTACCATGCGAACACGCCTAAGGTGTTTTGGTAGCTAGTGAGACAACTGGATTCGACTAGTTCGTGTCTTTTTAGACAATGGCTGACAGTTGGGGGCGCGGACAAGAAAAACCCCCGGTAGTGAGATACCGAGGGTTGGTTCGGGAAAGGGCGGTGAGACGCCCTCTGCGCACTGACAAGGCCAGCACACAAATCCCGAGGGGAGAAGCATTTGAACGGGCTTCGCGGCGAACTGTAGTACCGGAAGGAATAAGGCACAACCTGTTATTTGTACAGTGGTGCTTTCGTCCCAAGGTTTACCACGTTGATCTTTTCGTAGGATCTGGTGGTTTGACAGTTTGCTCCCCTCGGTTTTTCCATTAAGTGGGGAAATCGATCATGGCTAAAAGTGCCACATGCAACACTTCTGAGCTTAACCTCCCAAAACTCGGCGCTCGAGCGACTGCTGCACAGCTCTGCGCCAAATATCAGATTAGCCGCGCTACCTGGTGGCGCTGGTCCAAGACCCCCGGCTTTCCTGAGCCCATCCGGTTTGGTCGCTCTGTGCGTTGGGATCCAGATCCTGTTGAAGCATTCCTGACAAGCCAGGAGCGCTAACCCATGACGAATAATCAATCCTGCGTAAACGCGGGAACGGGTACGGCTTGCTCTGAAAAAAAACCTAGCGTTATTCCTGACTGTGTAGCTGCCCAGACGGCAGATGACGCTCTCGAGTTGTTACGAGCAACACAAGAGCGCATTAACCACATGAAGGCGTTGTTCAGCGCGATCAAGGCCGATTTCAAACACGGCATGTCTCTTAACATCGAGGATCTTGCCGATCTCGGCGGGTTCCTTGGTTATGACTGGGCAAATTACGTTGATTGCCAAGTAGAGGACCTTCAGAAGCAACTTGATTTGCTGGAGCTCGCTCAATGACCATCGCCAAATTTCAAGGCGGCGATGCCGTAACCATGTCCTCGCAAGAGATCGCCGAGCTTGTCAATAAGCGTCACGACAATGTGAAGCGGACCATCGAAACGCTGGCCGAGCGCAAGACCATTCAACTCCCTCAATTTGAGGAAGTTAAAAATCACCTCGGCCAGACGGTCGAGCAGTACCAGGTGTGTAAGCGCGACAGCTTCGTGGTCGTTGCCCAGCTCAGTCCAGAGTTCACCGCCGCACTTGTCGATCGCTGGCAGGCCCTGGAAGAGCAACCCGCCCGTCCAATGACCCAAGCAGAAATCACTGCCGCCAACGCGAACCATCTGGTGGCCGTCGAGCGTCAGCAGCGGGAACAGCAAGTGGCGCTGGAGCGCATCGAAACTCGTGTTGCTAAGGTTGAGCAGGTTCGATACCTGAACTCAATGCCCGCCGGTTTCGAGTCGATGACCTCGATCCGCGCGCGCATCAACCTTCGCCACGGCATTCCTCAATGGGTGATCAACGCCGTAATGCACGACATACCCGGCGCTCTGTTGCCGTTCGCAATGGTCCGTAGCAGGCACGCCGACGACGGCGGTCAGCCATACGCCATCTGGCCCAAGGCTGACATCACGCGCCGTTTCGACCGGTTCGCCGCAGAGTGCACTTTCGTCACCCCTGAGCGCGCCACCCATCCTGATATCGAGCAAGGCCGCTTCAAGCTGCGCCTGAGGACTTCCGCATGAGCGAAAACAAAACGCCGCAATCTACAGAGCCGACGGTGATCGACGACGGGCACATGGAGCAATTCACCAATGATCAGTTGGCTTACAAAGCCTGGATCGGTGTGGACTTGGCGCAAGAGATTCTGTTTGACGATGAGGCCTGCGAGGGGAGCCTGCACGATGCGAAGTTTGAGGTTGCTCACGCCTGCGTTGCGCTGCGAGTTCTCCTCCGGCGCCTCACGGGCATGGATGCGGATGCACTGCGGAGCGCTGTAATGCAGGTCCGCCTTGAGAAGTTGATGCTCTGCCCGGATACCGAGCAAATGCCGGCGTGGGAGACGAAGCAATGAACCGCCGTCCTCAAACCACAACCGCGGAGAAAGGGCCCGTCTCGGTAATCGCCGGCCCGTGGCCGTATTACGGGCACTTCAAGGATCTCCCTGAGCGCGATCGATGGGTACTTTACGGCAGTGCCAAGGCCTACCGCGAGGCTCTGGAGAATCAAGGTCTGGTGATGGTCGAGGGTTACGACGACTTCGTTCGCCGTGTGACGCGGGAGCTCGACCTATGAGCATGGAATTGATGGTCAAAGCCATGAAAACGAAGGTGGGCAACCCGCTGCGTAAGCTGGTGCTGATCAAGCTGGCCGACAACGCCAACGACCTGGCGGAATGCTGGCCGTCTTATCAGCACATTGCCGATCAATGCGAGATTGATCGCAGCACGGTGCGCAGGCATATCAAGCAATTGCACGCGCAGAAACTGTTGCGCATCGAAAACCGAGACGGGCCAAAAGGGAACTCATCGAACCTGTACTACCTGACCCTTGGTGGTGTAGGCACAGAAAGCACACCTGTAGGCCCAGAAAGCACAGGGGGTGTAGGCCCAGAAAGCACCAGAACCAGTCACCCTTCTGAACCAGTCAATGAACCTAAACCTTTGTGCACTCCGGGCGAGGTTGAATTGGCTGAGGCGTTCGAATTGTTCTGGAAGATGTTTCCCAACAAAAAGTCGAAGAAAGAAGCCCGCAAAGCCTGGGAGAAGCTCAAGCCAAGCACTGAGCTTCGCCTGACTCTGATGACCGCACTGGGCAGCCATCGTCTTTCCCGCGACTGGACCAAGGAAGACGGACAGTACGTGCCGATGGCGTCGACATGGCTGAACGGTGAGCGCTGGACAGACGTACTTAAACCGGCGGCCGCCGGCAAGACGTCGAGCTACACCAACCTGCCAGTCCACACCGAAGACATGTATTCGCAGCAGGAGGTGCCCAATGGCCCAGCGTTCTAATTTCCGTCGCCAGCCTGTGGCCCGCCTTTTCTCGGGCAGTTGCCCTGTGCACGGTGATGTCGGCCGCTCGGAAGTCGAGCAGTTCGATGGCTCAACGCAGATCCGCCCGTGCAAGGCTTGTCAGTGGCAGGCGCTACGCGTCGA
>Ga0182008_10001685_pt1 | contig 14510 bp, 15 predicted proteins | sample Sormic07211129_1_FD_120482 | JGI IMG/M metagenome (GOLD analysis project Ga0182008, IMG submission 120482) | Rhizosphere microbial communities from Sorghum bicolor, Mead, Nebraska, USA - 072115-129_1 metaG | ecosystem: Host-associated > Plants > Roots > Rhizosphere | place: USA: Nebraska...
CCAGTATGGAAAATCTAAATTAACCACCAAACGATGTCTATTCCTTCCTACTATTACATGGTAATACTCCTTTTAGAAGCTTCTTTTTCATTTTTCTGCAAGCGCATTTTCAGCGTCTTGTTCTCCTTGACTTATTAATTTCTTTATTTTCGCGGTTGAAAAATCAGCATCTTCAAAAATAAAGTGCTCCTTCTCCTCTTTTCGCTGTATACGTATTACTTCATTCATAATAGCACTGTGTTCATGTACAAGTCTATTGCACTCTGGTTTTATCTTGTTAAATCTCGCTTTATTTTTTTCTTCAAGTTTAGAAGTGCTCACGATTTCATACAACTCCTTTAAAAGAGTTAAGTGATGTTCTGTAACAGTTTTCAATATCTTCACATTATTGTCTGTCTTGTCTATATACATGATGTCTCTGGCTCTGTGCCACACCTCAGACATGTTCTTTGGAAGTTCTTGCTGTCTACGAGGAAATATGTCAGCGATATAAAATTTTTTGGCAGCTTTAGGAGAGGCTTTTATAACCTCTAATACAGGGGTATTACTTAACAAACTACCATCCCATAGATATCTGCCATCTTTTTTTGTCCATCCTATGCCGTAAAACGGGTAACCTGTACATGCTATCACATGATCTATATCTATATCCATGCTGTTGTTATCAAAGATTACGGGCTCACCTTTTTGAATATCTGTAGAAGTTAGAATCAGTCTTGGTGTGGGATTGTTATAGTCGCTATCATCATCATTACTGTTGATAGGTCCACTTTGATCGTGACTATTGTTTTTGTCTTCGTTTGTTGTTTTTGTATTTTTTCTTTTTTTTAATTTTGTAAAATCAACATATTGATTTAAAGTATTTCTTAGAGGAGTGCTATCATAGAGATATGTCCAATTAAATGGTAGTAAATAATTTGGGGTAGTTGGTGGCATAAACCATCTTGGCATAAATGCCTTTGAATTACCATATATTGTAGAATAGATAGAAGACAAAACAGATTTACCCTTATCTGGCAAAAATAATGACGATATTGGTGGTATAATATTCTCTGCAAGTGTTATCCAAAAACGTTCTAAAGTGTCTGCTGCATTGTTGTTATTATTATTGTTGCCACTTCTTTGCATGCTAGATATTATTGACGCATTGACAGCTCCAATAGAAGTACCTGCAATTGTGTCAAATTTTATACCATGCCTGGCCAAAGTTTTGTATACGCCGCATTCATATGCTCCTAGAGAACCTCCTCCTTGTAATATAAGTACAGTTTCTGATTTCAATTCTTTCTCCTCAAGACCTCTTTTTCAATAATCATTTTAACAAATCCAAAAAATAAAAAGGGAACAATCAAAAACTGATGCTATTTTACCAGAATTGATGCAGGTTATCACTTTGGTTGACTTGAATTCCCAGATGAAGGAGCATTACTGTTGCCCTTTTGAGCAGAAGAGATACTATTATTACTGGAAGACGTATTTCCACCGAAAGTCATATTTGGCAATTGCCTTATACTAGATGGTGTTTTAGCGGTAATAGCATGCTCCTTTCCAAAAGCCTTAAAAGCATTTGGATTACCTATATTTTTGTTCTTTAGGATAATTTGCGTGTTATTTCCTGGACCCTGGTTTGTAATCTTTGGAATAGTATTGATATTTCCCACTCCCGAATTAGCAGCTCCTGTGGTCTGATTTTTTGGTTGTGCTCTCGCCAAGGAGGTATAATACAGTAATGACAATACTACCGCCGAAACCAACAGGGTTATACTCATTAATGCTATCATACTCGCTTTGGCCGCTAATGTTTTGTGATCATTTTTAGTTTTTGAGCTCATTAAGCAGGAATTAATTACTAATAGAACATAACAGTTTCAGACAAAAAAAAGGGAAATTAATGGCTGCATATATGTACGATAAATTTAATCTATTTTTTGTACTTATAGTTATACTAGACTTGATAGGCTTTTTCATATGTATACTGCATTTATGACATTTTATGCCATGTTGGTCTCACATTCATTCTGGTGTGTTCGACTGTTATCATACCAACATGGGGCAGTGCAGAGGTAATAAGACTCGAAATTTTGCGTCTGTTGGAGGCCAAAAAGGTTTCATAATATCAAAAACGGTACAATAAAGTCATAAAACCTTCTCTTCCTTTATTTTGAATCTATTGCCCGCCTAAAAAGGGCATAAAATCTTATATCAGGACTCTAAACTCGATCCAGTACCTTTGTAACAGGGGTTGACGAACTATTAATACCGATAATGAATATTCAAAGAAAACACGATTTTATGAATATAACAATCGTATTAGTAGATGTTAACTGCAAGTTGTGTAGTGATACAATGAACTTTAATGACAGGCCGATCAATTGTCAAAGCCTCGCACTAGATTTGGTGAAACTACATTTGGTAACATGTAATATTTACCATCGATAGACAGAAACTTTATATTGATATATGTAAAGATGCGACAAGCAAGTTGATGCGACTTGTATTTTTAACATTTGATCATGAAATGTTACTTTCAGATCATAGATATTCTTTAAAAAATTTCTTAAAATAGTATATAACAGAACTATACTATTCTACACACAGATAAAATTTAACCAATAACTTCCTTAACTTCATATGAACTTTAAAATAACTTGTGGGTAAGGTTAAGTTTGAAGAATAAGTATTATGGCTAAGACCAATAATTCCAATACTGACCAATACAGTAGAGATAACAATAATAAAAAACGCATTATTTTTCTCTCTTATGATAATTCATTTTTTATGAATATATCTAAAGCCTTTAAAACAGCAATAATAAGCTCAACACAATTTAATATAGAATTATATAATGCTTTTACTGAAGCCTATCTAATCTATCTTAATACAATTTCTGAATACGATAGGCCTTGGAAGGACTTTGCGGAATTAGATAAAACATTAAGAAGCAGATTTCACAAAGTCTTTGATTTAAAGTTCAGAGAACAAAGCTTCGTCAATGCGCTTTCAGACACCATCGCTAGCTATTCTGAGTTAGCCAAAGTTACAGGTACAGGCAAAGCATATCAACGGTTATCTAACAAATTATCAGTATGGGACAATGATTTTGTTGAGCCAATCAGAGATACATTTTATCGTACCCCTTCCCAGAAGATTTGCGAGATAGAGAAATACTCGTTAATTCGTTATGATCAACCCTTATTAAGTTCTAATGAAATAATTTCTAATGAAAGATATGGTTCGAATATAAGCCAGCATTACTCTACTAAAAATGCTTATGTTACTAGTCCTCATCCAGTGTTTATGATCTATGCTTTCATAAATAGACATTATATTCTAGATCTCTTACCTGAAGTAAGTGTTGTGAGAAATTTACTCAATCGGGGACTTGATATTTTTGCTACTGATTGGGGAACACCATCTGCATACGATAAGAGTCTGACAATAGGTCATTTTGTAAATAGGTATATGGATAAGTCTGTTGATTTTATAAGAAAGACTACAAAATCTGATAAGGTATCTTTATTTGGTTATTGCTGGGGAGGCGATCTTGCACTTATGTACGCCTCCCTCTATCCTGAAAAAGTAAAGAATCTGATAACTGTTGCCACACCTGGAGATTTTGACCTTGATAATTCGCTTCTCTCTGTTTGGACTAGATCGATGAAGGAAGACTATCTCTTAGATGCCTTTGGAAATCTACCTGGCACATTACTAAACGCTGCCTTTAATCTTAGAAGACCCATAGAATATAGTCATAAGTATTTCCACTTCTTTGAACACCCCCATGATTTAGACTCGATAGCAGAATTCTTTGCAACAGAGACATGGCTATATGATAGCCCTCCGATAATTGGTGAAATATACAGAGAATTTGTAGAGGGTTGCTATAAACAAAATTTACTTATCAAAAACAAAATGAGAATAGAAAGGGCAGCAGAAGATGATTTTAATAATAATGATGTGATCGTCAATTTAGAGAATATCAACATGCCCTTCCTGAATGTTGTGGCTGAAAAGGATGATTTAGTGGCGCCAAGCTCTAGTAAAGCGCTTAATACTGCCTTAACAGAAAGTCCTGTTAAGGACCTAATTGAGTTTAAATCTGGTCACGTTGGCCTGATGATAGGGAAACATGCTCATGAAGAGCTCTGGCCCAAAGTAGGCGAGTGGATAAAGAATAATCGTGCATAAATTATTTAGTGATGTATTGCGGTTGCTTTATTAATGAAGTGAGTTAAACTTAAATTCCCTCATAGTTTTTTGTTGCTATTATGTCTACAGTACCTAAGAAAGAGTCAGATTATTATGCAATGATGGAGAATTGAACCTAGTTTTTAGGGGACAAAAACAATGAAATACGGCAAATAAAACTTCCAATAAAGAATAATTAGGCAACATTTCATATACGAGACGTATTTTACCAAGGAGATGAATCAAATGACCTGTGAAGCATATGTGTACGTCATGACAGAAGAAGATCTCTTCCTATAGTTTTGGCGTGCTTACCTTTAGGGGTATGGATCTAACCTTCATTTCTATCATCATATCTGCTACTTCTAAAAAATACTTGTTATGTTCATACTTTTAGATCATGCCATAAAGAAAATAATTAGACTTCATAGATATTATTATTAACGATGTAGATCTTTATTTTTGGATACAATATATGAATCAATGTAGGATTTCGTTTTTTCTAAGTATTTGTATTCACTACAAAGTCTATAACCTATATTTGAAGATCTGATAATAGATCACGATCATTATCTTCTGTTGCACAGATTGTATTATTTTATTATTTTCTCATTCTATAAAACATGTATACAAAAGCAAATGGCAATATCGTGATAACATAGCTTAAACTACCTATTAGCGATGGGAATGCAAGTACCAATCCAGGATAGAGTGTAAAGAATGTTGGAACAAGTCCAAAGATTATAAATCTATGAACCCTTCTTTTAAATTTACAAGTCACCATAAGGAAACTGCAAATGATGGCAGATGACAGGCATGACAAAAAGTAATACTGTGATAGCTATAGAAAATAACGCTATTCTAAGGATAATTTCTGAGTATATCACTTGATTTGCATTTCTAACCGATACATTCAAGAGAGATCCAAATAAAAAACCATCAAAACTAGCCACCATTGCACTTTCCATTAATACTATGTTGTAGTCTCTAAGCAATCGGTCTTTTGAAGTAGTAATATCATGTGTGTCCCAGTACAATTTAACTAGTATTATTATAGGCAGTTTCATTTTTGGAGTTATGAATTCATAATTAAAAGAAAGACGGATTCCAAAAAGTGCCCTATGTTGCTATCGTTGTAATAACCTAGCATACGCTAATTTAGATTTATCTAGCTTTGTTGAACGCACCAGAATTGTTTACGCAAGTAATAACGAATACAAATCATACATCTTCATAGTCAAACTCAATAGCAAGGCTGAGCTCATTTCATGCTCAATGTTGCTATATTTAGTGTAGTTATAATATCGCTTGCATAATTCCATGCAAATAATACACATTCTAAAGCAGAAAGCCAGGGAGTTAGCCTGAACACTTATGTTAATCAAATTATAAAGAGGTTTTTAGGATGGGATAGTTTTGAATCCAAAGCTGGAATTTTCCAATATCTAAACCAATAGTGACAGAACTTTTCATTAATAGAACTGAAGAAAAGGTGATGGAGATAGCAAGACGTGTTGATAAGAAAGCAGTACAAAACGCAGCTGTATTTATGGAAGGGGAAAACGTGCTGGACTTGAACTCATTTTTGTCATGGATCGAGGCTGATATGGACAGATACTCTATTGAGATACGCCATACTATCAAAGATAATGGTAATCATCATGCGCACATTCTAAGACATGACGCGAGAGAGAACTATTCGCTATACTATAAGACGGTGCTAGATTTAATCTTTCAAGAGGGCTTTACAAAAACGCATCTATATTATACCATCAATAGTACAACAGCGGCATTTGAATTTTGTAAATAAGGTTTAGATCGAATTGATTGTGAAGAACTTTTGGCAAAAATGTTTCGATCTCATTGACAAATAATCAAGATCTGACATCATCGAATTGGAGGGACGCTTCATAAACAAAATGACGATGGATTTATTAAGAAAGATTTTCTAATATAATATTGAATGCAAAGAGTGAGGTGAATAGTTTTTACTATATCTAAGGGATCCCAAGAGGAAGATAGGCAAGTGGGCAAGAATGAGACGCTAACCTTCCGCATAGATCAAGATAATGTTAAAAGGTTACGTACAGAAGCAGAGAGTCAGGGAATCAGCCTCAATTCCCTTATCAATCGGATCCTAAAAGGTTTCTTGGAATGGCATATCTTTGAACCCAAAGTTGGAATGATCCCCCTTTCCAAACCAGTAGTAGCAGAGCTTTTTACAAAAATGAGCAAAGAACAGATAATTGACATAGCAACACGTGTCGGTAGGAATGAAATGCAAAATGCCGCGATGTTTATGAAGGGTGGCAAAATGGATTTAAATTCATTTTTGTCTTGGTTTGAAAATAGGATGAAAAATTCATCCATTCAGGTAAGCCATACATTCGATAATAGCAATAGAACTCACATGTACATCCTAAAACATGATATCTGTGAAAATTGGTCTTTGTACTTTAAGGAAATATTATTGTATATTTTCAATGAGATTTATGGAAAGAGAGTAGATATTAATACATCATATAAAATGTTGACGTTTACATATAAACAAGAAGATTAGAACTCACGTAGAAGACAAGTAATCGACAGCAAATATCACAATGGTGAATAACCAAAAGATTTAAGGATGTGTTTAGAATAAACAACAGAAGCTAAATTAGTCACTCCCGTATTTCCTCTTTGTCTCTTCTTTAGTTATTCTAAACAACAAGTTGTGTCCATCAAATCTTTCTACCAAATTCTTTGGAAGATGGTATGTAACCTTGTCTAGAACTCCTGCTTGAGTAACTATATAACCTTCCTCGACACTTTGCACTTCACCGAGGTCATTATCATTGATTCTTCTTGCTTCTTTCCTAATCAGATCATTCCAATTTATATTACTAACATTTTCCATACATGACCTTCCATATGTTGGTATAAATAAGGGTAGCATTAGAGTGCAATTATTTACAAACATATGTGTGAATAATCACTTACGTAGAAGATGACCTAGTTGAGAGTCAAAATTTTTAGATCATCTCTGCTTTCATTTACTGGCCGGTATGAGGTAAATAGTAGAATAACGATAGGAATCATCCTCTCTTTTCTCACTACAATTAATCCCGTTGTTATGTTTGATTGTTATGTAAATGCAAGGATGGCATTTGCGCTACTAAAAGGCTGATACATAGAAGATCAAGAGGATTCTAGAAACGGAAGCAACAAAGAACTTGATGTTGGATATTGTTGGGATAATTATCCGAATGTTCTTGGTCTACAGGCGTTCGATCTTAAAATGTGATCCAACTGCTTGTTCTATATGTGATGACTCTAAGTGAATTCTAATTGCACTCTTTTGTATTTGCAACTTATCCGCAATTTCTCGTATAGTCTTGGAACCATAAAGCAATAAGTTTAGAATCATACTTAGTATCCTAAATCATCTGTTTTTTTATTACCAACAACCTCTGTTCCAATCGTCAATATATGGTACTTAAATATTGCAAAGTTAATAATTGGTATTCACATGTTAAACCTGCACAGTAATTGCAAATGTTTGCATTGTATACGATATATTTATCACATTATTATGTGCTTTTGATATTAGGAGATGAGAACATTAACAAATGAGGAAAATTAGTAGTAAAAGTGACGATAATAATAAGGATGGCCAGGTTCAGAACAATTATTGGATCTGGTTGATTGCATACGTGGGTATTGGATTAGTTACTTCATTTATATTCCCATTTCCTATATCACTTGTCGTCGCATTGCTTATTTTCATCTTACTAAATGCCGTAAGGACAGATATTGCATTAAGAAGACAAGGGGTAGGTGGAATTAAAGGACTATACAAATCTATGTCTTCCTCATTTGGAGGAGCACGCTTTGGATACTCTCCAATCAGATTCTATTGCATGAACTGTGGACATGAACACAGAAAAGATATATGTCCTAATTGTGGCTCAAAAGCCGTTAGAGTAGGATAGTACAAGACAAATAACAGTAAGAAACGGAAGACAACAACAGTTCATATCTCAGAGCTATAACGTCTGAAGTTTTTGTTGGCTACGCTTTATTTTGGAGTTATGCTTGGCCTTACCGTCTACGAGTATGCTATGTTTAGTACCAGATTTAGATCTGTCTGTAGGCTTTGGGCCTGTACCTTTTCCCCCAAGAGATGCCTTTGTAATAAGAAGACATTGAAAACTATCGCAGAACCTCACTTAACTCTAATAACGGATTTATATGAAATCTGGAGCAGTTCTAAACTTGAAGAGAAAAATAAATCGAGATTTAACAAGATAGAACCAGAGTACAATAAACATGCATTTTTTGTCATAGCAGCTGTGGCTGTTAACATGTGGCCTACTGGAGCTTCTCTACGGAAACCAAGATGAATTCAGAATGCTCTTGATGTAGTATTAGTGCCAGCAAAGTGGGTTTATTTCGTAACGCTGTCTCCAAACAATAGCTTTCCAAATCAAGAATTTCCCTTTTTTTCCGAGTAAACGGTTATCCGCCAGGTACTCAAGAATATAAAGAGCTTTTGAAAATGATGTAACACGATGATTTCTGTCTGCAATCTCTTTTGTGTAAGTTTGATTTAAAATTGCAATAGCATTTTGGGCGTTGCTATTAGCTATATCCATGCAGTTGGATGCATTAAGTAAAATATTGTGAGAAAGAGTATGTGTGGATATGATCTTGGATACAAATCGATGTATTGAAAAATCTGTTGCAAGTGTGATACTATTATTAGTATGATGCAAGTTAGAGAGTCTTGTAAAGGCATGGCATAACCTAAAGCTGAATCTTCACTAATGGTTATCGTGGACATAGAATTAAATGGATCCAGCAGTAATCGCAATAAGGTCTTTATTTCAATTCTTGAATTCTTGCAACAACTGATGAAGAAGGTTATTGTATCTGATTTATTCATGACACGACGACGTTCCCTACCATAGTCGGATGTAACTGGCAAAAATACGGAAATTCTCCTTTTTCTGTAAATTTATGAGAAAACGTTTTACCTTTTGTTGTTAATGCAGTGGGTCCTGATAATCCCGAGTCAAATACTTTTCCTGTTTCTCCGCCACTACTGCTTGGACTACCTGATGTTATGGTATGAAATAGTGTGTCGTCATTCACCCATGTTATGGTGTCTCCGATCTTTATATTGACAGGGTTAGGAGAGAATGCTTTGTCAGCCAATGTAGAAGCACCTGGCACTATAGATACTTTGACCTCTTTCTGAGCTTGAGCATAGTTACTAATAATACCGCCTATTTTGCTTGAAGATGTGAGTGTCGTTGCTATAGATATCATAGCTACTACTACTGCCAATATTAAAATCGCAAAAAAATCAAATCTCTGTTTACGAGTCATTGAGTTGTAGATACTCAAGCCCGCTCTCTCCTCTTTTCTCAACTCCTGCTTGGACCAGCTGTCTCCGGATCTGTAACCTGCAGATCATTTAATACCTTGACAACTCCTGAAATATTCCAGACTAATTGACCTATTGACCGTCTTTGTTCATAAGTGTTGACATGGCCCATTAGGATAACCATACCATCCTTTACATGAAGCATCATATCGGATCTCATCATACCATTTTTCCTCAAGTATTCTACTATGCTACTTTTTAGATCCTCATCATTTACGCTTCCGGGAAGCTCATTAGATTCGTAAGGATGGTTGCCCCAATAGTAGCCTGCATAATAGTCTTCTGACCTCTTCGTTCCAGGTTCATTTTCATGATAAAACTCTGACATAGTATAATATAAGTAAAACCATTAGATAAATCTAACTATTATATATATTTATCATCAGGATTTAATGTGGAAAGACAAAATCCAACCTTCGTATTATTCCGCCATGGAAGACTGGACTTGTTCATATCTTACTAGAACGAAGGTGAATTTCTTTAAGTCTAACAGCGACATCATAAAGTCGTTACTTTTTTCGGTGCTCTATTAGGACATCTAAAATATATGTATTGAGTCTTTAACTTCCCTTAATCCGGTCATATGCGAAGCAATAGCATTAATTGTATCGGTCAAGGACGCATTTTTGTTACCTTTTGCTTTAAGAAATAATTTCTCTTTATCATATATCATCTACAATCATTTGCTCTCTTGCAATGCTAGTGTTGATTGGCAACGTGATTACTCAACTCATTTTCGGTTCCAAAATTTGTATTACAAAGGTCGCATCTGTATATCCGAGTTGTATGAATAGAAGAGACTGTCAATGGTATTGGATCGACTGGAGCTATCCAAGATTCTGATTACTGCTAGAGGAGGATAGTAGTCGGTGGAATAATATGGATAGTCATTAACATAATATCTTGACGGCTCGGGAGCTATCTCTGGTAATTGCGTTTTGCTCTGTCTTCATTTATCTTAAGACATAATACATGGCCATCTCATCTTTCTACTTTGCTTATAGGAATGCAATAATAGTGTATATCCCTAAATCCTCTCTTCACTACTATAGAATTCTTATTCATTGCTTCAATATCTACTGTATTTTTATTGTCATTAGTATGAACAGACTCCTGAGTTAAATCGATCACACTTTTTCCCTCCGGTTCAGAAGTTGGTGGATCTACATATAGAAAATAGTTTATTTTAAAATAAAAGTTCCTTTGAAAGTTAATGACCCGTAAAAATTATTTAGGATTTGTAAAATATCCTGGTAAGCCTCTTTCCGAAGGAGGAGTCCGAAGCATTTTTGGCTCTGTTATAATTGGCCTGTATGACAGGCCATATTGTTGCCTTAATGCTTGCTGCTGTCTCTGTAGCGTATCTGCTGAAAAAGTTGATCCTATATGACCAAACCAAACATAAAGAATTATTACAGCTGCAAGTGATAGGCCCATAACTAGTATTGCCCATGCAACAGGGATAAGATTTTGGTAACTTTCTTGGCTCTCTTGTTTCTCATGATGTGCACACATTGCGTCATCATAATTCATATAAAAAACCTAGATAAAAAACAGTAGCACTCTTCTGCAAACAGTCGCAACAAAAAGTTCTATATGGATAGGTTAGTAGTATTAAAATCTTAACGTTTGAGTATGCCAATCTATGATGGGATAGAGTGATGTTTCTTATAGCATCTTGTTGGAAGATGTTTCTCAAGTGGCAGTAAAAGAAGCAACAGTTGTGTAGCTTGGAGCACTTGCATTTGGAGCAGTATTCTCGGTTTCGCTTTTATTTAAAGCAAAACAGACGTCTGTCAAGGGCTAAGCCCACCCAGTCCACCACTCGACGTATGAAAGGTTGCGTTAACTTTTTGTGATTATGGTGTGGATAGGAAACTGACAATTTCTTTATATATTTTCTGTTATAATGAGTAGGGGCTGTTCATTTTATCTGATTATGTATATCTACAAAAATTTCAACCAATTGGTTATATATATTGATAATTCACATTTGTCTTTTCTACAAGGAAAATAGTCATCAAACATTTCAGTTCTATCTATCTTGAACATATTGGATTGTTCTTTCTATATGATACTTTTCTCATATGCTGAATGTAAGTGAGTGTATATTCAAAAAGTTACAAGCCTGAGGAGATATGCCAAGTTCTGCCATCAGTACAAGGTGGATGGATGCTTTCCATAATTCTTTACCAAGCCTTTTATGAACTGTTCAGCAATTAGCATAATATTTCTTTCAAAGGAAATACAAATACCAAGAATTACTTTTTTATTTACTGGTTCGATGATAGCAATCCACCATTTCCAAGCATACTGATTACCTACTTTAATCGGGGCTTCATCTACAATAAATTCGGCTATTATCTTTCTTTCTTTCCTACTCTTTTTCAATATCTCCTTTGGCCTGTACTTTTAAATCCAATTCTAAACTGATACATCGTTTCTTCTGATTAATGAAGATAAGTGTTGTGATAATGTCTTTCTTAAGGAAAGAGCTGAACAACAATATAATTGTAAAGCATAATAGACATATTCTACGGGTGTTGTCCTAGGCATAAGAATAATTATTCATTCCCAAGTTAAAGCCATGTCGATAGATGAATACAGCCATTTAGTGGGTAAGGTTGCTTTTATTTATCAATAAAAAGTAAGGCAGTGAAATTGGTCATCACAAAATTAAGATTATTCTTTACCGGAGTCGCTAATCACTAGCGGCTAATGAAATCGCTAAGTTGCGTCTTTGGATTAGAAATTCCAATCTAGTCCAATACCCTTCAGATGCTTGAATTAACAATGTTAACTCACATGGTTTCGCATGATTTAACTTAGTAAGAGGCAAAATAAAAGGAATGGAACAAAAATTTAAAGTTCCTCATAAAACGAACTCTAAAGAAACAACAACAAAAGTGCCACAAAATGCAAAAGCTGCTACTGCGGCTACATTATCGGTATTTATATTATTTTCTGCATTAATAGTGTCAGCTCTTGTTGTCTTCTTCCCAGCAGTGGCACATGCTCAACGTACCACTGGTCTTGCCGGTACCACGTTTCCTCCTCCAGTATTCACTACAATCAGAAGTCAGCCAGCATATGAAATCAACATTCCATTTAGTTCAGAGGGCAAACCTGCTTTTGAACCAAAAGAGGTTTCAATACCAGTCGGAATGACGGTCATATGGTTCAATAATGATAATGGACAGCACAGCGTTAATACACTTACAAACAGCACTAATTCTCCACCAGAAACAATCAATTCAGGAATAATACCCCAAAACGGAGGATCGTTTATACACCAATTCAACAATCCTGGTAGATATGTATATTATGACCAATTTGATCCCTCCATGCATGGAATAATTAATGTAGGTTCTGCAATTGAACCAGGCAAGAACTTTAACCTATATGTAGGTGGAATCAATAGTTTGCCTTTTAATCCAAGTAAAACACATAGCATTGTATTGTCTTTTGTACCAAAGACTGTAAAATTTCCACCTGTAATTGCCCTGACATATAATGTCACAATCCTCAACTCTGTAGGCAAGCCTCTTTACAGCCATTCTTATGATGATTCTGACGGTATACTTGACTTGGAACTCATACCTATTCATAAGAATGCATTATCTTTAGCGGTCACAACAAATTCATCTGCACAACAACAACAATTTACTACATGGGGTCCTGATTTCATTGGTCAAGAAGCATTTCATAGCGATGGTGTATTCCATATTAGCGGACCGGTATTAGTACAGAGTTCTGCATATACAATACAAGTATCAATAGTTGCAAATAGCAATAGCAAACTTCAAAACCCAGTATCAGACACATTCGTATTACCTCCAAATCTGAGTAAGCAGTAATTAGTAATTGATAGAAGAGATAGATGGATATCAGAATGAGTTCGATGCCATGAAGAGGCACCAAGACATATGGTTGTATGGGACCCAGAACAGTCGGGCATTCAGATGAAGGATAGAATGCATGACCAACATTTGGATATGTAATTAGTGTGATCTGGATGATTTATCCATAGCCATAGCATCCCAAGATAAAAATGAAAATCAAAGCACAGGAATCTATGATAGTGGACCCTATAATAATGGGAGGTAGTTTATGAATTCATGAATTTATATAACATAGAGCGGAAGACGGAACAATGGATAAGACCTTATAATATTACATAACAGCTGTATTGTCACTAATCTTATTTGTGTATGTTTGTACATATGAACTGATATGATCCCGTATGATATTGCTGTAAGAATCAGACCCAGAAGGACTGATATACAAGCCATTCTTTCCATGATGTATAGATTTTAAAATATGCTTTATTAGTTTCTATGTTGTCTCCTATTCATCCAATCAAAATTGGTAACTTATGATAAAGGATATCTTACTCAGGCAAATTTGCAAATGATTTCAAATGATTGCATTGCATTGCTTCTATTTTTTATTCCTTGCGGTCGGATTTATGATATATGAAAGCGGCAAGGATTGTAAAGCCAAATGAATCTTTAGAAGTACAACAACTTGAAACTCCAAAACCCAGAGGTTCACAGGTTCTCATCAGAGTCGAATCATCAGGTGTTTGTCATAGCGATATTCATCTATGGGAGGGAGGATATGAGGGACCGGGAGGTCAACTACTGAAGACTACCGAGAGAGGAGTAAAGTACCCGTTAACTCCTGGGCATGAGATAGCAGGAATAGTGGATAGTTTGGGAGAAGAGGCGGAGGGATTTACTAAGAAGGACAAGGTCCTAGTCTACCCATGGATTGGTGAAGGGCTATGTCCAGCGTGCAGAATAGGTCAAGAGAACCTGTGTGATAAACCCAGATCATTAGGAGTGTATACAGATGGTGGATATGCAGAGTATGTTTTGGTACCAAGCTACAA
>Ga0182008_10001686_pt1 | contig 14509 bp, 16 predicted proteins | sample Sormic07211129_1_FD_120482 | JGI IMG/M metagenome (GOLD analysis project Ga0182008, IMG submission 120482) | Rhizosphere microbial communities from Sorghum bicolor, Mead, Nebraska, USA - 072115-129_1 metaG | ecosystem: Host-associated > Plants > Roots > Rhizosphere | place: USA: Nebraska...
GAGAACAAAAACAAGTAGAGGTACAAGTGTTATATTACCCTCAGCCGATGCCTGAAGGAAAAAGAGAAAATATAAATAAAAAATTCTAGCTTTCTTAATTTATTTGCTATCCATGTTTACAACACAGGACTATATGGCTATTTATTACAATATTTGTCTTAGCTATACTCAATTCGCCATTCTTCTGAGCATCAATTATTTCAGCAGATTTCAATATTCTTGGAGTAACATATTGCATATTTAGCTGACTTAGTGGACTATATCCTTTTCTCCAGGTAATGCACTGCTAACACCAATATGCATCGTCCCAATAGCCATTGTAGCCCAGTTAGCAGTTAGTTGAGAACCATATAGAGATAGATACACCGGGTAAACCGTAAATTTATACAACAAATATCTGGAAGAATCCTCTACATGCTCCAAAATCAGACTAAAGCCTTCTAGTAGATAATATGCTAAACTTGTTAAAATAAAGAATAATTATCTCGATATGCTAGTTTCCTACTTTTCCATTCTTAGCAAGAAGGTTGGATCTTTTACCATTTAAGACCACGTTTCATGAGATTTACCGCACCTTGCGAATTTAAGAATATTTCAACTAACAATGCAATAATAAGAACATCCATCAAATAATTGGCAATAACGGCACTGATAGTGGTTGATTCTGATTAAATCTACAAGTTATAAATTGCTGTTAACAGTATTCTACTAAAATAGGTCCTACAATAAATAGATCAGCATTATAGAAACTAGATAACTGGAAGTCTCGATGGGTATTACAAGAGATTAATCGAAAAGCATTCAAATAGATAATACAAGGCATACCACATTTCCAAATAGATCGAAGTAGACAAGTAAAATACAAAGAATATTCAAAATTGCACATGGCTATTATTTGTAGTAGTAGGATACTTTTAATATAATACGCTTGATGATTTTATCATATCAGCAAAATGTCTGAAAGTGCCATATTTCGAGATAGATCAAAGTTATCGCCACGATACATACCGGCTGATCTTCCGCACAGGGAGAGGCAGATTGAGCAAATCCATTATGTATTTCGTCACGCCTATTTGGCTCCAGATAGGTTTCCGCTAGCTGTACTGCAGATTATTGGTCCAGCAGGCATAGGCAAGACATCTACTGTTCTGAAATTTTCTAAATTACTAGAGCAGGATTTTGTTAAGAATAGACTAGCGATAAAGATTGCTTATGTAAATTTAAAACTGCAAGGAGGAAATAAATATGCAATTTATAGACTATTATTAGAACGAATCGCTCCTGAGCTACCCGCACAGGGTCTGAGTGCTGAAGAAATGCTGAGGTACTTGTTACGTTACTTACATGAAAATAGGATACACGCACTAATTATTCTTGATGAAATCGATTATCTCATCAAGTCTACGAAGGATAGCAGCATTATATATGACCTTACACGGCTTAACGAATTTGATCCCGATAAACCATGCAATGTAAAAGGAGTGATATTTATTGCAAGGAGTACAGAGTTCTACAATAGGCTTGACCAAGCAGAGCTAAGCACTTTAGGCAGAGTTCCGATCGAGTTCCCAATGTATTTAATTAAACAAATCAGTGATATATTAGTAAGCAGATGTGCAGAAGCATTCAACCCAAAAGCTATTGGATCAGACATCATAGATGAGACATCCAAAATTACTATCTCTCCAGATGTCAACGGTGATGTAAGATATGCTCTGGATCTTCTCCTGTATGCGGGAAATCTTGCGGAATCGCAGGGAACAGGCAGAATAAATCTAGACCAAATTCGAAAGGTACATGGTCAGATTAATCCGTCTATAACAACTGAAGAAGTTGAAGGACTATCAAAAAGTCAGATATTTACCCTAATGGCACTGGTTAGAGCGTTACGGATCAAGAAAAAGCAATATGTTGAACTCAAAGAAATTCGTCTACGTATGTCAGAATTAAGTGAAGAATTTAAATTAAAGAGGTTAGATATAGAAGATAGCCTTCATGATTTACAATTAAGAAAAATGATCGAGATTAGATCATTAAAAGAAATCGGAATACATGGAGCATCTTTGCAAGAGCTTGAACCGATCCTTCAAAAGCAGATCAAACGCAATTCCAATTAAAGATGATAGATGATAGAACATTATCTAGCAAAGAGGTAGTAGAAACTGGTCTTGGCAGTATTGGCAAGATCAAGATAATGAAAGCTTTAGCAGAAGAGAATAAGATGTTAACTATATATGCGCTGCATAAAAAAACCCATTTGAAAAGGGAAGATATTAAACGTAATTTAAGTGATCTAATAAAAATAGGATGGGTAAATGAAAATAAGCTTGTAAATGTCATGTATAGCATAAATCGAGAAAATGCTTACATAACTCATTTGACGACATTTTTCTACAATATTGGATTTATAGACCAGGTAGTATAAATATAGCACATCTTTTTTAATTATCCTCGCCTCAACGATAAATTGTCCTATGTCGGCCATGTATTAGGATCTATTGTACTTCTACTTACATGGAAATCAAAAATCAAAAATAATAATTACTAGTTGTAAAGATATTTGATATCACCTTTGTTATTAAATTCTCATTCCTTCCCTATTTACGATAAAACAGAAATACCGATATTAGATCTCATTCTATTTGAATGCGCCTAGTTAAATCTGTAATGTGCTCTGTTCACGAGACTAGCAATTCCTTACATTTTTATTTATGTAAGCACTAAATCTGGTAGGTTTTTAATTTAGGCAAAAGAAAAGTACTAAGCGAATCAGCATTAAAAGAATTGGTAATGCCACAAAAGGGCGAGCTACTGGGCCGTGTAGTTAAACTAGTAGGAGGGGATAATATAATCGTAAAATGTACAGATGGAAAGGTACGAACTTGTCGTATTCGTGGAAAGATTAAGCGAAAAATGTGGATAAGAGATCATGATCTAGTATTGGTTGCTCCATGGGACTTTCAATCCGAAAAGGCAGATATTATATGGAGATATATTGCAGCTCATGCTGAAAGGTTAGGACAAGAGGGACACTTGAATGGAATTTAAGTAATTGTATTAATAAAAATTCAGGCTAGCTTGATGCACTTCTGTTAGTTTTTCATTCTGTAAAATGAGTATTTTTGTATTAAATAAACAGAGAAACGGATAACCTTGCCATTGATATACTTTGACTAATATGACTAATATGTCTAGAAAAGCCAAATTGACACCTGACCCCACAAGCTCATACACTAAAAGAAAGTGTAATTTTTAGTACAATATTTCTCCGTAAAGAACAGATAAATGAGTTTTTGTTGATACTCTCACTTGAGAGTCCCTAACTGTAAAAGTTGATGTATCTGTCTTCCGTTGTGTGGTTCTTGTCCATTTTAAAGTTGCCACATAACTGTTTGTATAGGACTTCTGCTGCAGCTATCTCTATTAATTCTCCCATTGAAACCTGATGAGCCAAGTCATGGATATCTAGATCCCTCTGGATGGTTACAAATGTTGATTCTGTCATTCCATGCTTCTTTGCCCAATCGAGAAGGAACGACAGTATCCTATTTGAATGGTAATTGCTATGAATTTCTTTAGCTTCCTCCAAGTCTACTTTATATGTATCACTTATTTTGAAATTGATCCTCTTTTCGTCATCCCTTGAGATACTTCTGTGCCATATGTCCAAGGCTACTCTACCTCTTGGTTTCGAGCGCTCTGAATCAGTATGGTTTCCATTGTTAGACTCCTGCATTTGTTTTTAGAATCAATATAAGTATTATGTTTTTTCTTATTAAGTTATGCTTTGTAACTGGTACCGGAAATCATATGTAACCAAAAGAGATTTGAATTCGATTTTACAAAAAAAACGAATAAAAAGCTCATCATACAAAATCTAATGTGCGGTCACCAAACATCATAAAAGGAAACAAACCAAAATTCATTTTTATCACGGGAGGGGTCATGTCAGGACTAGGTAAGGGAGTGATAACCTCCTCCACTGCTAAATTATTGCAGTTACTGGGTTTGAAAGTTTCTTGTATTAAGATTGATCCTTATGTGAATTATGATGCTGGAACTATGAATCCTATTGCACATGGTGAGGTATTTGTCACTGAAGATGGAGGCGAATGCGATATGGATATTGGTAATTATGAGCGCTTTCTGGATAATGCCATGACAAAAGATCATAACATTACCACCGGTAGAATATACTTAGATGTAATTCAATCAGAGAGAGAAGGAAAGTACCTTGGGGAATGTGTTCAAATTATTCCACATATTACAGATGCTATAAAAAAACGATTGAGGAAGATTGCCAATGATGAGTCAATAGATGTCATGGTTGTAGAATGTGGTGGGACTATAGGAGATATTGAAAGTTTGCCATTTTTGGAGGCATTAAGGCAAATGGAACTGGAGGATGGTCATCTCAATACGCTGTTTATTCATGTTACACTCGCTCCTATTGTGGATGTAGTGGGTGAGCAAAAAACAAAGCCAACGCAACATAGTGTCCAAGAGCTTAGAAGAATTGGAATTCAACCTGATATTCTAGCCGTAAGATGTAAAACCCCTCTCACTTCTAGTGCTAGGCATAAGATTTCTTTATTTGCAAGTGTGGAAGAAAAATGTGTCATATCTTGCCATGATGCGCCATCAATTTACAAAGTTCCGGAAATTTTAGAAAGTCAAGGAATGCTCAAAGCTATTTCCAAAAATTTGTCATTATCGAACTGCCCCTTAAAATGGGCGAATTGGAAGTCGATTACAAAATCATTTTATATCTACACTGGCACGGTAAGAATTGCAATAGTAGGAAAATATGTAACACTTCCAGATAGTTATGTGAGCGTATATCATGCTCTTTTGCATGCGAGCTCTCAAATTGGAAAAAGATTAGACATTAAATGGATTGATTCAGAGGAATTCGAGGACAATGGAAAAGGCAAAAGAAAAACAGCAGATAATAATCTTGTATACCTCAGCAAATTTGATGGAATATTAGTGCCTGGTGGATTTGGAAAAAGGGGAAGTGAAGGAATAATAAATGTAGTCAATTTTGCTAGAGACGAAAATATCCCATACTTGGGAATCTGTTTTGGATTTCAGTTAGCAATTAGTGAATTCGCTCGAAACGTGTGTAACCTCAAAGATGCAAGTTCTACTGAAATAGACCCATATACAAAAAATCCGGTAGTTATTTTCATGCCCGAACAGAGGTCTGTGCATAATATGGGCGGAACCATGCGTCTGGGTAAACACGAAATTACAATTGTCCCAAATACTGGCGCCTCTAAAATTTACGGCAAACCCCATTTGATATATAGGAGACATAGACATAGATATGAATTTAATCAGAAGTACCGCGATATTATAGAAAAACACGGTGTGGTATTATCTGGTTATTCTGATTATGGCAGACGAATTGAAATGATGGAGATTCCAAATCACAGATTCTACTTTGCTGTGCAATACCACCCTGAGTTCAATAGCAGGCCAGGCAAACCGGAGCAGGTATTCAAGGCGTTTATGAATGCAGCATCACGTTATTCATCTTCGGATTTTAAATCCTAAGCTCATAAATCTTCTGTCGCGCATCACGCATAGATGTCTTCTTCTTCACATATCCCAGATCCAGCAAATGACTAACCGAAAGTCTTACGGTTCTTTCAGGAAGCATCGTTCTAGCAGAAAGGTCTTTTTGACTCAACGCACCCTCGTACTCGAGCGTTTTCAAAATTAATTTTGCACTTGGCGGTACACTTAATAGATCTTTTGCTAATTTTACCTTCTTTGCTATAAGTGATATAGGAGAAGAATCGCCTATTAATCTGACTAGTCGAGCAGGAAATTCGTGTCTGTAGCAATCAAGTACTTCTTTTATTCTCCATCTGCATCCGCCATCTAGTACTACATCGCAGTGATATCTACTCATAATATTTGCAATTTCCAAATTGATATTATTAGGAACTACTAATGGCCTGCGTGTATTGTCAACTGAGTTTACAGATACTACGATGAATACTGGAGATTTTTGTAACACCATTGGGCCTCCAGCAGACATTGAATAAGCCGTAGATCCTGTTGGAGTAGAAATTATAACGCCATCACTATTATCATGCCATACATCTTTATCATTTATCCTAAGTACATGTTCCATTAATGTTGCGCTCTTGCTTGGGAATACTGCAACGTCGTTTAGAACTGGCTCAACTTCCTTCCCATCTACTCTAACCGCTAACCGAAACACTTCATCCACCTCGTAGTCATTTCTCTTCATTCTCAAAACTGCTGATTCTAGATCCTTGACATCTAACTGCGCCAGAAACCCAGTAGCATCGGATTCATAAACACCTAGAACAGGTGCAGAATCTGTTACAACTCTGTGAAAATAGTCAAGAATACCTCTATCTCCACCCGCTACTAGAACTAAGTCGACTTCCTTTGCCAATTTATAGCCCGTTTCCTTCATAAATTGTGCATTAATATTCAATAAATCCAAAGTCTTTTTCATTTGCATTAGTAACGCTCCGTTTCTAGAGTCTGATCCTGATAGGGCTATTTTCATCATTATCTACTGCAAAGATTAATTATTTTAATTTAAGTATACAAAAATACCATTTATCTTTAAGCTGAAAAGAAACTGTACCATAATAATAATAATAATAATAATAATATGCACTTTGCTCAATTTTTGATTTAGTAGTAATCTTGTTCAATCTGTTGAGTCTGTTTCAAGGGCTGAGCGCATGCAACCGGTCGTATTGTTAGTAGCAAAACGCTACTGACAATATATCATTAGTATCTGCGTTATCCCATTCAAATGTGAAAATTTCATTGCTTCAAATGGCTCAAGACCTCCAGTTAATGCTGCAAGTTCTTGCTTATCTGCCTTTATTGCTGTTATGCCAAATAGATCCAGTGTCGCTTCGTCAAGCAATGAAAGTATTCCTGCTGATTGATTGACCGATCGAATGTATCCTTTTAGGATTACACATTACAAAATCACTTTATCCACGGTCTTTAACTATTGTTTTGAGTACATTACAAGAGACTTCCTATTTTAGTTGCGAGGCATACTTCAAATCCAAATTGTCTGGCAGTTAGACCACAATAGCATGCTAGGAGACTTGCTTGTCATCCCTTTTACATTCCACACAAAATCAATAACTATGATAACTGCTATTGCTATTTTCATAAGCTATGATAATACGCATGTTATTTTAGTTTAGCCATTAATTCTGGCGATTGTATATCCATAAGCGATATCAACTTCATTGAAACGTTTACGTGCAACATCTTTCAGAAAACCTATAACTGATATAAACATATATAGTTGGTTGACAGAAGGTCAAAAAGATGGTATGATTATGGTCTGTGATGGCAAATATGAAATCAGAGCAATTCTCCAAAAATATTTTGAATCTTGATCCTGCAATCAGGTTTGCTGGAATAGTGGAAAAATCTGGACATCTATATGCTGGGAACTTCAAAGAAGGAATTAAGGAACATCTTAAAGGAAGAAATCCTGAATTGAGTTTGGCACAATCTGCGTACATTATCGACTTGAGGAAAATTTTTAGTTCGCAATTAGGCAAATTAGACTATGTTATTTATGCATATGATAAAGTAAAAATGATTACTGTACCGGTTAAGGAGCACGTGCTTGTATTTTCCTCAGATCATGCCGCCAATTCAGATGATCTTTTGCAAAAGATCACTAGATACATCAGGTCAGTGGAAGAAGATTTGTCATTGTACCCTCCATCTAGTGTAATAGATGACAAAAAGAAGGAAACAGTGAGAAATCTTCACCTTTCTGGTATTTCTGAGGATATGATTGCTGATCAGCTTGACATTGATATCAATACAGTGAAGATGGTCATACAGGAAATAAGCACTTTATGACTATTTATATGAAATGCTGCTAATCTTGCTACCTTTTTCTTTTTTATGATTACTGCTTAAAATTAATAAAACTACTTTTTTTAATTACAACTATACGCAATATAATTAAATCCATATGAAATTATAGGACGAATACAGATTTATCAATATAATAATATTGGTTTGAATATCCTCTAACACTAAGTAATGCTTATAATAACTCTTTTTCAATTGATTAGAGAATGAGTGAATTATTGACAAAAAGTGGTAACCATAGAGTTAAAAAAATTAATGATTTTATATTTAGGATTGAAAAAGACAGCTCAAAGGGAATGAAGGTCCCTGTTACCATTTACGCTACAGACAATCTTATCTCAAAGATGGTTTCTGATAGGACTATAGATCAGGCAGCAAATGTCTCAACTTTGCCAGGAGTGACGAAAAATGTCGTAGTTCTTCCAGATGGACACGAAGGTTATGGGTTTCCAGTAGGGGGTGTCGCCGCACTTGATCTTGAAGAAGGTGTCATCAGTCCTGGCGGTGTAGGATATGACATCAATTGTGGTGTAAGACTGCTTTCGACTAATTTAAATGAAAAGGATCTAAAACCAAAGATAAAAGATCTTGTAAACGAACTCTTTAGATCGATCCCTTCGGGGGTTGGAAGTCAGGGATCTGTTAAACTTACTGAGTCCAATCTTAATGAACTCCTTATAGAAGGTGTAAAATGGGCTATAGAAAAAGGCTATGGCTGGAAACAAGATGCTGAAGTCTGCGAGGAAGGTGGAAGGATGGTTGGTGCCGATCCTGAGAGCGTTTCCAATATAGCAAGAAAGCGAGGGTCACCACAATTAGGTAGCTTAGGTTCAGGCAACCATTTCCTTGAGATACAAAAAGTTAACAGGATATACGATGAGAAAGCCGCAAAGGCTATGGGTATAACACAAGAGGGGCAATTGACAGTTTTGATTCACTGCGGTTCAAGAGGACTGGGCCATCAAATTTGTAGTGATTATCTGCGAATTTCGGAAATTGCATTACGGAATCGCGGCATGAAACTCATAGATAGAGAACTCGCATGTGTCCCAAATAATTCGGTAGAAGGTGAAGACTATCGCAAAGCAATGTATTGTGCTCTGAACTTTGCATGGTCTAATAGGCAACTTATAACACACTGGACACGAAAGACATTCGAAAAAGTATTTCAAATGAGCGAACAACAATTGGATATGAAGCTCGTATATGATGTCGCACATAATATTGCTAAAGTTGAACGTCATAAAGTAGAAGGGGAAGGAATGCGGGATTTGGTAATTCATAGAAAGGGAGCTACTAGAGCATTTCCAGCAGGGATGGATGAGCTACCTAGTAAATACTATAATATTGGTCAGCCCGTAATTATACCGGGATCCATGGGCACTGCGAGTTGGATACTCTTAGGCAATAAAAGATCTCTTGATTTAAGTTTTGGATCGACTGCACATGGCGCAGGTAGAACAATGTCAAGGTCTGCTGCAAAAAGAACCTACAGTGTAGAAAACGTTAGAAACAGATTAGAGCGTAATGGTATCTATGTAAAAGCACTGACAAGAGATGGTGTAGTAGAAGAAACACCTGATGCGTACAAAGACGTTGACGAAGTCGCTAACGTATCTCATTCACTTGGGATTGCAACTAAAGTACTAAGGTTAATTCCAATCGGGGTGATAAAGGGTTAATGCCAAAGGAAGAAGAAGATCCAGATATTGAGATTATCAAGGCTCGTAAATTGAGAGCTCTAAGGGAACAAGCTGCTGGACTAGAAAAGGCGAGAATTGAAAGACGCCGGTTTGAAGAATCAAAGACGCAACATAAAAGAAATAACAGAGAAATAATATCTGACTTCCTGTATGACAGAGGACAAGAGGTTCTAAAGCTTGCAGAATCTCAATTTCCGATTCAAACAAAATCCCTCATTAACGAAATAGTGGAATTGATTAGAATAGGTGATATTAGGCAGAGAATATCGGGTGGAGAACTGCTAGCGTTATTTAGATCTGTTGGCTTGTATGTCAGGGTTAGTACAACTATAAAAATTGAGGACCATGGGAAATTAGTTTCACTGTCAGATAAACTAAAACAAGGAAAAGAGGACGTATTGGATGGCCAATGAGAATGATCATCTTTGACACCTTTATATTAGATTTTCAAACTACCTCTTTTGAATTAGATTCTAAATTGGCGATACAAGTGCTCTCTGAATATCGGAAAATATGTGGTTTTGCTAAGGATTGTGATACTTTTGCCTTGGATGATCCGGTACCTAGTGCAGGATGGTCGTTTGCTAAGTTGTTTCTTTCTGGTGAGTTTGTCGAAAAAATATATGCGATTAACGCGTATGAAATCGATAATTCCCGGGGAAAAAAGATTGAGGATAAATTTGTTTCGTGGTTCGATGCAAAATTGAAGGATAATAGCTGCAAAGCACATGTAAAAATTGCAAGGGAAATGAAATGAATAAAACATTACAACATTACATAAAAATGGATCTATCTTAGTTAGTCTACAAGACAGAGTAGATCAGCTCTGCCAGTTAGATTTGAAAATAACCTACAAGGTAGTTTCTAGTCCAAGCAAATTGCTATACGTTACTTTTTTATATTCTCTGAAAACCTTAACGAATAACGTTTATTTTTATATGCAGGATATTTGTGTTAGATATGCCTATTCTACCGATTGATTCTGGACGTTATGGAAGCAGAGAAATAAAGCAAATATACGAGGAGGAAAAACGGCTATATTATCAACTGGAGTTTGAGGCCGCAGTAGCAACGATACAAGCCAAAGCTAAAATTATACCTTCGAATGCTAGCGACGAAATCGTAAAAGTGACTAAATCTGGCAGGATCAGTATTGAAAGGATTAAGGAATTAGAAAAAATTAGTGATCATGACACAGCAGCATTAGTCGAGGCCATGAGTGAACAATGTTCAGATAAAACAAAGCCATGGATCCATTACGGTCTGACAAGCAATGACGTTGTAGATACTGCTACTTCAATGCAACTTAGGGATGCATTAAATATCATCGAGCCTAAAATTATTAACTTGGCAATTGTCCTTGTTAGTAGGGCAAAAGAATTTCGAATTCAACCTGCTGTGGGAAGAACTCATGGTCAACATTCAAGTGTCATATCCTTTGGATTAAAATTTGCAATATGGGCAGTAGAACTCGCAAAACATATTGAGAGAATCGAAGAAGGTAAAAAACGCTTTTTGCTTTGCAAGACCCTAGGAGTTGTTGGAACAGGCTCTTTGATGGGGGAAAGAGCCTTAGATGTTCAGACCCAGGTTGCTAACTATTTAGATCTGCATGCTGTTGATGCTGCTACTCAAGTTGTCCCTCGTGAAGGATATGCAGAGGTGCAATTTTTGTTAGCACTTGTAGGCTCTACACTTGATAAAATTGCTGTTGAAATAAGGAATCTACAGAGGACTGAGATAGGCGAAGTCGCAGAACCATTTAGAAAAGGTCAAATGGGAAGCAGTGCGGTACCTGTTAAGCGCAATCCAATCAAAAGCGAACGAGTTTCCTCGCTTGCAAGGATTCTACGCTCTGAGGTTGATGTAGCGATGGAAAATATCTCATTATGGCATGAGAGAGATCTATCAAATTCAGCAAATGAACGCTTCATTATTCCAATGTCTATGATTCTATTAGATGAGATGTTAAATTTAATGATTAATGTTATTTCACAACTTGCAGTAAACATAGACAGAATTAGCTCAAACCTTGACATGACGAAGGGTCAAATCTATGCAGAATTTATTCTCGAAGCATTAATAAAAAAAGGAGTTCCAAGATTAGAAGCGTACAGAAATATCCAGAGGATTGCATTTTCATCATATGATAATAAACAGTATTTCTATGAAGCTATAAAGGAAGATTCTATTGTATCGAAAATCTTGTCGTCTGAGGAGCTGAAATTAATATTTGATGCAAGAACTCATCTCTCTGCATCATCGAAGATTATTGACAATGTATCTAAAACGGTAGACAATATACACAAAAAATTTTTTTGAAGACATATAGCAAGATATTGAATATGTAATATTGGAAGAAAAATTTCATTAACTTATGTTTTCGTGTGTCGGTTAACTTACTGATACCCATAGGTTTGTTTGGCGCTTATTGCGTGTATCTACATATTGCTCATGCAGAGTTATACAAATACAACTGCTTTATTATATGTTAACAATTATGTAAATAGGAATAAAATGGATCAAGGAGAACCGGGTGTGGATTATAATGACGATAATTTGAACCCTCTTATGTGCGATGTATGTAAGAGGAAATTTGATAGCTTAGATAAACTAGGCGAACATCAGAAGGTAGAGCATGATATGTAAGTGTAAATGTAGATAATCATTAATCAAAAATAAATACGTATAGTATTTCCGTTAAGGATATCACTTCAGCACTATGGGACCTATCTATATCACATTCAGGAATTCGCCATGAGTATGTGTAATATTCTATAATCCATCATAACCATTTCTCTCATAACCATTTCTCCGCTAAATTGGTGAATATTGACAGAGCTGTTCATGACATCTTCGATAGTGGATTCTAACTGTCAATTCAAGAGGTGAATGTCCAAATTTCGTATGAATATCAGCAAAGCGGAAGAAGTTATGTAGGATCCTAATTTTAACATGAACCTTAGAGGCTATAAGCAGAAGTCTGTAATTTGGCTAGTTGTTCAAAAGTAGCAATCTGCTGCAGGTGAACGGATAAAACCAAGCTCGAAAAGGTCCTGATATTAATTTGGTAAAGTTGATAGGTCAGGTTTTGATTGTACCTATAAGTTGGTCTATTCGAAAAAGATAAAGTTAAACGTAGAAATTGAAGTTGATGTTCCACTTGATATTATAGAAGATATAAACAGAATTAAAGCAGTTGAAGACGGCCTACGACTAAGTATTTCCAAAGGTCTTTATGAGCAGGGCGTTTCATTTAAGATAAATAAAATCGATTCTAATCTCACATGATCAATATATAATAATAACCATAATATTTATAACAATAATACACGCAAAACGTGGTCTATTTATATTGTGATTTGAAAGGAACAAGCCCGTAGATTCTATTTGTACGGATCGTCTGATCTTCTACCCCTCTATGAGCGAGATTTAGACAACATAGCTTAAGCTATTTCTGTAATTTTATATTAGTGGTCATGACAAGAATATCAAGCATTAGGTGCCACCTTAAATTATTAGGTTTGCGTCACTGCCTTTAAACAAGGTAAACCTTTAATTGTCATTAAAAATCCAATTCATTTGGATTAGAGACTCTAAAATATGGTTGCTTTCTTTCTCCAACAACTTAATGCTATTTTTGGGCCTGGCGGAGGATCCGATTCCGGCTCCAATCCTTTCACGTATATCCTTTGGTTAGCGCCCATTTTCATTTTAATGAGTTATGGCCAGAAACTTCAATCATGGATGATTCTTGGTGACATCTCAAAATCCATGACAAAATTAAAAACGATGAAAGAATTGTCTCGAAAAGAAGCAATAGACTATGTAAAAACATTAGCTAAATCTTCTATCGATCCTAGTGAAAGAATCGACAAATTCATTGAATATTTTGCGATTATGCCTGTAGATCTTGATCCAAATGGGATTATTGGAAAGCTGGATCACATAATGAGAACCAAAGATGAAAGGATCCGGTCAGAAATTAAAACAATGGCATATGAAATCAGTGACACTGATATTTCACGTACAGAAAATATTTTGGAGGCAGCAACGGCTCTAAATATGATTTACAAAGTGGTGAGACATTTTTATCTCATGGGTAAGCGGACTACAAACATGTTGGTACTGGTGCAATTGCAAATGGTGATGCCGCTATTGTTACAAGAAGCTGAGGCTTTGCAAAATGGAATAAGTGCATTTAAAAATGGTCAACCTATAGGAGATGGCATAGGTCCTATGGTTGTCGGAAAAATGATGATTGGAAAGGAAAAGAAACTAGTTGCCAGAGAGACTCTTTATACCGAGGATGAATATCTGGGTAGAAAGTTGTATTTGCTCAAAGCAGAAGGACCTAGTGGAGCTGTGGGTAGACCAGGAGAAGGAGTTCAACGATTAGCTGGAGAAATGGGTTTCAAAATTGATGTCATAATAATGATAGATGCAGCATTAAAATTAGAGGGCGAAAAAACTGGAACCATTGCTGAAGGTGTCGGCGCTGCAATAGGTGGTATAGGGGTCGAGAGATATCAGATTGAAGATGTTGCAACAAAATTTAACATTCCTGTTTACGCCGTAATAGTAAAGGAATCTATTCAGGATGCAATATCTATCATGCGAAAAGAAATTTCTGATTCCTTTGATAAGGTAACTACTGCCGTGCTTAAGCTAATTGAAGACAAGACTCTTGTAGGACAATCAGTTTTGGTTATTGGTGTGGGAAATACACTAGGAGTTGCACAGTAGAACTTGTGGTTCCCGTCTAGCAAGAATAAGAAAGATAAATCTCCACGAATTTATTCTGTTGAATCATGTGAGAGCTGTGGATATATAACAAGAAGAAATTTTGAACTCAAAGATTATGTTTACAAGAGAAGCGCTACCTGTAAGAAGTGCTC
>Ga0182008_10001687_pt1 | contig 14509 bp, 13 predicted proteins | sample Sormic07211129_1_FD_120482 | JGI IMG/M metagenome (GOLD analysis project Ga0182008, IMG submission 120482) | Rhizosphere microbial communities from Sorghum bicolor, Mead, Nebraska, USA - 072115-129_1 metaG | ecosystem: Host-associated > Plants > Roots > Rhizosphere | place: USA: Nebraska...
GCCGTTGTCATTGCGTTGCCGATGGCTTCCTAGCATCCATGCATCGACACGCGACAGACCACCAAGGAATCCACATGCTCCACACCGCCACCCCCTCGAAGAGCGCATCGGTTCTGCCCTCCATCGGCAACGAGTGCGCAGGCCAGCACACCTCGGATACCCTGAAACTGCTCTGCGAGCAGCTCAAGCCGCAGCGCCGCGTCGTGCATACGGGCGACGTGATCTACCAGGCTGGCGAGCGCTTTGGCAACCTGTACATCCTGAGCTCGGGTTTCTTCAAGATCGTGAATCTCTCGGCCGATGGCCGCGAACAGGTGGTGGGCCTGAAGTTCCGCGGCGACTGGCTCGGTTTCGACGGCATCGCGGGCAGCCGCTATTCGTGCGACGCGGTGGCCATGGACACCGGCGAGATCTGGGTGGTGTCGTACGAAGCTCTGCTGGCCGCTTGTGCCGCGCATCCCGCCCTGCTGCAGGTGCTGCACAGCGCCATGAGCCGCGAGATTGCGCACGACCGGGACTCGCTGATGTCCGTCTGCACGCTGCCGGCCGATGCGCGCGTGGCCGATTTCCTGCGCTACTGGGCCGAGTCGCTGGCCGAGCGCGGCATGCGCGCCGACGAGATCACCCTGCGCATGACACGCGCCGAGATCGGCAACTACCTGGGCATGACGCTGGAGAGCGTGAGCCGCGCGCTTTCGCGGCTGGCGCGCGACAACGTCATCGGCTTTGCCACCAAGGGCCGTCGCGACGTGCAGATTCCCGACGTGGGGGCGCTGTCCGCCTTCGTGCAGCGTTGCCTGGCGCCCGCGCCCGCGATGCTTCAGTAAAGGAAAAGGCGGCCGTCGCGCGGTCAGCCGCGCCCGCCCAGCACCTTCGTCATGGCCTGTGCCAGTTCGGAGCGCGTGTAGGGCTTGCGCAGCAGTTCCCAGCTCTGCGGCACCTCGCGGTCGGCATCGAGCAGTTCCGAGGAGAAACCCGACATCAGCAGCACCGCCAGTTGCGGAAAGCGCTGCTGCACCTCGGCGGCCAGCCGCGTGCCCCGCATGCCGGCGCCCAGGGCGATGTCGCTCAGCAGCAGGTCGATAGGCCCGAGACCCGCATCCAGCGTCGAGAGCGCCTGCTCGGCCGTGGCGACCGCGACCACCTTGCAGCCCAGCGTGGCCAGGAAGGTCTCGACCACCTTGCGGACCTCCGCATCGTCTTCCACCAGCATCACGCTGAGGCCGGGCGGAATCGCTTCGTCGGCGCGTTCTTCCACGGCGGCGGGCGGGCGGGCATCTTCCTGCTGCGGCAGGTAGAGCGTCAGCGTGGTGCCTTGACCCAGCTTGCTGTCGATCGCGACGGCCCCGCGGGACTGGTTGACGAATCCGTACACCGTGCTCAGGCCCAGGCCCGTGCCGCGGCCTGCTTCCTTGGTGGTGAAGAAGGGCTCGAAGGCGCGCTCTTTCACGTCATCGGACATGCCGGTGCCGGTGTCGGCAATGGAGATTGCGACGAAGCGCGCCGCGGCATCGATGCCGGGGCTGCTGCGCTCGTTGTGCATGGTCGCCGGCAGCGCACCGCACACCTCGGTGCGAAAGCGCAGCGTCCCGCCCTCGGGCATGGCGTCGCGTGCGTTGATCGCGATGTTGAGCAGCGCCGATTCCAGTTGGCCCGGGTCGGCCATCACGGGCGGGCAGCCCGGCGCGGTGTCGATCTCGATGCGGATGCGCTGGTCCAGCGTGCGGCGCAGCATGTCGGCCAGCGAATGCAGCAGCGCGCGGGTGTCCACGGCAATCGGCTGCAGCACCTGCCGGCGCGAAAACGCCAGCAGCTTTCCGGTGAGCTCGGCACCGCGCCGCGTGGCGCGCGTGGCAGCGCCCAGCAGTTGCTGCGAATAGGCGTCCTGCGCCAGCGCGGGCAACTCTTCCAGGACCTGGAGGTTGCCCTGGATGACGGTCAGCAGGTTGTTGAAATCGTGCGCGATGCCGCCCGTGAGCTGGCCGACGCTTTCCAGGCGCTGCGCATGGTTGAGCGCTTCCTCGGTGTGCACGCGCTGCAGGCTGGTGGCAAGCAGGCTGGACAGCGATTCGAGAAAGCGCACCTCCTCGTCGCCGAAGCGCTTGGACTCCTTCGAGCGAACCGACAGCATGCCGATCACCCGCCCGCGATCGCTCAACGGCACCGCGAGTGCGCTCACCAGGCCGGCTTCGAGATAGGTCCGGGGCACGGTGAAGCGGTGCTCCTGCCGGTAGTCCGAAACCACCACCGGCCGTCCCTGGGCGAAGACGAACCCGGCCTGGGTGTCGGGCCGGTTCGCGATGCGGGCGCCGACCTCCTCGCCGGCGAGCAGGCCCACGCCGCTGGCCACACGGAATTCGAGGCGGTTGCCGTCGAGCAGCCACACCACCGCGACCTCCACCTCCAGGGCCATGGTGATGATCTCCGGCACGTGTTCGAGCACCACCTGCAGGTCGCGCGTGTCCACCGCGAGGCGGCCCAGTTGCGCCAGGTGCTCGCTGTAGCGGGCGCGTCGCAGTGCCTGCTGCACGCGCGGATAGGCGCCGATGTCGCGGATGGCGGCCACCACGAAGGGCAGGCCGTGGCTTTGCAGCGGGCTGAGCGCGATCTCGACCATGACCTCGCTGCCGTCCTTGCGCTTGGCCACCAGCTCCGTGTGCGTGCCCATCGGCCGCGGGCGCGGCGCGCGGCCATAGGCTTCGCGGTAGGAGGCATGGCGCGGGCGGATGCTGTCGGGCACCAGCACATCGACATTCAGGCCCACCAATTCGTCCACGGTGTAGCCCAGCAGCGCGGCGGCCGAGGGATTGGCCAACATGATGCTGCCCGACTGGTCGACCAGCAGCAGCGAATCCGGATAGGCGATGAAGAGCGAGCGGAAGACGCTGCCTTCCTCGATGCCCGACGGCAACCCCAGGATCGGCGCGTCGGGCAGGAAGGGCGGGTTGTCCACGGGGTCAGCCATGGGAAACCGGCGGAATGAGGATGTAGCCCGCGCCTCGCACGGATTTGATGAGTTGCGGATCGTCCGCATCCGCCTCGATCTTCTTGCGCAGGCGCCCGACCTGCACGTCGATCGTGCGGTCGAAGGGCGCGGCCTCGCGTCCGCGTGTCTGCTCCAGCAGGAAGTCGCGCGACAGCACGCGGCCGGGGTGTCGGGCAAAGGTCTGCAGCAGGTCGAACTCGCCGCCGGTCAGCGTGACGTCCTCGCCCTGCGGGTTCCGGAGGCTGCGCGCCGCGGTGTCGAGCTGCCAGCCGGCAAAGCGCAGCCTGTCCGTGGATGTCGCGGCGGATGCCGGGGCGGCAGATGCCTCGGGCGTCAGCCGGCGCAGCACGGCCTTCACGCGCGCGACCAGTTCGCGCAGGTCGAAGGGTTTGGTCACGTAGTCGTCGGCACCGACCTCCAGGCCCACCACCTTGTCCACCGCATCGCCGCGGCCGGTGACGATGACCAGGCCGCAGCGCCAGCTCTCGCGCATGTGCCGCGCAATGGAGAAACCGTCTTCGCCGGGCAGGCCGAGGTCCAGCAGCACGAGATCCGCGGGGTCGGCGTCCATCAGCGTCATGAGGGCGCGGCCGTTGTGGACCTGGGTGACGCGAAAGCCATGGCTTTGCAGGTAGTTGGCCAGCAGCAGCGTGATGTCGATCTCGTCATCGAGCACCGCGATGTGGGGAGCAGGTTTCATGCAGGGGCAAGGAAATAGAGCACGAATGTTGTAAACATTCTGAATCGAAGGCAGCGTAGCACGCAAGCCTTGTTCAAGGCATGTCCTGCCGCGCGTCGCGGGTTACCCTGCCCAGCGCCAGTTTTCGACCTCCGGCATGTCCCGTCCGTGGCGCGTGATGTAGCTGCGATGCGCCAGCAGCTTGTCGCGCAGGTGCTGCTGCACGTGGCCCGTGCTGTCGCACAGGCGCGGCACGCGCGCGATGGCGTCGGCGGCCAGGTGGAAGCGGTCCAGCCGGTTGAGCACGGTCATGTCGAAGGGCGTGGTGGTGGTGCCTTCCTCGCAATAGCCGTGCACGTGAAAACCCGGGTGGTTGCGCCGCTTGTAGATGAGCCGATGCACGAGCGCCGGATAGCCGTGGAACGCGAAGATCACCGGCCTGTCGGTGGTGAAGATGGCGTCGAAGTCCGCATCCGAAAGGCCGTGCGGGTGCGCGTCGGGCGACTGCAGCGCCATGAGGTCGACCACGTTCACCACCCGCACTTTCATCGCCGGTACGTGCACGCGCAGCAGGTCGACCGCGGCCATCGTCTCCAGCGTGGGCACGTCGCCGGCGCAGGCCATCACCACGTCGGGCGCGCCGCCTTCGTCGTTGCTCGCCCAGTCCCAGATGCCCAGGCCCGTGCTGCAGTGGCGCACGGCGGCCTCCATGTCCAGCCACTGCGGCGCGGGCTGCTTGCCGGCCACGATCACGTTCACGTAGTCGCGGCTGCGAAGGCAATGGTCGACCACCGACAGCAGGGTGTTGGCGTCCGGCGGCAGGTACACGCGCACCACCTCGGCCTTCTTGTTGACCACGTGATCGAGAAAGCCCGGGTCCTGGTGGCTGAAGCCGTTGTGGTCCTGCCGCCAGACGTGGCTCGTGAGCAGGTAGTTCAGCGACGCGATCGGCCGCCGCCAGCCGATGCCGCGCGTCACCTTCAGCCACTTGGCGTGCTGGTTGAACATCGAATCGATGATGTGGATGAACGCCTCGTAGCACGAGAAGAAGCCGTGCCGCCCGGTCAGCAGATAGCCTTCGAGCCAGCCTTGGCAGAGGTGCTCGCTCAGCACTTCCATCACCCGGCCGTCGGGCGAGAGGTGGTCGTCGCCGGGCCACACCCGGGCGGTGGTGGTGCGGTCGGTGACCTCGAAGAGGGCGCCCAGGCGGTTCGATGCGGTTTCGTCCGGGCCCATGACGCGGAAGTTGCGCTCTTGCGCGCTGGCGTGCATCACCTCGCGCAGGAAGTTGCCCGCGACGCGCGTGGCTTCGGCATCGACCGCGCCGGGCGCCGTCACGGCGACGGCATGCGCGCGGAAGGGCGGCATCGCCAGGTCTTTGAGCAGGAGCCCGCCGTTGGCATGCGGGTTGGCGCTCATGCGGCGCAGGCCCTTGGGTGCGAGCGCGGCGATGTCGTCGCGCAGTGCGCCGCGCGCATCGAACAGTTCCTCGGGCCGGTAGCTGCGCAGCCACGCGTCGAGCAGTTCGATGTGGCCGGGTTTGGCCGCGAAATCGGTGAGCGGCACCTGGTGCGCGCGGAAGGTGCCTTCGACCTGCACGCCGTCCACCTGGCGCGGCCCGGTCCAGCCCTTGGGCGAGCGCAGCACGATCATCGGCCAGCGTGGCCGGGTGCGAAAGCCGTTCTTGCGGGCGCTCGCCTGGATGGCGCGGATGCTGTCCAGCGCGGTGTCCATCACCGCCGCCATCTGCCTGTGCATGGCCATCGGCTCGTCGCCGACCACGAAGTACGGCTCGTGGCCGTAGCCGCGCAGCAACTGCATGAGCTCTTCTTCGTCGATGCGCGCCAGCACGGTGGGGCCAGCGATCTTGTAGCCGTTCAGGTGCAGGATGGGCAGCACCGCGCCGTCGCGCGCAGGGTTCAGGAACTTGTTGGAATGCCAGCTCGCCGCGAGCGCACCGGTCTCGGCCTCGCCGTCGCCGATCACGCAGCAGGCCAGCAGCGACGGGTTGTCGAACACCGCGCCATAGGCGTGCAGCAGCGAGTAGCCCAGCTCGCCGCCCTCGTGGATGGAGCCGGGCGTCTCGGGCGCGACGTGGCTTGGAATGCCGCCGGGAAACGAGAACTGCGTGAACAGTCGCTGGAGGCCCTCGGCATCCTGGCCGATGACCGGGTACACCTCGCTGTACGTGCCTTCGAGGTAGGTGTTGGCCACCACGCCCGGCCCGCCGTGGCCCGGGCCCGCGATGAAGATGGCATCGAGGTCCCGCGCGTTGATGGCGCGGTTCATGTGCGCGTAGATGAAGTTCAGGCCCGGTGTCGTGCCCCAGTGCCCGAGCAGACGCGGCTTGATGTGCGAAAGCGCGAGCTTCTCGCGAAGCAGCGGGTTGTCCATCAGGTAGATCTGGCCTGCCGAGAGGTAATTGGCGGCGCGCCACCAGGCATCGAGCAGCGTGAAGTCTTCGGGAGAGGAGGGCATGTCGAACTGCTTTCTGGAGGTGGACGTTGCAGTATGGGCATGTGGGTGGGCGCCGGGTTGATGGCGATCAAGCCGGTAACAACCGATACAGGACCGCTGAACTTGTGTTGCCTTTGATCCCGCGCAAACCCGCCGGCGCGGCGCAGGTTCAGCATCGGTGTGAACACGCCCTCCGGGCGAGAGGAACACACCATGGGCACCGATTTCACCTTTCCGCTGGCGCTGTGCAAGGCGTACTGCGGCATCTGGCTGCACGCGCTCGAGATGGTCGAGACCATCGGCTCCCGCGTCCTGCAGGACGGCATCGCGTGGACCCGTGCCCAGACCGACGCCGTCATACGCGCCGAGGACTGGCAGGCGCTGGCCACGGCGCCGGTGCATGCCTTCCAGTACGGGGACACGGCGGGTGATTGCCCCGCCGCGCAGTCGACCGCTGCGACCCCGCCATCCAGAAGCACGGTGGTGAACGAGGCCTTGCGCACTTTGCACACGGCGCTGGCTGCGGCACCCGCCGCACGCGGGCCGCATACCGCCCGCAAGGCCGCAACGGCGAAAGGCAGTGCGTGATGCTCTCGACCATCTCCGTGCACCTGGACCATACGGAGCGGTGCGAGGTCCGCACCGAGCTGGCCGCCCGTCTCGCCAGGTTGCACCGCAGCCGCCTTGTCGGCGTCGTGCCGACCGGGTGCGATCCGGACCGGCCGATTCCCCGCACCGCGGAAGCGGCGGATGCGATCGTCGAATCCTCCCTGTATCTGCGGCGGCGGGCCGAGACTGTCGCGCACGTCTTTCGCTGCCGGCTGCGGGGGGCGCCCCCGCTGTCCTGCGAAGCGCGCCTGGTGGACGGAGAACCCGTGCAGGCCGTCGTCCATTTCGGCCGCGCCAGCGACCTGGTCGTCGTCGGCCAGGCGGACGAGACCGCGGCCGTGGACGACGCGGCGCGACGATTGCCCGAGAACGTCATGCTGGATGCGGGCCGGCCCGTGCTCGTTGTCCCTCGCACGGGACGCGTGCCGCACGCCCTGGGCAAGGTTCTGGTGGCATGGGACGGGAGCAGGGAGGCGTCGATCGCGCTGCGCGGTGCGATGCCGTTGCTGCGCAAGGCGGTGCATGTCACGCTGCTTTCGCTCGTGCGCCATGGCGATGCGGATGCGGCCGATGCGCCGAACCCTTCGGAGATGAGCGGCTGGCTGCTTCGGCATGGCGTGCAGGCCAATGTCGAGCGTTCGGCGACTTCGATGCGCTTCGCCGATGCCCTGCTGGATCGCACCGAAGTGCTGGGCGCCGACCTGCTCGTGATGGGCGGCTATGGCCACGCCCGCCTGCGCGAGCGGATGCTGGGCGGCGTGACGCGCGACGTGCTGGCGCGCGCCACCCTGCCGGTCCTCATGGCGCATTGAGGTGTTGCTGCTATAGCCATCCCTGGCTGGTGGCCATGGTCACCGCGTGAGCACCTGCTCCCGCGTCGAAAGTTTCCTGCGCGGCGTGTCGTCGGCGCCCGGCTGCTCGGGAGCGAACGGTCCCAGCCGGTTGAGCAGGCGCTGGGTTGACCTGCATCAAGGGGCGGGCGCGGCGCGGTCCGCAGAATGTTCCGCATGGCTCAAGAGGCACGAATGCAATCCCTGTTCTATTCCGGCGTTCTCGATCTTCCCTGGTGGGGCACGCTGCTGGCCGCGCTGGCGCTCACGCACGTCACCATTGCCTCGGTCACGATCTTCCTGCACCGCCACCAGGCGCATCGCGCGCTGGAGTTGCATCCGGTGGCGAGCCATTTCTTTCGCTTCTGGCTGTGGCTCACCACCGGCATGGTGACCAGGGAATGGGCCGCCGTGCACCGCAAGCACCACGCCAAGTGCGAAACCGCCGAAGACCCGCACAGCCCGCAGGTGTACGGGCTCAACCGCGTGCTGTGGGGCGGGGTGTTTCTCTATGTGCGCGAGGCCGCGCATGCCGAAACCCTGGCGCGCTATGGCCACGGCACGCCCGACGACTGGGTGGAGCACCACCTCTATTCGAAGCACAAGATCCTGGGCATCGTGCTGATGGGCATCGCGGACATGGTGTTGTTCGGGGTGGTGCCGGGCGGACTCGTGCTGGTCACGCAGATCGCCTGGATTCCGTTCTGGGCGGCCGGCGTGGTCAACGGCATCGGCCACTGCTGGGGCTACCGCAACTGGCCGGCGCGCGACGCCAGCACGAACATCTCGCCGATCGGCATCCTGATCGGCGGGGAAGAGCTGCACAACAACCACCACGCCTTTCCCACCTCGGCCAAGCTGTCGAGCAAGTGGTTCGAGTTCGACATCGGCTGGCTCTACATCCGCATGCTGCAGGCCATGGGCCTGGCGACGGTGAAGCACGTCGCACCGACGCCGCGCCTGGTCTCGCCCAAGGCGAACATCGATCTCGCCACGGTGCAGGCGATCATCCGCTGCCACTACGACGTGCTGTCGAACTACACGCGCTCGCTCAAGGAGGCCTGTGCCGCGGAGTTCGACCGCATGCGCCGCATGTCGCCCGAGGCCGCGCGGGCGCTGAAGGCAGTGAAGCCCTGGATCGGCAAGGAGCAGGGCGCGCTCGGTCCATGGCGCGGCCAACTGGTGGTGCAGGCGTTGAACGCATCGCAGGCGCTGGCTACGATGTATTCGATGCGCGGCGAACTCACCGCCCTGTGGGGCCGCTCTGCCGCCACCGGCGAGCAGCTTGCCAGGCAGTTGCAGGACTGGTGCCAGCGCGCGGAGGCAAGCGGCATCGCACCGCTGGCGGATTTTTCCCGCCGCCTGCGTTCCTATGCCTGAACGGTCCGCCGAGGAGATGCGAATGAAGCTTGTGCCGGTTCTTTTCGCCGTAGGCGCCGTGCAGGTGCTGGCCGCCTGCAGCGGATTCGGTTCGCGCGCACCGGCCGGCAGCAGCGTGCTCACCGGATCGCTTGCCGGCAGCGCGCCGGGCAGCGTGGCGGCCAGGGCAATGGACGACAGCGACCGACGCCGCGCAGCGGCCGCGCTGGAAACCTCGCGGGACGGCGAACCCTCGGTCTGGCGCAATCGCGAGACCGGCGACAGCTTCGTGTTCACGCCCACGCGCAGCTTCGATCGAGGCGGCGCCCGGTGCCGCGACTTCAAGATCGAGGTGACGGTCGGCGCACGGCCCGACGGCATCGGCGGCAGCGCATGCCGGCAGGCCGACGGCAGCTGGCGCATTCCGGGCTGAAGCACGGGCCGAACGCGCAGCAGGAGCGAGACATGGTCCGGCGCTTCGATGTCTGCAACGGCGACGCCGACGGCCTTTGCGCCGTCGTGCAATGGCGCCTGCATGCGCCGGGCCCCGCCGAACTGGTGACCGGGCCCAAGCGCGACATCGCACTGCTCCGTCGCGTGCAGGCGGGAGCCGGCGACGAAGTCAACGTGTTCGACGTCTCGATGCAGCGCAACCGCGCCGATCTGCTGCGCCTTCTGGGCGATGGCGCGCGCGTGCGCTATTTCGACCATCACGCCGCCGGCGAGGTGCCGGTGCACCCGAATCTCGATGCGCACATCGACGAGGCGAGCGAGACCTGCACCAGCCTCCTGGTCGATCGCTACCTGGGCGGCGCACATCGCGCGTGGGCGCTGGTCGGCATCTACGGCGACAACCTGGGTGCGGTGGCCGACAGGCTCGCAATCGATGGCGGCTTCGAACCCGGCGACTGTGCGCAACTGCGCCGGCTGGGCGAGCTCGTCAACTACAACGCCTACGGCGAAGACGAGCGCGACCTGTGCATTGCACCCCGTTCGCTGCTCGCGCTGATGGCGCGCTACGCAGACCCGCGCGACATGCTGGCGCACGAGTCCGTCGTCGAGCAGATCGACGCGGTGCGGCGCAGCGACCTGCAGCAGGCCACAGGCGCCGCCGCGTTCTGGCAAGGGCCGCAGGGCAGCGTGCATGTGCTGCTCGATGCGCCGTGGAGCCGGCGCGTGATCGGCAGCCTTGCCAACGAACTGGCGAACCGGGAGCCCGACCACGCGCATGCGGTGCTGAAGGAGCAAGGCGACGGCTACGTCGTAAGCGTGCGCGCGCCGCTGGCACGGCCGGGCGGCGCTCATGCGCTGTGCAGTGCTTTTGGCGGTGCGGGCCGCTCGCGGGCCGCGGGCATCGACCGGCTCGCGCGCAACGAGTTGCCGCGCTTCGTCGAGGCATTCGCCAGCGCCTCCTGGGGTTAGCGCGCGAGTCCGAGAAGACCGTTCCTCCCATGATCCATCTTCCACCCCTGGGCGATATCCAGATCGTGCGCATCGCGCGAGAAGGCGGCGTGGCCTTTACACCGGGCCTGGCGCGCCCCCGCAGCTTCTGCCTCGATGCGTGCGACGCCACCGCGAGGCACCGGATCGAGGAGGCATTGCAGGGCGCCGCGCAATGCGGCGAAGAAGACGGCGCTTGCGCCCGCGGGGGCGACCAGCGTTTCTACCGCGTGGATGTGGTGGTGGACAACACCGCGAAGGCGAGCGCCTCGCTCAGTTTCGAGGTGCCGGAAGCCCGGGCGCCCCGAGCCTTCGTCCAACTCTGGAAAGAGGCCGGATGAAGGCTCGCCGGGCGCCGGACGCCAGGTTCAGTGCGCGATCCAGACAGGAACGAGGATGGCGCGCAACGCGCTCATCGCCAGGCCTGCTGCGCAGGGGCGGGCGCGCCATCGGCCTGCTGCATGGCCGGCAGGGGAGACGCGCTGCCCGTGTCGAACCAGCGCCAGATCGAGTCGTCCCCGAATTTGCAGGGCCTGCGCTCGTGCAGGAAGCCCCAGGCGGCATCGCCGCTGCTGTTCAGGGGAACTCCGGCGGCGTGGAGCAGGGCGATGCGCACGGGGTCCGTGGACCCGAAGGGAACCCGAACGGTGATGTCTGCGGTCCTGAAACGGCGGGGCATGTTTTTCTTCTCCTGGGTGAACGGGCCTTCTCCTGAGCGGCGCCGCATGGCGGCACTCTAGGAGCCGGGCGCATCCGCGGCCTTGCGCTGGATCAAAGCGCACAAGGGACCCGCACCCATCATGAGCACCCTCCAGTGCGCAGTCCCGAGATCCTCATGACAAGCGATGCCCTCGACGCTCCATCTCCTTTCGCGCTGCCCGCGCAGCCGATCAGCCGCGATGTGCTGATGGAGAAATACGCCCGGGAGGGAGAGTCCGGCATCGACGACATTCACCGCCGCGTGGCGCGCGCGCTGGCGCAGGCCGAGAAACCGGGGGATCGCGACGCCTGGGCCTTGCGCTTTCTCCAGGCGCTGCGTGCCGGCTTCGTGCCCGCCGGGCGCATCCAGTCGGCGGCCGGCACCACGCTGGCGGCCACCCTCATCAACTGCTTCGTGCAGCCCGTGGGCGATTCGATCACCGGGGATGACGAAGGACACCCGGGCATCTATGTCGCGCTGGCCGAAGCGGCCGAGACGATGCGCCGCGGTGGCGGCGTGGGTTACGACTTCTCGCGCATCCGGCCGCGCGGCGCATGGGTGGCGGGCACGCAGTCGAGCGCGTCGGGCCCGGTGCCGTTCATGCGGGTCTTCGACTGCTCCTGCCAGACGGTGGAATCCGCCGGCGCGCGGCGCGGCGCCCAGATGGCCGTGCTGCGCTGCGACCACCCCGACATCGAGGACTTCATCCGCGCCAAGGACCATGGCGAGCTGACCCACTTCAACCTGTCGGTGGGGTTGACCGATGCCTTCATGCAGGCGGTGCGCGACGGCCGGACCATCGAGCTGGTGCACAAGGCCGAACCCGGTCCCCGCATCCGCACCGGTGCGCATCATCGGCGTGGCGACGGGTTGTGGGTGTACGCCGTGCTGCCCGCGCGGGCGCTGTGGGACCGGATCATGCGATCGGCTTACGCGCACGCGGAGCCCGGCGCGCTGTTCCTGGACCGCATCAACGCCGACAACAACCTGTCATGGTGCGAGACGCTCGCGGCCACCAACCCCTGCGGCGAGCAGCCCTTGCCGCCCTATGGGGCCTGCTGCCTCGGGTCGATCGACCTCACGCGCTTCGTGAGGGCGCCGTTCGCGCCGGCCGCGCACTTCGACGAGGAGGGCTTCTCGCGCCTGGCAGGCGTGGCGGTGCGCATGCTGGACAACGTGCTGGACATCACCGCCTGGCCGCTGGAGCGCCAGCGCCGGGAGGCGCTCGGCAAGCGGCGCATCGGCCTGGGCTTCACCGGGTTGGGCGACGCGCTGGTGATGCTCGGCCTGCGCTACGACGCACCCGAAGGCCGCGAAGCGGCGCGGCGCATCGCGCAGCAGCTGCGGGACGCGGCATACGCGGCATCGTGCGAACTGGCCCGCGAGCGCGGCGCTTTCCCGTGCTTCGAGGCCGAGCCCTACCTGGACCGGGGCACCTTCGCCTCCCGGCTCGGGGAGCCGCTGAAGGCGCGGATTCGCGCGCACGGCATCCGCAACTCGCACCTGCTGTCGATCGCGCCCACCGGCACCATCAGCCTGGCCTTCGCGGACAACGCGAGCAACGGCATCGAGCCGGCGTATGCCTGGACCTTCGCACGGCACAGGCGCCTGCCGGAGGGCGGGATCGAGGAATACGCGGTCGAGGACCATGCCTGGAGGCTGTACCGGCAGCTCAAGGGCGCGCAGGCGCCGCTCGGTCCCGCTTTCGTCACGGCGCTGCAGATGAGCGCACTGGCGCATGTGGAAATGGTGGCGGCCGTGGCGCCATGCATCGATGCGGCCATTTCAAAGACAGTCAACGTGCCCGCCGACTGCGCTTACGAGGACTTCAAGGACCTCTACATGCGGGCCTGGCAACTCGGACTGAAGGGCCTGGCGACCTACCGGCCCAATGCGCGGCTCGGTGCTGTGTTGAAGGAGACCGTCCCGCGGCCGGCGTGCGTGGGATGCACGACACCGGTGGCATCGGGCTGAAATCGCATGCGCTCGGGAGCCTGCGGCCCGGTCACGGCCTCGAGAGCCAGATGGCGGCGGCGCATGCGCAGGCCAGGCTTGCCATCAGCGCGGCAGCCACGCGCAGCGCGTAGTTCCTGCCGCCGGCGGCCAGGGCCACGGCGCAGCGCGTGAGCGTGTTGGTCCCGACCGCCACGAGCACGCCGAGGATGAAGCGCTCCGTCGGCAGCGTGCCGGCCGCATGCAGCGAGGCGAGCGAAGCCACCGGCGCGTGCGCGTCGACCAGCGCCGCGAGCGCGATGCCGACCTGCAGGCCCGCATCGCCGAAATGCCGCTGCGCCGTGCCCACCAGCAACGCGACCAGCGCCAATGCAAGGGCCACCGCGAGTGCCTCGCGCGGGCGCAGCGCGCTGCGGGTGCTCGCGGGCGCCTCGGGCGCGACGGCGGGCGAGGGCGACAGGAGCGGCAGCAGGCCCACGGCAGCGGCGCCCGCCATGCCGGCCAGCGCCACCGGCAGCAACGCGAGTCCGGCCCCTGGCGAGAGCGCAGTGGTCATCGCGAGGGCCAGTACCCAGGTGGCCACCGCCGACAGCGCCGCGGCCCCGGCAAGGAGGCCGGTGTGCAGCGGTTGCTCCCGCGCACGGTGGCCGAAGGAGGCCACGGTGGCCGTGCTCGATACGAATCCCGATGCGAAGCCCGCGCCCAGCAGGCCGCCGCGCACGCCGAGCCAGCGCACCGCCGCCTGTCCCGCGGCCTGGATCGCCATGATCAGCAGCACCATCGCCGCCAACGGCCTCGGCGCGATGCCGCCGAGCATCTCGATCGGGCCGGACGGAATGAGCGGCAACACGACGAGGGCGAGCGCCGCCAGCAGAACACCATCGTGAAGCTCCTGCTCGCTGAGCAGTTCCGTCGCGAACCGGTGCAGCCTGCGGCGGGCCGCCAGCAGCAGGGCCAGGCCGGTCCCGCAGGCCGCGCCCAGCGATGGCGCGATGACGCACAGCACGCCGATCATGTAGGTCGCGAAGAGGGCGATCTCGGTGGTCATGCCCGGGTCGCTCGAGCGGCTCTTCCAGTGCGACACGGCCGCCAGTGCGGCGACGAGCGCGGCCCCGATGGGAACGAGCGCCGGCACGGGCAGGAGCTGCGCGACCGCACCCGCCAGCGCGGTGATGGCGAACGTGCGCAGCCCCGCAGCCGCACGCCGGTCGCCGTCGCCCTTGCGGCGTTCGCGCTCGATGCCGACGATGAGCCCGACGCCCAGCGCCACGGCCAGGCCGACCATCGCTGCCGAGGGGCTGGGGGTGTTCATGGCATCAGTGTCCCCAAGGAGGGCGCCGCGTCAAGGCGTCCGAAGGGCCATGCGCGCATTCCTTGCGCTATCTCAAAGGGCGAGCGGACGCGGGCCCCTAACGTGGCGGCATGAAAGCACTCGTCTACCAAGGCCCCGGCCTCAAATCGCTCGAAGACCGCCCCACGCCCGAGATCCAGGCACC
>Ga0182008_10001689_pt1 | contig 14505 bp, 13 predicted proteins | sample Sormic07211129_1_FD_120482 | JGI IMG/M metagenome (GOLD analysis project Ga0182008, IMG submission 120482) | Rhizosphere microbial communities from Sorghum bicolor, Mead, Nebraska, USA - 072115-129_1 metaG | ecosystem: Host-associated > Plants > Roots > Rhizosphere | place: USA: Nebraska...
ATCGTGCCCGCGTCGACGTATTCCAGTTCGCCGCCCACGGGCACGCCGCGGGCCAGGCGGCTCACGCGCAAGCCCCGCGCCTTCAGCATTTCGCTGATGTAGTGGGCCGTCGCTTCGCCTTCATTCGTGAAATTGGTGGCCAGCACCACTTCACCGACCACGCCATCGTTGGCGCGGCTCAATAATTTTTCGAGGTGGATATCTTTCGGGCCGATGCCGTCCAGCGGCGACAAGCGCCCCATGAGCACGAAATACAGACCCTTGTAGGTGAGCGTCTGCTCGATCATCAGCTGGTCGGCGGGCGTTTCCACCACGCACAGCAAGCGCTTGTCGCGCTCTTCGTCGAGACAGGTCTCGCACACTTCGTGTTCGGTAAAGGTATTGCACAGGCCGCAGTGATGCACGGCATCGACGGCCTGGAACAGGGCGCGCGACAGCATGGCCGCGCCTTCCCTATCGTGCTGCAACAAATGAAATGCCATCCGCTGCGCCGACTTGGGGCCGACGCCGGGCAGGCGCCGCAGCGCCTCGGTCAAAAATTCAAGCGACTTGGACATGGATCAACCCTGCCCCGTGCCACAGATCGAGCGCATGCGGTGTTGCATCAGAATGGCATTTTGAAGCCGGCTGGCAAGTTCATGCCACCGGTCAAACCTGCCATTTTTTCCGCGGACGTCGCTTCCGCCTTGCGCACGGCATCGTTGAAGGCGGCAGCCACCAGGTCTTCCAGCATGTCCTTGTCGTCGGCCAGCAACGATGGGTCGATGGACACGCGCTTGACGTCGTTCTTGCACGTCATGACGATCTTAACCAGGCCGGCGCCGGACTGGCCTTCCACTTCCACCAGCGCCAGTTGTTCCTGGGCCTTTTTCATGTTGTCTTGCATTGCTTGCGCCTGCTTCATCAGGCCAGCCAGTTGATTTTTCATCATGAGAATGCTCCGTTAATTCAGTTTGTGAGTGTGTTAATCATCAATGCAGGGTCGGCGCGGCGGAGCCGGCCGGTGCGGGGGTAATCGTTCCCGGCACGACAAAAGCGTCGAATGCACGCTTCATCTCGAGCACGAAGGGATCGCTGGCGATGGTTTCTTCCGCGGCAAGCTGGCACGCCTCGCGGTGGGCCTGCGCTTCCGCGCTGGCCGTGTACCAGACGGCGCCCAGTTCCGTGTCGACATTGACCTTGCGGCCGAAACGTTCGGTCAGCGCGGCCGCCAGTTTTTCCACGTTGGCCGGGCTGCGCCACGTGTCGATCGGCACGCGCAGGCGGAACGTGGTGCTGTGGCCATCGTGCAGGCATTCGATCAGCTCGGCTTGCACGGCCAGTTGCTGGGCCACGCCGCGCAAAGGCAGCACGGCGGCCACGGCCGGCCAATTGCCGTCCCAGTCCAGGCCCGGCACGGGCGTGATCACATACGGCCCGCTGGGCGCGGCTTGCTTGGCGGCACGCTGCGGCATGATGACGGCGGGCTGCTCGCTGCCCTGCGCGGCGGGCGCGGACACGGCGGCCGAGGCGCTGTCGTCGGAAAATTCGGTGACCCACGGCGGCAAGTCGTCATCTGCCTGCTGCTGTGGCGGCGGAGCGGCGGGCCGAGCCTGCTGCACGGGCGCGACCGCGGGCGCCTCCATCACGGCCACGGGCGGCGCATCGTCCCACGGCGCCGGCGCTTGCGCGGCGGCCGGTGGCGGTGCAGCCTGGACGGGCGCTGCCGGGGCTGGCGCCACTACGGCAGCGGCGGCAGCCGGTGCCGGGGCGGCCGGCTTGGGTGCCGACGTTGGCGCCGACGGCGCGCTGCCCGGACGGCCTTTCGAGGCGGCGCGGGCCGCTTCCAGCGCCGCATTGATGGCGGCGCGGGCGGAACTGATCGGAGCGCCCGATGCTGCCGGGGCAGCCGCAGCTGGCGCGGCGGCGGGCGGCGGCGCCGCTGGTGCGGGTGCCGGGGCAGCTACAGGCGCGGGTGCCGGTGCGGGCGCGGCCGCGCGTGGCGGCGGCGCTTCGCTGCGCGCCATGCTGGCGGCGGCAGCGGCGACAACGGCAGGCGGCGTCACGGCGGCATGGCTGGCCACGCTGTTCGTGGCGGCGCGGGCGGCCGGTGCGGATGCGCCAGCAGCGGCGCGCGCGGCGGCCACAGCGGCGGGACGATTGCCTGGAGCGGACGCTGGTGCGGCAGCCGGCACGCCTTCGGCGCCGCCTATGCCGGGCCGAAAGGCCAGCATGCGCAGCAAGGTCATGGTAAAGCCCGCGTATTCGTCGGGCGCCAGGCCCAGTTCATTGCGGCCATGCACGGCGATCTGGTAAAACAGCTGCACTTCTTCCGCGTCGAAGGCGGCGGCCAGACGCACGATGTCCGCGTATTCGGGCAAGTCCTGCGGCAAGGCGGCGGGCACGGTTTGCGCCAGCGCAATGCGGTGCAGCAAGGTGCCCAGATCTTGCAGGGCGCCGTTATACGACAGGCTGCGCGAGGCCATCTCGTCGGCCACGCCCAGAAGATCGGCGCCATCCTGCTGCGCCAGCGCGTCGAGCAGGCGCACCAGGTACGATTGGTCGAGCGCGCCCAGCATGCCTTGCACGGCATCGAGCGTCACTTCGCCGGCCGCATACGCGATGGCCTGGTCCGTCAAGGACAGCGCATCGCGCATGGAACCGTGGGCACCCTGGGCCAGCAGGCGCAAGGCCGGCTGTTCGAAGGCGATGCCTTCCTGCCCCAGGATATTATCCAGGTGGCTGATGATGTGGCCGGGCGGCATCTGCTTGAGGTTGAACTGCAGGCAGCGCGACAGCACGGTCACGGGTATCTTTTGCGGGTCTGTCGTGGCCAGGATGAACTTGACGTGCTCGGGCGGCTCTTCCAGCGTCTTCAGCATGGAATTGAAGGCGTGATTCGTCAGCATGTGCACCTCATCGATCATATAGACCTTGAAGCGCGCATTGCTTGGCGCGTAGACCGCCTGTTCCAGCAGCTGCGCCATTTCATCGACGCCGCGGTTCGATGCCGCATCCATCTCTATATAGTCGACAAAGCGTCCCGCATCGATTGCCGTGCACGCTTCGCACACGCCGCAGGGCTGGGCCGTGATGCCGCCCGTGCCGTCGGGGCCGATGCAATTGAGCGACTTGGCCAGGATGCGCGACAGGGTCGTCTTGCCGACGCCGCGCGTGCCCGTGAACAGGTAGGCGTGATGCAATCGGCCGCTGTGCAAGGCATGCGTGAGCGCGCGCACGACGTGCTCCTGGCCGACGAGCGTCTCGAAATTCTTGGGGCGGTATTTACGGGCGAGGACTTGATAGGACATGCTGAGATTTTACCATGCGATTTTGCGGGTGATCCTGCGCGGCGGGCGCAAGCCTCATGGCCGGGCCAGGCAAACCTGGCAAACGCGGCAAAGCAGCAATTGTATAACATGGCCAGCTGGAAATATGGAAAACACGGCAAGCCCGGCAATGCTGCGGCGTCGCAGGAAAATGGTGCCGCAAAAGCAAAAAAGCTGCCCATGGCAGCTTGATTGTCGATCCTGATAAAACATTCCCGAAGGAGGCGAGCCTGATCTGCGGCACTCATGGTTAATAGCCGTGGCTGCTTCGTTCCCGACCTGACCAGGTTAGCCATGCCACGATGCGCAGGGGCCCGCCGGGGACAATTATAACCGACTTGGGGCGGATTGGGAAAGCAAGCTGAAATCCGGGGTCAGACCCCCGGTCGCGTTGGCAATGACCTTTGCGTCAGCGGTGTTGAGGGTCTGACCCCAGCCGTTCTACAGCCCCAGCTCCTGCCAGATCCCATCCACCTTGGCCTTCACTTCCGGCGTCATGGCGATCGTCGTGCCCCACTCGCGCGTCGTTTCGCCCGGCCATTTATTCGTCGCATCGATGCCCATCTTGCTGCCCAGGCCGCTGACGGGCGAGGCGAAGTCCAGGTAATCGATGGGCGTGTTGTCGACCAGGGTCGTGTCGCGAATCGGGTCGACCCGCGTGGTGATGGCCCAGATGACCTCTTTCCAGTCGCGGATATTCACGTCTTCGTCGACGACCACGATGAACTTGGTATACATGAACTGGCGCAAAAAGCTCCACACGCCGAACATCACGCGCTTGGCGTGGCCCGCGTACTGTTTCTTGATCTGCACCACGGCCATGCGGTAGCTGCAGCCTTCGGGCGGCAAATAAAAATCGGTGATTTCGCTGAACTGCTTTTGCAGCAGCGGCACGAACACTTCGTTCAGGGCCAGGCCCAGCACGGCTGGCTCGTCCGGCGGTTTGCCTGTATACGTGGAGTGGTAGATCGGGTCGCGGCGCATGGTGATGCGGTCGATGGTAAACACAGGGAAACTGTCCTGCTCATTATAGTAACCCGTGTGGTCGCCATACGGCCCTTCCAGCGCGTGCTCGTAGCCGCTCGGATGATTTTCGTCCGGGTAGATATGACCTTCGAGCACGATTTCGGCCGACGCGGGCACGCGCAGCTCGCTGCCGATGGCTTTCACCAGCTCCGTGCGGCTGCCGCGCAGCAAGCCGGCGAACTGGTATTCGGACAGGCTGTCCGGCACCGGCGTGACGGCCCCTAATATAGTAGCGGGATCGGCGCCGAGCGCGACGGCGATCGGATACGGCTTGCCCTTGCTCTGGATCGCATGCTCGCGGAAGTCCAGCGCCCCGCCCCGGTGCGCCAGCCAGCGCATGATGACCTTGTTGCGCCCCAATACCTGCTGGCGATAGATGCCCAGGTTTTGCCGCTTCTTGTTCGGGCCTTTGGTGATCACCAGGCCCCAGGTGATCAGGGGGGCGATGTCGCCGGGCCAGCAATGCTGGATGGGCAGGCGCGCCAGGTCGACGTCATTGCCTTCCCAGACGATTTCCTGGCATTTGGCGCCGCGCAATTCCTTCGGCGACATGTCCCACACGGATTTCACCAAGGAACCCAGGCCAAGCAGATCCTTGAAATCCTTCGGCGGCTCCGGTTCCTTCAGGCGCGCCAGCACATGGCCGATCTTGCGCAACTCGCTGACGTCTTCCGCGCCCATGCCCAGCGCCACGCGGCGCGTGGTGCCGAACAGATTACCCAGCACCGGCATGTCGTATCCCGTCGGATTGTTGAACAGCAAGGCCGGCCCGCCCGCGCGCAGGGTGCGGTCGCAAACCTCCGTCATCTCCAAAATCGGTGAAATGGGGGTCGAAATGGGCTTAAGTTCACCCATTTGTTGCAGTTGAGAAATAAAATCTCGTAAATCTGAATATTTCATGTGTTTTTAATTTTTTTTGACGTCGGACGCCGTTGCTGAAGGATCTATGCCAAGTAATTGATTTTATTGGCTTTTGGCACAATGCAAGTCAAAAAGTAAGACATAAAAGTAATAAAGAAACGATTCGTTAGTATTGACTTGATATAAAACGGCTTCTACAATTCGCCCAACTTGAAAGAGCACGCCGGCCCAGAGCTTGATTTTAGCGTTTCTCTTTCATTCACGGAGTCGGGGCTCCACATGACATTTTAAGGAGTGTTTTCAAAAGGCGTCTGCCTTACCCCCGGTAAAAGTTGTATTGCGACTGATCCAATACCAGCATGGGACCGATCAGCTCAAGCAAGCAATGACGGCGTTTCTCGCACGCATCCATACGCGGCGGAAACGATGATATTTCTGATGCACGGCATTGGCAGTACCCACAACACCGCGACACCGCGGAGGGACTGCCTGTTGACGCGACATTTCGGGGAACTCTATGACTCATCGTAGCACTGAAGCAGCATTACCTGCTTCAACCGTGGCTGGCCAGCCAGCGTTGGCGCGTTTGCGCGCCCGCGCACAAGCCATTTCGGCACGTGGTGTTTTGACCACCGCGCAACACACACTGACAGTCTTCGGCATTTCCGCCCTGGCACTGATCGCCCTGCTGATGTTCCGCCCCGACCTGGGCAAGCAACTGACGCACAGCCTGTTCCCGCTGCCGATGACAGAAGCGCAAGCCGTCGAAGCGCCGGCCCTGTCGGCACTGATGGAAGCGCCTGCATCCGTGCAGACGGCCGCCGCCAGCGAAGCACCTTTGACCAAGGAAGAAAAAGCCTTGCTGGGCACGCAAAAGCAGCAGCAATGGGTCACCAACTGGCTTTCCAAGCGCTACCGCGTGGCCAACGATGCGACCAATATGCTCGTTTCGACGGCGTACCTGACGGCCCGCGAAATCAAGCTGGACCCGCTGCTGATCCTGGCCGTGATGGCCATCGAATCGGGCTTGAACCCGTTCGCGGAAAGCCCCGTCGGCGCGCAAGGCCTGATGCAAGTCATGTCGAAAGTGCACCATGAGCGCTTCCAGGAAATGGGCGGCGTGCAGGCAGCCCTGAATCCCGTCGCCAACATCCGCGTCGGCTCCCTGATCCTGAAAGACTACGTCACGCGTGGCGGTTCCGTCGAAGCGGGCTTGAAAACCTATGTGGGCGCCGCCAACTTCGCCACCGACTCGGGCTACGGCTCGCGCGTGCTGGCCGAATACCGCCGCCTGAAGCAAGTGTCGGCCGGCCAGCGCGTGCCGACCAGCACGCCGGTGATGGCATCGAACACGCCAGCGCCAGCCAAGGCGCCTGCGCCGGAAAGCGGCATCACCATCAAAGTGCTGCCGCACAACGAGATCGCCGGCCTGTGACCCTTTAAAAGCCCTCACAGGGGCATCCGAAAAGCAGCGCCCAATGAAAAAGCCACCGCACGCAAGTGCCGGTGGCTTTTTTATTACCCTGCGGCATCAGCCGCAGGAACTACTCACTATATTACTTGCGCTTGTTGGCGTTGACTTCTTCCTCGCGGAATTTCACTGCCAGCTTGTCCAGCACGCCGTTCACATACTTGTGGCCGTCGATGCCGCCAAACGACTTGGCCAGCTCGACCGCTTCGTTGATGACGACGCGGTACGGGATTTCCATGTTGTTCTTCAGCTCGAAGGCGCCGATCAGCAGGATGCCGTGTTCGATGGGCGACAGTTCCGCGATATTGCGGTCGATCAAGGGTGCCATGCTGTCGCGCAGCGCCAGCGAATCCTTGATGGCGCCGTACAGCAGCACCGTGAAATGATCGCCATCGGCCTTGTCGAAGCCGTGGGCCGCGCGAATATTGTTCACGACGGTGGTCGCGTCTTCATTGTTCAGCAGCCACTGGTACAAGCCCTGCAGCGCGAACTCGCGCGCGCGGTGACGCGGCGTGCGGTTTTTGCTGGGGTTGGCGAGCAAATTTTTCTCAGTCATGATTGTTACCTGTTCTTAAATACGTATTTACTGCAAATAGTGACGAATACCGCGGCGCGCTGTTGGACAGCACGCTGCGGCGCAAGCACGATTAATCCTCGTCTGTGTCTTGCAACTCTTCCAGCGCTTGCGCCAGATTGGCCATTTCCACTGCCACGCGTGCCGCTTCGGCTCCCTTGACCAGCATGCGCACTTCCGCCTGCTCGTCGTTTTCGGTCGTCAACACTGCGTTGGCGATGGGGATGCCGTAATCGAGACCGACGCGCGTGATGCCCGCGCCCGATTCGTTCGATACCAGCTCGAAGTGGTAGGTTTCACCGCGAATCACGGCGCCCAATGCGATCAGGGCGTCGAATTGCTCGGTTTCTGCCATTTTTTGCAGAATCAGCGGGATTTCCAGGGCGCCCGGCACGGTCACGTGCAGGATATCTTCATCGGCCACGCCCAGCTTGCTCAACTCTTCCAGGCATGCCGACAGCAAGCCACCACCGACGATTTCATTGAATCGTGCCTGGACGATACCGACGCGCAAACCTTCGCCGGCAAAATTGGTTTCGTATGCTCCTACGGTCATCATATGCCTCTTTAATCTGGTGGTTCAGGGCGGCATGCACATGCCGCCATCGTTTACTCTTACATCGACGCCTGACAAAATCGTAGCGAGCGGCAGCGAGTTGTGGTCAAGAAGCGCAACTGTACGAATAGTACAGTGAGCATCGCAGGCCGCAAATCGCGACGCGCAGTAGATTTGGTTAGGCGTCCTGGCCTGGATGGCACTGAAAACCCGTGACTTCCAGGTCGAAACCGACCATCGACGGCATCTTGCGGGGGCTGGCCAGCAATTGCATCTTGCTCACGCCCAGGTCGCGCAGGATTTGCGCGCCGATGCCGTAGCTGCGCAAGTCCATGCTGGCGGCGCGGCCTTTCGGCTTGGCTTGCGGCGTATCGAGCGCGGCGAACTGGGCAAACAGCTCGCTCGACGTCTCGCCGCAGTTCAGCAAGACCATCACGCCCCGCTCGGATTGCTTGATGGCGGCCATCGAGGCAGCCACCGTCCACGAGTGGGTGGTCGCTTCGCTTTCCAGCACGTCCAGCAGGGAAACGGGCTGGTGCACGCGCACCAGCGCTTCCAGGCCGGGCGCCAGGTCGCCATGCACGAGGGCCAGATGGGCCGACGCGCTGGGCTTGTCGCGGAAGGCGATCAGGCGGAATTCGCCATGCGCCGTGTGCAGGGTACGCTCGGCAACGCGTTCGACCAGGGACTCCGTCTGGCTGCGGTAATGGATCAGGTCGGCAATCGTGCCGATCTTCAGGCCATGCTGCTCGGCAAACACCAGCAAGTCCGGCAGGCGCGCCATGGTGCCGTCGTCCTTCATGATTTCACAAATCACGGAGGCGGGCGTCAGGCCGGCCATGGCCGTCAAGTCGCAACCGGCTTCCGTATGGCCTGCGCGCATCAGCACGCCGCCTTTTTGCGCTTTCAGCGGGAAGATGTGGCCAGGCTGGACGATATCGCTGGGCTGCGTGCCCTTGGCAACAGCTACCTGGATGGTCTTGGCGCGGTCGGCGGCGGAAATGCCCGTCGTCACGCCTTCGGCCGCTTCGATCGACACGGTAAAGTTGGTGCCGTAGGCGGTGCCGTTGCGCGAAGTCATCATCGACAGGTTCAGCTCGTCGCAACGCTCTTCCGTCAGGGTCAGGCAAACCAGGCCACGCGCATGCGTGATCATGAAATTGATGGCTTCAGGCGTCACGAAATCGGCGGCAAGCACCAGATCGCCCTCATTTTCCCGGTCTTCTTCATCGACCAGTATCACCATGCGGCCGGCGCGCAATTCGGCGACGATCTCTTCGGTGCTGGATATAGACATCATGGATCCTCTTAGTGAGACTAAAAACTGAAACATCGCGTGCGAATATTCCGCGAATTTCCGGGAATTTTCTTATAACCCGCTATTTTAAAGGATTTAGCGCTTGCAGACCTGAAATAAGACAGCTTTGCGGCATGGGCGCCGCAGCTGGCCCCACAAAGCGCCGATTCCCCGAGCCTGCGCACGGCGGCGGCAAGGCGCGCGCCGCCAGCCTTGCAAAGAGCATAAGATCAGCCAGTCACCGCCACGGCGCTTGACACTCCATTCGCAGCGACACCCTACACAGGAGCGGCAACATGAAAACCAACGGATCGGCCATCTGGTCAGGCGGCATCAAGGACGGCAAGGGCGCCATCAGCACGCGCAGCGGCGCCTTGCAGGAATATCCCTACGGCTTTGCCAGCCGCTTCGAAGGCAAGCCCGGCACGAATCCCGAGGAGCTGATCGGCGCCGCCCACGCGGGCTGCTTCACCATGGCCCTGTCGCTGATCCTCGGCGAAGCGGGTCTGACGGCGGAAAAGATGGAAACGACGGCCGAAGTCACCCTCGACAAGGTTGAGGACGGTTTTGCCATCACGGCCGTCCACCTGATCCTGAAAGCCAAGATACCGGGCGCCGACCAGGCGAAGTTCGAGGAATTGACGGGCAAGGCCAAGGCTGGCTGCCCCGTGTCGAAGCTGCTTAAAGCCAACATCACCCTGGACGCCACCCTGCTGCCCTAGATTTTCGTCACGGGCTTGACCGGTTCCACGGGGGCCACCGGCGCCACCAGCGGCAGCCTTGAGTCGCTGGCCGGCAATGGCCGGTTCATCAAGCCGGGATTCAGGGCCGCATTGTTCAGGTTATACGCGGCAATGGCCGCCGCCACGGACGGGTCTTGCGACGACGGCGGCGGCACGGCACGGCCCGCCGCTTGCGCGGCCAGCTCTTGCGCCTGCGCATTTTGCTGTGCCAGCTGGGCTTGCGCCTGGCGCAACTCGTCCACCCGTGCAGTCTCCTGCTGCTGCGCCTGCTGATCGGCATTCACGCGGTCGCTGTCGAAGCGTTGGACATCCACGCGCTGGCTGTCCGTGCGCTGCACCTGCGGCAAGTCCGCGGTATTGTCGGCTTGTTGCGCCGACGGCTGGGGCCGCAGCTCCTGCAAGTCCAGGTTCAGTTCTTCCGCTTCCAGCTGCTGTTGCAGTTCCAGTTGTCGCTGTGCAATCGCGGCCGTTTGCGGCGGCGCCACGTCGTTGGACTGCGGCTGCGCGGCCTGCGCAGCGCTGGCTAGTAGTGCTTCGCCCGTCAAATCCGCTTCGACATTGGTCGCCACCGGCGCGCCCTGCCGCTGGGCCAGCACAGCGCCCACCTGCGCCAGCACGTCCGTTCCCTGCTGCAAGGCATTCAGGGTGGCATTGCTGTCGGCCGCATACGCGGCCTGTAAAGTTGCGGGGTTGACATCTTCATTGCGCAAATCGATGCCGATGCGGGCCAGGCCCGCCTGCGTGAGCAGGCTGCCGTCCTGCGCCAGTGCGGCAGCCGCATCCGTCGTGCCGTCGCCCGACAACAAATCGTAGCGCTGCGCCAGGCTGCCCGGCGTGTCGCCCGCCGTCGCCAGCTGGCTGGCATCGATGCCGCTCGTTTGCAGCTGGGCGAACGATTCCGTCAGCTGCCGCGCCAGCGCCAGCAAGTCGTCATTGACATTCACGGGGGTATTGGCCGCCCGGGCCTCCTCCGTGGCACCCTGCAAGGCCAGCAGTTGCCGGCGCGACAAGGCCACGCCGGACAGAAACTGGCCCAGCGGGGAAATGTCGACCTGGGTCGATGACAAAGCGGCAAGGGCCGCCGCCGCGCTGGAAGGCGGCACGGGCAGCGCGGGCGCCAGCGGCGCCGTCTGATCCACGCGGGACGTGGCCGGGATGGTGTTGGGCACGGTTGCGCGCGAAATCGGGTCCATGGCTAGCCTCCACTGCGGAAAGCTTCATAGTATGCGCGTCTGAAAGAAAAGCAACACACGCTTGGCAAGGCGAGAATGTGTTGCGGTGTTCTTGTATCAGGCGGCAGCCTTGTCCAGCGACAACATGCGCTCGACATAGCGGGCGATCAGGTCGATTTCCAGGTTGACCTTGCCATCGACCGTCAAGTGTTTCAGGGTGGTCATGGCGATGGTGTGGGGAATCAAATTGATCGAGAAGCGGCAGCCGTTGACGGCGCCCGCGCCCAGGTCTTCCACGCGGTTGACGGTCAGCGATACGCCATTGACGACGACGGAACCCTTGAAAGCCAGGTATTTCGCCAGTTCGTGCGGCGCTTCGATGACCAGTTCCCACGATTCGCCTACGGCTTCGAACTTGCGCACGATGCCCAGGCCGTCGACGTGGCCGGAGACCAGATGGCCGCCCAGGCGCTCGGCCAGGGTCAGGGCTTTTTCCAGGTTCACTTCCGTCGTCGTATCGAGGCCCACGGTGCAATTGAGGCTTTCGCGCGAGACATCGACGGCAAAACCCGTGTCCGACTTTTCCACCACCGTCATGCAGGCGCCATTGATGGCGATGGAGTCGCCCAAGGCCACGTCGGCCAGCGGCAAGCCGCCCGCGTGGATGTTCAGGCGCACGCCTGCGTCGAGGCCGCCTTCGAGTGCTTGCACGGTTTCAATCTTGCCAATGGCGGCAACAATTCCTGTAAACATGGAGCTAACCTTATAAAAATGATGAAAGTATTAATTGCGCTGGGCGAATCTTGCAAGGATACGCAAATCTTCACCCACTTGCTGGACCTGGTGAAATTGCAAGGTCCGCTGCTGCTTGATATCCGTCAATGCCGGCAAGGCAAACATGCCTTGCGCGTCGCCCAGCAAGGTGGGCGCCAGGTAGACCAGCAACTCGTCGACGCAGCCTTCGCGGATCAGCGAACCGTTCAGCTTGGAGCCGGCCTCGACGTGGACTTCATTGATTTGCCGGCGTCCCAGCTCCAGCATCAGCGCGGCCAGGTCGACCTTGCCTGCCGCATTCGGCAACATGATGACTTCCGCGCCCAGGGCGCGCAGCTGCGCTTCCTTTTCCGGGTTGGCCACGGCCGCCACAATCCACGTGCCGCCGCCCTGCAAGATGCGCGCGTCGAGGCTGATGTCGAGCCGGCTGTCGACGACGATGCGGCGCGGCTGGCGCGGCGTTTCGACGGCGCGCACGTTCAATTGCGGGTCGTCCGCCTTGACCGTGCCGATGCCCGTCAGGATGGCGCAGGCGCGCGCGCGCCACGCGTGGCCGTCGGCACGCGCCTGCGGCCCCGTGATCCACTGGCTCTGTCCATTGTGCAAGGCCGTCATGCCGTCCAGGCTGGCCGCCGTTTTCATGCGCACCCACGGCTTGCCGCGCTGCATGCGCGAAAAGAAGCCGATATTCATTTCATATGCCTCGTCGGCCAGCACCCCGGTGGTGACGGCGATACCGGCCGCTTCCAGCTTGGCCAGCCCCTGACCCGCCACCAGCGGGTTCGGGTCCGTCATCGCGGCCACGACGCGCCCCAGCCCCGCGCGCACGAGCGCATCGGAGCAAGGCGGCGTGCGGCCGTGGTGGTTGCACGGTTCCAGGGTGACATAGGCCGTGGCGCCGCGCACGTCGTTACCGCGCGCCGCCGCATTGGCCAGCGCCTGCACCTCGGCATGATCGTGTCCCGCCGCCTGTGTCACGCCGGCGCCGATCACCTGGCCATCCCGGACGATCACGCAGCCGATGCGGGGATTGGGCGAGGTCGTGTATAAACCGCGCGCCGCCCATTCCAGCGCCAGGCGCATGCCATCGATATCGTTGAGTATTTCCACGGGCTTCTTTGAGAGTGAGTAATAGATAAGTCGGGTTACGAACTGTCGGCCACGCCGCTGCAATTGACCGCTTGCGGCTGCGGGTCGCACACGCGCACCCTGCCCAGCATATTGATTTTAATATGGCGCACCTGCTTTCCCAAAGCCAGGGACAAGGTCCCCCAGCGCGCCGCCAGGCTATTGGTCGCGCTGCAACTGCGTCCTGCGCCATTGTAGGCGATATAAAACGGTGCCGTGGCCGAGGAAAACGCGAACTGGGCCGTGATGCCCGCCGGCAGCGGTCCCTGGCGGAACAGCAATTCGTCGCCCTCGTCGAACGCCAGGTTGGCATTGCTGTCAACAAACACCAGCCAGCCCGTGCGCCAGTCCGTGCCACCGGGTCCTGCCGGCATCAGCAGCACGCGCCGGCCGCGCGCCATCGCCTGCGCCCGCGTCAACTCGATGGCCGAGAACAAGTCCGTGGCCGCCGCGCGCACCTGCTGACGCGCCAGCAGATGCTGCAAGCTGGGCAGGGCCGCAGCCGCCAGCAGGGCTGTAATCGCCAGCACGGCCAGCAATTCGATCAAGGTATGCCCGAAGGTGCGCCCAGTCCGCGGTGGACGCTTGCGCGTGGCCATGGCCTAGAACCAGCAACGGCTGGCGGGGCCGCTGCTGCCGCGCTGGCCCGTGCTGCTCAAGGACAGCACACCGCAATCGGCATCCTGAAACTGCGCATCGACCTTGGACGTGCCCGGCGTGGCCCGCAACAGCACGCATTGCCCGATCGACAGGCCGGGACAGGCCAGCGCCTCGATTTCATACGCACTGCCGGCCGCGCCCCCATCGTCTGACCACCATGGAAACGCTTGCGCCTGCGGCGCCGGCGAGGCCGAGGAAAACGCCAGATAGCGGTTGTTTTGCGAGTAATAGCGTTCCTGCTGCTGCATCAGCCGCAGCAGGGCCGCCTGCCCCTGTACCCGCTTGGCCCGCACGACATGGCCGTGATAAGCGGGCACGGCCAGCGCCAGCAGCAGGCTCATGATCGCCAGCGCGGCCAGCAGTTCGATCAGGCTGAAACCCGGCGCGTTGGCAGCAGAAGCGCCACCGTTTGCAGCGGCCCAGTTCCGGCTTGCCAGCATTTCCATCTGACCTCCCCTCTTCCCAAAAACCGCCGGCCGATGCGCGGCGCCGGTCTGCACGCCGGTCACTTGCGACACGCCAGCCATGCCCCTCTCTTATTTCTTCTTGGCCGCCTCGTGCAATTCGCGCCAGTTCGCCACTTCGCGCCAGCTGAGGCGCCGGGCGGGCAACGGCGCGCTGACGACCTTGAGCCCCGCCCCGCTCGCCGCGCCGGGCAAGCCCGGTTGCAGCACGGCCAGCTCCTTGCGCCCTTCGGCCCGACCTGCCGCCGTCGCGGCGCCCACCGTGCTGGTCAGTTCCAGCGCCAGCGGCGGTGCGCGCGCCAGGCCATCGAACAAGCGCCCCGTCTGCTCGCCCGCCTGCACAATACCGATGCCATCGGCGGCAAAGCCGCTCAGCACATCGAGCACGTACAGGCGCGTGGCAGGCTTGGCGCAAGGGTCGCGCCCCGGCAGGACGGTATTGAACAGCACCCTTCCGGCGGCCAGCACGGG
>Ga0182008_10001690_pt1 | contig 14495 bp, 14 predicted proteins | sample Sormic07211129_1_FD_120482 | JGI IMG/M metagenome (GOLD analysis project Ga0182008, IMG submission 120482) | Rhizosphere microbial communities from Sorghum bicolor, Mead, Nebraska, USA - 072115-129_1 metaG | ecosystem: Host-associated > Plants > Roots > Rhizosphere | place: USA: Nebraska...
AGCAGGCGGTCGCCTTCCTCGCGCTGCTCGAGCTCAAGGCGCGCGGCCTCTTCCCGGACGAGGCGGCCGAGCTCGCGGAGCTCGAGCCCGAGGAGGCGGCGGAGGAGCTCGCGCGGCGGCTCGCCGAGTACCGGCGCATGAAGGACGCGGCGCGATGGCTCCGGGACCGTCTCGACACCGAGGGCGACCGCTTCTTCCGGCTCGGGCCGGCGCCGCTCGCGCCGAAGGTCGAGCAGCCGCTCGCGCCGCAGGACCCGGCTCGGCTCGGCGAGGCGCTGCGGCTGCTGGCCAGGGAGCCGGCGCAGGTCTCCCTCGCGCACATGGCGCTCCGCTTCCCGCCCGTCTCTCAGTTCCTCGAGCGGTTCCGGGCCGTGCTCCGCCGCCGGTCGCGCGTCGACTTCGAGCAGGAGATGGCGGGGCTGTCGCGCGTCGAGCAGGCGGTCGCCTTCCTCGCGCTGCTCGAGCTGCGCCGGAACGGCGAGGTGGCGATCGAGCAGTCCGCGCCGTTCGCGCCGATCAGGATTTCCCGTACCGACGTCGAAAGAGAGGATTCGTGGACGCTCCGCTCCGCCTGATCTCGACCAATCCGCTCGACCAGCTCGCCCGGACGATCGAGGCGCTGCTCGTCGTGGCGTCGGCGCCGCTGTCGGCGGCGGAGCTGGCGGAGGCGGCCGGTGACGACGCCGAGCGGGTCGAGTCGGCGCTCGGGCTGATCGGCGAGCGCTACCGCGAGGGCCGGAGCGGGATCGTGCTCGAGCACGTCGCGGGCGGCTGGGCCTTCCGCGCCTCGCGAGACGCCGCGGAGGCGTGCGCGCGCCTCTTCGAGAAGCCGGCGCAGCGGAACCTCTCCCAGGCCTCGCTCGAGACGCTCGCGATCGTCGCGTACCTCGGGCCGTGCTCGCGGCCGGACATCGCGCGCATCCGCGGCGTCGCGGCCGACTCGGCCGTCGCGAACCTGCTGGAGCGCGGGCTGATCGCGGAGGCCGGGCGCGACGACCCGTCGATCGGCGGCGCGATCAAGTACCGGACGACGCCGCTCTTCGAGCGGATCTTCGGACTCGAGTCGCTCTCCGCACTGCCCCGGCTCGACGACCTCGGCGCGGACGCGGAGGAGATCCGCGAGCGGCTACACGCGGTCGCCGAGAAGCGGACTGCGTAGCCGGATCGTCCACGGCTCGAGCGACCGCACGACGAGGTGCGACTCGTGCCACGGGTCGCGCGCGAGCTCGGCACGAACCTCGTCCTCGTCGGCCGCCGACACCGCGAACGGCACGCGCGGGTAGACGGTCGGGCCGCCGAACAGGAAGAAGCCGCGCTCGGTCAGCGCGTCCATGTAGTCGGCGTGCTCCGGCCAGAGCGTCTGCTCCTCCATCGTCTTCGAGCGATCCCACTCGGGGCCGTCCTGCGTGCGGATCAACAGGAACGTCGCCACGACTAGAGCTTGCGGATGATCGCCTCGGCCTCGTCGCGTGTGAACGCGCGCAGGGTCTCGGTCTCGGCAGAGCCCGTGCGTTGCAGCTTCGTGATGATCTCGAGCGCCGCCTCGTCGGTCTCCGCCTCGAAGATCTCGACGACGTCGTAGCGGCCGAGCGTGACGTAGACGCCGACGAGCGTGCCGCCGTTCTCGGTGATCAAACGCTCGCCCTCCTCCACGCGGTCGCGCCACGCCGGCAGGCCCATGCGGCCCTGCGACGTCCAGCGCATGAGCGTGATGTAGTGAGGCACGGCGCCTATCTTCCCATGGGTGCGGCTCAACGCGTATCTCGCTCGCGCCGGCATCGCGTCGCGCCGCAAGGCGGACGAGCTGATCAAGGCCGGCCGCGTCACCGTCAACGGGGAGCCGGGGCAGCTGAACACGTTCGTCGAGTCGCGCGACGTCATCGAAGTGGACGGTCGCCGTGTCGAGAAGCAGCCGCTCACGTATCTCCTGCTCCACAAGCCGGCGGGCACGGTGACGACCGCGCACGATCCGCAGGGACGGCGCACCGTCGTCGAGCTCGTTCCGCCAGAGCCGCGCGTCGTCCCGGTCGGCCGGCTCGACGCCGACACGACCGGCGCGCTCCTGCTGACGAACGACGGCGAGCTCGCGCACCGGCTGGCCCACCCGCGGTACGGCGTCGAGAAGACGTACCTCGTCGACGTCGCGGGCGAGCCGAACGACGCTGCACTCCGGCGGCTCGAGGCCGGTGTCGAGCTCGACGACGGCCCCACCGCTCCGGCACGGGTCGTACGCCTGGCGAGGAGCCGCCTCGAGCTGACGATCCACGAAGGCCGCAACCGCCAGGTGCGGCGCATGCTCGAGGCCGTCGGCCATCCGGTGCAGGCGCTCCATCGCAGCGGCTACGCCGGGCTCACGGTGGAGGGGCTCGAGCCCGGCACGTGGCGCGAGCTCGAGCCCTCCGAGGTCGAGCGGTTACGACGCGGCTAGCGCCGCGGCGCTGTTCAGCAGATCCTGGGCGTGGTCGATCCAGCCCTTCGCCTGCTGCTCGTTCAACGGTGTGTCGCCGAACTCCGCCGCCGCGAGCCCGGCCTTGATCTGACCCGCGAGCGTGTCGCGCTCGGACGTCAGGTTCGCGATTGCGGTCTCGAGCGTCGTGTACGTGCCGTCTCCGGCGTCGTTGCTCGCGAGCGCTGTCGTCGACGCCTTCAAGGTGTCCATCGCGAAGGCTCCGAACGATGCGTTCAGCTGCTTGTAGACGTCGCCGAGCCGCAGCAGCGTCTCACGATGCGCCCGCAGCGTCTGCGGCACCGCCGAGTCGAACAGCGGCTGCAGCACCGCACGCCCGTCAACCGTGTAGTCGTCGTGCAAGCCGAGCAACGTCATGATCGTCGGGCGGACGTCCGTGTGATCGGTCCACACGTCCGACGTGCCGAGATTGCGGACGCCGGGGCCGACGTAGCCGACCCAGGTCGAGGCGATCTCGTCCTGGATGTCGCCGTGGTTCCACGCGAAGCTCTGGCTCGTCCGCGCAGGGATGAACGCGCACGCGGCCGGCGTGGCGCAGACCGCCGGCGTCGCACCGCCGGTTGCGAAGAAGAACCAGTTCGGATCGGCGAACGGTGTGAACGTCGGCGTTCGCAACGGGTCGGTCGTGACCATGTGGAGCGTCTTCATCTCCGTGTGGTCCGCGAGCGCGACCATGATGTTGTTCTCGACCGTGTTCGTGTACGGGTTCAGCCAGCTGAGTCCCGCCATCTCCCGCTCCAGGGCCCGCACGGCGGGAGCCGTCTGGCTCGGGATCGGCTCGGCCGGCGTCCCGGTGACGTAGACGTTCGGCGCGTCGTCGGAGTGGACGGTGAACAGCGTGTTGTCGCCGAACTGCGTCTTGACCATGCGCCGCAGGTCGCCGTTGATCTCTCCGACGCGGTTGTAGTTGCACGTGGTCGTCACACCGTCGCAGCCTGCCGGCGTCGGTGCGTCGCCGACGAAGTGGTCTCCCTCGTCGACCGTGAACACGAACAGCGTGTTCGACTTGTTGATGCCGTGCGCTGCGAGGTCGGCGAAGAACGTGCCGAACGCCGTGTTGTAGTCCCGCAGCTGCTGCACGTACCCGGGCGGTTGGAGGTCGCCGCCTTCGCCCGGCCCGTAGGCGAAGTGGATGTTCCCGGAGGTGCCGTGCCCGTCATGGGCGTCGGAGATGTAGGCGTACGTGACCGGGATCCCGGCCTCCTGCATGTGCGCCACCCACGACAGCGAGACGGTCGCCTCCATGCCGTCGAACCCGGGGAAGCCGACGTGGCCCGCCGCGTCCTGGATCGTGTGGCCGTCGAGGTCGGTCGGCGTTCCGCCCGGGAAGATGAGCGGATCGACGTACGTCGCGCCGAACAGGCCGTTGAAGTTCTGGTACGGCGCACCCGGCTCGTCCGGGAGGAGATCGGCGCGGCCGCCGTTCGTCGACGAGCAGAGCGAGGAGCCCTGGGCGCAGTGCACGCCGATCCCGACGAAGTCCGCGAACGCCTGACCCGGGTTCGATGCAACCTCCTGCGCCTGCGGAGAGCCGGCGCCGAAGACCGTCGGGATGTCGATCGCGGTGTTCTCGAGGATCGTGTTCGCCGTGCCGACGGCGCCGAAGTCGCAGCCGTCCCGCGTGAACGGTGCCCACGGGGCCGGAGCCACCTTCTGGTTCTCGTTGATCATCGTCGGACGCGTATCCGTCGTGCCGCCCGCCGGATCGAAGACCGGCGCCGTCCAGTACGCGAACGAGACGCCGGTGTGCGTCGTCCCGTCCGGCAGGTAGTAGCGGTACGAGTTCGAGACCGGCTGCCCCATTCGATCCGGATAGACGCCGGTCAGCGACGTGAGGATCCCCGTCGCGGTGTGCGAGATCAGCACGGTGTGGTCGTTGGCCATCATCGTGCCGTTGCCCTCGATGAAGTTCTTGAGGTTCGGCATCTGCTCCAGGTCCGACGGCACGTTCGGGTTGTCCCGCTCCAGATGCGTGTTGTCGAACTGGATGTAGATGACGTGCTGGATGCCGTTGCCGAGCTGACATCCCCCGGCCGCGGCGCTCGCATTCGTCTGCGTCGTCCGGGCGCTCGCACTGGCAACCGCGGCGCACACGGCAGCGACGACGACGAGAAGCAACGTCGTTCTCTTCTTCATCTCCCTCCCCTTCGACTCGGTGTCTCCCCGCTACCGCAGGGAGCCTCGGCCGCGAACGGGCGGCGAGGCTGTGACGCTTTGGCGTCGGTTCGGTGTTATAACCCGCGCGGCCGCGCCGCGCCGAAGTACCGTCCGCCCTCGGCCCGCACGAAGCCCATGCGCTCGTAGATCAGGTCGAGCGTCGGCTCCGCGGCGCGGCGCGCCTTGTCGGCGCCGACGGCGAGCAGCCGCTGCAGCTCGCGCTCGTCGGCACGGAGCGCCGCGAAGCGCTCCTGGATCGGAGCGAGGAGCTCGACGACCGACTCGCCGACCGCCTCCTTGAGGTCGCCGTACCCGGCGCCCTGGAAGCGCGCGACGAGATCGTCGATCGTGTCGCCCGTGGCGACGGACATGATCTCGAGCAGGTTGGACACTCCGGGCTTGGTCTGCGGGTCGTAGCGGATCTCGCGCTCGGAGTCCGTGACGGCGCTTTTGAACTTCTTCCGGATCTGGTCCGAGGTGTCGGCGATGTAGACCGCGCCCTGCTCCGACGAGAAGGTCGTCGACATCTTCTTCGTCGGCTCCTGGAGGTCCATGATCCGGCCGCCGATCTCGGGGAACTGCCCGCCGGGCACGCGGAACGTCTCGCCGAAGCGGTAGTTGAAGCGCTCCGCGACGTCCCGTGCGAGCTCGAGGTGCTGGCGCTGGTCGTCGCCGATCGGCACGAGGTCGGTCTGGTAGAGCAGGATGTCGCCCGCCATCAGGATCGGGTAGGTGAAGAGCCCGGCCGAGATGAAGTCGCTCGACTCCGACTTGTCCTTGAACTGCGTCATCCGGCCGAGCTGGCCGTAGCTCGTCACCGCCGCGAGCAGCCACGCCGCCTCGGCGTGCGCGGTGACGTGGGACTGGCAGAAGACGGTCGACTTGTCGGCGTCGAGGCCCGCGGCGAAGAGCATCGCGGCAAGATCGAGGGTCGACGTCCGCAGCTCCTCGGGGTCGTGCTCGACCGTGATCGAGTGGAGATCGACGATGCAGAAGAACGCATCGCCCACTGCCTGCGTCTGGACGTACTGGCGGAAGCCGCCCGAGTAGTTCCCGAGCGTCTTCTTCCCGGTCGGCTGGATACCGGAGAACACCTTCAACTTCTTCTCGGTCGCTGTCGCAGTCACGTCCCTACACTGAACCACACAATGGCCGTGACCGGCGCACCGGAGCTGCTCATCGTCATGGGGGCGAACGCCACCCACGAGCAGGTGGACGAGGTCGTCGCCCGGCTCGAGGAGGCCGGCTGCGGCGCCGTCGTGACGCCCGGCCGGGAAGCCACCGTGATCGGCGCGATCGGCGACCGCGAGCTCCTCTCGACGCTGCCGCTCGAGGGCTACGCCGGGGTCGAGCAGGTCCTGCCGATCCTCAAGCCGTACAAGCTCGTCTCGCGGGAGCTCTCGCCCGACCCGACGGTGATCACGGCGCGCGGCCGTCGGATCGGCGACGGCTATTTCGGCTTCATCGCCGGCCCCTGCAGCGTCGAGTCGCGCGAGCAGACGCTCGAGACGGCGCGTGCGGTCGCGAAGGAGGGCGTGACGATGCTCCGCGGCGGCGCGTTCAAGCCGCGTACGTCGCCCTATGCGTTCCAGGGCCTGGGCGAAGAGGCGCTCGAGATCCTCCGCGAGGCGCGCGACGAGACGGGGCTCCCGATCGTCACCGAGCTGATGGATCCGCGCCACGTCGAGGAGGTCGTCGAGACGACCGACGTCATCCAGATCGGCGCACGCAACATGGCGAACTTCGCGCTGCTCGCCGAGGTCGGGCGCGCGACGAAGCCCGTTCTGCTGAAGCGCGGCCTGTCGGCGACGGTCGAAGACCTGCTGATGGCGGCGGAGTACATCGTCAAGGAGGGCAACTCCGAGGTGATCCTCTGCGAGCGGGGCATCAAGACGTTCGAGACGGCGACCCGCTTCACGCTGGACATCGGCGCGATCCCGGTGCTGAAGCAGGAGACCCACCTGCCCGTGATCGTCGACCCGTCGCATCCGGCCGGCCGCCGCGACCTCGTGCTGCCGCTCGCCCGCGCCGCCGTCGCCGCCGGCGCGGACGGGATCATCGTCGAGACGCATCCGCATCCGGAGGCGGCGCTCTCCGACGGCCCGCAGCAGATCCCGACCGCCGAGTTCCCTGAGTTCGCCGCGGAGATCCGCGCGCTCGCGTCCCTGATGGGCCGCGCGATCGGCTAGCAACCACGTTGCTGTACCGCGCGATGTCTTGCCCAGCCGTGTCCAGCAGGGTGGTTGCCGGACAGTGAGAATCGTCCCGGCGGCGCGCATCACGGGACACGTCGCGGTCCCGGGCGACAAGTCGATCTCGCACCGCTCGCTGCTGATCGGTGCGCTCTCGCCCGGCGAGACGCGGGTGCACGGCTTCGGCCGCGGCGGCGACACGGAGTCGACGATCGCCGCCGTCCGGGCGCTCGGCGGCTTCGTCGACGACGTGGACGACCGCGAGCTCGTCGTCCACGGCGCCGACTTCCGCAGCGCCGAGCTCGACTGTGGGAACGCCGGGACGCTGATGCGCCTGATCACCGGGCTGCTCGCGGGCAAGGACGGCTCGTACGCGCTCACCGGCGACGAGTCGCTCAGCGCCCGGCCGATGGAGCGCATCGCGAAGCCGTTGCGGCGGATGGGGGCGATCATCGAGACGACTGAGGGTCACGCGCCGATTCGAATCGCGCCGGCGCCGCTGCGCGCGATCGACTACGAGCTGCCGGTCGCGAGCGCCCAGATCAAGTCGGCCGTCCTGCTCGCCGGGCTCTCTGCCGAGGGCGCGACGACCGTCGTCGAGCCGACGCCGACGCGCGACCACACCGAGCTGATGCTCGAGGCCGGCGGCATCCGCGTCATGCGGCGGCCGACGAGCGTCACCGTCCATCCGGGAACGCCGAAGCTCGACGAGATCACGGTTCCCGGCGACATCTCGAGCGCCGCGCCGCTCCTCGTCGCGGCCGCGCTGCTGCCCGGCAGCGACCTCACCGTGCACGACCTCGGCCTCAATCCGCGCCGCACGGGCCTGCTCGCCGTCCTCGAGCGGATGGGCGCACGCATCGCGATCTTCGAGCGGCGGCGCGAGGGGCGGGAGCCGGCCGGCTCCGTGCAGGTCGAGTACGACGAGCTCGTCGCGACGGAGGTCGGCGCCGCCGAGGTTCCGGCGATGGTGGACGAGCTGCCGCTCGTCGCGCTGCTCGCGGCGCACGCGCGCGGCGCGACTCGGATCCGCGGCGCGCAGGAGCTCCGCGTCAAAGAGACCGATCGGGTCGAGGCCGTCGCGGACGCGCTTCGTGCGGTCGGTGCGCGCATCCGCACGCACGAGGACGGCTGGACGATCACCGGCGTCCCGCAGCGGCTCCGCGGCGGCCGCGTCGACTCGCGCGGCGACCACCGGATCGCAATGCTCGGCGCAATCGCGGGGCTCGCGTCACGGGAGGGCGTCGAGATCCAGGGCGCCGAGGCGGCGGCTATAAGCTTCCCCGGTTTCTACGACCTCCTCGAGACGGTGACACACCAATGATCGTCGCGATCGACGGGCCGGCCGGGGCCGGCAAGAGCACGGTGGCGCGGGCGCTCGCAGAGCGGCTCGCCTTCCGCTACCTCGACACGGGCGCGATGTACCGCGCGCTGACGTGGCTCGCGATGCAGCGCGGGATCGAGCTCGGCGACGGGAACGCGCTCGCGGCGCTGGCGCGCGCCGAGCCGGTCGTCTTCGAGCACGAGAGCCGCGTCTTCATCGCCGGCACCGACGTCACCGCGTCGATCCGGGAGCAGCGGATCGACCGCATGGTCCCCGTCGTCGCCGCGCACCCCGGCGTGCGCGAGGTGATGCGCGAGCGCCAGCGCGAGCTCGGCCGCGAGGGGAACGTCGTGATCGAAGGGCGGGACATCGGCACCGTCGTCGCGCCGAACGCCGAGGTCAAGGTCTATCTCGTCGCCGACCGCGCCGAGCGCGCGCGCCGGCGCGCGGCCGACCGGCCCGGTATCGGCGCCGACGCGCTCGCCACCGACCTGCGCGCCCGCGACACGCAGGATGCCGAGCGGATGCAGCCGGCGCGCGATGCGGAGGAGATCGACACGACGCACAGCACCGTCGCCGAGGTCGTCGACGAGATCGAGGCGCTCGTGCGCGAACGCGCGGCGGTATGACGCACAAAGACGTCTCGTGGGTCCTCGGCCGCGCGACGCTCGGGAACCTCGCGGGGGTCATGTCGCGCGTCCGCGTCTACGGGCGAGACCGAGTCCCGCGCGAGGGCGGCCTCGTCGTCGCGCTCAACCACTTCTCGTGGATCGACATCCCGCTCTTCGCGATCGCGAACCCGCGCAACACGTCCTTTGTGGCGAAGGCGGAGGCGCACCGGATCCCGGGGCTCGGTCAGTTCATCCGCGAGTTCGATTCGTTCGCCATCCGCCGCGGCGAGTCGGACCGCGAGGCGGTGCGGCGGATGCGAGAGGTCGTCCGGGACGGCGGCTGCCTCGGCGTCTTCGTCGAGGGGACGCGGCAGCGCTCCGGCGTGCCCGGGGTCGTCCAGCCGGGGGCGGCGATGGTCGCGGTGAAGGAGCAGGTGCCGATCGTCTGCGGCGCGATCCACGGCTCGCAGACGTGGAAGCTCGGGAACTTCCACCGCGTGACGATCGCCTGGGGCGAGCCGTGGACGGTAGGGGAGCTGACGCGCGACGAGGTCTCGGCGCGGATCAAGGACGAAATCGAGACACTGTGGCGATGGCTCGTCGAGATGCACGAGCAGGGGCGGAGGCCTCTGCGGGCGACGCCGCCCCCTTCGTCGGCACGGTCGCGATCGTCGGCTTCCCCAACGTCGGCAAGTCCACCCTCGTCAACCGCCTGACCGGGACGCGCGCCGCGGTCGTCCACGAGACGCCCGGCGTGACGCGCGACCGGAAGGAGCTCGTCTGCGAGTGGCGGAGCAAGCGGTTCCTCCTGATCGACACCGGGGGCGTCGACATCGCCGACGAGAGCCCGATCACCCGGTCGATCGCGGACCAGGCACGTGAGGCCGTGGCGCAGGCCGACCTCGTCCTCTTCGTCATGGACGCGCAGGCGGGGATCACGCCGGGCGACGAGGAGATCGCGCAGATCCTGCGCCACGCGCGCACCCCGGTCCTCGTGCTCGCGAACAAGATCGACGACCCGCGCCAGGACGCGCTCGCGCTGGAGCTGCACCGGCTCGGCCTCGGCGACCCGATCCCGATCAGCGGCCTGCACGGGCACGGCACCGGCGACCTGCTCGACGAGATCCTCGAGCAGCTCGAGGTGCACGGCGGCGGGCCGCGGCCGGAGCTGCCCGACGACGCGATCCGGGTCGCGATCCTCGGCCGGCCGAACGTCGGCAAGTCGTCCCTGCTCAACCGGCTGCTCGGACGCGAGCGGGTGATCGTCTCGGAGATCCCCGGGACGACGCGCGACGCGATCGACACCGTCCTCGAGCGCGGCGACCGCACCTTCGTCCTCGTCGACACGGCGGGCCTGCGGCGCAAGCGGCGGCACCGGCAGGGAATCGAGTACTACTCGGAGCTGCGCGCGCTGGAGGCGGCCGAGCGCGCCGACGTCGCGCTCGTGCTCGTCGACTCGTCGCACGGCATCGTCGACCAGGATCTCTCCGTCGCCGACGTCGCGCGGAAGGCGGATTGCTCGACGCTCGTCGTTCTCTCGAAGTGGGACATCACCGAGGTCAAGATCGAGGACGTGCGGGGCCACCTTCGCCGCCGGCTGCGGCAACGGCCGCCGTTCCTCGCGGTCTCGGCGAAGACCGGCCGCGGCATCGACCGACTCCTCGACACGATCGTCGACCTGTTCGACCGGCACGTCGCGCGCGTCCCGACGGCGGAGTTCAACCGCGCGATCGAGGAGCTGTCACAAAAGCGGCAGCCGCCGTCGAAGAACGGCAAGCGCCTGAACATGCTGTACGGCGCGCAGATCCGCCGGCGGCCGCCGCGCTTCCGCATCTTCGTCAACGACCCCGGCCTCGTGACGCGCGACTACGGCTACTGGGTCGAGAACGAGCTTCGCGACCGGTTCGAGCTCGAAGGCGTTCCCGTCAGCATCGACTTCGTGCGCCGCTCGTGAGGTTCCTCGTGGCGGGAGCCGGGTCGTGGGGCACGGCCTTCACGCACGTGCTGCTGGAGCGCGGGCACGAGGTCGTGCTCGGCTGCCACCACGCCGTGGACGCGGACGCGATCAACGAGACCGGGCGCAACCCGCGGTTCATGCGCGTCGTCGACCTGCGCCGGGCGAGCGCCGTCCCGCTCGCCGACGCACCCACCGACGTCGACGTGATGGTCGTCGCCGTCCCGAGCCGCGCGTTCGCGGGCGTCGCCGAGGCGCTCCCGGGCGACGCGCCGGTGTTGAGCCTCACCAAGGGGCTCGATCCGGCCACCGGCGAGCGGCTCAGCACCCGCGTCCCGAAGCACCGCGGTGTCGCCGTCCTCAGCGGCCCGAACATGGCGGAGGAGATTGCAATCGGGATGCCGACCGCCGCCGTAATCGCGAGTGAGGACGGTTACCTCGCCGGACAGCTCCAGCATGCGATCAACTCGACCGTGTTCCGCGCCTACGTGAATCCCGACGTCGTCGGCGTCGAGCTCTGCGCCGCCGCGAAGAACGTCATCGCGCTCGCGGCCGGCGGGGTCGACGGGCTCGACATCGGCGACAACGCGAAGGCGTCGCTCGTCACCCGCGGCCTCGCCGAGATGGCGCGGCTCGGCGAGGCGGCGGGCGCGCGCACGGAGACGTTCGCCGGCCTCGCCGGCATGGGCGACCTGATCGTGACGTGCTGGTCGCGGCACGGCCGCAACCGCAAGGCCGGCGAGCTGATCGCGCAGGGGCGGACGGCGGACGAGGCGGTCGCCGAGATCGGCCAGACCGTCGAGGGAATCACGACGGCTCCGGTGCTCCGCGAGCTCTCGCACCGCTTGGGCGTCGAGCTGCCGATCACGGACGGCGTGTGCTCCGTCCTCTCGGGCCGCAGCCTCGACGAGCTCGTCTCGAACCTCATGGGACGACAGCCGACGGAGGAATAGGTGCGGACGGCGCTCGTGCTCGTGGTCGGCGCGGCGGCACTGCTCGCCGCCGGCTGCGGGTCGTCCACGCCGTCGCTCGGCGCGGGCGCGGCCGGCGTGCCGGCCGATGCGGAGGCGTACGTCGCGGTGCGCACCGACGATCCCAACTGGCGGTTCTTCGTCCGCGGCGTGCTCGGGCGCGTGCCCAAGGTGGCCGCGGGCACGCGCGTCCTCGAGGTCGCGCTCGTCCACGGCAAGCTCGTCGTCCCGCACGGCAGCGCCGCGCATCCGCTGGCGAAGACCCTGCGGTACCAGGCCGCGCGCGCCGCGATGCCCGGCGGCTTGCACGGGATCGCCTATCTGAGCGGCGCCCACGCCGCGGCGCAGCTCCACGAGATTCCGGGCGAGATCACGATCACGACCATCCCGTTTCGCGTCAGGAGGGTCCTGCATCCACGCGGCACCGACCTGATCGCGCGGCTGCCCTATCGGTGGGGCGCGGCCTGGCTCACCGACGACGGCATGGGGTGGCGCGCCCGCTCGGGCGGCCCGCCGGTGCTCCGGTCCCTGAACGGGCGCGGCGCCGAGCAGTTCGTGGCGCCGTACACCGAGCGGCTGTTCGACGAGATCCCCGCCGACGCGACGATGGTGCTCGACCTGCCGCTGCCGCCGCAGAGCTGGGAGTCGATGCCGGAGCTCCCGGCCGCCGTCAGACGGCTCGTCCCGCGCCTGCCCGCGCTCGACCTCGAGGCCTCGCTCGACACGATCTTCGGGGGCGAGTCCGCGCTCTACCGGCGTCCGGGCGGTGAGGTGACAGTCGTGACGTCGCCCGCCGACACCGCCGCAGCGCAGCGCGAGCTCACCTACCTCTTCCCGAAGGGCGGGCTGCACGTCACGACGCTGGGCGGTCAGCTCGTCGTCTCGACGCGGCCCAAGGGGCTCGCCGCGTTTCGCGGCGGCGGCGCGAAGCTGTCGTCGAAGGTGCAGGTGCCGGAGCTCGTCACCTTCGTCGTCTACACGCAGCGCTACCTCGCGTGGGGCGAGCTGCGCGGCGGGGACCCGACCGTCACCGTCCACTTCAATCGGCATAGCGGCTAACCTGGCCGCCATGCCTGCCCGCTCCTTCTCCTTCACGTCCGAGTCGGTCACCGAGGGCCATCCGGACAAGATCGCCGACCAGATCTCCGACTCCGTCCTCGACGCCGTCCTCGCGAAGGATCCGCAGGCCCGCGTCGCGTGCGAGACGTTCATCACCACCGGCTTCGTGATCGTCGGCGGCGAGATGTCGACCGAGTCGTACGTCGACATCCCGCGCATCGTGCGCGACCGGATCCGCGAGATCGGCTACACGCGCGCGAAATACGGCTTCGACGCGGAGACGTGCGGCGTGATGGTCTCCGTCGACGAGCAGTCGCCCGACATCGCGCAGGGCGTCGAGACGTCGTACGAGACGCAGCGCGGCGACGACGACCCGCTCGACCGCGTCGGCGCGGGCGACCAGGGGATGATGTTCGGCTACGCGTCCAACGAGACGGAGGAGCTGATGCCGCTGCCGATCATGCTCGCGCACCGGCTCGCACGCCGCCTCGCCGCAGTCCGCAAGGCGGAGGAGCTCCTCTACCTGCGGCCGGACGGCAAGACGCAGGTGACGGTGCGCTACGAGGAGGACGAGCACGGCCGCCGGCGGCCGGTCGAGATCGAGCGGATCGTCATCTCGACGCAGCACCGCGAGGGGATCGACATCGAGACCTTGATGAAGCCCGATCTCGTCGCGCACGTGCTCGAGCCGATCCTCCCGAAGGATCTCTACGACCCGAAGCGGCTCGAGGCGAAGGACTTCTTCTACTGCAACCCGACCGGCAAGTTCGTGATCGGCGGCCCGATGGGCGACGCAGGCCTGACCGGCCGCAAGATCATCGTCGACACCTACGGCGGTGCGGCGCCGCACGGCGGCGGCGCCTTCTCCGGCAAGGACCCGACGAAGGTCGACCGCTCCGCCGCGTACGCCGCGCGCTACGTCGCGAAGAACGTCGTCGCCGCCGGCCTGGCCGACCGCTGCCAGCTTCAGGTCGCATACGCGATCGGCGTCGCGCATCCCATGTCGGTCCTCCTCGAGACCTTCGGCACGGAAAACGTCCCGGTCGCGAAGATCGACGAGCTCGTGCGCGAGCACTTCGATCTCCGACCGGCCGCGATTCTCCGCGACCTCGACCTGCGGCGGCCGATCTACTCGAAGACGGCGGCGTACGGGCACTTCGGCCGCAACGACGGCGACTTCACGTGGGAGCGCACCGACAAGGCGGAGGCGCTCGCCGCGGCAGCAGGCCTGAAGGCCGCTACGCCGGCCTGACAAACAGCCCGGCTGCGGCCTTCTCGCTGATCGCGCGCTCGCCGACGTGCTCGATCGCGACCGTGAACTGGTCGGCGGCCGGCTCGGCGGTGCGGACGAGGATGCTCGTCCCCGGCACGAGCCCCTGGTCGTAGAACCAGTGCAGGAGGTCGCCGTCGTGCTCCGCGAGGCGGACGACCGTCGCCCGCGTCCCGGCCGTCAGCGTCGCGAGCGGCGCGAGCTCCTCGTTCTCGGCCTGCTCGACCTCTGGGTCGACCGGCCAGCCGTGGGGGCAGCGCTGCGGATGCCCGAGCTTGTCGTCGATCCGCTCGATCATCTCGTCGGTGAACGTGTCGCCGAGTGCGTCGGCGCGCTCGTGCGACTCGTAGGCCGTGTAGCCCATGAAGTCCGTGAGCAGGCGCTCGATGATCCGGTGCTTGCGCACGACCCGCTCGGCGCGCTCGCGTCCGGTCTCGGTCAGGAGCGCCTGCTTCTTCTTGCCGCGCTCGATCAGCCCCTCGGCCTCGAG
>Ga0182008_10001691_pt1 | contig 14494 bp, 10 predicted proteins | sample Sormic07211129_1_FD_120482 | JGI IMG/M metagenome (GOLD analysis project Ga0182008, IMG submission 120482) | Rhizosphere microbial communities from Sorghum bicolor, Mead, Nebraska, USA - 072115-129_1 metaG | ecosystem: Host-associated > Plants > Roots > Rhizosphere | place: USA: Nebraska...
CGGCGAGGTTCGCGGCGAGGAAGCGGAAGAAGCAGTCGAAGACGTCCGTGAAGATCGACAGGAGCCTCTTGTCCTCGGGGACCTCCACCCGCACCCGGCTGACCGCCGGCGGGAGGACCGCGTCCGGGTCCATGACGGCTATCTCCTCGGCGATGTCCTTGTAGATCGCGCGCCGGACGACACCGTCCTCAAGGACGAGGATCACGTTCTCGCCGTGCGGCATGTAGACCAGGTCGTAGGCGTAGAAGCTGTGCAGGAGCGGGGTGTAGTACGCCCGGAGGTAGTGGCGGAGCCAGGTCGTCGGGGGCAGGCCCGAGCGTTCGATCAGGGCGCCCGCGAAGGACCGCCCCTCGTGGTCGACGTGGACGAGGGAGGCCATGGTCGCCAGGGACTCGCCGTCCTGGAGCGAGGACACCGGGCTCTCGCGCCACAGCGCCGCGAGCATCTTGCGGTACGGCGAGTAGCGGTCCGTCGCCTTCTCGTACTCCAGATGCCGGTAGCCGACGGCCGCCCGCTCGCGGATGATCGACAGACCGGTCGACTTCAGCACCGGGTCGCTGTCGATGAGCCCGGCGAGCCAGTCGTTGATGGCGGGGGTCGCGTCCATGTACGCGGCCGAAAGCCCGCGCATGAAGCCCATGTTGAGGACGGACAGGGCCGTCTTCACATAGTGCTTCTCGGGGTGGGAGCGGTTGAAGAAGGTCCGGATGGACTGCTGGGCCAGATACTCGTCGGCGCCCTCGCCCAGGCACACCAGGTTCCGGCGGGCCACCTCGGCGGCGAAGGTGACGGAGAGCTTGTTCCACCACTGCCAGGGGTGGACGGGGATGAACAGGTAGTCGGCGGGGTCCAGGCCCTGCTCACGCAGGGTGCGCCGGAACCGCTCCACGGTCTCGGCGCCCAACTCCCCGTGTACGAAGGCCTCGTACTCGATCCCGGCACCCGCCGTGAACGCGGCGCGCGACCGGTGCGCGGCGAGCCACACCAGCCGGACCGGGCTCGCGGTCTCGGGGGCGTACGACAGGTACTCGTGGATGCCGAAGCCGAGCCGGCCGTTGTTGGCGACGAAGCAGGGGTGGCCCTCGGTCATGCCCGTCTCGATGGCCTGGAAGTCGGCGCGGACCAGCTCGGCGACCGGGAGCTGCGGCTTGGTGAGCTTGTAGCAGGTGCCGGAGAGGGTGGAGGAGATCTCCTCCAGATAGACCGGGAGGATCTCGTCGCCCAGGCCGAGGGACTCCTTCAGTTCGACGAAGAAGTCCAGTGCGGAGAGCGGGAGTTCGACGCCGTCGCGGTGGCGGGTGAGGGAGTCGGCGTCGACCTGCCAGTGGTCGAGGGCGCGGCGGGTGGCGGTGAAGCGGTAGCGGGTGAGGCCGTCGTCGCTGCGGACGACGTATCCGTCCCCCTGCTCCTGGGGGGTGATCAGCCGTTCGTGCGCGAACTCGGCGAGGGCCTTGCGGATCAGGAGGCGGTTGGCCTTCTCCCAGCGCTCCGGGGTCAGATGGGCCACGGCGTCGGCGAGGGTCATGCCGCCATCACCGCCTTCTCGAACCGCTCGCGGGTGCAGAAGCTCAGCAGCGCCTTCTTCTCCGGCTTCTGGATCTCGCGCTCGGGCACGAACCCGACGGCTTCGTTCAGGGCGTGGACGGCCCTGTTGGCCACGTCCGGTTCCACGACGACCCGGTCCACCGCCGGGTCCTCGAAGAGGTGGGTCATGATCGCGGTGAGGACGGCCCTGGTGAAGCCGTGGACGGGCCTGTCGGTCGGCGGGGTGAGGAAGTGCATGCCGATGTCACCGGGCAACGGCTCGTACAGCCCGACCAGTTCGCGGTGCGCGGGGTCGTACTTCTCCATCAGGAAGGCCGGTTCGCCGTCCTGGAGACCGAGCAGGGCGTGGTGGTGCTCGTCGGCCGCGATGTCCATGTAGGCCCGCTCGACGTCCACCAGTTCGGCGTCCTGCATCATCCAGAAGGCGGCCTTGGGATGGGTGACCCAGGCGTGCAGGAGTTCGGCGTCCTTCAGGGGGTCGAGGGGGCGGAAGACGAAGGCTCCCGCGGGTGTGGTGCTCATACGGCGAACTCCTGGAACGCGATGGTCTTCTCGACCGGGTAGTACTCGGCGCCGAGCAGCTCCCGGATGATGCAGCTGTTGCGGTACGCGCCCATGCCCAGGTCGGGGCTGGTGATGCTGTGGGTGTGGACGCCGGCGTTCTGCAGGAAGACACCTCGGCCGGTGGTGTCGATGGAGTAGTTGCGGGCGATGTCGAAGTTGCCCCGGGAGTCGTAGCGCAGGCGGTCCTTGACCGGGCGCAGGAACTCCGGCTCGGTGTAGGCGTAGCCGGTGGCCAGGACCAGGCCCTGGGTCTCGATGTCGTAGTCCTTCTCCTGCTCCTCCTGGCGGAAGGAGAGCGTGTAGGTGCCGTTCTCCCAACGGGCGCCGTTGAGCGAGGAGTTGGTCAGCAGCCGGGTGGGGACCGGGCCGCCGAGGTTCTTCTGGTAGAGCAGGTCGAAGATCTCGTTGACGAGGTCGCCGTCGATGCCCTTGAACAGGCCCTTCTGCTGGGCGGTGAGGCGGTAGCGGGTGGCCTCGGGGAGGGCGCGGTAGTAGTCGATGTACTCCGGGCTGGTCATCTCCAGCGTGAGCTTGGTGTATTCGAGGGGGAAGAAGCGCGGGGAGCGGGTCACCCAGTTGAGCCGGTAGCCGTGGACGTCGATCTCGCCGAGGAGGTCGTGGTAGATCTCGGCGGCGGACTGGCCCGAGCCGACGATCGTGATCGACTCCTTCCGCTGCAGCTGCGACCTGTGCTGCAGGTAGCGGGAGTTGTGGATGAAGTCGCCGCCCAGACCGCGGACCGCCTCCGGGTAATGCGGGGAGGTGCCGGTGCCGAGGACGAGGTGACGGGCGCGGTACAGGTCCCCGGTCGTGGTCCTCACGACGTAGATCCCGTCCTCGTACGTCACCTCGCTCACCGTGGTGCCGAAGCGCACGCTGCTCAGCTTGTTCGCCGCCCAGCGGCAGTAGTCGTCGTACTCGACGCGCAGGGGGTAGAAGTTCTCGCGGATGTAGAACGAGTACAGTCTGCCCTTCTCCTTCAGGTAGTTGAGGAAGGAGTACGGCGAGGTCGGGTCGGCCAGGGTGACCAGGTCCGACATGAACGGGGTCTGGAGGTGGGCGCCGTCCAGGAACATGCCCGCGTGCCACTCGAAGTCCGGCTTGGACTCCAGGAAGACGCCGTCGAGTTCCTCGATGGGCTCGGTGAGACAGGCCAGGCCGAGGTTGAAGGGGCCGAGCCCGATGCCCACGACGTCGTGGAGGGCACGGGAGGGGGACGGGTGGTCAGGACGCGCGGTCAAGGGACTCTCCCAGGTACTGCTCGGCGTGGCCGGCGATCAGGTCGAGGACGGCGGCGATGTCGTCGGTCGTCGTCTCGGGGTTGAGCAGGGTGAACTTCAGATAGTGGCGGTCGCCCACCTTGGTGCCCGCGACCACCGCGTCACCGGAGGCGAACAGGGCTTTGCGGGCGTGGAGGTTGGCGCGGTCGATCTGGGCCGGGTCGGTGACGGCGGCCGGGACGCAGCGGAAGACGAGGGTGGAGAGGGCGGGTTCGACGACCACGTCGAAGCGCGGGTCGGTGGCGAGCAGCTTCCAGCCCTCCCGGGCCAGGTCGCAGACCTCGTCGAAGAGCTCGCCGATGCCGTCGGCGCCCATGGTGCGCAGGGTCATCCACAGCTTGAGGGCGTCGAAGCGGCGGGTGGTCTGCAGGGACTTGTCGACCTGGTTGGGTATGCGCTCCTGGACCATGCGGCGCGGGTTCAGATACTCGGCGTGGTAGGTCGCATGGCGCAGGGTGGAGGCGTCCCGGACCAGCACCGCGGACGAACTCACCGGCTGGAAGAAGGACTTGTGGTAGTCGACGGTGACCGAGTCGGCGCGCTCGATGCCGTCGATACGGTCCCGGTGCTTCAGGGAGGCGAGCAGTCCGCAGCCGTAGGCCGCGTCGACGTGCATCCATGTCCCGAACTGGGCGCAGAGCTCGGCGATTTCGGGCAGCGGGTCGATAGAGCCGAAGTCGGTGGTGCCGGCGGTGGCGACGACGGCCATCGGGACGAGGCCGTCGCGGCGGCAGCGCTCCAGCTCGCGGGCGAGGGCGACGGTCTGCATGCGCTTGTCGGCGCCGACGGGGACGGAGACCACCGAGTCGGGGCCGAGACCCAGCAGTTTCGCCGACTTCTTCACGCTGAAGTGGGCGGCCTCGGAGGCGAAGACGCGCATGTCGGCGAGCGAAGCGGGACCTTCCCACCCGTCCTGCCCCGGCTTGGTCTCCTCGCGGGCCAGCAGCAGGGCCTGGAGGTTGGACTGGGTGCCGCCGGAGGTGAAGACACCGTCGGCGTGCTCGCCGAGCCCGATGCGGGCGGTGGTCCAGTCGATGAGCTTGCGCTCGATCAGGGTGCCGCCGGCCGACTGGTCCCAGGTGTCCAGGGAGGAGTTGACGGCGGTGAGGACGGCCTCGCCGAGCACGGCCGGGATGACGACCGGGCAGTTGAGGTGGGCCAGATAGCGGGGGTGGTGGAAGTAGACGGCGTCACGGAGGTAGACCTCCTCCAGCTCGTCCAGCACGGCCGAGGTGTCCAGGAGTGGCCGGTCGAGGTCGATCGCGTCGATCGCGGGAGCGAGGGCGTCGACCGTGACGCCGGTGAACGGACGCTCGGTGGCGGCGAGTTTGGCGGCCACCCGCTCGACGCCTTCGGTCACGGAGCGGCGGTACTGCTCCGCGGTCGTGTCATTGAGCAGGTGCGAGCGCATGGTGGGGGACCTCCGACCTCGGCGAATCGACTTAGGCAAAGCTAACCTAAGTTGATGAAGGGGGAATCTGGTGGTGCCGTGACAGTTGTCACGTCTGGCACGTCGGGCCTCAACTGCTACTCGGCGGAGCGGAGTTGCTCCTCGGTCATGCCCTCACGCCAGTAACCGACGAACGTGACGCGACGGCGGTCGATCCCGCGCTCGCGCACGAAGTGCCGGCGCAGGGCCCTGACGCACCCGGACTCGCCCGCGATCCACACGTACGGGCGTGCGGCGGGCGGGAGTCGGTCGGTACGGAGCGGGTCGAGGGCCATGGGGGAGCCCTCGACCGGGCCCGCGTCCCGGACCAGCCAGGTGATCTCGGCGTCGGCCTCGGTGGTGAGGTCCTGGATGTCCCGGGCGTCGCGCACCTCGAGCCAGACGCGGGCCGGGGTGCCGGCGGGGAGGGATTCGAGGATCGCCGCGACCGCGGGCAGCGCGCTCTCGTCACCCCAGATCAGGGTGAGGTCGGCGTCCTCGGGCGGGCGGAAGCGGATGGCGCGGTTGTCGGCGACGGCGGGGCCGAGCAGCAGGACCCGGTCACCGGTGCGCGCGCGGGCGGCCCAGGCGGAGGCGGGCCCGGCGGGCGTGTGCAGCACGAAGTCGATGTCGATCTCGTCGGGATCGCGGCGCAGGCTCCGCAGGGTGTACGACCGCATCACCGCCCGTACGTCGTCGGGCAGGTCACGCCAGCCCTGCCACCAGCCGTCACCGAGCTCGATCGGCACGACGGGTGCCGCCTGCCCGGGGTGCGGCACGAACAGCGACAGCGACTGGTCGCGTCCGTGCGAGAAGAAGTGCCGGAGGTCCTCGCCGGTGAAGGTGACCCGGACCAGGGACGGGCCGAGCCGCCTCGTCCGTACGACCTGGAGGGAGAAGAAACGGAACGGGGCGGCTACGGCCGTAGTCATGTCAGCTGACCTTCTTCGCCTTCTCGATGGCCTCGGCGAGGCCGGTGAGCAGGGGGACGCACTTGTCGTAGGAGAGGATCGGCTCGGGGTTGCGGGCGATGACCTGGCCCGCCTTCACCGCGGGGAGCTTCTTCCAGGTCGCCTCGGTGATGTCGGCGGGCTGGATGGCGGAGGTGCGGTTGTCCATCATGATGAGGTCCGCGCCGTACTTGTCGACGTTCTCCCAGCTCAGCGACTCGTACCAGCCGCCGCCCTGTGCCTTGGCCTTCTCGGAGGGCTCGACGAAGTTCACCCCGAGGGCCTTGAAGTACTCCAGGTCGACGGAGAGGTGGGAGCCGGAGACATAGAACAGGTCCTGGCTCGCGGAACCGGCCAGCACCTTGAGGTCCGGCTTGGCCCTGGTGGCGGCGCGCAGGCGCGCGGCGGCGTCCTCGAAGGCCTTCTTCGCGGCGGTGACCTTGCTCGAAGTGGTGTCCGCGCCAAGGGACTCGGCGAGCTCCAGCATCCGCTGCAGCGGTTCGGTGAGCTGACGGTCGTAGACCGAGATGCCGACGCCGGGGGCGCCCAGGGCGAGGATCTTCTTCTTCGACTCGTCCGGGACGTACCAGAGGGTGCCGGCGTCGTCGAACATCGTGGAGATCAGCACGTCGGGCGAGAGGGCCGCGTACTTCTCGATGTTGAACTGGCCCCACTCGTTGCCGAGGATCGTGAGCTTGCTGATGTCCATGTCGCCGGCCTGGACATCGGCCTTGCCGTCCTTGGTCCTCGTGGGGCCGAAGACGCCCTTGGACTCGATGCCGTAGTCGTACAGCGCGGCGGCGACACCGACGAACGCCACGACGTTCGAGGGGGTCTTGTCTGCTTTCGCGGTCTGGCCGCGGTCGTCCTTGAAGGTCCAGGGGCCGGACTTGGCGGCAGCCGTTTCGCCGCTGCCCGTGCCGCCGTTTTTCGCGTCGTCGTCCCCGCAGGCCGCGAGTACGGCGCCGAGACCGAGGGCGCCGCCCGCGGCGAGGAGGCCGCGTCGGGTGAGGTGGGTGGCACGGGCATGGGGCATGGGTATGGCTGCCTTCGAACGGGGCGGAGCGCCCGGGGACCAGTTCGAAGATAGGTTAGCCTAACCTCACATGATGTCCAGGGGTGGGGCGCCCGCGGCCGGCCACGCCACCGCGGACGGGCGCCGGCCCGGAACGTCAGCCCACCAGCCCCAACTCCCGGGCGATCAGCATCCGTTGCACCTCACTCGTCCCCTCCCCGATCTCCAGGATCTTGGAGTCGCGCCACATCCGGGCCACCGGGTACTCGTTCATGAAGCCGTAGCCGCCGTGGATCTGGGTGGCGTCACGGGCGTTGTCGACCGCGATCGTGGACGAGTACAGCTTGGCCAGGGCCGCCTCCTTCTTGAAGGGGGCGCCCGTGACCAGGCGGGACGCCGCGTCACGCCAGGCGAGGCGGGCCGTGTGGGCCTTCATCTCCATGTCGGCGATCTTGAACTGGATCGCCTGGTTGGCGCCGATCGGCCGGCCGAAGGCCCGGCGCTCCTTCGCGTATTTCACCGACTCGTCCACACAGCCCTGCGCCAGCCCCGTCGCCAGCGCCGCGATCGCGATGCGGCCCTCGTCGAGGATCCGCAGGAACTGGGCGTAGCCGCGGCCCTCCGCGCCGAGGAGGTTCGCCGCCGGGACGCGGACGTCCGAGAAGGAGAGTTCGCGGGTGTCCGACGCGTTCCAGCCGACCTTCGAGTACGGCGTCGCCACCGAGAAGCCCGGCGTGCCGGACGGGACGATGATCGAGGAGATCAGGGGCCTGCCGTCCGGCTTGCGGCCCGTGACCGCCGTGACCGTCACCAGCCCCGTGATGTCCGTGCCCGAGTTGGTGATGAAGCACTTGGTGCCGTTGATGACCCACTCGTTCGTCGACTCGTCCGGGCGGGCCGTCGTGCGGGTGGCCCCGGCGTCGCTGCCGCCGTCGGGCTCGGTCAGGCCGAAGGCGCCCAGGATCTCGCCCGAGCACAGTCGCGGGAGCCACTCCTGCTTCTGCTCGGGGGTCCCGAAGAGGTGGATCGGCATCGCGCCCAGCGAGACCCCGGCTTCCAGGGTGATCGCGACGGACGAGTCGACGCGGGCCAGTTCCTCCAGCGCCACGCCCAGCGCCAGATAGTCGCCGCCCATACCGCCGTACTCCTCCGGGAACGGCAGCCCGAACAGGCCCATGCGGCCCATCTCGCGGACGATCTCATAGGGGAACTCGTGGTGCTCGTAGAACTCGCCGATCTTCGGCGCCACCACGTCGTGCGCGAACTCCTCCACGGTGCGCCGGAGTTCCTCCAGCTCGGGGGTGAGGCGGTAGTCCATGGCTGATCACTGCTCCTGGTGGGAGAGGGCTCGGACGGTGCGGGACGGGCTGGGTCGGCCCAGTTGTTCGGCCATCCACACGCTTGTGGCGACGAGACGGCCGAGGTCGACTCCGGTGTCGATGCCGAGACCCTGGAGCATCCACACGAGGTCTTCGGTGGCGAGATTGCCGGTGGCGGACTTGGCGAACGGGCAGCCGCCGAGCCCGCCGGCGGAGGCGTCGACGGTCGTGACGCCGTGCCGCAGGGCGGCCAGGGTGTTGGCGAGGGCCTGGCCGTAGGTGTCGTGGAAGTGCACGCCCACCGTCTCGACGGGGACGTCCAGTTCGCTCAGCAGGGCCTCGACATGACCCGGGGTCGCCACCCCGATCGTGTCGCCCAGGCTCAGCTCGTCGCAGCCCATGTCCAGCAGGGCCCGGCACACCCGGACCACCTGCGGGACCGGGACCGCGCCCTCCCAGGGGTCGCCGAAGCACATCGAGAGGTAGCCGCGGACATGGCCGCCCGCCTCCTTGGCGCGGCCGACCACCGGCTCGAACATCGCCAGCGCCTCGTCCACCGTGCGGTTGAGGTTGGCCTTGGCGAAGGACTCGGTGGCGCTGGCGAAGACGGCGACCCGGCGGGCGCCGAGCGCCAGGGCGCGGTCCAGGCCGCGTTCGTTCGGCACGAGGACCGGGAGGTCCACCGGGAGGCCGGAGATCCGCGGGAACAGCTGCTCGGCGTCGGCGAGTTGGGGCACCCACTTCGGGTGCACGAAGCTCGTCGCCTCGATCGTCGTCAGGCCGGCGTCGGCGAGGCGGTGGATGAACTCCGCCTTCACCTCCGTCGGCACGGTCGACTTCTCGTTCTGCAGTCCGTCGCGCGCTCCGACCTCGTGGATCCGCACCCGCGCGGGCAGGCCCGGGGCCGGTACGACCATGGGGAGTGTCACCGGTCCTCCTCCGCCGGGGTGATGACGGCGAGCACCTGGTCCATGGCGACCGTGGTGCCCGGTGTGACGTCCAGTTCGGCGACCGTGCCGGCGTGCGGGGCGGAGACGACGTGCTCCATCTTCATCGCCTCGACGACCAACAGGCTCTGGCCGGCGGCGACTTCGTCCCCGACGGCGACCTTCACCACGGTGACCGTGCCGGGCATGGGCGCGGTGAGCGAGTCGGCGCCCGCGTGCCGTGCGCCGGTGAGGGACGCGGCGACCGGGTCGTGGTCGCGCACCTGCCAGGCGTCGCCGTCGCGGCCGATCCAGTCCCCGGCGTGGTGGAAGGTGTGCCGGACGCCGTCGAGGGTGACGGAGACGGTCGCGTCGGTGACGGCGCGGGTGCCGCGCGGCACGTATTCCACGGGGTCCTGCACCCGCAGGTGGAAGCCGACGGGCTTCGGCACCCCGCCCAGCCGCCAGCCGTTCGGCACCGAGAACGGATCGGTCCAGCCCGCCGCGCGAGGCTCCAGCGCTTCCAGCCGTACGGCGGCCGCCGCCTCGTAGACCTCCTCGGGTACGTCCGTGGAGACGAGGCCGTCGACCTCCCGCTCCACCAGACCGGTGTCCAACTCACCCGCGACGACGGCCGGATGGGCCAGCAGCCGGCGCAGGAACCCGGCGTTGGTCTGCACCCCCAGGGTCACCGTCTCCGCGAGCGCGGCCCGCAGCTTCCGCAGCGCCGTCTCCCGGTCCGGCCCGTACGCGATCACCTTGGACAGCATCGGGTCGTACAGCGAGCCGACCTCCGTGCCCTCGCTGAGCCCGGAGTCGGTGCGTACCCCGTCGCCCTGCGGCTCGCGCAGCTTCAGCACCGTGCCGCCGGAGGGGAGGAAGCCGCGCGCGGGGTCCTCGGCGCACACCCGCGCCTCGATCGCGTGCCCGGTGAGCGTGATGTCGCCCTGGTCGTAGGGCAGGCGCTCGCCCGCCGCCACCCGCAGCTGCCACTCCACCAGGTCCAGGCCGGTGACGAGCTCGGTCACCGGGTGCTCCACCTGGAGCCGGGTGTTCATCTCCATGAAGTAGTACGACGACGGGTCGCCGCCGGGGACGATGAACTCCACCGTGCCCGCGCCCCGGTAGCCGCAGGACCGGGCCGCCTGGACCGCGGCCTCGCCCATCGCGGCGCGGGTGGCCTCGTCGAGAAGCACGCTCGGCGCCTCCTCGACGACCTTCTGGTGCCGCCGCTGCAGGGAGCACTCGCGCTCGCCGAGATGGATGACGTTCCCGTGGCCGTCCGCGAGCACCTGGATCTCGATGTGGCGGGGCCGGTCCACCCAGCGCTCCACGAGGAGCGTGTCGTCGCCGAAGGAGGCGCGGGCCTCACGGCGGGCGGCGGCGATCTCGTCGGGCAGCACGGCCGCGTCCCGCACCAGCCGCATGCCCTTGCCGCCACCGCCCGCCGACGGCTTGAGCAGCACCGGCATCCCGATCTCCCGGGCGGCCTCGGCCAGCTGGGCGTCGGACAGTCCGCTGCCGCTGGAGCCGGGCACGACCGGCACCCCGGCCGCCCGCACCGTCTCCTTGGCCCGGATCTTGTCGCCCATGAGGGAGATGGCCTCGGCGGGAGGCCCGATGAACACCAGCCCGGCCTCGGCGCACGCGCGCGCGAAGTCGGCGTTCTCCGCGAGGAAGCCGTACCCGGGGTGCACGGCCCGCGCACCCGTACGGGCCGCCGCCTCCAGCAGCCGCTCCACCGACAGATAGCTCTCGGACGCCGGCGCCGGACCGATCCGGACCGCGGTGTCGGCCTCCCGCACATGCCGGGCCTCCGCGTCGGCGTCGGAGAAGACGGCGACGGAGCGCACACCCAGCGACCGCAGCGTACGGATCACCCGGACCGCGATCTCGCCCCGGTTGGCCACCAGTACTGTGTCGAACACGATTCCCCTCCTCCTCACATCCGGAAGACGCCGAACCGGGGCTCACCCAGGGGCGCGTTGGCACAGGCGGTCAGGGCCAGACCCAGCACCTGACGGGTCTCCAGCGGGTCGATGACGCCGTCGTCCCAGAGGCGGGCGGTGGCGTAGTAGGCGCTGCCCTGGCGCTCGTACTGCTGCCGGATCGGCGCCTTGAACGCCTCCTCCTCGTCGGCGGGCCACTGTTCGCCGCGCGCCTCCAGCTGGTCCCGCTTGACGGTCGCGAGGACGGACGCGGCCTGCTCGCCGCCCATCACGGAGATCTTGGCGCCGGGCCACATCCACAGGAAGCGGGGGGAGTAGGCCCGGCCGCACATCGAGTAGTTGCCGGCGCCGTACGAGCCGCCGACGACGACCGTCAGCTTCGGCACGCGTGTGCACGCCACCGCGGTCACCATCTTGGCGCCGTGCTTGGCGATGCCCCCGGCCTCGTAGTCCTTGCCGACCATGAAGCCGGAGATGTTCTGCAGGAACACCAGCGGAATCCCGCGCTGGTCGCACAGCTCGATGAAGTGGGCGCCCTTCTGGGCGGACTCGGAGAACAGGATGCCGTTGTTGGCGACGATCCCGACCGGGTGGCCGTGGATCCGGGCGAACCCGGTGACGAGGGTCTGCCCGAACTCGGCCTTGAACTCCGCGAACCGCGAGCCGTCGACCACGCGCGCGATGATCTCCCGTACGTCATAGGGGGTGCGGGAGTCGACGGGGACGGCGCCGTACAGCCCGTAGGGGTCGACCTTCGGCTCCACCGCGGGCCGCACCTCCCAGGGCAGGGGCCCGCGCGCGGGAAGCGTCGCCGCGATGTCGCGGACGATCCGCAGGGCGTGCGCGTCGTCCTCCGCGAGGTGGTCGGTCACGCCCGACACGCGCGCGTGGACGTCACCACCGCCCAGCTCCTCGGCCGTGACCACCTCGCCGGTGGCCGCCTTCACCAGGGGAGGCCCGCCCAGGAAGATGGTCCCCTGGTTGCGGACGATGACCGCCTCGTCGCTCATGGCCGGGACGTACGCCCCACCGGCCGTGCACGATCCGAGGACGGCGGCGATCTGCGGGATGCCGGCGCCCGACATCCGCGCCTGGTTGTAGAAGATCCGCCCGAAGTGCTCCCGGTCCGGGAAGACCTCGTCCTGCATGGGCAGGAAGGCGCCTCCGGAGTCGACCAGGTAGACGCAGGGCAGCCGGTTGTCGAGGGCCACTTCCTGGGCGCGCAGATGCTTCTTCACCGTCATCGGGTAGTAGGTGCCGCCCTTGACGGTCGCGTCATTGGCGACGATCACGCACTCGCGCCCGCCGACCCGACCGATCCCGGCGATCACCCCGGCGGCCGGGGCGGCCCCGTCGTACATCCCGTCGGCGGCGAGGGGCGCCAGCTCCAGGAACGGCGAGCCCGGGTCGAGCAGCGCGTCCACCCGGTCCCGGGGCAGCAGCTTCCCGCGTGCCGTGTGCCTGGCCCGCGCCTTCTCGCCGCCGCCGAGCCGGGCCGCGGCCAGCTTGCCGCGCAGCTCCTCGGCGAGCGCCCGGTGCGCCGCCTCGTTGGCCCGCCAGGCCTCCGACGCGGGATCGGCCGCGCTCGTCAGCTCCGGTGCCTCGTGCATCCTGCGGTCCCCTCGCCCAGTGGTCGACTGTTAATGAGCGTTAACCATTTCCATCAGGTTAACGACCGCTAACCTCCCTGTCTAGAATTGCCTTCATGGCCACCAGAACCGACGCCCCCACCCGCCGCGAGCAGATCCTCAAGGAGGCCGCGCGGCTGTTCGCCGAGCGCGGGTTCCACGGGGTCGGAGTCGACGAGATAGGTGCCGCGGTCGGCATCAGCGGCCCGGGTCTGTACCGCCACTTCGCGGGCAAGGACGCGATGCTCGCCGAGCTGCTCGTCGGGATCAGCGGCCAGCTGCTCACCGGTGCCAAGCGGCGCCTGCAGGAGGCGGACGGGGCCGCCCCGGAGGCGGGCCTCGACTCGCTCATCGAAGGCCATATCGACTTCGCGCTCGACGACCGTCCCCTGATCACCCTGCACGACCGCGAGCTGGACCGCCTCCGCGACAGCGACCGCAAGCTGGTGCGGCAGCTGCAGCGGCAGTACGTCGAGCTGTGGGTGGGCGTGCTGCGGGAGGTCTACCCGGCCCTGGCCGAGCCCGCCGCCCGCTCCGCCGTCCACTCCGTCTTCGGCCTGCTGAACTCCACCCCGCACCTGGGCCGCCCGGGTTCGCTCCCCGGGCGCGGCACGACGGCGGAGCTGCTGCACCGGATGGCCAGGGGCGCGTTCCAGGCGGCCGGGGCGGAGTGACGAGCGTTACGTGGGCACCTCTGGACGCCCCTCTCTACCCGCCGGTATCTTGATATTCTGAGCAAGCGCTTAGACATGTACCTGGAGGTGGCGGCGGTGCGCCGTACTGTGTTCAACGAGGACCACGAGGCGTTCCGGGAGACCCTGCGGGCCTTCATCGAGGCCGAGGTCGTCCCGGTCTACGACGAGTGGTTCGCGGCCGGCCAGGCGCCGCGCGACTTCTACTACAAGCTCGCCGAGCTGGGCCTGTTCGGCATCAACGTCGACGAGGAGTACGGCGGCGCCGGCATCGACTCGTACAAGTTCGAGGCCGTGATGTACGAGGAGACGTCCCGTGCGGGCGTCCACTTCGGCGGCTCCGGCGTGCACGTGCTGCTCGGCCTGCCCTACATCAAGATGCTCGCCACCGACGAGCAGAAGAAGCGGTTCCTGCCGAAGTTCGTCACCGCCGAGGAGATGTGGGCCCTCGCGATGACCGAGCCGGGCACCGGCTCCGACCTCGCCGGCATGAAGACCACCGCCAAGCTCTCCGAGGACGGCACGCACTACGTCCTCAACGGCTCCAAGACCTTCATCACCGGCGGCGTCCACGCCGACCGGGTGATCGTCTGCGCCCGCACCGCCGCGCCCACCGCCGAGGACCGCCGCCACGGCATCTCCCTGTTCGCCGTGGACACCAAGTCCGAGGGCTACTCCATCGGCCGCAAGCTCGACAAGCTCGGCCTGCGCACCTCCGACACCGCCGAGCTGGCGTTCGTCGACGTCAAGGTCCCCGTCGAGGACCTGCTCGGCGAGGAGAACAAGGGCTTCTACTACCTCGGCCACAACCTCGCCTCCGAGCGCTGGGGCATCGCCTACGGCGCCTACGCGCAGGCCAAGGCCGCCGTCCGGTTCGCCCAGCAGTACGTCACGGACCGCACCGTCTTCGGCAAGCCGGTCGCCTCCTTCCAGAACACCAAGTTCGAGCTGGCCGCCTGCAAGGCCGAGGTGGACGCGGCCGAGGCCGTCGCCGACCGCGCCCTCGAAGCCCTCGACGCCGGTGAGCTGACGCCCGCCGAGGCCGCCTCCGCCAAGCTGTTCTGCACCGAGGTAGCCCACCGCGTCATCGACCGCTGCCTCCAGCTGCACGGCGGCTACGGCTTCATGAACGAGTACCCGATCGCCCGCCTGTACGCGGACAACCGCGTCAACCGCATCTACGGCGGCACCAGCGAG
>Ga0182008_10001692_pt1 | contig 14492 bp, 12 predicted proteins | sample Sormic07211129_1_FD_120482 | JGI IMG/M metagenome (GOLD analysis project Ga0182008, IMG submission 120482) | Rhizosphere microbial communities from Sorghum bicolor, Mead, Nebraska, USA - 072115-129_1 metaG | ecosystem: Host-associated > Plants > Roots > Rhizosphere | place: USA: Nebraska...
AACGAAAAAACCGCTGGCCCTCTTGCGAGGAACCAGCGGCTTCGAATTGGTTGCGGGGACAGGATTTGAACCTGTGACCTTCGGGTTATGAGCCCGACGAGCTGCCAGACTGCTCCACCCCGCACTCGAATTATATACCAGATTGTTGCGCGGCGTAAAGGGCATGATTTGACAATGTCATGCCTGCCCCGGCTTCCTGAGTGTGCCGTTGGCCAGCAATGGAAAAAGCCGCTGATTCTCTTGCAAGAATCAGCGGCTTTCCGGTATTGGTTGCGGGGACAGGATTTGAACCTGTGACCTTCGGGTTATGAGCCCGACGAGCTGCCAGACTGCTCCACCCCGCACTCGAATTATAAGGGCAAACGGGTGACTTAGGCAATAGCTATCTCAACTTCGACTGTAATAGAGCTATTAAATTAAAATGCGTTAAAAAAGGTCGGCCAATCAGCTGCTGGCATTGTGTCCGCCCGTCACGCCACACAGCGCGCAATCGGTGTACAGTAAGCGTTACACTATCGTCTTGTCCGATGCCATCCCTACTCCAAGCCTGCCCATGAAATTCTGCTCCGAATGCGCCCATCCAGTCAGCCTGTCCATTCCGGAAGGCGACAACCGTCCGCGCTATGTCTGCGCCAACTGCGACGCCATCCATTACCAGAACCCGAAAATGGTGGTCGGCTCGATTCCCGTCTGGGAAGAGGATGGCCAGCTGCAGGTCTTGCTGTGCAAGCGGGCCATCGAGCCGCGCCTGGGCTACTGGACCCTGCCGGCCGGCTTCATGGAAAACGACGAAACGACGTCCGACGCGGCCGAGCGCGAAACGGTGGAGGAAGCGGGCGCGAATATCGAGCTGGGCCCCCTGTTTTCGCTGCTCAACGTGCAGCGCGTGCACCAGGTGCACCTGTTCTACCTGGCGCGCCTGCGCGACCTTGATTTCGCGCCTGGCATCGAAAGCCTGGACGTGCAGCTGTTTACGGAAGCGCAAATTCCGTGGGACGACCTGGCCTTCCCCACCATCCGCGCCACCTTGGAACTGTTCTTTGCCGACCGCGTGAAAATCCGCGAAGGCGGCAGCTACGGTGTGCATACGGGCGACATCACGCGCCCGATGGCGCGCGCGGATGCCGAGTAAGCCCCCATCACCTGCCATTTTTGACGCCGCATGATTCCCTGGCTCGACATCCACACCCCGTTCCCCGACGTCTCGCGCGCCCTCACTGACGAGGCGCCCGGCCTGCTGGCGGCCGGCGCCGACCTGTCGCCCGCGCGCCTGCTCGACGCCTACCGGCGCGGCATCTTCCCCTGGTTTTCCGAGGGCCAGCCCATCCTGTGGTGGAGCACGGACCCGCGCATGGTGCTGATGACGGACGACTTCAAGGTCTCCGACAGCCTGGCCAAGGCGATCCGCAAGGTCGAGCGCAGCGCCGCCACGGACGGGCGCTGGCAGCTGCGCTTCGACGGCGATTTCGACGCCGTCATGCGCGCCTGCGCGGCGCCGCGCAAGGATGGTCCGGGCACGTGGATTTCCGACGACATCATCGCCGGCTACACGGGCTTGCACAAGCTGGGTTACGCGCACTCGTCGGAGCTGTGGCTGGACGGCGAACTGGTGGGCGGCGCGTATGGCGTGTCGATCGGGCGCATGTTCTATGGCGAATCGATGTTCGCCCGCGTTTCGGATGGTTCGAAGATCGCGCTGGCGCACCTCGTGCGCTTTTTGCGGGCGCGCGGCGTGGCCATGATTGACTGCCAGCAAGAAACGAAACACCTGGCCTCGTTGGGCGCGGCGCCCATTTCGCGCGCGCACTTCCTGGCCCATGTGAGGATCGCCATTGAAGCAGCGCAAATCACCGACTGGCATGCTGCGCCGCCGGCGTAAAAAAGCTATGATAGCTTCACACAGACATCCATTGCTGCGGCCAGACCAGACAGGATCAGCATGACGCACCTGAACGAACTACCGTTTGCCACCCTGCAGTTCTACACGACGGCACCGTATCCGTGCAGCTACCTGGACGACCGCCAGGCCCGCTCGCAGGTGGCCACGCCTTCGCACCTGATCAACAGCGACGTGTATTCGGAACTGGTGCGCAACGGCTTTCGCCGCAGCGGCATTTTCACCTACCGCCCGTATTGCGACGGCTGCCAGGCCTGCATCCCCGTGCGCGTGGTGGCCGGCGAGTTCGCGCCCAACCGCAACCAGCGCCGCGCCTGGAACCGGCACGCCAACCTGCAGGCGGGCGTGGCCACCCTGTCCTTCCTCGACGAGCACTACGAGCTGTATCTGCGCTACCAGAGCACGCGCCACGCGGGCGGCGGCATGGACCAGGACAGCCGCGACCAGTACGCGCAATTCCTGCTGCAAAGCCGGGTCAACACGCGCCTGGTGGAGTTCCGCGAACCTGACGGCACCCTGCGCGTGGTCAGCATCATCGACGTGCTGGCCGATGGCCTGTCGTCCGTCTACACGTTTTTCGATCCCGACGTGCCGGGCGCCTCGTACGGCACCTACAACGTGCTGTGGCAGATCGCCCAGGCGCAGGAGCTGGGACTGCCCTACATCTACCTGGGCTACTGGATAGAACAGAGTCCGAAGATGGCGTATAAGATCAACTTCAAGCCGCTGGAAGCGCGGATCAAGGGGCAGTGGGTCACCATGTAATGCTGGGGTCAGACCCCCACGAGCGTTAGCGCCAAGCTCTGAGCGAACAATCGCGAGGGTCTGACCCCTGCACTTCAGCTTACTTGCTCTTGTCCGGAAACGCCGGACGCGCAGGCCGCACGGGCGGGTTCTTCGCCAGTTCGGCCTGGATCACCTCGATCGCCTTTTCCAGCTGCGGATCGCGGCCGGCGATGACGTCGGCCGGCGTTTGCTCGACTTCGATATCGGGCGGCACGCCTTCGTTTTCCACGCCCCAGCCGTTTTCGCGCGTCCAGAACGCCAGGTTCGGCGCCGTGATCGTGCCGCCATCCATCAGCACGGGGAAACCGAGGATGCCCACCAGGCCGCCCCATGTCGCCTTGCCGATCAGCGGGCCCATGTTATTTTTGCGGAACATCCACGGCAGCAGGTCGCCGCCCGAGCCGGCCGTCTCGTCGATCAGCATGGCGCGCGGCCCCTGGATCGAGGCGGACGGCGTCTTCATGTCGGCGCCGTAGCGCATGGTCCACCAGGCGATTTCCTTCTTCTGCAGGATCTCGATGTAGTAATCGGCCACGCTGCCGCCGCCATTGAAACGCTCGTCGACGATGATGGCCTGCTTGTCCGCCTGCGGGAAGAAATAGCGCTTGAAGTAGGTGTGGCCCAGGCCCGCCGTATTGGGCACGTACACGTACGCCACCTTGCCGTTGGTGGCCGCATTGACCTTGCGCATATTGCCCTCGATCCAGTCGCGGTTGCGCAAGGCATCCTCGGTCGGCACCGGTACGACGGTGATCGTGCGCGCGCCCTTGCCGTCGGCCGAAGGCCCCACGGTCAGGTCGACGGCCTTGCCGGCCGTGTTCTCGAAGGCGCTGTAGATATTCGTCGGCGGCAGCAAGGGGCGGCTGTCGACGGCCAGCAGGTACTAGCCCGCCTTGACGTTCAGGCCCGGCTCGGTCAGCGGCGCGCGCAGGGCCGGATTCCAGTTCAAGCCGCCATACACCTTCTTGAAGCGGTAATGGCCGTCGCTCACTTCATAGTCGGCGCCCAGCAGGCCTCCCGGCACCTTTTTCGCCTCCAGAAAATCGTCGCCGCCGCCGCCGCGGTGGTGGCCCACGGCCAGTTCGCTGCACATCCATTGAATCAGGCGGTTCAGGTCCGCGCGGCTGGACAGCTCGGGCAGGAAGACGGCGTACTTGTCGCGCATGGCCTTCCAGTCCACGCCATGCATGCCCGGGTCATAGAAGTAATCGCGGTTGATGCGCCACACTTCATTGAAAATCTGCGCCCACTCGGCGCGCGGATCGGCCTTCACCTCGATGGCGTCGACCTTGATCTTGCCTTCGCCCGGCGCCAGCAGCTTGCCCGTGGCGGAGCCCATGGCCCAGTTGTCCTTCTGGCGGTACAGCAGCTTCTTGCCGTCGGCCGAGACCTCGAAATCATCGGCTTCGGCCACCACGGTTTCCGCCTTGCGCTCCTTCAGGTCGAAGCGCTGCACGGCCTTCTTGCCGTCGCTTTCGCGCAGCAGGAAGATCTGCCCCGCGGCGCCGGCCGTCAGGCTGGAGAACTGCGCGGCCGGCAGCGGCAGGTCGACGATGCGCGTGGCGATGCCGTCGAAATCGATGCTGATCGGCGCCACGGGCGCCACCGCCACTTTCGGGTCGTCGCGGCCCGTCTTCGGATCGATCTTCGCTTCGCTCTTCGGCTCCGCTTCCGCCTTCGCCGTGTCTTTCTTGCTCTCCGCGCTGGCGGCCTTTTCCTCGTCGCTTTCCTTGATCAGGGGCGACGGCAAGTCGCGCCGCAGCACGGCCATCCACACGGTACGCGTCACCAGGTTGTCTTCGTTCTGCTGCGAGAACCAGTTGTTGCTGGGGCCTGCGTTGGTCGACGCGAAGAAGTACAGGTATTTGCCGCTCTTGTCGAACACGGGCTGGGCCACGTCGGACAAGCCATCGGTCACCGGCATGGACTTGTTCTGCTCGACGGAATAGATGTAGGCGCTGCGCGTGTAGGTGGGCGAATTGAGCGTATAGGCCAGCCAGCGCGAATCGGGTGCCCACGAGGCGCGCATGCTCTTGTCGACGCCATACATCGGTTCGGTGGCTATCTTTTGCACCTTGCCGTTGCCGATGTCGATCACGTACATGCTCCAGCCATTGTCGGCAAACGCGATCTTCCTGCTGTCGGGCGACCAGACGGCGTTGTCATAAAAGCCGCTGCCATTGAGCTTGAACTTGCGCACGGCGCCCTTGCCATCCTGCGCACGCACATGCAACTCGTATTCGCCCGATTCATCGGAAAAATACGCGACCGAGCGGCCATCGGGCGACCAGATGGGCGTGCGCTCGTGGGCGCCGGCCGTCTGCGTCAGGTTGCGCACGTCGCCCTTGTCGGCGGGGATGGTGACGATCTCGCCCCGGTATTCGAAGGCGATGCGCGCGCCCGACGGCGAAATCGACGCGTCGCGGATGTATTTCGCGTTCTTGACCCAGCGGGGGCGCGCCTGCCCCAGGTCGCTGGCCACAGCGATGGTCAGTTTTTGTGCCTGGCCGCTGGCGATATCAAAAGAATGCAGATAGCCCGCCTGCTCGTAGACGATGGTGCCGTTCGCGGCCGAGGCGTTGAGCACGGGGAAATCCACGTGCCGCGTCAGCTGGCGCACGGCTTTCGTCTTGACGTCATACGCAAACAGGTTGAATTCGCCGTTGCGGTCCGAGCGGAAGTACACGGTATCGCCTATCCACATCGGGTCGACGTCGTTCGAGCGCGTGGCCGGCTGGGGGATTTTTTCGATGGATTTGTCGCTGGACGAAAACAGCCACAGCCAGGAATTGGTGCCGCCCCGGTAGCGCTTCCACTGCTTGAAGGCGGGCGCCAGCGGGTTGTAGGCGATGCGCTTGCCATCGGGCGAATACGTGGCGCGCGATGCATTCGGGATCTCCAGCTGGGTTTCCACGCCGCCCGCCACGGGCACCGTAAACAGCTTCTGGAAGCGGTTGTTGAAGGCGGCGCGGGGCGAGGTGAACATCACGGACTGGCCATCGGGCGTGAACGCCTGCGCCAGGTCCGCGCCCGGGTGGAAGGTCAGGCGGCGCGGCACGCCACCGGCCGCCGCGATCACATACACATCGACATTGCCGTCGATATTCGCGCTATACGCGATCTGGCTGCCGTCGGGCGAAAACACGGGATTCGATTTGTCGCCCAGGTCCGACGTCAGGCGCCGCGCGCCGCCGCCGTCGAGGTTCGACAGCCACAAATCGCCCGCGTAGATGAAGGCGATGTGGCGGCTGGAGACGGCCGGTTCGCTCAGCATGCGGGTGTCCTGGGTATTGGGCAGGGCCAGGGCCGGATGGCTCAGCAACAGTGCGCTGGCGGCCGCGATGGCGGTCAGGATGCGTGTCTTTTTCAATCGATGTCTCGCTTATGAAGTCAACAGAACAGAGAAAAAACAGGAAGGTCCGCGGCCGGATGCAAATTATCAAGGAATCAATGTTGCATTAGACCAAATAGAACTATACACCCGGCAGCCGCGCGGAACACGGTAAAATACGGCACTTATTTCGCGCGCCGCCAGCCCTTCCCGGCAGCCCGCACACCTACTCAAAGCGCCCCATGTCTGAAAAATTCCTGTACTCCCTCGCCCGTCCCCTGCTGTTTTCGATGGATGCCGAAGCGGCCCACCATTTCACCCTGCCCGCCCTGAAACGCGCCAGCGCGCTGGGCCTGACGAAGCTGGCCGGCAAACCGGCGGCAGATCCGCGCACGGTGATGGGCATCACCTTCCCCAATCCCGTCGGCCTGGCCGCCGGCCTGGACAAGGATGGCGCCTACATCGACGCGCTGGCCGACCTGGGTTTCGGCTCGATCGAAGTGGGCACGGTCACGCCGCGCGCGCAGGCGGGCAATCCGAAACCGCGCATGTTCCGCCTGCCGCAGGCGCAGGGCATCATCAACCGCATGGGTTTCAATAATGGCGGCGTGGACGCCTTTGTCGCCAATGTGCAGGCGTCGAAGTTTTACCAGGAGCGCGCCGGCGTGCTGGGCCTGAACATCGGCAAGAACGCCGACACGCCCATCGAACGGGCGGCCGACGATTACCTGCTGTGCCTGGAAAAAGTCTACCCGTACGCCAGCTATGTGACGGTGAATATCTCGTCGCCGAACACCAAGAATTTGCGCCAGCTGCAGGGCGCGTCGGAACTCGACGCCCTGCTGTCGCAACTGAAGGACGCGCAGGCGCGCCTGGCGGACAAGCACAAGCGCTACGTGCCGCTGGCCCTGAAGATCGCGCCGGACATGGATGGCGAACAGGTGAAAAGCATCGCCGAGTCGCTCACGCGCCACCGCATCGACGGCGTCATCGCCACCAACACGACGCTGTCGCGCAGCGCCGTCGAAGGCATGCCGCACGGCGCCGAAGCGGGCGGCCTGTCGGGCGCGCCCGTGTTCGAGCTGTCGAACAATGTGATCCGTTTGCTGAAGGCGGAACTGGGCGACGCCCTGCCCATCATCGGCGTGGGCGGCATCATGCAAGGCAAGGATGCTTTGGCCAAGTTCGAATCGGGCGCACAGCTGGTGCAGCTGTACAGCGGCCTGATCTACGCCGGCCCCGCCCTGATCAAGGATTGCGCGCGCGCGCTGCGCGGCAAACAGGCGGCATGATCAGCAAGATCAAGACGCCCGACAGGCGTTTTGCGGGGCTGCCAGCCGGTCTTATGGCAGTCCCGCCGCATATTCTTCGTCGGTCACTTTTTCCATCCAGATCACGTTGACGCCATCGAGCGCTTCCTGGATGGCGATGTGGGTCATCGCGGTGGTCGGGGTCGCACCGTGCCAGTGCTTGTGACCGGGCGGGCACCAGATCACATCGCCGGCCCGGATTTCAACGATGGCTTCGCCTTCGCATTGCGTCCAGCCGCAGCCGGCCGTGACGAGCAGGGTTTGGCCGAGTGGATGGGTGTGCCAGGCCGAACGCGCACCCGGTTCAAACGTGACGCTCGCGCACGATGCGCGCGCCGGTGCGGGTGGGAAGTTCAGTGGATCGATGCGAACCACGCCAGTAAAATATTCGGCTGGTCCTTTTTGGGATGGCTGTGTGCCGGCGCGTTTGAGTATCATGAGGTTTCCTTTCGGGGGTGAGTTTGGGTCGGGCTGTCTGCGGCGATCCGAATCGGGCTATTCTGCGCCCTGCTCAGAAAGGGCCGTATCCGGGTTTCTTGTATAGCGAAGCCATGTTCGCTTCGATCTCACGCTTGTACATCTGTGCTATCCAGGTGGCAAGCGCCACCACCGGGCATTTACTGATATTGGATAAACTCGACCTGTGCCCCATGCCGGCCCAGTGCCTGGGCCAGACCTTCAGGATCGGCTACGCGGCCAATGGCCGAGTAGGAATACGGTGACGTAAATGTCTTGTAGAAAACCACGACGGTCTTCGTACCGTACAGCATGAGGTCGCCGTTGCGTATGGTGCCTGGCCGCGATGCATTGGCAGGCAGCGCCTTCGCCAGATCCGCATGCTTTTCGTTTCCGTTGAGTTCGGCCATATCCAGCGTCAGCGGCAGCATTGCGGCAAAGGCATGCCCCGTCGCGTTGTCGGACAAGGTGACGGCGAAGCGGCGTTCGCCCACGCGCATCGATATGCGCAACCGCTCGGGCTTCAGGGAGGCGCCAGCGGCGACCGGGACCGGAGCGTATGGCACGGCAGCGGGCTGCTGCCGGGCTTCGCAAGCGCCGAGGGAGAGCAGACCCAGCAACAGGCCCAGTCCATGCCGGGCCCCGTTGGGAACTGCTGGCTTGCACGTGATCATAGTCTGCTCCTTGTAAATGATTCAAGCTGCCCGCAACGCTTGCAGGCGCGAGGTCAGGAAGGCCGCCAGCAGCAGTACGGCCGCGCTGGCGATGAATGCGCTCTGGTAGCCACTTTTGTCGAACAGCAAGCCGCCGACCGTGGAACCGAGGGCGATGGCCAGTTGCACGACAGCGACCATCAGGCCGCCACCCGCCTCTGCATCCCTGGGCAGCGTTGTTGCCAGCCATGACCACCAGCCTACCGGCGCGGCGGTCGCGACCAGGCCCCATATGCCCAGCAATACCGTCACGGCAGCGACCTTGCTGCCAAAGACGGTCAGCGCCACGGCGATCAGGGCCATCAGGATGGGAATGCCTACCAGCGTCCGGAAAAAATGCCACTTCAAGAACTTGCTGATGATGGTGGTGCCGATGAAGCCGCCTGCGCCGATTGCCAGCAGAATCAGCGACAGCGTGGAGATGTCTACCCGCGTGACGCTTTCAAGGTAGGGGCGCAAATAGGTGAACAGGGCGAACTGTCCCATGAAAAACGTGCTGACAGCCAGCATGCCCAGGGCAACCTTCGGGTCCTGCAGCAGTTTGAAGACGTTGCGCGAACCGGCCGGCCCAGCCTGGGGCGGCATGGAAGGCAGGCTGAGCCACTGCCAGAGGAAGGCAATCAAGGCCACGGGCACCAGGCAGACGAATGCGCCACGCCATCCGATGACGGAACCGAGGTAACTGCCCAGTGGCGCGGCAACAACGGTCGCCAGCGCATTGCCGCCATTGAAGATGGCCAGGGCACGCGGCACCTGATCCGATGGCACCAGGCGTATCGCGGTGGCGGCCGACAACGACCAGAAACCGCCCACCACCACGCCGATCAGTGCGCGTCCGACCATGTACAGGAAGTAATTCGGCGCCATCGCGACAACAGTCCCGGAGACGGCCATCAGTGCTGTCAGCCCCAGCAACAGGGTCTTGCGGTTCATGCTGGCAGTCATTGCTGAAATCGACAGGCTGGTGAGTACCGCAAACGCGCCGGAGATGGCGATCCCCTGCCCTGTCAGGCCTTCGCTGACCAGCAGATCCCTGGCCATCGGCGTCAACAGGCTGACCGGCATGAACTCCGAGGCGATCAGCGCGAAAACGCAGAGCGTCATCGCAAAGACACCGCCCCACATGGCCGCCTGCGCGCCGGTATTGCCGTGCCCGCGAACGCCATCTTGAGGCGCGCTGCTCGCGCTGCTTATCGGTACTGTCATGGTATGCGCCTATGCCAGATGCTGGTGGAAGAAGGCCTGCAGCTTGTCCCACGGGATGAGTTTCACGCGGTCATACAGGTCGACGTGTCCGGCGCCTGGCACGATCACCAGTTCCTTGGGCTGGGCCGAAAGCCGGTAGGCCTCTTCGCTGAATTCTTTGGAGTGCGCCTGGTCGCCCGTGATGAACAGCATGGGACGCGGGGAAATCGTCTCGATGTCGTTGAACGGATAAAAGTTCATGAACTTGACGTTGCTGGTCATCGTCGGGTGCGTCGTCAGCTCGCGCGACGATCCTGCCGGCGTGAACTCTCCGCGCGGGGTGCGATAAAAGTCATAGAACTCGCGCTGGATCGGATGCGTATTGCCATCGAGCTTGTGCACGGTGCCGCCCGTGTACGCGATTGCGCCACCGGTAAATTCCACGTAGCGCTGTTGCGCCGCCTCGGCAATGATCTGCTTGCGTTGCTCGAGCGTCTGCGAGTGATGCAGCGCATTGCGGTTGGCCGCGCCCATGTCGTACATGCTGACAGTGGCAACGGCCTTCATGCGCGGATCGATCTTGGCGGCGCTGATGACGAAACTGCCGCTGCCGCAAATGCCGAGAGCGCCGATGCGTTCCCTGTCCACGAATGGCTGGGTGCCCAGGTAATCGACCGCCGCACTGAACGCTTCGGCATAGATGTCCGGCGCCACGGCATTGCGTGGCTGGCCTGCGCTTTCACCCCAGAACGACTGGTCGATGGCCAGCGTGACGAAGCCCTGTTCGGCCAGCTTTTGTGCATACAGGTTCGAGCTTTGCTCTTTCACCGCGCCCATCGGATGGCCGATGACGATCGCCGCATGCCTGGAATTCCGGTTGAGGTTCTTGGGTGTGAAGAGATTCCCGACCACCTTCATTTTGTACTGGTTGTCAAACGCGACCTTTTGCGCGACGACGGTTTCGCTCCGGTAGAAATTGTCAGCCTGGTTCGACATATCAGGCACTGGCTTGCTTTCGGCAGCGAACGCGGAAGCACCTGCAAGGGAAAGGCTGCCCAGCACGGCCATGCCGGTGCCGGCAGTCTTGAGGAAATCGCGGCGCGCTACATCATTGATGGTCATTTCTGTTCTCCAGTTCGTACGGTGTGGGATGGGCTGAATACCTTGGCGACATCGTAAGGGGCACTTGCCGCATCGGCGCACCGGAAACCCGAACAGGTATATGTGCCACAGCCATGAATGCTCTGTATATTTATATGAAAATTCGCACACTCCCCCCCTGGTATCAGCGCCTGCAGGGCGCCACCACGGGATACCCTCCACCGCCGGTTCAGGAATGATGCCCATGGCCAGAGACAACATTATTGACATTCTTATATTTTTTGAAGTGGCCCGCCAACGCAGTTTCACGCGTGCCGCCATCAAGCTCGGCATGTCCCAATCCACGCTCAGCCACATCATTCGCGACCTGGAAGCGCGGCTGGGCGTGCGGCTGCTCAATCGGACGACGCGCAGTGTTTCACCGACAGAAGCAGGCGAGCGCCTGCTGACCAACGTCGCGCCGCGGCTGGAAGAGGTCAATGCCGAAATCGCCGCTGTCAGCGATTTGAATGGCAAGCCGGCGGGTACCGTGCGCATCACCGCCATCGACCATATTATCGATACGCTGCTGTGGCCAAGGCTTGCGCCAGTGCTGCCCCATTATCCCGATCTGCATATCGAGATTCAGTCCGATTACAAGCTGGTCGATATCGCGGCGGACCGCTATGACATCGGCGTGCGCTACGGCGACCAGGTCGAGGAGGACATGATCGCCGTGCGGCTCACGCCCGACATTCCGACCATGATCGTCGGTTCGCCAGACTACTTCTCCTGGCATGCGCAACCGGCCAGCCTGCAAGAGCTGCTGAAACATAATTGCATCACGCTGCGCCTCGCCAGCAGTGGCGGCATTTACGCGTGGGAGCTCCAGCATGAGGGGCGCAATGTGGAAGCGCGGGTGCGTGGCCAGACGGTGTTTACCAGCGCCGTTCCCATGGTGCAAGCCGCCTTGAGCGGCAATGGCCTGGCCTTCGTGACGGCAGACATGGTGGCCGAGCATGTACGCGAAGGCCGCTTAATCAGCGTCATGAGTGACTGGTGTGGAAAGTTTCCTGGCCTCCATGCTTACTATCCCAGCCGCCGCCATGAATCGCGGGCGCTGCGGATCGTCGTCGAAGCGATCCGCCACCGGGAGTCCATTCCGGCTCAGCCGCATTGAGACTGCCAGTACCGCCCCGGCCGCCATCCAGCCCACTCCGGAGAGTGCATAGTCGCATTTATACAACACTGAGCAATTTACTGCTGTGCAGCATTGCGGCCTTGCCGTGCCCGGTCGTATGCTGGAAACGAGGCCATATGCGCTACGCGCACCATGTTGACGTCTTTCAGATATTTATTGCATATCGATAGACAGAACGATTCGTAAGCACGCCGCGTGCCCACTGTTAATCTGATTGCATTACCGGACCGCCATGGTCCGCGCAACCACAACCGAAGAGATATCGTCGATGAGTTCAAGCACCGCCCGCTCCCAGCGTCCCGCCCTCCCCGTAAAAACCGTGATCGCCGCCAGCCTGGTGGCCTGCTTCAGCCTGCCCATGCAGGCGCAAGCGCAGCAAGAGCTGCCGGCCGAAGGCGAATTGCAATCGGTGGTCGTCACCGGCACCTTCGCCAAGAACCGCCGCACCATCGATTCCGAATCGCCGATCGACATCCTCACTTCGCGCGACCTGCAAAGCACGGGTTCGGGCGAACTGGCCACCGTGCTGGCGCGCCTGCTGCCATCGCTGAACTTCGCCCGCGCCACGGGCGCCGACGCCAGCGATGCCGTGCGTCCGGCCCAGTTGCGCGGCCTGTCGCCCGACCAGACCCTGGTACTGGTGAACGGCAAGCGCCGCTACACCTCGGCCGTCGTCAACGTCAACGGCTCGCTGGGCCGCGGCTCGGCGCCTGTCGACCTGAACGCCATTCCTTTGGCCGCCATCGACCACGTGGAAGTGCTGCGCGACGGTGCGGCGGCCCAGTACGGTTCCGACGCGATTGCCGGCGTGATCAACATCATCCTGAAAAAAGGTGCGGCCGGCGGCGACATCGAAGTGGGCTATGGCCAGACGCAGGAACGCGACGGCAAGCAAAAATCCATCAAGGGTTCGGCCGGCTTCGCCTTGGGCGAGGACGGCTGGGTGCGCGTCTCGGCCGAAGTGGCGGAACGCGACCCGACCAACCGCGCCGGCGCCGACTTCCGCAATCCGCTGGAACCGCGCTACGGCAAGGTCAACCAGCGCTATGGCGACCCGGAAAGCAAGCCGGCAACGATTTTCCTCAACAGCGAATACCACATCAGCGACAACCTCGACTGGTATGCCTTCGGCAACTACGGCAAGCGCGACACCTCGGCTGCGGCCACCTGGCGCACGGCCCTGATCCAGGATTCGGTCACCAAAGCGTACTCGCAGCGCACGCCGATCTTCCCGGAAGGCTTCTTGCCCCTGCAAAACAGCACCCTGACGGACCAATCCATCGTCACGGGCTTGCGCGGCGACGCGGCCGGCTGGCGCTGGGATGCCAGCCTCAATTACGGCAGCAACAAGTTCGAACTGGACCTGGACAACACGGTCAACCAGTCGCTGGGCGCGAACAGCCCCACGCATTTCTATGCCGGCTCGCTGAAAAACGAACAGACGGTGTTCAACCTCGATGCGGCGCGCGAATTTCCCGTGTCTTTCTTTACGGGTCCGCTGACGGTGGCCGTGGGCGCCGAAGCGCGCCATGAAAAGTACAGCATCGGCGCCGGCGACGAAGCGTCGTACACGGGCGGCGGCTCGCAAGGCTTTGCCGGCTTCCGTCCCGCCAACGCGGGCAGCCACTCGCGCCACAACGAATCGGTCTATGTGAACCTGGAAGCGGAAGCGACGAAGAAGCTGTCCGGCGGCGTGGCCCTGCGCCATGAGCGCTACAGCGATTTCGGCAGCACCACCTCGGCCAAGGGTTCGGCCCGCTATGCGTTCACGGACGCGCTGTCCCTGCGCGGCACGGTGTCGAGCGGCTTCCGCGCGCCATCCTTGGCGCAGCAGTACTACACCATCACCACCACCAACTTCCAAGTCATCAACGGCAACAATACGGCCATCGAGACGGGCACCTTCGCCGTGAATACGCCGCAGGCGCGCGCCCTCGGTGCGCAAGACCTGAAACCGGAAAAGGCGCGCAACTACAGCCTGGGCCTGCAATTCCAGCCCAGCCGCAACTTCACGACGACGGTGGACGCCTACCGCATCGACATCGACAACCGCATCCTGTTCTCGGCCAACCTGGCGCTGAACGACAAGCTCAAGGCCCAGCTGGCGGCGCAAGGCACGCCCGTGGGCGCGGCGCGCTACTTCACCAATGCCGTCGACACGCGCACGGAAGGCGTGGACATCGTCAGCACCTACCGCATCGACCTGCAGGACAAGGACCGCCTGGACCTCACCGTGGCCTACAACCACAACAAGAGCACGGTACAGAAAATCGCCGACAATCCAGCCATCCTGACGGCCAACAACCTGAAACTGATCGACCGCCAGAGCGTCGACCGCATCACGGTGGCGTCGCCGAAGGACAAGTTCAGCCTGGCCGCCGACTACGGCTTCGGCATCTGGAATGTGCACGGCGTCGTGACGCGCTACGGCAGCTTCACCGTGCCGCAGAACGACGTCAAGCTGGACCAGACGTATGACCCGCAATGGGTGCTGGACGTGTCCGGTTCCGTGAAACTGGGCAAGAACTGGCGC
>Ga0182008_10001694_pt1 | contig 14488 bp, 13 predicted proteins | sample Sormic07211129_1_FD_120482 | JGI IMG/M metagenome (GOLD analysis project Ga0182008, IMG submission 120482) | Rhizosphere microbial communities from Sorghum bicolor, Mead, Nebraska, USA - 072115-129_1 metaG | ecosystem: Host-associated > Plants > Roots > Rhizosphere | place: USA: Nebraska...
CGTGGCCGCGGTCGCGGCGACGGCACACGACCTGAACTACGTATTCGCGCTCTCGCACCCCGTGCCATATGTCATCGGCGATATGGCAGTGGGCGATACTCGATCGAGATCGAGCCGGAGGTGCGGCTGTGGCTGGAGAACATTCCTGCCCATCACTACAAGCAGGCCGAACGCGTCGCCGACCTGCTCGCCGAGCAGCCCACCACGCTCGACGAACCGTACTCCCGCCACCTGGGCGGCAAGCTCCGCGAGCCGCGCTTCCGCCTGGGCGATGCCTATCAGCGGATCACCTACTGGCTGGCGCCCGGCCAAGGCTCGGGCCATCGAGCTATTTCTGAATGAACGAGCAGAAGCCTCACCGGAGGGTCATTCCGGTGGGGCTTCTCGCGCATTGACGGCAACGTCAGCGGATGACGCCTCCGCACATCCCCCGTGTTCGTGCCCTGTCCAACCTCCGCGCATCCTCCTTCGAGGGCACCCGCCGGCCCGCCTCGATGTGTGCGATGTGCGAACGGGTCTTGATCGCGATGTCGGCCAGTTGCTGCTGGGTCAGACCGGCCGTCTCGCGCTGCTGCCTGAGCCAGTCACCGTATGTGTTGGACATGGCCAACTCCCTTGAGACAAAAGCCTGGTCACATAGAACTCTCTGGCGAGCCCAGTCCGCCTCGACTCACTCTGTGTGCAGGTCGGACGCCCCAGGTGGAGGCCGGACGATGACCCGTGGCATGGACGGAGTGCGTCTGCTGCCCTGGAACGGGCCCGCGGGCAGGCCCTGTTATCTCGTCGGTGACGGGACCGGATACCTCTCCCGCGTCGCAGACACCATGGAGGCCGCGCAGCTCGACATGGCCGACGAACTCCTCGACCACGCCGCCGACATGCTCGGCGACTGCTGGGTCACCGCCGCGCAACTTCACTTCCTGGCCGCCCGTCTGGCCGAGGCCCTGCGCGACGTCCGCGTGTCGCGGAGAGCCGGGCGCCCGCCTCTGACCGCACCCCGATCCCCGCCCGGAGAACACACGTACAACTTTCGGTCATCTTTGCGCGTCGGGAGAGGTGAGTGCGCCATGGTGCGCTCGTCGACTCAAGAGAACGGGGAACCTCCATGACTCACGGGATATCCACCGGACGTGCGAGAACGCTCGTCGTCAGTGCTGTCGCCGCCGGCGTCCTCATACCCACCCTCGCCGCCGCCTCGCCCGCCGCCGCCGCGGCCACGACACCGACCGTCAGCTGTACGTCCGCGAAGGCCGCGTTGGCCACCAAGCTCCAGAAGGACATCACCGCCGCCCTCGCCAACCGCACGGGCACGATCGCCGTCGGTCTCTACGACCGCACCACCAACACCACCTGCTCGCTGCGCGCCACCTCGTCCTACGACTCCGCGAGCGTCGTGAAGGTCACCGTCCTCGCCACCCTGCTCTGGGACGCGAAGAAGCACAACCGCTATCTCACCGACACCGAGGCCTCGCTCGCCAAGGCCATGATCACCAAGTCGGACAACGACGCGACCAGCAAGCTCTGGAAGCAGCTGGGCCTGACGAAGATCAAGGGGTTCCTGAGCGCCGCCGGCATGACGAAGACCGTCCCCGGCGCGAACGGCTACTGGGGCCTGACCCAGATCAACGTCACCGACGAGCAGAAGCTGCTCAAGCTGATCACCGCGAACAACAGCGTGCTGAGCGACAACTCCCGTGCCTACATCCTGAAGCTGATGGGCCAGGTCATCTCCTCGCAGCGCTGGGGCACACCCGCCGGCGTCCCGTCCGGGGTCTCCTGGCACGTCAAGAACGGCTGGCTGCAACGCTCCACGCACGGCTGGCGGGTGCACAGCGTCGGCACCTTCGACGGCGGCGGACACGACTACATGATCACGGTGCTCACCTGGGGCAACAGCACCATGAAGTACGGCATCACGACCATTGAGGGCGTCGCGAAGGTCATTCACCGGGATCTTGCCGCGAGTTGACCCCTGACGGCCTCCCGCCGGTCACCGTTCCGCCTTACGGTGACGCCCATGACGCCCATGCGCCTGCCTCGAACCAAACACCTGCGAACCGAACGCCTGAGTACCGGACGCCCGAGTGGCGTACGTCTTGGCGTACGTCTGCGGACCCTGCTCGCGACCACCACCGCGGCCCTGGCGGCGGCCACCTGCCTCACCGCCGCCGGGCCCGCCCCCGCCCCCGCCCCCGCCACCGCCGACGCTCACGCCGACGCGCCGGTCAGCCATGCCTGCTCGCCGTCCGTCTCCCTCGACGGCTTCTCCGACGCGCTGGACAAGACGACGTTCGACAACACCTTCGTCGGCAACTTCTCCGCGCTCGCGGTCGACAAGGACGGCTCGATCGCCGCCCTGGAGGACCGTTCCTCGCTGTTCGACCTGGACGCGAGGACCCTCCGGCCGAAGTCCGTCGTCCAGCTCGCCGACGAGAAGGGCGCCGCCCTCGACAGCGAGGGCCTCGCGATCGACCGGGACGGCACCCGGCTGATCACCTCCGAGACCGAACCGTCCGTACGGCGCTACGGCACCGACGGCGCCATCCTCGACCGCCTCCCGGTGCCCGCCCCGCTGCTCGTCGCGCCCGCCGGCCGGGCGACCGCCAACCTGACCTTCGAGGGCCTGACCCTGCTGCCGGGCGGCCACACCCTGCTGGCCTCGATGGAGGGCGCCCTGACCGGCGACAGCTCCACCATCCTGCGCTTCCAGACCTGGGAGCGGACGAAGGGCGACCACTTCGGGCTCTCCGCCCAGTACGCCTACCCCGTCGACGCCGGCCTCGGCGTGCCCGAGGTCCAGGCCACCCCCGACGGCCGCCTCCTCGTCCTGGAACGCGGCTTCACCTCCGGTGTCGGCAACACCGTCCGCCTCTACCTGGCCGACCCGCGCCACGCCACGGACACCCGCGGTGTCGAGAACCTGACCGGCCAGGCGGGCGTCCGTCTGATCAGCAAGACCCTGCTCGCGGACCTGGTGACCTGCCCGTCACTGGGAGCGACCGCCAAGCAGCCCCAGCCCAACCCGCTCCTGGACAACATCGAGGGAATGGCGATCACCGCCCACCGGGGTGACCGCCTGAAGGTGCTCCTGGTCAGCGACGACAACCAGAACCCGGTCCAGACGACCCGCTTCTACCGGCTGCGGGTACGGATCTGACCCCTGCCCCCGTTTTGTTCGCTGCCCCCGTTTTGTTCGCCGCCCCCCGTTTTGTTGCGGAGGGATGAAATCCGGTTCATTTCGCGTTGGTGCCTTCCGGAAGATCAGGTCTCAGGTCTCAGGTCTCAGATCTCAGATCTCAGATCTCAGTTTCAGGTTTCGAGGAGGGCACCACGTGAGCGCGCAACGGGGCTGGGCACGGCGACTGGCGGGGTACGCATGGCGCCATCCCGGGGATGTCGTCCTCGCCCTCGGCTCCTCGCTCGCCGGCATGGCCGTCATGGCGCTCGTCCCGCTGGTCACCAAGGTGATCATCGACGATGTGATCGGCGACCACAGCCGCCGTATGGGCCCGTGGGCAGGCGCCCTGGTCGGCGCCGCCGTCCTCGTCTACGTCGCCACCTACGTCCGCCGCTACTACGGCGGCCGGCTCGCCCTCGACGTGCAGCACGATCTGCGCACCGAGATGTTCGAGACGATCACCCGGCTCGACGGCCGCCGCCAGGACGAGCTGTCCACCGGCCAGGTCGTCGGCCGTGGCACCAGCGACCTCCAGCTGATCCAGGGCCTGCTCTTCATGCTCCCGATGACCATCGGGAACCTGCTGCTCTTCCTGATCTCCCTGGTGATCATGGCGTGGCTGTCGCTGCCGCTCACCCTGGTCGCCCTCGCCGTCGCCCCGGCCCTGTGGGGGATCGCCAAGCGCAGCCGCTCCAGGCTGCACCCCGCCACCTGGTACGCCCAGGCCCAGGCGGCGGCCGTCGCGGGCGTGGTCGACGACGCCGTCAGCGGCGTCCGCGTGGTGAAGGGCTTCGGGCAGGAGGACCAGGAGACCGGGAAACTGCGGGAGGTCGGGCGCAGGCTCTTCGCGGGCCGGCTGCGCACCATCCGGCTGAACAGCACGTACACCCCCGCCCTCCAGGCCGTCCCCGCGCTCGGTCAGGTCGCCATGCTGGCCCTCGGCGGCTGGCTGGCGGTCCGCGGCCACATCACCCTCGGCACGTTCGTCGCCTTCTCCACCTACCTCGCCCAGCTGGTCGGCCCGGTCCGGATGCTCGCCATGGTCCTCACGGTCGGCCAGCAGGCGAGGGCCGGTACCGAACGGGTCCTGGAGCTGATCGACACCGAGCCGTCGATGACCGACGGCACCAAGACCCTGCCCGCCGACGCCCCCGCGACCGTCGAGTTCGACGACGTGTCCTTCGGCTACGACCAGGCCTCCGGCGGCACCCGTCCCGTCCTCGACGGGCTCAGCTTCGAGATCCGGCCCGGCGAGACCCTCGCGGTCGTCGGCTCCTCCGGCTCCGGCAAGTCCACCGTCTCCCTCCTCCTCCCGCGCTTCTACGACGTCACCCACGGCGCCGTTCTCGTCGGCGGCCACGACGTCCGCGAGCTCACCCTCGACTCGCTGCGGGCCGCGATCGGCCTGGTCCCCGAGGACTCGTTCCTCTTCTCGGACACGGTCCGCAACAACATCGCCTACGGCCGCCCGGACGCGACCGAGGAGCAGATCCTGGCCGCCGCCCGCGCCGCCCAGGCGGACCGTTTCATCAAGGAGCTCCCGCAGGGCTACGACACCAAGGTCGGCGAACACGGACTCACCCTCTCCGGCGGCCAGCGTCAGCGCGTCGCCCTCGCCCGCGCGATCCTGACCGACCCGCGTCTGCTCGTCCTCGACGACGCCACCTCCGCCGTGGACGCCCGCGTCGAGCACGAGATCCACGAGGCCCTGAAGCAGGTCATGCAGGGCCGCACCACCCTTCTCATCGCCCACCGCCGCTCCACCCTCAACCTCGCCGACCGGATCGCGGTCCTGGACGACGGACGCCTCGCCGACATCGGCACGCACGAGGAGCTCCAGCGGCGCTCGGCCCTCTACCGCCGCCTCCTCACCGACCCCGACGAGCTCGGCGGCGTCTCACCCGGCCACACCCCGCCCGCGGCCCCGGCCGAGGACACCTCCGTACGCGACGAACTCGACGCGGAGTTCGACGCCGAGCGCGGTGTCACCCCGAGGCTGTGGACCGGCGACCGCGAGCCCAAGGACCACGCCCTGACCGGGATGCCGGCCGGCCCCGAACTCCTCGCCCAGGTCGACGCGTTGCCCCCGGCGACCGACACGCCGGACATCGACGAGGCACGCGCGGTGCAGCCGGAGGAGTCGTACGGCCTCAAGCGTCTGCTACGAGGGTTCGGGCTGCCTCTGCTGGTCAGCCTCGGGCTGGTCGCCGTGGACGCCGGCATGGGGCTGCTGCTGCCGATCCTCATCCGGCACGGCATCGACCAGGGCGTCGACGCGATGGCCGTCGGCGCGGTCTGGTCGGCTTCGCTGCTCGGGCTGCTCGCGGTGATCGCCCAGTGGGCGGCGCAGATCGGCGAGACGCGGATGACCGGGCGGACGGGCGAGCGGGTCCTGTACTCCCTCCGGCTGAAGATCTTCGCCCAGCTCCAGCGGCTCGGACTCGACTACTACGAGCGGGAGTTGACCGGCCGGATCATGACGCGGATGACGACGGACGTGGACGCGCTGTCGACGTTCCTGCAGACGGGCCTGGTCACCGCCTTCGTCTCCGTCGTCACCTTCTTCGGCATCATGGGCGCGCTGCTGGTGATCGACGTACAGCTGGCGCTGGTCGTGTTCGCGACCCTGCCGCCGCTGGTCGTCGCCACGTTCTTCTTCCGCCGGGCGAGCGTGAAGGCCTACGAACTAGCCCGTGAGCGGGTGTCGTTGGTCAACGCCGACCTCCAGGAGTCGGTCTCCGGGCTGCGGATCGTGCAGGCCTTCCGGCGGGAGCGGGACGGCGGGGCGCGGTTCGCGGAGCGCAGCGACAGCTACCGGAAGGCGCGCGTCCGGGGCCAGTGGCTGATCTCGATCTACTTCCCGTTCGTGCAGCTGCTGTCGTCCGTGGCGGCGGCCTCGGTGCTGATCGCGGGCGCGGGCCGGGTCGACGACGCGACGCTCACGACCGGCGCCCTGGTCGCGTACCTGCTGTACATCGACCTGTTCTTCGCGCCGGTCCAGCAGCTCTCCCAGGTCTTCGACGGCTATCAGCAGGCCACGGTCTCACTCGGCCGCATCCAGGAACTCCTCCGGGAGCCGACCTCCACCGAGGCGGCCGAGGAACCCCTCGAAGTCCTCTCCCTGCGCGGCGAAGTCGCCTTCGAGGACGTGCACTTCGCGTACGGGGACGACGAAGAGGCGCTGTCCGGTGTCGACTTGCGCGTCCCGGCGGGCCAGACGGTCGCCTTCGTGGGGGAGACGGGCGCCGGCAAGTCGACCCTCGTGAAGCTGGTGGCGCGGTTCTACGACCCCACGGGCGGCCAGGTCATGGTCGACGGCACCGATCTGCGCGCCCTGGACATCACCTCGTACCGCCACCGTCTGGGCGTCGTCCCGCAGGAGGCGTACCTCTTCCAGGGCACCGTCCGCGACGCCATCGCCTACGGCCGCCCCGACGCCACCGACGCCGAGGTGGAGGCGGCGGCCCGGGCGGTCGGCGCCCACGAGATGATCGCCACCCTCGACGGCGGCTACCTCCACGAGGTCGCCGAGCGCGGCCGCAACCTCTCGGCCGGTCAGCGCCAGCTGATCGCGCTGGCCCGCGCCGAACTGGTCGACCCCGACATCCTCCTCCTCGACGAGGCGACGGCCGCCCTCGACCTCGCCACCGAGGCCCAGGTCAACCAGGCGACAGACCGCCTGGCCGGCCGCCGCACCACCCTCGTGGTGGCCCACCGACTGACCACGGCGGCCCGCGCGGACCGCGTGGTGGTGATGGACCACGGCCGCGTCATCGAGGACGGCACCCACGACGAACTGGTCCAACTCGGGGGGCGGTACGCCGAGTTGTGGCGCACGTTCATCGGGGAGCCGGACAGTGAGGAGCCGGTGGGGGTGTCGTACTGACGTTCGCGCAACCATTCGACGTACGTCATGCGTCCGTACATCAGTACGTTCGTTGGCGGCGATGGGGGAGGGGTTGCAGTGGGCATTGGTGCGATACGTCGGCGGATGGCGCTCGGCATGGCCGTGCTGACCACGTCCGGACTGCTCGCGCTGGCGGCACCGGGGAGCGCGCAGGCCGCCTCGTACTGCGCGGGGCGCAAGGTCAAGGACCTGCCGTTCTCCACGGGTGTCGTGCACGTCTACAAGCGTGACGGCTATGTCTGCGCCGTCACCTTCCCCACCGAGCCGTCCACCGCCGAGCGGCCCATGTCGGTCAGTGTCCAGGCCCGCGGCAACCGCCCGGTCGTCGACAAGGGGCGGTACTCGCACCACGCCGGTCCGGTGACCGTGCACGCGGGACACCGGTGCGTGTGGATCAAGGGGTCGGTGCAGGACGGGACCGTCAGCTCCGGCTGGATTCTCTGCTAGCTCCTGGACTTCGCACACGTCTTCACGGCACCCGGGCTGAACCACGGCGCGAACGTCGCCGGCCTGGTCCCCGACCAGAAGGCGTTGGCCACGGCCCGCAGCCTGGACTGGGCGGGCGTCCCGGCCGCGTCGGTGGCCCGGGCGAAGCCGCCGGCCGGGTTCGACAAGAGGCTGGATGTGCGGGACGTGGAGCGCGAGCCCGCTCTGCGGCCGTAACCGCGGTGCCGCGCCCGGCAGCCGACGTCGACGTCACAGCTGCCGGGCGCAGCCCACCGGGTCGCTCCCCTTCAGCCGCACGTACAGCGCCGTCCCCGCCGGGCACCGGGCCCGCCCGGCGACCGCCTTCACCACCTTGTACTCGGGCTTTCGCGCCCCGCTGCCGTCGCACGCCGTCTCGCGGACCTGGCCGTGGCCCGAGCCGTAGACACAGTCGCCGACGATGGTCCGCGGACCGCCCCCGTTGCCCGGGTCGCCGGGGTGCGGGGGCTCCAGGTCGCGCATACAGGCGTAGCCCTCCGGGACCATGCCGTCGCCGTCCTCGTCGGAGGATGGATTCTGCATGCTGATGTGGAGGACGAAGTCGGTGGTCGCCGGGCACAGCGGGCCCGTGCGCACCTTGCCGTCGTAGCGCGCGATCACCCGTGCCGCCGCCCGTTCGCTGGTGCAGGGCACCTCGGTGAAGCTCGTCGTGCCGAAGGAACTGCACTCGTCGACGGCCAGGAACTGCGCCCCGTAGCCGGTCTGTCGGGTGGGAGTGGCATGGCCGCTGCTCGCGGGCGCACTGGGCCCGTCGCCGCCGGAGCGGGACCTCGACAGCAGACCGCACCCGCTCACCAGGCCCGCCACCAGTACCAGCAGTGCGCAGACCACCCCCACCGACCATCTCTCACGCATCGCCATCCCCCACCCCACCCCTGATCCAGCGTGACCCGCCGCGGCGGGCGCACGCCAGCCGCGCGGGATGCTTTGGGCCTGTTGGGGGGCGCACGCCAGGTGCGTGACGTATGTGCTCTACGCCCCTTTTAGTACGACAGTCCGAACCCGATGGAGTACAGCACGCGCGTCGGATCGTCCGCCCGCCGCACCGCCACCGGCAGCCTCCCGCGCGGCCCGACCTTCCCGGCGATCACCCGCGCCGCGGCCCGCAGCTCGACGTCGGTCCAGGAGTAGGTCGCCAAGTACGCGGGGACGGACGGCAGTTGGGCCACGTCGTACGGGTTGCGGATCGCCACCGCGATCAGTCCTGGTTGATGCCGATCGCGCGCAGTTCGGCGCCGGAGATCCGGCCCAGGGTGCGGGCGTCCTCGCGGGAGCCGCCGGCGCCGATGGCCATGGCGCCGGGGAAGAGGGTGGCGGGCGCGCCGACACGGCAGACGATGCCGTGTTCCTGGTCGGTGGTGATGAGGGCCGGGAGACCGCGGGGCCCGCCGAGGGACGCCTGCTGGATGCCGTTGGAGAGGGCGGCGATCTGGTGCGGGTCCTTGGTGTTGTTGGCCCAGCCGAAGTAGATGATGCCGCCGACCCGGTACCGGGCGATCAGCTCGGCGGCCGTGCGGACGCCGATCTCCTTGAGGTTGGCGTCGATGTCGGCCTGGTCGGGGGCGGTGGCGGAGGCGCCGTGGACCCGCATGACGAAGAGCTGGCCGACCTTCTCCTCAAGGGTCATACGGGAGACGAGGGTGCGGAGCTTCTTGTCGTCGGGGGTGCCTGCGTAGGCGTGGGGGCCGAGTGCCAGGGCCGCGGTGACCCCTGCGGCGGCGGTGATGACGGTACGTCTGGAGGGCACGTGCGCTCCTTCCGGAGATGATCCGCTGAAGGAAACTTCCGTGGGGGAAGCGATATCCGGGAAGTTTCTGCCAGTCAAGGGAGCGCGCAGGGACGTGCTTTGGGAGAGGGGCCGCCATCGGCGCTGTTGGAGGGGGGCGCGCCGATGGCGGCTGTGCTGCCGGCCGCAGTACGGCGGAGAGGGTAGGTCAGCGATCGCAGCCAGCAGCGAGGGCCGACACCGCACGGCGGAGACTCATCCGGCAGCCTGCGGGTTGGACGAACCGTATTCGGGGTGGGTTCCCGCCTTCCCGGCGAATCCCGGAAGTCGGTGCCGGTGGGGCCGACGGGACGGATGTGCCGCCACATCCGGCCACCGCTCCCGCAGAGTGCGTACGGCCTCTGCGAGGAACGAAGGAAATCGGTCCATCCCGTGGACGGGGCGGCGATCGGGCCCGTGTTCGGCCGATCATGAGGCCATGCCCTCGATCGACATCCCCGGTTCCAAGTCCATCACCGCCCGCGCCCTCTTCCTGGCGGCCGCGGCCGACGGTGTCACGACCCTCGTACGGCCCCTGAGGTCGGACGACACGGAGGGGTTCGCCGAGGGGCTGGTCCGGCTCGGGTACCGGGTCGGCCGCACCTCGGACACCTGGCAGGTCGACGGCCGCCCGCAGGGCCCCGCGGTGGCGGAGGCGGACGTGTACTGCCGGGACGGCGCGACCACGGCCCGCTTCCTGCCCGTACTGGCGGCGGCGGGACACGGCACCTACCGCTTCGACGCCTCGGAGCAGATGCGCAGGCGCCCGCTGCTCCCGCTCTCCCGCGCCCTGCGCGACCTGGGCGTGGACCTGCGGCACGAGGGAGCGGAGGGCCACCATCCGCTGACCGTGCGGGCGGCCGGGGTCGAGGGCGGCGAGGTGGTCCTGGACGCGGGTCAGTCCTCCCAGTACCTGACGGCGCTGCTGCTGCTCGGCCCGCTGACCCGCGAGGGCCTGCGCATCCGGGTCACGGACCTGGTGTCCGCCCCCTATGTCGAGATCACCCTCGCGATGATGCGGTCGTTCGGCGTGGCGGCCGAGCGGCAGGGCGACGTCTTCGTGGTCCCGCCCGGCGGCTACCGCGCCACGACCTACACCGTCGAGCCCGACGCCTCGACCGCGAGCTACTTCTTCGCGGCGGCCGCGCTGACGCCGGGCGGAGAGGTGACGGTACCGGGCCTGGGGGAGGGCGCCCTCCAGGGCGACCTCGGCTTCGTCGACGTACTGCGCCGGATGGGCGCGGACGTGACGGTGGGCCCGGACGCCACCACCGTCCGGGGCACGGGCGAACTGCGCGGTCTGACGGTCACCATGCGGGACATCTCCGACACCATGCCGACCCTCGCCGCGATCGCCCCCTTCGCCTCCGGACCGGTTCGGATCGAGGACGTCGCGAACACCCGGGTGAAGGAGTGCGACCGTCTGGACGCCTGCGCGGAGAACCTGCGCCGACTGGGCGCGGACGTCACCACCGGCCCCGACTGGATCGAGATCCGACCCGGCCTCGACCCGCACATCACCGAGATCAAGTCGTACGGCGACCACCGCATCGTCATGTCCTTCGCGGTGACCGGACTGCGCGTACCGGGAATCTCGTTCGACGACCCGGGCTGCGTACGGAAGACGTTCCCCGGTTTCCACGAGGCGTTCGCCGACCTGCGAAGCAGGCTGGGGGACGACCGATGAGCCGCGAGGCGTAGTACGCGGGTCAGGTGCCCGAAAGCCCGCTGCGGGAAGAAAGCCCGCTGCTGGAAAGGGAGTCAGTCAGAGGCTCACGGCGCGTCCGGCGCCGTAGCGGAATCCCTGTCCGGTGCCTCGGCGGAGCCGCCGTCCGCCGCCCGGTCCTGGCGGCCCGCCGCGCCGTCCCGCAGTTCGGGCGTGGAGGCCGCCACGCCCGACACCGCCGCCACGCACAGCGCGCCCCCGACGACCAGCGCCGTCGCCCCCGAGGTCCAGCCCGCCACCACACCGGCCCGCAGATTGCCGAGCTGCGGGCCCGCCTGGCCGACGATCATCTCGGCCGCCGTCACCCGGCCCAACAGGGCGTCGGGGGTGTGGGTCTGGACGATCGTCGTACGGGAGAGGACCGCGACCGCGTCCGCCGCGCCGGCCACCGCCAGCATCCCCAGCCCCGCCCAGGCGCTGGTGGTCAGGCCGAACAGGGCCAGCATCACACCCCAGGCGGCGGACGCGCACAGCATCACCGGGCCGGGGCGGGCCAGCCGGGTCAGCGGGCCGGAGAGGGCGGTGGAGGTGACACCGCCGACGGCGAGGGCGGAGAGGAAGAGGCCGAGGGTGCGCGGGTTCCCGCCGAAGCGCTCCGCGTTGACCAGCGGGAAGAGGGCGGTCGGCATGGCCAGCAGACAGGCCGCGAGATCGGTCAGCAGCGCGCCGCGCACGACGCGGTGGCCGACCAGGAACCGCAGACCGTCCAGGACACCGTGGACGCCGGGCCGGGACCGCTCGCCCTCGGGCGGCAGCGCGGGGAGCCCGTAGGCGCCGTAGAAGGACATGCCGAAGCTCAGGGTGTCCAGCAGGTAGCAGGCGCCGATGCCCCACCAGCCGAGCACCACACCGGCGACGGCCGGGCCGACCAGCATCATCGCCTGGCCGGTCGCCTGCTGGAGGGCGACCCCGGCGCCCACCTGGTCCTTGGGCAGCAGCCTCGGCACGAACACCCCCGCCGCGGGCGCGCCGAGCGCGGCGAACGACGTCTGTACGGCGACCAGCGCGAGGACCACGGCCACCGGCACATGACCGGTGAAGCCCTGCACGGCCAGGAGGAGGGAGCAGGCGGCCGAGCCGACGGTCCCGGTGAGGTACGTCCGGCGCCGGTCGGTCCGGTCGACCCAGGCACCGGCGAACAGGCTCACCCCCACCATCGGCACCGCCTGCGCCAGCCCCACCGCGCCCGTCCACACCGAGCTGTGGGTCATGTCCCACACCTGGTACATGACGGTGACCATGGTCATGAAGCTGCCCAGCGTCGACACCGTGCGCCCGATCAGCAGCCGCCGGAAGACGGGCGAGGTGCGCAGCGGCCGGACGTCGAGGAACGTGCGGCCGAGGCTCATGAGGGCAGCAGGGGGTACGGGGCGGGCCGCTCTGGAATCACCGGGGGACCTTAAGCGGCGTGGCCCGGCCTCCGCCAGCGAATTAGCCGCCCGGCCTCCGCCGGCGAATCAACGGCGAAACCAACGGCGTCACGCCGAATCGTTCAGCAGCCGCCCCAGATGCGCCCGCCCAGCCGCCAGCAGCCCCTCCAGCGGTGCCGCCTCCTCGTACCACCGTTTCTCGTACTCCCAGCACAGCCACCCGTCCCACTCGTGCCGGGAGAGCACCTCCACGGCGTCGGCGAGCGGCAGCACCCCGGCGCCCAGCGCCAGCGGGGTGGTGTCGTCGGCCGAGGCGATGTCCTTGACCTGGACATAGCCGAGATACGGCGAGAGGGCCGCGTACGTGTCCACGGGCTGTTCGCCGCCCAGCCAGGTGTGCATGACGTCCCACAGGGCGCCGACGTGCCGGTGGCCGACCAGACCGAGGACCCGGATCGCGTCGGCACCCGTGCGGTGCGAGTCGTGGGTCTCCAGGAGGACGCGTACGCCGAGGTCGGCGGCGTACTCCGCGGCCGTGCCGAGCCTGCGGGCGGCCGCCGCGTCGGCCCGCTCACGGGTCTGCTCGGTGCCGGCGCCGGGGAACACCCGTACATAGGGGGCGCCGAGGTCATGGGCCAGGTCCAGCAGATCGCGGATCTCGTCGATGACGGGGCCGTCGTCCCCCGGCGCGGCCACGCGCGTGTACCCGGCGAGGCCCAGCAGCTCGATGCCGCCGGCCTTGAACTCGGCGGCCACATCGGCCCGTCGGCCGGCGTCGATACCGGGATGCACGGGCTCCTCCGGGTGGGCGCGCAGCTCCACTCCGTGGTAGCCGTGGGTGGCCGCGAGCCGGATCACGTCCGGGATGGGCAGGCCGGGGACACCGAGGGTCGAGAACGCCAGTTTCATGCGATCCACTCTCACTCGAACCCCCGCACAGGTCCAGGCCGCCACTCCTTCCCACCCGACACCGACCCACTTCGACGACTGCGCCCCTGCCACCCCGACTCACTCGGAAGCACGCGCGCGTCCGGCGACCGACCCCGACGACTCCACCCCCCGCCTCATCCACTGCGGACCTGCTCTCCGCACACCCGGGAGGCGCGTGTGATCTGGGTTCGGTCTCGGTTACTCCGGCCCCCGGCTGAGCCGGTTCGGCCCCGCCCTCCGCTTGCTCGGACGTGCGCGTGTTCCGGGTTCGGTCCGGCCGCTGCGGCGCACGTCTCGTCTGCGGCGGGCTGGGTCTTGCTCACGCGCACGCGAGTGTTCCGCGAGCCGTCTCGGCCACTTCGGTCCCCGGCTGGGGCGGTTCGGACCTGCCCTCCGGCTGCTCGGAGGTGCGTGTGTTTCGGGTCCGGTCCGGGCCGCTGCGACGCACGTCTCGTCTGCTGCGGACTTGGTCCCGCTCACTCGTACGCGCGCGTGTTCCGCGAGCCGTGCCGGCCGCCCCCGTTCACGTCAGTGCTGCGGAGCTGCCTTCCCCCCCCCGCTCACTCGGACGTGCCGTGCAGATCCAGGTGCCAGTCCTGGCCGTTGAGGTCCTGGCCGAAGGAGCGGTGGGCCTTCTCGGCGGACAGGACGAAGCCGTGCCGTTGGTAGATGCGCCGGGCGGCGGTGAGGACGTCATTGGTCCACAGGACCAGCTCCCGGTACCCGACACCCCGCGCGAAGTCGATGACGGCGCCCACCAGCCGGTCCCCGATCCCGAGCCCGCGCGCCTCCGGCTCGACGAGCAGCAGCCGCAGCCGTGCGGTGGCCGGCGCCTCGTCCCGTACGCACATCACACACCCCACCGGCCGCCCGTCGAGCTCGGCGATCCACACCCGCTCCAGATGCGGATCGTGGTCCTCGGCGAAGTCCGCGACGATCCGGGCCACCAGCCCCTCGTAGTCGGCGTTGAAGCCGTACTCGACGGCATAGAGCGCGGCGTTGCGCTGCACGATCCAGCCGAGGTCGCCCGGGCCCGGCTCACGCAGCAGGACGTCCTCCCGGCGCGGGGGCCGCCCGTCGGACAGCAGCGTCCGCACCGTCCGCATCGCCTCGGCCAGCCGGGGCC
>Ga0182008_10001695_pt1 | contig 14479 bp, 10 predicted proteins | sample Sormic07211129_1_FD_120482 | JGI IMG/M metagenome (GOLD analysis project Ga0182008, IMG submission 120482) | Rhizosphere microbial communities from Sorghum bicolor, Mead, Nebraska, USA - 072115-129_1 metaG | ecosystem: Host-associated > Plants > Roots > Rhizosphere | place: USA: Nebraska...
GATGATGATTCCCGCCAACCCCGGCGGCGGCTGGGACACCACCGGCCGCGCGCTGGGCAAGGCGATCATGGACGCGAAGCTGGCCGACAGCGTGAGCTACGAGAACAAGGGCGGCGCCGCCGGCGCGCTGGGCCTGGCGCAGTTCGTCAACGGTTCCAAGGGCGATCCGAATGCGCTGATGGTCATGGGCTCGGTCATGCTGGGCGGCATCATCACCGGCAAGCCGCCGGTCAAGCTCGAGCAGGCCACGCCGCTCGCGCGCATCACCACCGAATACAACGTGTTCGTGCTGCCGGCCAACTCGCCGCTGAAGACCATGAAGGACGTGGTCGAGCAGCTCAAGAAGGACCCGGGCAGCGTCAAGTGGGGCGGCGGTTCGCGCGGCTCCACCGAGCACATCGCCGCGGCCATGATCGCGCAGAAGGTCGGCGCCGACCCGTCGAAGATCAACTACGTGGCCTTCCGTGGCGGCGGCGAGGCCACCGCGGCCATCCTGGGCGGCAACGTCACGGTGGGCGGCAGCGGCTACAGCGAATTCGCCGAGTACATCGCGACCGGGAAGATGCGCGCCATCGCCGTCACCTCGGCGCAGCGCCTGCCGGGCATCAACGTGCCCACGCTCAAGGAACTGGGCATCGACGTCGAGATCGGCAACTGGCGCGGCGTCTACGGCGCGCCGGGCCTGACGGCCGAACAGCGCAAGGCGGCCATCGACATGCTGCAGACGGCGCTCAAGAGCACGGCCTGGGCCGAGGCGCTGAAGAAGAACGACTGGACCTCGTCGGTGCTGACCGGCGACGCGTTCGCCAAGTTCGTCGACGACGACTTCGCGAGCCTGCGGGCGATCATGGCCAAGTCCGGGATGATCTGACTCGCCCCCGAGGGGGCGCGCACTTCGTGTCGCTTCCCTCCCCCCATCCGGGGGCGACACCAGCGGCCCGGCAGAGCCGGTTCCGCGGTGTCCCTGGTGTTTTTCGGGCTCGCGCACTTCGTGCGCCTTGCCTTGGCTCTTGAGCGGGGCCTTTCTATTTTTTCCACGACTGTGGGAGCAAAAAATGACAACTCCAGAATCCTCGGTCGCGTCGCCCCCTGCGGCGCTGTGGCCGCAGACGCTGGTCGGCGCGGGTGTGCTGCTGACCGGCATGGCGCTGGCCTTCGGGGCCATCGACATTTCTTCCGAGGCCGGCTACGGCGGCGTCGGGCCCAACTTCCTGCCCTGGCTGGTGTCGATCGTGCTGATGCTGTGCGGCGCCTGGATCCTCTGGGAAGCGCGCACCGGCGGCTTTCGCGAGCTCGATGCGCCCACGGGGGCCGAGGGCGCCTACTGGCCCGGCTTCGTCTGGGTGTCGGCGGGGCTCCTGCTCAACGCGGCGCTGATCACCTCGCTGGGCTTCATTCTGAGCTGCACGCTGTGCTACGTGATGGCGGTGCAGGGACTGCGCCGCGCGAGCGGGCAGCCGGGCGTGAACGCGCCGCGCACCTGGGTCATCGACGCCGTCACCGGCGTGCTGATCGCGGCGCCCGTGTTCTGGACCTTCACGAAATTCCTGGCCATCAACCTGCCGGGCCTGACTTCCACCGGGTGGCTCTGACATGGACATCTTCAACGCCCTGATGGCGGGCTTCGCCACCGCCATCACCCCCATCAACCTGCTCTGGTGCCTGGTCGGCTGCGCGCTGGGCACCGCCGTCGGCGTGCTGCCCGGCATCGGCCCGGCCGTGGCCGTGGCGATGCTGCTGCCGATCACCGGCAAGGTCGACATCACGGCCTCGATGATCTTCTTTTCGGGCATCTACTACGGCGCCATGTACGGCGGCTCGACCACCTCGATCCTGCTCAACACGCCCGGCGAGACCGCCAGCATGGTGACGGCGATGGAGGGCAACAAGATGGCCAAGAGCGGCCGCGCGGGCGCCGCGCTCGCCACCGCGGCCATCGGTTCCTTCGTGGCCGGCACCATCGCCACCGTGATCGTCACGCTGTTCGCGCCCTTCGTGGCCGAGTTCGCCGTCAAGCTGGGTCCGCCCGAATATTTCCTGCTGATGCTGCTGGCCTTCACCACGGTGAGCGCGGTGCTGGGCAAGAGCACGCTGCGCGGCATGACGGCGCTGTTCATCGGGCTGGCCGCGGGCTGCGTGGGCCTCGACCAGATTTCGGGCCAGGGCCGCTACACCGGCGGCGTGCCCGAACTGCTCGACGGCATCGAGATCGTGCTGGTCGCGGTCGGCCTGTTCGCGGTGGCCGAGGTGCTCTACGCCGTGCTGTACGAAGGCAAGGTGGTCGAGGGCCAGAACAAGCTGAGCCGCGTGCACATGAGCAAGCGCGACTGGAAGCGTTCGGTCCCGGCCTGGCTGCGCGGCACCGCCATCGGCACGCCCTTCGGCTGCATCCCGGCCGGCGGCACCGAGATCCCGACCTTCCTCAGCTATGCGATGGAGAAGAAGCTGGTCAAGAACCCCGAGGACAAGGCGGAGTTCGGCACCAAGGGCGCGATCGAAGGCGTGGCCGGCCCCGAGGCCGCCAACAACGCGACCGTGACCGCGGCCCTGATCCCGCTGCTCACGCTGGGCATCCCGACCAGCAACACCACCGCCATCCTGCTGGGCGCGTTCCAGAACTACGGCATCCAGCCCGGCCCGCAGCTGTTCACCACCTCGGCCGCCTTGGTCTGGGCGCTGATCGCCTCGCTCTACATCGGCAACGTGATGCTGCTGGTGCTGAACCTGCCGATGGTGGGCCTGTGGGTCAAGCTGCTGAAGATCCCCAAGCCCCAGCTCTACGCCGGCATCCTGATCTTCGCCACGGTCGGCGCCTACGGCATGCGCCAGAGCGCCTTCGACCTGTTCCTGCTGTATGCCATCGGCGTGCTGGGCGTGATCATGCGGCGCTTCGATTTCCCGACCGCGCCGGTGGTGGTCGGCATGATCCTGGGCCCGCTGGCCGAGGCGCAGCTGCGCAACGCGATGTCGATCGGCGAGGGCAGTGCGATGGTCTTCTTCCAGCGCCCGATGTCGATCACGCTGGTGGTGGTGATCCTGGCCGTGCTGACGCTGCCGCGCATCGCGAAGGCGATGGCGATGCGCAAGGAGCGCGCGCAGCTCGCTTGAGCTGCAGCGCCGCCCGATCTCAGCGCCCCGAGCCGGGTTGCGCCGCAGCAGCGGCCACCGGCTCGGCCGGGAGCGTCGGCCGTCCCCTGGGTCCGGGCGTGAACTGCATGAACACCTGCGCTGTCGCGTACGACAGCCAGAGCTTGCGCCAACGCAGGAAGTCCAGGCCCAGCAGCATCTCGGCCTGCTTGTCCGAGGGGTCCTGCACCAGGACCGGCGCGCGCGCGAAAGTGGCTCGCCCCACACGCATGCTCGCAAAGCGGTGGCGATGCGCCGCGACCGACAGGCCGTTCATGCCCGTCAACGCACCCATCGGTTCCTGCGCGAGCACCACCGGGTCAACGCCGGCGGCAATTGCCGCGTCGTGGCTCACCAGACTGCGCTGTGCCCCGGTATCCACCAAGGCCAGTACCGGATGGCGGTTCAGGACCACGGGAATCAGCAACGCATTCTCCGTGCTGTGCACCGCGTCGATGCGGTCGTGGGCTTCTCGCCACGGCACGAAGTCCCCAGCGCAATCGGAGAGCGCATTGACCGGGTAGAGCGTCATCGTCTGCTTCGGAAAGTCGAGCTCGACGTCATAGGACGCAAGGAGGTCGGCGCCCAGCAAACCCGCGGGAGCCTGCGGATCGCCGTCGTCCCCCGCGCGCGCGATCTCGGCCACCGTCAGGTCGTAGCCCAGCCGTTGCGAGCTGCCGAACGTCAGGTGCGAGGCAGTGACCGCCGGCGTGGGTTGCGAGAGACCTCCCACACCACGGACCCGGACCCGGTGGCGCTCATTGGGCTCCAGTCCGAGGGCTTGCGCCATGGCCGGTGTGATGGTGCTGTGCTGCGCGCCGCTGTCGACCATCATGGGCAGCGAACGGCCATCGATGCCGATCTCGACCAGAAAACGTCCTTGGTAGAGCCGCATCGGCAACACCGCACTGGCGACAGGATGGCAGGTGGCGACGGCGGACGACGACGCGAATGGTGGCGTGTCGACCGCCGGGGGCGCTGGCATCGGCGAGGCTGCTTGCGCAGCGATGCCGTGCACGCACATCGCCAATGCCATCGACAGCAGTGCAGAGTGCCGAACATTTCTCTTCGTGCCTCGTGGATTTCTCAGGATCATCGAGAGCCTCTCAACCGTCGTTGGCGTTTCTCAGGTACGTCGTGCCGAGCCGCCCCGCCGCGGCAACCACCCGCAAGCTGGCCGAACGCCACTCCGACAGGCAGCGGATGCGCTCCTGCTGCGCTTCGGCCAGCGCCTTCTGCGTGCCCAGGATCTCCAGCACGTCGGCCGCGCCCTTGTCGTATCTCCGTTGCGAACTCTCCAGCGAGGACTTCGGTCAAGGATTGAGCCGATGCGCTGGCATCAGCCCCACTGGCCGAAACTGGTCAAGAAGCGCTTGAAGCTCTTGGCTGATCTGCGTTGATTCACTCATGATTTGCTCTTGGAATGATATTGAATGGATTCCCCAAGAGAGAATCTCCGGTCGTTATAGATGCCGAATTCTTCGATGCTAGTGACTGGCCCTTGGGTCGCGAAAGTCAAGATGGCCTTTCCAAATTTTTCTTTCGAATAGCGCTTGAAGGATCCCAGCAGTCCTTGTTGAATAGTCGGGGCTTCCTCGAGAATCCACCCCGATTGCGCCAACGCGGTTGACATCATCTTTTCCGAAAGGCAGGCGCTGGAATCTTCGATTCCTGATCTCCCCATCTGCAATGAAAATATGGAAAGAGATTTTTCGCCGATCCCTTCTATGACGCCAACGGAGAAATACCAATCTTCGCCTGCCTTTGCAAGATAGTGAACTCCCGGCTGCCTCGGCTCGTTGAAAAAAATTTCTCTTTCTTTTGGGATTCTTATTCCAAAGGCTGCTTCGGCTTGTTCTCTCGTGACATGCCCTTCGGGCAGTATCAAGACGCGAAGAAGCTTGCCCATAAGCTCGTCGCTCGAAAATGGATAGGGAGGCCGAAAACGAGCATCCTGACTTTCTTCTTCGCGGTCGTGGCGCGAGTTCTCTCGCCCGGATTGAGCCCAAGTGGCTTGAGTTGAAAGTCCCGCGAAGAGCACGAGCAATCCGACGATGAAGCGAATCGTTGCTTTGGAAGATGTCATCTTTTCGATCGACGAGTTAGCCGCAGCGAAAATTGAACGTGCTCGAGAAATACGATGCTCTGGATTCGAATTCCGCTGCCTGCGCGCCGAATCTCGCAGCGAGGCGCAAGGGTGTGCCTGTTGGCGGGAAATTTCGCGATGCGTGCTCTCGCTCGCGGTCGTGCCCGACATGCTCCGGACGCATGGTCGAAGAAATGTGGAATAAAAAAGCGATACGGCGCGCGAGCCATTGCGCTCGGCCGCTGCAGGAAAGTACCTGCGTTTGCAATTCGCCATATCACATCCCTGTCACTTGTTCTCGTTGTCTGTGAATGCTCGACGCAATGCACTGACCCAGGACTGACTTAAATGTGAAGATTGTTGTCAGCGACGTTTTGCATGGGACGTCGTCTCTGCTGACAATGAATGGCGTTTGATTTGATGCCTTGACCGATGGATGGCGCGAGCGGCGCGGCGAGGGGAGTGGGCTGCCCGATAGGCAAGGCGTGGCTTCGGGCGCCTCGCCGCCGGCAGCGCGGGGACTCGCCCTGAACCGATCGCCACAGGACGCAGGCATGCGCGGGCGCTCTGGCGATCTCCGAAGCTTGCAGCGCGCCGATGCTCATCGGTCGTTGCACAAAGCGTGTGTTGCTTGTCGGAGCAACGGCGATCGTCTCCCTGGCCGCCTTCGAACAAGGTCACCCAAGGCTACGCGCCAACGGGTCCCAGCGACGTCGCTCGCTGCGACCCCTCAAGAAAAGGTCGCGCCGAGATCGACGCGACCTTCGAGCTCAGAACACGTAGCTCCCGCTCAACAGCACCGCCCGCGGCGCACCCGGCATCGAGGTGGCGCGCCAGTAGCGCTTGTCGCTCAGGTTGGTGACGGCGAGGGTCACGGTCCAGGGCATGGCGCGCCAGCCGACCGAGGCGTCCCAGCGGGTGTAGCCGGAGCGCTCGCTGAGGTTGTCGATGGCGTTGTAGATCGGGCCGCGGTAGGTCACGCCGAGTTCGCCGTACCAGGGGCTTTCGGGTGCGTAGCGCACGAAGACGCTGCCGTTCTTGCGCGCGAGGTTGGGCTTGAACTTGCCGACGTTGGCCGGCGTCGTGAAATCCTGCGTGACCTTGGCCTGCTGCAGGCCCACGCCGCCGCGCACGTACCAACTCTTCGCGAGTCGGCCGGTGATGCTGGCCTCCAGGCCGCGCGAGCGCTCGGCGCCGCGCACCGCCCAGCGGAAGGGATCCTTGTCGGGGTCGGGCCGGTAGCGGATGTTGAGCAACTCCAGGCTGTAGAGCGACACCTGGGTCGAGAGCCGGCCGCCGAGCCAGTCGCTCTTGGTGCCGATCTCGAACTGGCGCGAGACCTGCGGTTCCTCGTCGTAGACCGCGTTGTCCTCCACCGCCACGCTGATCATGCCGCGCCCGCCGTAGGGCGAGAAGTTCTTGGAATACGAGGCGTAGAAACTGTGCGCGGGCACGGGTTGCCACACCACGCCGACGCGCGGGCTCAGGTGGCTGCCGTCGTAGCTGCGCTCCTTGTCGATGAGCACGTTGCGGCTCGCGAAGTCGAAGCTTTCCTGGCGGGCGCCGACCAGCAGCTTCCATTGCTCGCTCAGGCCGATCAGGTCCTGCACGTACAGCGCGCGCGATTCGGCGCGGTGCTGGTTCACGGTGCGGGCCGGACCGTGCGGCAGCTTGGGCACCCCCCAGACGGGGTTGTATGGATCGACCGACGCGGTGTACGCCATGGCCGGGTCGGTGATCGAGGTCGACAGGCTGGGGTTGCGCTTCTCGGTGGCCAGCTCGAGGCCCAGCAGCAGGTCGTGCGTGATGGCGCCGGTCTTGAACTTGCCCGTCAGGTCCAGCGCGTTGGTGAAGGTGCGGTTGTCCGTCTGCTGCCAGGCGCGGGTGAAGGTCATGCGGCCGGGCGTGGTGCAGCGGCGGCCGTTGCTCAGCAGGGTGCCGTTCGGGCGGCAGTAGCTGCCGCCGTAGAGATGGTCGAAGTCCTGGCTGGCCTCGTGCAGCACGCTGGTCCACTTGAGCGACCAGTCGCTCGTGAAGTCGTAGCTCAGTACCGAGCGCCACATCTTCATCCTGTCCTCGATGAAGTCGTCGGGGTGCGCATAGGCGGTGCGGATCGACACGTCGGCCGGCAGGCTGTCGTAGGCGGGCGCGCGGTCGGGGCGGCGCCACACCGTGTCCTGGGTGTACTGGCCGAGCCAGCGCAGGCCGCGATGGTTGTCGTACAGTATGCTGGGCGACACCATCGTGTTCTCGTTCCGGATGCCGCTGCGGAAACTGTCGGCCTGTTCGCGGTCCAGCGTCAGGCGCACCACGGTGTTGGGGTTGATCTCGCGGTTGAGGTCGATGGTCGCGCCCCGGTTGTTCCACGAGCCGGCCCGCAGCCCGATGCTGCTGACCGCGTCGAAGCTGGCCTGCTTGCTCACCAGGTTGACGATGCCGCCGCCGCTGCCGCGGCCGTACAGCACCGAGGCCGGGCCTTTCAGGATCTCGATGCGCTCGACGTTGGCCGTGCTGCGCCGGATCTGCCCGCCGGCGCGCACGCCGTCGCGGTAGATGTCGCCCGAGCTGGCGTCGAAGCCGCGGATGGTGATGCCGTCGCCGCGCGTGTCGTAGGTGGTGTCGATGCCCGGCGTGCCGTCGAGCATCACGCTCAGGTCGTTGATGCCGTAGGTCTTGAACTTGCTCACCTCGATCACGTCGACCGTCTGCGGAATGTCCTTCAGGGGCAGGGCGGTCTTGGTGGCGGTCGAGACGCCGCCGCGCGGGCGGGCGTCGTCCGGGTCCAGCGCGTCGGCCGTGACCGTGACCGTGTCGAGGGCGCGCGCACCCGCGGGGTGCAGGGCGTCAGGGCCCTGTTGGGCATGGGCCGCCCAGACGGACGCCATGGCGGCGAAGCCGGCCGCGACCTGGCCGAAGGGGGGAGTGATGAAAGATCTGTAGCGCAACGAAAAGCCCTCCTCGTGTTTTTAGGAGGGGCGAGTCTACAGATAAAAACGATTCCCATTTAGATTCGATGGAAACCTTGGGGCGCGCCGTCGTTGCATCGTCATTGCGACATGCAGGCCGCTGCCCCATCCGAAGCCGGCGGCGAGGAGGGCGGTCTCGACCCCCTCGCCGCCGCGTCTCACTTGCCCAGGGGAATCGCGTCCACCGGCACGGCGGCGGGGACCGCCTGCTTCTTGTTCATGGCGCGCCGGAGGAAGGCGACCACCTGCCACACGATCACGATGCCGATCACGCTGAGCAGCGTGGCGCTGATCGGGCGGGTCACGAAGGCGCTGAAGCTGCCGCGGCTCAGCAGCATCGCGCGGCGGAAGTTCTCTTCCAGCATCGGGCCCAGGATGAAGCCCAGCATCAGCGGGGCCGCCTCCATGTCCAGCCGCAGGAAGAGGTAGCCGATCAGGCCGAACACGGCCGTCGTGTAGATGTCGTCGAGGCTGTTGTTGATGCTGTAGGTACCGATGCAGCAGAAGAACAGGATCGCGGGGAACAGCACGGTGTACGGGATCTTGAACACCGACAGCCAGTAGCGCACCAGCGGCACGTTGAGCACCACCAGGAAGCAGTTGCCGACCCACATGCTGGCCACCAGGCCCCAGAACAGGTCCGGGTGCGTGGCGATCATGTTGGGACCCGGCTGGATGCCCTTGACGATGAAGGCCGCCATCATCAGGGCCATCACGGCGTTCTCGGGGATGCCGATGGCCATCAGCGGAATGAAGCTGGTGCGGGCGGCAGCCTCGTCGGCGGCGGCCTGGCCGGCCACGCCTTCGATGCAGCCGGTGCCGATCTCGTGCTTGTACTTGCTGAACTTCTTGTCGGCCGCATAGGCCGCGAACTGGGCGATGGTCGGGCCGCCGCCGGGCAGGATGCCCAGCACCGAGCCGATCACGCTGCCGCGCAGCGCGCTGGGGATGATGCGCTTGAACTCGGGCCAGGTCGGCATGAGCTTGATCTTGCCGTTGAAGGGCGTGAGCACGTTCTTGTTGTCGAGGTTCTTCACCACCTCGGCGATGCCGAAGCAGCCCAGCGCGATGCTGATGAGCCCGATGCCGTCCTGCAGGAAGGCCAGGTTCATGGTGTAGCGCGCCACGCCGCTGTTGACGTCGGTGCCGACCATGCCCAGCAGCACGCCGATCATGGCCATCGCCAGGCCGTTGAGCAGGCTGCCGCTGCTGACGAAGCTCACGCAGAAGAAGCCCAGCAGCATCAGCGCGCAGTAGTCGGCCGGGCCGAACAGGAAGCCGACCTCGCCGAGCGCGGGCGCCATCGTCGACAGCACCACGATCGCCACGGTGCCACCGATGAAGCTGGAGATGCCCGCGGTGAACAGCGCCAACCCGGTCTTTCCCTTGAGCGTCATCTGGTAGCCGTCGATGCAGGCCACGATGCTGCTGGCGTGCGGGATCTTCATGGTGATCGCACTCACGCTGTCGCCGTACTGCGCACCGTAGTAGATGCCGGCCAGCATGATGAGGGCGCCGCCGGTGGGGATGGAGTAGGTCAGCGGCAGCAGCAGGCTGATGGTCGAGAGCGGACCGAGGCCGGGCAGCAGGCCGACCAGCGTGCCGACGGTACAGCCGAGCGCGCAGTAGAGCAGGTTCTGGATGGTCAGCGCATGGCTGAATCCGAACGCGAGGTTGTTGAGGACTTCCATCAGTAGAGCGGCAGGTTCAGGCCGAGAAAATTCTTGAAGGCGAACGCGACGAGGACCAGGCCGATCGAGATCTTGATGTTGCGCACCACCGAGTACGAGGTGCCCGCGAAGGTCGAACAGAACACCAGGAAGATGATCCCGAGGATCATGTTGATGTACTCGGAGATCACCGCGAAGCCGATCAGGCTCAGCAGGATCAGCACGATGTTCTTCACGCCGTAGTCCACCGGCAGGCGCTCGACGAAGAAGGAGCGGGCCGCGGTGATCAGGCCGATCACGAACAGGAAGCCGCTCACCATGAGCGGGAACAGGCCGGGGCCCGAGCGGGCCAGGTTGCCCAGGCTGTACGAGAACGCGACGCCGCCGAAGAGCAGCGCGATGGCCATGATGACCACCCCTCTCACGAAGTTGCGGTTGTTCATGGCGTCCCTCCCGCGGGCGAAGGGATGAGGGGTCGGTGGCGTGGCATGCAAAGGTCTCCTTGTGGTTCACGCCTGGCCATCGGGGCTCTCTGTGAGCAATGGTGGACAGGCGGCGAATCGTAGAAAACGATGCTTCCAATCGGCTTTCGTTTTGCCTGCCGCGCCCCAAAATACGTGTTATCACTGACCTGCCGCTAAGGGCATTCACTGCGGTGACACGCCGCTGCCGTACCCCCGTCGGTCGGTCCGTCAGCCGGCCTGTCGCGTGGCCGGTGGCAGCTGCAGGATGGCGCGCAGGCCGGTGCCGCCATCGGCCTCGGCCAGCACGATGTCGCCGCCGTTGCGCTGCGCATAGGCACGCGCGATGGCCAGGCCCAGGCCGGCGCCGCCGGCGCGGTCGCCGGCCTGGCGGAAGCGCTCGAAGACCTCCGCGCGCCGCGCGGCTGCGATGCCCGGGCCGTCGTCGCTGACCTCGGCGCAGGCCATGCCGTCGACCCTGCCGGCCTTGACCGTGATGCGGCCGCCCACGGGCGTGTAGACGATCGCGTTGTGCACGAGGTTGGCCAGCGCCTCGTGCAGCTCGGCCGCGTCGGCCTGCACGGGCACGGCGGGGCTCGGCGCGGCGCCGGCCGGGGCGTCCTCGCGCGCGTCGACCCAGCCCAGGTCCTGCTCCTTCTCGTGCGCCAGCGTCAGGTACTGCAGCACCACGTCCTTGGTGATGGCGTTGAGGTCCGCGACTTCGGCCGCCTGCGGCGACGCGGCGTCGCTCGCATGGGCCAGCGAGAGCAGCTGTTCGCACAGGCGCCGGCTGCGCGCGATCTGCGTGACCATGGCGCGCAGCGTGGCGTGCAGCTGCGTGCTGTCCTTCTCGCGCAGCGCCACGCCGGCCTGCGTCAGCATGATGGCCAGCGGCGTGCGCAGCTGGTGCGAGGCATCGGCCAGGAACTGCGACTGCTGGTCGAGCAGGCCGCGGTAGCTGGCGACGTTGTGGTTCACCGCCTCGACCAGCGGCGCCACCTCGTGCGGCACGCCGCCCGCATCGAGCGGCTCGGGCAATTGGCCCCGTCGCTGCACCACCGAGCGCCGCAGCCGCTCGAGCGGTCTCAGCGACCAGGTCACGCCCAGCCAGACCAGCAGCACCACGATCAGCACCATGCGCGCATCGCGGAACAGCTGCTGGCGCAGCGAGGCCGCTTCGGCCCGATCGCGCGGCTCGGTGCCCTCGGCCGTCTGCACCCGCAGCTCGTAGGCCTGGCCGCGGCCGTCGAGCACCGTGCTGCGCAGCGCCACCATGCGCACGGCACGGCCTTGGTAATGGCCGTCGAACCAGACCGGCGAGGCGCTGTCGCCGCTGCGGGGCGGCGGCGGCAGATCGGCATCGCCCAGCAGCAGCCGGCCCGCGGCCGCGTCCGCGCCCTGTGGCCGGATCTCGACGCGCAGGTGCCCGGTCTTGCGGCTGGCCGCATCGAACATGCGCTGCACCTGGGCGGCGCTGGCGTCGAGCTGCAGCGCACCGTCGGGCCCGGGCGAGACGCTGCGGCGCAAGGCATCGGCCGCGTCCAGCATCACGCTGTCGTAGGCGCCCTGGACCAGGTCGCGCAGGGCGCGGTAATCGTTCCAGCTGTCGAGCGCGAGCAGGCCCAGGATGCAGGGCAGCAGCAACGCGAGCAGGCGCGCGCGGATGCCGAAGCGGCTGCGGGACTCAGTCGCCGGCGGCGTCATGCCCGGTGCTCTCCAGCATGTAGCCCAGGCCGCGCACGGTGACGATGCGCACGTCGCCGCCGGACAGCTTGCGCCGCAGCCGGTGCAGCACCAGTTCGATGGCGTCGGGGCCGGCATCGCTGTCGGCCGGGAAGACCTTGGCCGAGAGCTGCGACTTCTCGACCGGCGAGCCGGCGCGCGTGAGCAGCACCGCCAGCGCGGCGCTCTCGCGCGGCGTGAGCTGCAGCAGCGTGTCGCCCAGCATGAAGGCGCGGCTGCCGTGGGCGCGCGAGAGCGAGCCGCAGCGCAGCGCGGCATGCGGGCTGCCGCGCGCGCGACGCGCCAGGGCTTCGAGCCGGGCCTCGAGTTCCTCGATCGCGAAGGGCTTGCTCAGGAAATCGTCCGCGCCGGTGTTCAGCCCCTTGACCCGGTCCTTGACCGAGCCCTGGGCCGTGAGGATCAGCACCGGCGTGCGGTTGCCCGCGGCGCGCAGGTCGGCCAGCACCGACAGGCCGTGCCGGTCCGGCAGCTGCAGGTCGAGCACGATCACGTCGTGGTCGCCCGAGGCGAGCAGCGAGGCGGCCATGGCCGCATCGGGCGCATGGTCGGTTACGTACCCGCTTTGCTTGAAGGCACGCAGGAGCCAGGAAGCCATTTCGGCTTCGTCTTCGACCAGGAGCAGACGCATGCGCCGATCCTAGCGCGGCAGGGCGGGCTTCAGGTCCTCGTCGATGTGCGGATCGGCCGGCTGGCCGCGCAGCCGGCGCACCGTGCGCCGGATCCAGTGCTCGATGTCGTCGATGTAGGTGAACACCGCCGGCACCACCAGCAGGCTCAGCACGGTGGAGGTGATCAGCCCGCCGATCACGGCCATCGCCATCGGCGAGCGGAAGCTCGCGTCGGCCGCGCCCCAGCCGAAGGCGATCGGCATCATGCCCGCGCCCATCGCGATGGTGGTCATGATGATCGGGCGCGCGCGCTTGTGGCAGGCATCGCGCAGCGCGTCCCAGCGGCTCATGCCCTGGTCGCGGCGCGCCACGATCGCGTACTCGACCAGCAGGATCGAGTTCTTGGTCGCCACCCCCATCAGCATGATCAGCCCGATCAGCGAAGGCATCGACAAGGCCTTCTGGCCGATCAGCAGCCCGACGAAGGCGCCGCCCAGTGCCAGCGGCAGCGCGCACAGGATGGTCACCGGATGCAGGAAGTCCTTGAACAGCAAGACCAGCACGATGTAGATGCACAGCACGCCGGTCAGCATCGCCAGGCCGAAGCTGCCGAACAGCTCGGTCATGACCTCGGCGTCGCCGATCTCGGCCACGCGCACGCCTGGCGGCAGGCTGCGCATCGAGGGCAGGGCGGCGACCATGGTCTTGGCATCGCCCAGGCCCACCTTCGACAGCTCGATCTCGAAGTTGACGTTGCGCGAGCGGTCGTAGCGGTCGATCACGGCCGGGCCGCCCTCGACCGTGATCTTCGCGACCTGGCCCAGCATCACCGGGCCGCGCGTGCCGGGCACGGTCAGCCGTTCGAGCAGGGCCTGGTCCTGGCGCGCGCTGTCCTCGAGCTTGACCACGATCGGCACCTGGCGCTGCGCGAGGTTGAGCTTGGGCAGCGACTGGTCGTAGTCGCCCAGCGTGGCCACGCGCAGGGTCTCGGCGATGGCGGTGCTGGTCACGCCCAGGTCGGCGGCGCGCGCGAAGTCCGGGCGCACCGCGATCTCGGGCCGCACCAGGCTGGCGGTGGAGGTGATGTTGCCCAGGCCGGGCACGGTGCGCAGGTCGCGTTCGACCGCGCGGGCCGCGGCCGTGAGCGCGACCGGGTCTTCGCCCGACAGCGCCAGGATGTACTTCTCGCCCGAGCCGCCCAGGCCCACGGTGCTGCGCACGCCGGGCAGGGACTCGAGCGCGGCGCGCATCTGGTCCTCGATCAGCTGCTTGCGCGGGCGTTCGCCGCGCGGGTCGAGCTGGATGGTCAGCGTGGCCTTGCGCGTCTCGGGCGTGCCCAGGCCGGCGAAGGGATCGCCGCCCGCGCTGCCGCCCGCCACCGTGGTGTAGACGCTCTTCACGTGCGCGATCTTCATCACGCGCAGCCGCGCCTCCTCGGCCGTGGCCGTGGTCTGCGACAGCGTGGCGCCGGGCGCGAGCGAGAGGTAGACCTGGGTCTGCGAGCCGTCGTCCGGCGGAATGAAGCCGGTCTTGAGCAGCGGGATCATCGCGATCGAGCCGAAGAAGAACAGCGTGGCCATCACCATGGTGGCGAAGCGGTGCGTCATGCACCACTCGGCCGCGCGCATGTAGAGCTTGAGCCAGCCGGCTTCCTTCTCCTGCGTGACGATGGGCTTCAGGATGTAGGCCGCCATCATGGGCGTGAGCACCCGCGCCACCACCAACGAGGCGAAGACCGCGAGCGAGGCGGTCCAGCCGAACTGCTTGAAGAACTTGCCGGCCACGCCGCTCATGAAGGCGGTCGGCAGGAACACCGCGA
>Ga0182008_10001697_pt1 | contig 14457 bp, 12 predicted proteins | sample Sormic07211129_1_FD_120482 | JGI IMG/M metagenome (GOLD analysis project Ga0182008, IMG submission 120482) | Rhizosphere microbial communities from Sorghum bicolor, Mead, Nebraska, USA - 072115-129_1 metaG | ecosystem: Host-associated > Plants > Roots > Rhizosphere | place: USA: Nebraska...
GAAACACTTGAAGGCGCACTTGATCGCTTTGCTGATGTTGCTGACGTGATAGAAGATATTGCCTTAAAATATGGTAATGGGCGGTGGATTATGGATAACACTAAAGGCATATTGCACTATAGAATAACAGATTAAAATAAAAGTAAGGTTAGTCAAGGTTTCCATCCTCTAGACGCTGCAGTGAACATAACTACTTTATCAACACAATATTAAATGTAAGTAACCATCGAAACCTTTCAAACTAAAAGCGGCAGTATGCAGTATAGTGAAGTGAATGTGAAACCTCAAAACCTAGGAAAGATTTTAATCCTTTGAACCCACCACATTATAAGAACAAAAATATGTCTTCAAGTGAACTTATACGATGTGAAGAATGTGGACAGGAATTTGATACGATTGATTCCCTTAGAGAGCATCAGAAGTCGGAAAGAGAGGACAAGGAACTACGAAACAGAGGTATCGACAGCTAGGTTGCTGCTAAGCAAGTCTAAAAAACTACTCAGTTAAATCTTATAATGCCTGTGAAAAAGAGCTTAATGAGAGACTAGTTTTGCTCTGATAAATACCTAGGGAATTATCTTAACAACAACCATGATAATTGCCAATAACTATCTATACTTTGATAATTTTTCTACAGGCAGAACACCGGTTCAATCCATATCATTTCTACATGAAAATGAGGAACCTATATTCGATAGAATGTGATGACAACAGTTCTGCTTGGGGTGTCTATCGCCGTAAGGACATACAACATCTTCCGAGCGGTCATGAGAATTTTTCATCAGATCTACAAAAGTGGCAATAGCCACATCATCAAGAAATACAGAAGAACCTTATTACGTCAGATCCACCACTACAGAAAGAACTTCTCAATCCGATCTGGTCGTCATTTAATTCCACTATTATTTCTGAACTTGAATATCGGGTAGAAAATCGCTAAAGAAATACTCAATCATGTAATTGAAGATGGACATATGGATCTGGCATATCCTCTACCAACCATAGGCTTACCATTGGTAGAAGATGAGGGTTTGGATTTACAAATATGGTAACCTTTTCCAATTCTACAATTGCAGACGGGACATATTTTTTGGGATCTGGGGATTTTTGGCGTCTTCATCATGTTCCCATTTTTTATGATATCCCTTTGCTTAAGTAGTGAATTTAGTTCAACATTTAATTCAGGGATATTGCGCTTAGCCTTTCTGTTATGCATACGTAATTGGACCTTATGTATTTTATGGCTAATATCTCTAAGTTGTTTCTTTTTTATATGACGAGTATGGTCTGGCAAGGCGTTTTGCATAACAGGTGGTCAATAGTATAATTTATTCTTATTCTATAAAGAAAAATATGTTGGCACAACGAAAAATCTAATGACCATAGCAGACTAACTAATCGGGAATGAGATGATGGCTTTCCATGCTAACCACTTTCAAGACCTCAAGGAGAAATATGATGAATTTTTTTGTAATTTAATAAATTAATGTCTATTTAAAGGACTCATCCTGGGGTATTCTTTCCGACAGAGAGATAGATTCCATTCTAATTGGTTCTTATAGGATTTTTTGTTTCGTTATCCTAGGGTCATTTACTCTTCTCAACTGAAAAAGAATCGTGTGACAATGCTATGGTTTAACCTGTTAGCCTCAAACCATATTTCTCAAAAGCGGTCCAAGAAATTAACTATCAACTACTGCTCTTACCATAGCAGAGGTATCTATATAATAATAGAAATGTGAATAATACCAATTATGACACGCAGTAAAGAACAAGACATTCAGGGAACAATAGAAAATTTGCTAAGAAATAATCAATTTAGATCATATTCAAAAGAAGAGATAATAAATTTGATATCAGCTGATACATCTACGCAAGAAAAAATTGAAAAAATCCTAGGTGAAATGGAGGTGTGGAGTTCTATGAAGGACACACAATCCTCAGTCTATTCGTCATGTAAAGGTGGTACTGTGTATTTCCAATGGGGACAGACCCCCTAAATAATTTTTTGAGGCTAGGCCATTGAGAGCTCGTTAAGATGTATTATTTAAAAATCACATGATAAGGATAATCATTCCGGGTTGCTTCTTTTTAACCGCAGTCAAAAACAACCCAAAGTCGTAGAATTAATAGACAATCTACTTCCAATTTGTCAGCCAACCAGCACTCTGCGCTGAAAAGGTATTAGACATAGTAAGCAATAATGGTCAGAAGATGAATTTCGTAATTTTGATAAATTAAAGTCTATTTAAAATTTAATATTTTCTCGGCTCTGTCGAAACCATCTATTCTTGATAAGACAAAAGCTATGTAATATGGTCATACCATACATACGGTGAAAGAATCAAGATACGTCAAACTAGCACATACTATGCTATGTATACTGAAGAATGCTAGATGCCACTATTCATCAATAGGAAGAGCAATCACATTTTCACAGTCTGGCAGCATCCCGTTCTGCTTACTATAAGACAATATGAGAGTAAGAGTTACCGCATGTTTACAGCAGAAATGGTTGGTAGAGGCTTATTATCTTAGGATGGTCCTCAATCTATCCAGAATAATACCTCATTTCACAACATTACAGAAATTTACGGATAGAATCACAGATATTATTCATTCTGGAAAGGATAATTTCTTCTTCTTTCATTCTCCTTACAACACTACCAAACGAATATTCCTTGGAATAGACTCATCTAGATTCAAGCCAGACAACCCACGCATCACAGTATTACACTGAAAGAAGTGGATTGAGAAAGAAATGGATAAAAAAATTGTCTGTTGGAGGTGATGTTATGCTGAAACAGATTATCTGTACCATCAAGATAAGTAGCTCCTAAAAGACATGATAACATACATGGATTTTCAGACCAATCATAACAGGAACAGCGGAAATTATGCCATTGTCAATAATAGCAGTAGTATGTGACAAGGGCTATGACAGTGAAAAGAATCATGTATTCGTTAGAGAGAAGGTCTGAAAGCATATAATATCATTCCTGCAAGATATCCACACCTGCCGATATGTATGAGGACACATGGTAAGTACAGAAAACAGGTGAAACGAGGTTATTCCAAACTGTTATACAATCAACATAACAACAAGGATGAAACCATAATGTCTGTAATAAAGAGACTATTTAGTGAACATGTTACTTCAAGATTAGTTAGTAAGAACGCAGAGTAGAGAATTATTATCATTCAGATGAATCGCCTACAAAATGCATAGGGTACCTGGTCTTTTCTTATTGTTGATGATTTGTACTGAGCCTATTTTCTCCTTTGTCTTTTTCATAGAACTGGTTAATATAGGAGGATCGAATGCAATTGGACTCTCAATTTGTTGATCAATTCTAGTCAAAGTCTGATATATCCACAAGCTACCCAGGCTACCGCTAGGAAGGCAGATTAATCTTAGACAATGTACATGACTTTTCTACGGTTGTAGATAATTTGGCTACTGTAATTAGTTCATAGCCGTAGAGGCGTATAGTCAATTAATCGTTTGCCATTTTCATCCTCAGTAACCATGATTGAATTATAATCACCAAATTCGAAATCTGTATGAGTTATAAGAAAAACCTGTTTGAAGCTTTTATCTTGGGTTAGAATGTTGACGAGAATACGTCTTCGACAGGAATCCAAGCTTGCCATGGGCTCATCCATTATTATAGAGTTTATTAATGGTGGTTTTTTTTCTGAGTTTTTGAAAGGCCTTATCCTAGCCATAAGCTTTGATATAGCAATTCTTAAAGCTAATCCTAAAGAAGTTTCATCACCTCCGCTGAGCTGATCCTTATTTTTTATCATATTGTCTTTGCTATCCATGAGCGTCATCTCCAAACCATGGGATTCCATGCCGCCCCTTATCCTTCTCATTGTGGAAGATATTTTATCTATGGTGTACCGACCTTCGGTAAGTTGTGTAAGGTACTCGTTAGTAGCTTGTCTTAGCACTCCTACCATTCTTCCTTCTACTACGTAATTAGAAATGAAGCCATCTATTTCACCCCGTAGATATTTCACATGACGCATCTCATTTTCTTTTTTAGCCATGATCGTTTCCTTTTGTGAGAGTTTTGTTATAGATGCCTCTCTGTTTTTTATTTCTTCTTTTAAGGAAGCTATCTGTATTTCAACCATGTCTGATATCTTTTGCTTATTCGCAATACTTGCCTCCATAGTTTTCCTTTTAACAAGTATTTCATCGATAGTCTTACATTCGAAACGGTGTGTCAAATCATCCAAACTAACGGCTAAAAGATCACTGAGATATTGTTGCTGTTTATTTTTTAGCTGAGTAATATCATTAATTATACTCTCCATTCGATCCTTTGATTGCGACAGCTGCTCTTCGTATTTTTTATATCTGACGTATTCTTCATGTATTTGTCTATCCTGCAGCTGCATATTGTTATCATAATTTGCAATTTGGAATTCAAGCTTTGATATTTGAGAAATCATATCTCCGACAGTTGAACAGCCCTTCTGCGATAGAAATTCGTGGATTGATTTCACAGAATATTGGCTTAGTATAGACAAAAGCAAATCTCTATGATTCACAAGATCATCTGAAATTGTGAATAAGTTCTCAAATAAACCCTTAATTTTATTTTTTGCTTCTATCTTTCTATCTATTTCTGAGTGTTTTTCAACAGCTCGCTTAACCTGCAGATTGACATCCTTATAATTCTCTTCTATGTCTCTCATCTCCTGGTTAAGATCCAGTATCATTTTTTCTTTATTATCAATAGGATTATTGCAAACAGGGCATTTGTCCTGTTCTACAATATACCTCATACTGCTCTTCTTTATGCCACAGAGGACTTCAGTAGATGTTGATACTCGTCTTAAGTATTCAATGCTATCGTGTGCTTGCTCCTTCGCCCCTTTCAGAGCTTCAAGTTCATTTGATACTTTATCCAGATTATAATTGATGTTTTCTGGTTGCACAATGGGATCGAAGTCCAAAGTAATGGATGATCTGTTAACTAGTGTTTTAATTTGATGTTCTTTTGTTCTTATTTCTGAAATCAACTCATTTAACTTATGCAAATTCTCTTTTGATGGAAATTGTTCTAATGTGTATTCATCGTGAGCTTTCTTGCCTTCTAGCTCGGCAATATTTTTCCTTAAGGATTCTATTCTCTGCTCTTGACTTGTCATATAATTTGTCTTTTCTGTAATCAAATAATTAACTAATTGGAGATCATTATTTTTGGTGTTTATTTCAGTCTCATTTGTCTTAATTTTGTTAAGAATATCTTCAGAAGGTAGCCTTGAGAGTTCATCTTTATTGGTTTTCAAATCTGCGTCCACTTCCTTGAATTCTTGTTCTTTTTTCTCTAGTTCGCTTCTTCGTCTTACAAGTTCTTTCTTCTCGCCATTTAACCCTCCAACTTCTTCCTTTAGAATATCGATAGCATCCTGCAGCTCGCAACTCATGTTAGCCAGATCCCTTTTTACCCTCTCAAACTCATCAAGTCCAAAGAGAGTCATTATTAATTCCCTTAACTCTCTTGGATCTGCTAATGCGAGTCTATCAACATCCTTTTGACGAACGTATACAGTCTTTTCTATGATATCAGCGCTAACGCCTAGCATTCGTTCAACCTCTTCATTTACTGGTTTTGATCTATTGGAAATCGATACAAACTTGTCATGTACATTGTCTTTTTTAGACAAGACAGTTTCTTCATTAAAATCAGTCTCATTACTTGTGGATTTTGCTTTTTTAAGATTCAGTTTTCTGATGATCCTGTATTGCGTACCGCCTAGATCAAATATGATGTCGACCTTGCAGCTTGATTCGCCTCTCTTAACGAGAGATTTCCTCTTTTGATCGTTCATTAAACCATCACCAAGAAGTCCCCATAACATTCCTTGAACAAAGCTGGTCTTTCCCATGGAGTTATTGCCGCGGATTAGAAAAAGACCCTCTGCAAGATGGATACTTTCATCGACATTATCAGGGAGCAATACCTTGGTGTAGGGCTTGAAATTCTCAATTTCAACTTTGACTATCTTCAATTTTATTACAAGCCTCTAGATCATTCTCATCATGACGACTAAGTGCTTTGGCAAATATACCTGCAAGTAAATCAGGATTCAAGTTCTGTTTTTTTAGATCTTCGTTTCTCATAGTTGTCACATATTCTTTGAATTCCTTTTCTGGGTCTTCTATTAAATATTCAATGTATCCAGTTTCATTCCCTATGGTGCTCTCTACATTAATATATTCAGAGTAGGCTGGACGATCCAAAATGAATTCGACAATATTGTAATCATTGGAATCTAGAGCTAGTTTTCTAAGGAATGATTCTACTTCGCCAATATTGAAAGAAGCCCCATACGTTTTCTCGCCTCTTAAAATGATTTTCACTCTCGCAGCAGTTGAATATTCATATTTTATATTAAGTCCATTGGAGTCTAATACATTTTTAACTTTTCTTATTATTTCCGCATTAGTATCATGCGAAAATATGTCTATTTTTTCGAATACAATTTTCCTGGATGATTGAATTTTCTTTGGGGTAACCTTTGGATGTTTTTTTCCCTGTTCAACATCTACCATAAGATATCCTTTTTCAGTATTAAATTCACTAAAGCTCCATAATTCAGTTGATCCGGAATACCAGGCATGATCCGTTACCTTGTGCATCTTGTGATCATCCCCTAAAGCAATATAATCGTAATTACCCTTAAGGAAATCTGGATGTAGTGAAGAATTCTCGATCATGCCGTGACCCATGGCTACATTCATCAAGTCAGGATTAGTTGATCTGTTCTGAAGCTGAATCCATTTTTTATATATATGCTCTATGCCTAATGTAGATAGTGCTCTTGATTCGATAGACGGGTGTGTGATAACCCTTAAGTTGAGATCTGGAAAATCCTTGAATTGAGGCTTCTGCGTCCTTAATGAATCTCTAGCATCATAATGGGTATACAAATTTATGTTATCGAAGGCAACCGGAAATACACTGAGGGTAGAACTGCGATATTCCATGTATCGACCATGGTTCCCATCTATGATAACTAAAGGGATGTGAGCATCATATAGTTGTTTAAATGTCATTGCAGCCACTTTTCTTGCATATTCGGGAGGCGGGCTAGGATCATAGCCTGCGGGTGTGTCGAAAAAGTCACCACAATGCAGTATGATATCAGGTTGATTACTACTGGAAGTATCTATAATTTCTTCTACGAACTTTATCCAAGCTGAATAGAAGTCATCCTCCAGAGGTCGTATTTCTTGGTCTATTATTCCAGAACGCGTCTGTTTAGGTCTCCTACCAAGATGTGTATCTGAAATATGGGCTATTTTCATGATCACATGCTCTTTTAGAGTATAAATTCGTCTTCATGACTAATCATGGTACCTGGCTGGGGTGCTGTTTCAGAAGATGAAATATGGGTGTGCTCATGATGAGCAGTGTTTGATATACTGTTATCATATCCTCCTGTAGAACCGGCAGCATAACTTAGAGAATGGGTGCTCCTCACGATTAAACAAGTCCTAGAAGGAAACGCGTTTGCTACCAATGCGATGGCCTCATAAAACTGTTCTGCATTAGACATTATATTTTCTTGGGTTGTTGTAAAGCTATCAGATCAATGCTCTTTTACAACTTTGAGATTATTTTTACAAATAGCAGATGAAATTCGATTGTAGAGTAAATGGCTAACACATCTAATTATTTGGTACAAGCCCACTTCAATTAATGAGTTTTTAATAGCAGCTATCAGTACGCAATACTAGAAAGTAAGTAAGTACACAGGATAATTTGGGATACAATATGTGATATAGATCCATACTATTGGTTTAAATTAGATTTTCCTAACTTGATATTGTATGCCTGCACGGATAGGGGATAAAGCTCCCAATCTAACTGTATCCGAATGGGTACAAGGAAGGCCTACCAACATAGATAAGGAAAGGGGAAACGTTGTACTTGTTGAGGTATTCCAAGTGAATTGCCCCGGGTGTTTTACATATGGGATTCCTAATGCAGTAGACATGCATAAGAAATACTACCCTGACGGTCTAAGGGTGTTAGGACTGGCTACAGCTTTCGAAGATTTTGACAAGAACACTTTAGATAACCTCAAGCTTCTGCTAACCACGGGCGAGGTGATCGGAGAAACAAGGAAGGTCTTAGCCGAGTATGGACACTTGCAACCCGGAAACAAATTGGATTATAAGATTCCGTTCCCAGTAGGAATGGATACGTTGCTGAAGTTTGGCTCCTTGACTGATAGCAAGATCATGGATTTCATTGAAGCTAATTTTGCAGATTTCAGATCTTATGGTGATAAGGAGCGTGAGTCAACATACGAGCGAGTAAAACAGTACTTGAAACTAAAGCAATTTTCAGCAAAGACTTTTGATGAATATGGCCTGCCTGGCACACCATCAGCTATCTTGATTGACAAGAACGGCATATTGCGGCAGACCGCTTTCGGTTCAAATGGCTCTTTGGAAGTAGCCGTTAAACACTTGTTAAATGAGTAATCGAAAATTTTTCCCAATCTTTTCCTACATGGACTACCAGTTCAGCAGGAAGAATTTGGACTTCTATCATTTAAGGGTAAAAGCTTCTTATTTTCATGAAAATCTTTTGGATAGCGATTGCTGTAAATAAATATCAGATTCTGAATCGGGTGAAAATTATTTTTCTTTAAAGAATATCGCTATATTCATAGATGGGGAACAAACACCAATGTCAAAATTATCAGAAGGTGATATGCGATGAAGGGTAGTGATGCAATCTGGTCCTTTGACACAAGATCCAATTCCTTTCAAGTCCGGTCCTTTCGTCATAAGTATCGAGAATATAACTTCATATAATACCTGTAATTCAATATGGTATTCTTCAATAACAGATATACATTTTGTCTCCTTATCCCTTTCATAGTTTTTATCACATCACGTGGATATCTTTGCTCTCAACAGTTCGTAAGCTTTAGCAGCATCTTTGTTATTTAATATAAGCACAATTTCGTTAGGAGCAAAGAAAGCGTTATACAGAGAAATTTGATTATTATACAGAACATCTGATACCAAAGATAGCATATTATAGTCTGGTTTTTGATCAGTCTGCCGTCGTTCTTGATCAGATGAATCAATAGCAGAAGCAGCCGAAGATGGCAGGGTGATAGTGATCTTTGAAAGTCCTTCTTTTATCTTACCATCAAATCTTTTAGATGCAGTTGATACAATATTTCTAATTTCCTCAATGTCTTCTGCAAATAGTGTCAGTTGTTTATTTGTCTGAATCAGGTTGTAACTTCCGCTTTCATTTTCAAATACTTCGTCGAGCAGATTAAAGATCTCATCAAATTCTTTATCGCTAAAATCTATGTCAATTATGCTGCCTGTTAATGACATCCTAGCACCGCCCATTCGATTGTTTATATCTGGTTTGTCTTCCTTTTCTTGTTCTTTGATTAATGTGTCTGCGAACCGTTTAATTGCAACGACTATAGTACCGATCTGAACTTCGATACCTGTAATTTCTTCTACCGCAGGTTTGATTTTTTGCGCTAGAGCTGTATAATTGGCTATACCTGATAAGAGTGCTTGAAAATATAGATTGTTTGAAGCGAGAATTGTCCTTATCGCCTGGGGGACTGACTGATGGTACTCTAGTGCACGACGGTCATACATACATGTTATAATCACATTATATAGGTAATAAAGGTTTTGATACGTAAGTAAAATTTATATATTGTAATATGTATTACAGTATGTTAGGTGAAACAATCAAAAATGTGGAGAGATCCGTTTTGGGGTATTAGAAACACGAGTAGAATTTTTGAAGAGATGGACAAAGAGTTTGAAGAAGCAGAGGATATGCTAGGGAGGGTTTTCAGGACAGCCCGGCAAATAAATCCGTCCGATCTTGTAGGCAACTTTCCATACTACTATGGATACCAGGTAACAATAGGTCCTGATGGCAAACCCCGTGTAAGGGAATTCGGCAATGTAAGACCAACTGCCAAGGGCCTTGTAGAACAAAGTGGTACAAGAGCTCCATTAGTGGATACTGCCTTAGATGAGAAACAAAATACATTGAAAATCACTGCCGAGATGCCTGGTGTAAACAAAGAAGACATCAAAGTGGATGTGTCTGACCAATATGTCACTATACATGCAGAGAAAGGCGAAAAGAAGTACCATGCTGACATACCAGTGGATGTTGAGTTAGATGATGCTTCTGCAAAGGCGACTTACTCAAATGGCATACTGGAGCTCAAGATCAAGCTAAAGCAAACTCCCAAATCAAAGGCTAAAGAGATAAGAGTGGAATAAAAGATTCCACATTATTTTTGAATCTAGGTGACAAGATAAGAATATGAATGATGATAATAAAAATAACAATTTGACATTGAGGGTGACTGAGACTAACCCCAAGTTCGTTGGCAGGGGGATAGCACTCGTTGATCCAAAGATAGTAGAGAAGTTGGGTTTATCTACGGGAGACGTAATTGAAATTAGGGGTTCTAGAAAGAAAACTTTTGTCTTGTTATGGTCTAGTCAGCCAGATGACTACGGGCGTGGGTTGATTAGGATTGATGGATACACTCGTAACAACATAGGCGTAGGGATTGATGACAGAGTCAACGTTCAGAAGGTTACCGATGTCACAAAAGCAGAGCAAGTAATTCTATCACCTACTGAAGAATTAAACATCGTAGGTCTTGAAGAACATCTTCCGGAACTACTTGATGGTCGTGTAGTTGCTAAGGGAGATATGATTCCACTTAATATAATGGGAAGGAAAATTGGTTTTGTAATTACTAGTATATCGCCATCCTCAGATGGAGCAGCGTCATTAGTTGACAGTAATCTTACAGAGTTCATCATCGGATCAGTGCCCAAAGCTGGTGCTGGTGGGAGAGGAGGTATTGTTCCCAGGATAACATATGAGGATATCGGTGGTCTGAAAAATGAAGTTCAAAAAGTTAGAGAGATGATTGAGCTTCCACTAAGACATCCAGAGATATTTGAAAGGATTGGAATTGAAGCACCGAAGGGTGTTTTGCTTTATGGACCACCTGGAACTGGAAAGACACTACTTGCAAAGGCAGTAGCCAATGAAACAAATGCAAACTTTTATTCCATAGGGGGACCGGAGATAATGAGCAAATTCTATGGGGAGAGTGAAGAGCGCCTGAGAGAAACATTCAAGCAAGCGCAAGAAAATTCTCCATCGATTATATTTATAGATGAGATAGACTCAATAGCTCCAAAGAGAGAAGAAGTATCAGGAGATGTGGAGAAAAGGGTAGTATCCCAGTTATTGACACTGATGGATGGTATTGAAGGCAGAGGCAAGCTAGTGGTAATAGGTGCCACTAACAGACCAAACGCACTTGATCCTGCACTAAGACGCCCTGGCAGGTTTGATAGGGAGATTGAAATAGGAATACCCGATGAAGGTGGCAGATTTGACGTTCTACAGATTCATACTAGGGGGATGCCGCTAACTGAAGATGTTAATTTAGAATCTATAGCCAAAGTTACACACGGCTTTGTTGGTGCTGACTTGGAAGCATTAAGTAAAGAAGCAGCCATGCGATCACTTCGAAGAGTACTTCCTGAAATTAACATGGAGCAATCCAAGATCCCTATTGAAGTTTTAAACAAGATCAAAATTACAAACGAAGACTTTCAGAATGCACTAAAAGATGTTCAACCATCAGCTATGAGAGAAGTACAAATACAAAGACCGAATGTTAAATGGGATGATATTGGTGGATTAATTGAAGTCAAAGAAGAATTGGCAGAAGCAATAGAGTGGCCTCTAAAACATGCAGATCTATTCAATCAAGCAGACGTAAGGCCACCAAAAGGTCTGATGTTGTATGGTCCACCTGGAACTGGTAAGACGATGATCGCAAAAGCCGTTGCAACTACCTCTGAAGCCAACTTCATAAGTGTAAAAGGTCCGGAACTTCTATCAAAGTGGGTTGGAGAATCTGAAAAAGGAGTTAGGGAAATCTTTAGGAAAGCTAGGCAGGCATCTCCATGCATAGTTTTCTTCGATGAGTTAGACGCAGTAGCTCCTAGGAGAGGCAGATCTGAAGGAGATGCACATGTTACTGAAAGAGTAATCAGTCAAATGCTAACTGAAATGGATGGTTTAGAAGACCTTAAGGGTGTTGTTGTAATAGGCGCTACAAACAGGCCGGACATCATAGACGAGGCACTGCTAAGACCGGGGCGATTTGACCGTATACTTGAAGTACCGTTCCCCGATAAGGAGGCGAGAAAGGATATACTGAAAATCCATACTAAAAGAAAACCCCTTGATAATACTGTCGATATGGAGAAATTAGTAGAACTAACAGATGGATTCACAGGAGCCGATATCGCAGCTATAGTTAATGCAGCGGCAATGTCAGCAATCAAGGAGCATGTTGCTGCCATCAGTGAAACAAATAGCAGTAAGGGGAGAAAAGATAAAACAATAACAGCAGCAGCTGCTATAGAAGAACAAGAGAAAAAGGGAGCCGAAAGTCAGGCAGGCGAACACAAAAAAGACGAAAAACAAGGTTTGAAAATTACGATGAAACATTTTGAAAGTGCACTCCAAAAGATAAAAAAAAGAACTACTGCCGTTAGTAATCCAGGCCTTGTCTAACTAAATTTAAAATACACAGAAGGAGGTTCAAGCCAAGAATATATGAGTAGTAGAGATGCTGCAAAAACAGCAATAGAAGTTACTAATGCTAGTAATATCATCGGCCATCAACAAGCTGCATTGTTAAAGAAACCATCTCCCAGTAGAGTAGATTATAACTTTTCTAACTATTGTTCACAGTGTGATCTAAAACTTTCAAAACAAACTTTACGGTGCCCAGATTGCAGGCAAAAAGTAAGGACAAAACCATGGCATCGTTCGAAAATAGTGGAATTTAGGCGAATATAGAGATAACAAATCTAACAAATTTCAATTATCCAATGAAAGGAAATTTAGAAGCAAAATAATCTTACGACTGATGATCAATCATTCAGTCAAACGTCAAGGCAGATAACCCTGAAGACATCCATCCTATGTGATAGGCTATCGATAATAAACCAAGTCAAAATAATTGCTACCGGATACCTCAAAATCTTGAATCTACAATTGGTGGTGATGTAGTTGAGGTTGAGCTTTTCAAGGTTCTGATTAAAAGGTAAACATACAGCGATTAAAACCAAATTTTTTGTTCAGCTCATTGATAACATCTATCCTCCACCCTTCTGGCGGCAGATCCTCAGTTATTCCTTCAGACCCAATTCTCCAAATAATCTTTTTTTTATGATCATTATTATAGTTTCATCCTTATTTCTTTGATTATAAAGCGCCTTACAATAGCCACGGTTCATTTGTTTGTTTCCTGTATCTTCCATGTGTCTTCCATATTGGTACATCATATCTATACCGGGGCAGGCAGGTATCATATCACACTAAATGCATGTAGTTGTTCTCAAACCAGAATATGATTATCTTCTTCACTGTCATACCCCTTATCAGCCGTAAATACAGACAGACGATGGAAGGAAGGATATCTGACGTCTTTGTTATAATTGGCATGAAATCTATGTATGTATGTATCTATGTATGTATGTATGTTATCGTGCCTTGTAGGAGCTCGTCTCATTTTAACTGTAAATATGATTTGTTGTATCATATCACATTAGCTCCAATAGATAATTTCGCATATTTTCTTCTCAATCCTGTTCGTTTGGCATAATATTACTGTGAAGCATTAGTTATCTTGAATCCTGTCGAATCTATTCCAGTAAATATTTTTCCGATGTTTGTGAGTAATAATATATGAATGAGGAAATTATCCTCCACAACAATAATGTATTATCTATTCTTGCAGCAAATTTTTGAAGAGTGGTAGTATAATGTGAAATATGGGATAATTGAAGAAATGTTCTAAGAAAGATATATGCTCCTACCAACTATTCAACAACAAACATTCTAAAACTCTTACTTTCATACGTGGCATAGTAAGCAAGACTACTATATGCTGCAGCAATACACTAAATAGGTGATTGCTCTATGGATGAAGAAACATTCTTGGTATTCTTGAATTTCTTAAAACACGATATATCGTATTTGCCAGTCTAACATACTTAGATTCCTTCAATATGTATAGTCTTATTGCTTCTAGAAAGCTTTGATGGAATACAAATGCATGTTTGCTACAAAGCATATATGTTCATATATTCATACATATGTTCTAAAGCATGAGTTTATGAGATCGGTCCTTTTATACTCATTGATTGACTGTGTTGCTTCTATTATGATCTTATTTATAATTGATTGACCGAAATTACTTGTTGTCATCCATTTTACTAGGACTCTATGCTGGAAAATGAAGATTGTAATAAAACAGGGTTTTTCATTTGACGATTGTGGAAAAAGGGTCTTTTCTCCAAATCAACCTTAAAAC
>Ga0182008_10001701_pt1 | contig 14440 bp, 10 predicted proteins | sample Sormic07211129_1_FD_120482 | JGI IMG/M metagenome (GOLD analysis project Ga0182008, IMG submission 120482) | Rhizosphere microbial communities from Sorghum bicolor, Mead, Nebraska, USA - 072115-129_1 metaG | ecosystem: Host-associated > Plants > Roots > Rhizosphere | place: USA: Nebraska...
ACGAGGTCGGCAGCCTCGCGTTTGAACTCAGCAGAAAAGGAACGGCGTTGTTTGGTCATCTGACACCTCGATCTGGCGAGCATTCTCGCCTAAATGGGTGTCCGGTTTCATTAGACCACTACACAGAAATTACCCCGCTAGGCTGGAAAATTGAGGCTATGTTTCCCTAGCCAGTCGAGAGCGTCGTTCTCGGTAAAAGTAATATGCTTTAAGCAGTGACAACTACCTGCACGGTTTCAGGATTACTCATCAGGCTACAGGCACTTGTATGGGCATGCGCCAGCAGGATTCGCAGGGTGCTGTTCCAGAGTGGAATACCACCTATGGGATACGTATAAGGGGCGGTGAATCTAAGCCTAGATACCTATCATAAAAATAGTACACAGGTAGGCTACGCCGCAGAGTCAACAGTTAAAAAATACTCAATGGGTACAGGTTATGAACCTAACCCAGGAGTAGTAACCATGCACCTTGATTCTCCCAAGACAAAACGCCCTCTGCTTCGTCGTTCCGGTAACTCCAACCTTCACCTGCACGACGTGCCTACATTCGATGGCTTGCCCGTAATGCTGGCCGCAGGGCCGTTTATCCGAGAGTACCTCTCCCGTCTCAAGCAGACCATTGACCTAGCGCTGGAGCAACACTCAAGGGTGCTGGCATTCCGAGTGGATCTTCGCCTGCCCTTGGGGATTGACCTGCCTGACTACGTTTACACCAACGAAGTTATCAGCCGGTTCATCGACTCATTCAAGGCCAAGATCGAGCACAACCGTGCCAAGGCACGTGAACGGAATCCGTACGCCCATGACAGCAAGGTGCGTTACGTCTGGGCAAGAGAAATTGGAGAGATGGGACGTCCGCATTACCACCTGCTGATCCTGCTCAATCAGGAGGCTTACTACACGCTTGGATGGCTCAAATCTAAAGCCAGCAATATCAATAACCGCATGAAAGAGGCCTGGGCAAGCGCTCTGGGACTGCCAGTTGATGAGGTGAGAGGACTGGTGAATATCCCGCCAAACGCTGAGTACCGAATAGTTCGAGATGTCCGTCCTGATGATGTGGATGAGCTGCCCGCACTGTTCTATCGAGCTAGTTACCTCTGCAAGGTGGCGACGAAGTCCTACGGGGGTAATCATCATGGATTTGGAAGCAGCCGAGGCTAATTGCCTGCTTACTGCGCGATAGTGCCATGCCAATGGAATTCTGGCCTGCCGAAGGCTTAGGCTCTGGTCAGGAATCTAAGACCAATGCAGGTGCGGCGAAATGACACAAAAAGGAGAGCGATGCCGGCAGCATCACTAGCCGGTATATGAAAGGAATCAACCAGCAATCAGCAAGGGCCGTGCTCTTGATGAATGCCTGCATTATTTCCTCGATCAACACCCTCGGGCAAGAATCTGTCAGTAATTGATCGTGCGCAAGGCCTGGTGTCGGTATCGTTTTGGCTAAATGTGGATGCGGTCGCTCGATCCGACCTCGTCAGCCTGGCCCTCAGTCGTGTGCTGCATTTCGATAACGCAACCGATGTTGGGCTACTGCTGCACCTTACTAGCCCAAGCCCAGACATTCTCAGATGGGCGATTCGCTACACCGGCACGGCGGATCAGCAGTTCTAAGGCAAGAGCTCCGCGTCACTGGCGTGGTGGATTCGATCAATACCGATCTGTTGGGCAATCCTTACGTCACGCTACGCGGTGGGGTAAGTCAGTTCATGGAGCCAAAGTTCAAGCTCGATAGCGCTCGCCGCTAATATGCCGCTGGCCTGCAGCAAGGTTTGCGTATCACGCTGGTCTGCAGAGGGCGTGGTGATGTAGCCAAAACCATATGTCAGACGAGTGTGTGCCGATTAACTAGTGATCGAAAGCAGCTGCTTTTTTATGGGCAGCCACCTCAGTCAGTGAGGTAGCTGAGACCAAGAAAGCAGTACCCTTTGGCGATATGCCAAGCCGTTAAGGCGCGGATAGTGAATATCAGCATTAACCTTATTAAAACCGACATAATCGGCTAAGATCGGCAGATCTTAATTTCTGCGAATCTATGTGATGACCGATCGTTGGCTCAGCGTTGATGAAATTGCCGAACACCTCGGCGTCAGCAAGGACACCATCTATGCATGGATTGCCAAACGCAGCATGCCGGCCCACAAGGTGGGCCGGTTGTGGAAATTCCAAAAGGTTGAGGTGGATACCTGGGTCAAAGCTGGCGGGGCCAGTGATGACTCAGGCTCGGAGTCAGTGCATGTCTGAGCCTTGCTTTTTTACGTTCGCCAAAGGTGGGCGTTTCTCGTGATGCGTAACTGGCAAAAAGCGCATGATCTAGTGCGTCCTCATGTAGCGAGCCACTTGCATGAGTAAAGAGCTCGTCTCTTGGCTAGAACAGCCGGATGTCGACCAGATTGAGACATTGGTTGAAGGGATAGAGACCAAGGATGCCTTCAACGAGGATGCTGTGTATCGCATGGCCTCATTAGTAATGACTCTTGATTTCAAAGTGAGGGGCTCGTGGCACCTCAAGAAAGAATATATAGATACCTGGGTGCGTTGCAATACAACCAAATATCAAGCAAAAAAAGAGAGTTAACCATGCTAGGACTGAAGTTGCGTGAGGAGTTTTCCGGTCGTCGTATCAAAGGGACGATGATCGAAATGCACAATCGGAATGGCACTGGTGCGCTCGACAAGTCTGCAAGTGATTTCCTGAAGATTACTTACCCCTCAATCGATATGCTCAAGACCGTTGAAGCAGTGCAGGCAGGACGCGCTGAGCCTGTCGTAATTATTGGTTCACGGGGCCAAGGTAAATCGCACCTTATGGCAGCGCTTTCGCACATGCATCAGGATCAAGATGCTACGGTAAACTGGCTGAATGATTGGGCTGCGCGTTTAAATAACCCCGCTATTGCAAGCCTCAAATTGCAATACGGAATGCATGTCATCACTGAAAGCTTGCACCTTCAACGCTACAAACACGTCTGGGATGTTCTTTTCGATCAGCACCCGCATGGCAATATTATCAAGGCTAAATGGGAAGTCCATGGCACAGAGGTGCCGGGTTATGACCTGATTCTTGAAATGGCCGAGAAAACGCCCTTTATTCTGATTCTGGATGAGTTTCAAACATGGTTTGAAGGCTTAACTAACTCCAACCAGCACAAGCGCAAGTCATGGGCTTTTAACTTTATTCAAATCCTTTCAGAGATTTCTGAAAAGCATCCCGAGCTTCTAACGCTTGTAGTATCTGTGCGGGAGGGTAACTCCGACGCTGCACAGCAGCTATTCCGTGTTAACCCGACTCGAATTGATTTTAAAGGGCCAGAGGCAAAGCGCGACAGACAGCGTCTTCTGCTTTATCGGATCTTCGAAAATCGGATGAACATTCCTGACTCTGATATCGCAGCGCTGATTCAAACCCACGTCGATGAGTTCTTGCGCTTAAGCCACATATCCGGCTCTGAACACGGAAAGCATAGGGACCAGTTTATTGAAGCGTGGCCATACTCGCCACGCCTACTGCAATTGCTCGACGATCAGGTACTGATTGCGACCGAAACCCAGGAAACCCGTGACCTGTTGCGAATTCTGGTGGACGTTTTTAAAGCTGCCGACGAAGATACCGCCATCCTGACACCAGCTAATTTCAGTTTAACGAGCGAAAAGTCAGGTGTTACCTCTCTGTTGGATTCCGTTGCGAGCCAGTTGCACAGGGATTTGCGCGAGAACGCCCTCCGTAATTTGGAAGCCGTTAATAACGGCGTTCCAGCAGCCCAAGTACCTCACCTTGAGCCCATTCTTTCCGCGCTTTGGCTTCGTTCGCTGTCTTTGGAAAATCATGCGGGTGCAGAACCGTCAGAATTGCAGCTCGATATCACAGAAAGAAAGGCGATAGACGACAACCTGTTTGCAGCTGAGCTCGCAGTCATTGAAGACAATAGTTTTAATATTCACCGTCAGGCAAACAGGCTTGTTTTCAAAAATGAGGTCAATCCTCAGGCTAAGCTGCTGGCTCATGCCAAGAACGATAAGCTGTTTACGAATGACGAAGACGTAGAGCACCTTGCCAAGGAGATCCGTTACGCTCTGGTAGGTGATGGAAATCAGTCAAATATCTACCGGACAGTTGTTTTAAAGAAACAATGGCGAACCGCTCCTTGGTCCGAAATAGAAGAAAAAGACCATCCACAAAACTGGGATAACCGTATTCCAGTAGTTGTCATGCCTAAGGCTTCGCTTGATAACAAGGAGCTGGGTGAGTGGTTGAAGAGTCATGTAACCAAAGCGCGAAACACTCTGCGCTTTCTCCTACCCCGGGTAGGTACTGGCGATATTTTCTATGACAAGTCATTACTGGTTCTGGCCCGTGCGGTCTATCTTGCGAGTGACTGGAAGAACTCAGAGCGCGAGTATGCTCAGTTACATCTCAAATATCAAAAGGAGCTGAAGGAGCAGCTGCAATCACGATTTGATCGTTTTGCCGTGTTGGTTGTGTGGAATTTTGCAGATCCGGCGCAATGTGAATTTGAGATTTCACAGCACGGCGCAGAGGGCTTGCAGATTCTCGAAAAGCTGGACGAGAAAATCCGCAGCGAGCTGTTCATTCCCGAGGAGTTTGAAAGCATGCTCCTTGAGGCCGCCACCAACAGCCGCAGTGTCGCAGACCTGATCGAACAGTTGAAAGAGCCAGCGCCCAAGGGGGCAGAAAGCATCCCCTGGTTAGGTGAGACAGCCGTTAAAGAGCGCATCGGGCGAGCCTGTGCCGAAGGAAAAATTACCATCAATGCCAAAGGAAGCCTCTATGAGAAAAAACCGTCAGAAACGGCAGAGGACGCTTGGCTTCGGGTGCGTGGGAAGCTCGGTGGTGGTAAAGATCTGGAAGAAATCACCTTGCACCTACCAGGGGGGGCTGTCGGCTCAGGAGGCTCTATCCCTGTGCCGCCACTCTCGCCTGGCGTAACGGGAAGTACAGCCGGTGGCGCCAATGTGCCTCAGCCAGATCATGGCGGCACAACACAACCGAATCCGCCCAGTCCCAGCTCACTTTTTGGTGGTTCAGGTGGTGGTTCAGTCGCCCACCACAGCGCTCAGAATACTTCTACCTTGAGCTTACTGGGCAAGCTTGAGCAGTGGGGCATTAACAAGGGCAGTAAGGTCAAGGAGGTTAAGCTATCAACCTCGCAGCTCACCGGAGCACAACTGGAACATCTTCTGAAGAATCTTCCAGACGGTGTTACCTACTCCTTGGATCTTGATAAAGAACAATAATCAACAGGCGAAAGCACATGGATAAGTCACTGATCGCTGATATACACAGACTGCCTGCACAGGAAGCCTGGACGAAAATCTTTTCGGCCCTCTGGCCCCTGTTTGCAGAGCCGATCCGTAAAGATCTGGCTGATGCAAAAACGACCGAGCGGGACAGGGCCGTTAAACCTCTGGATGACGCTTTAGCTGGCAGCGCCTGGGACTTATGGGCTGAGTTCGAGAGTGCTTCACCCAAAACCGCTGATGCACTGAAAGCGTTCTGGCAACGTCAAACGACGCCGAAAGCCATCCTGATTCTTGATGCACTATCACTCCGGGAAGTGCCTTGGATCCTGGAAGGTGTCCAGCAGCGGGGTTACACCATTCACAGCGCTAGAGCTACAGCCTCAGAGCTACCTGGCGATACCACGCCGTTTGCCCGAGCGTTAGGCTTTGGTCAACGAGCCAAGCTGCAAAACGATCAGGGCAAGAGCAGTGCCTTCAGTGGCGCCTTTACCGCATCGACAGATTTGCCTTGGGTAGATTGCGCATCGCTGATAAAAGCCGACCCAAATATTATCTTCTGGCATCACTGGCCAGACGACCGCATGCATCATCTGGCTGAGCAAGGGGCTGGCTACCGGGTTCTGGCAAAAGAAGCCGCCGAGGTTCTAACCGGTGATGAATTCTGGGCATTTGTAGATAAGCTGGCCACTGGCCGCCGTTTGGTGATTACCGCCGACCACGGTTATTCCAACCCGGCCCTGTTCCCCGATGTATATCCGGAAGACCAGAAAACCTATTTGAAGAGCCAATTCAAATCAGGGCGCAACAATGAAGTGAAAGGCGAAAAAATTGAGCAGCACTGGGTACCACCCTTGTCGCAGGTACTGACGACACAACACGGCAACTGGAACATTGTGCTTGGCCGAAAGAAGTGGCGAAGCCAGGGGGGCTATCCAAGCCTGATTCACGGTGGGCTGAGCCTTTTAGAAGTGGCCGTGCCTTTTATCGAGCTGTCGAAACCGAATAATTAATGGTGAGCATCTATAGCTGGCCTTGGGATAAGAATTTTTATGGCATCTAACAAAACGAAAGCAGAGCTGACCGAAGAACTGGTGGCCGAAGCAGTTGGTGCGGGCAAGAAAGTGCAGCTTGCGTCGGTAGACTTTTCTGATCCTAATCGGCCTTTAACTTGTCTTGAGGTGGATTTCCCCATTCTGCCGATCAACCAGATCGCGCAAATCGAAGGTAATGCGGGCAAGCCCATTTACCAGATGAGTAAATGGTGGGCACGCCGTCGTTCCAGCGTGTTCCGTTCCATGTTAATTGCAGCAGCCACCAAAGCACCTGATGATCCATCTGAAGCAGCAAAGTTGGTGTGGGACAACTACTACGCCAATCACCAAGACAATGAGGCGTTCAGAAAACTCAAAGTAGCAGACATCTTCATGGGCGGCGGCACCACTTTAGTGGAAGGCGCTCGCCTAGGTATGCAGATGACGGGTAACGACCTCAACCCAGTAGCCTGGTTGGTCGTAAAGAATGAACTGGCAGATGTGGATCTTGATGAGGTGAACAAACTGTTCGATCACATCGAACGCCAAGTTAAACCACAGATCATCCCGTTTTATGCATGCGAAGGTCCCAACGGTGAAAAAGGCCAATGGACACAGTGTTCTACCGGTATAGTCATGGGCAACGAGTTTGACCCGCTAGCTCTGACACCAGAAGAGCGTAAAGACTACGATTACGAAGGCCCAGAAGTCATTTATACTTTCTGGGCTAAGCATGGGCCTTGTGCTGCTTCGGGCTGTGGCCATCGCACACCTATTATGAGCTCACCATTAGTTGCTGTTAAAACTCTTTCTGTTAAGGGATGGCTTGCAATCTCTTGTACGAAATGCGATGGGCGTTTCGACTTAGAGAGACATGAAGTACGAATGGCTCCTGATGCGCCCTTGATCGTCGGTGGCGAGGAGAAGCCGTTTGCCACAATGGATGACAAAGGGTTTTTTACGTGCCCCCATTGTGATCATGTTCACCAGGATGAAATCGCAGCTTTAAAAGGGGAGTCATCCCAGCTACCAAAAAAAGCTAGTAAAAATAAAACGATAGAACTTTCTTTGTTAATTTCACCTCAGTGGATGAAGGGTGGTCCCGGTTTTGACGATCAGGGGGTCTTAGGTGGGACGACAATATCCAGTGCAGAATCTACTGCACGATGGAATTACAGTCGATCGGTTGAATCAGGTTTGATTGAGGTCAGAGGGAAAATACCTGAGTCGATTCTTTGTCCTTATACCGATATTAATTTTTCTACATCGGCTAGCAATGTACCTAAAAAAGCAAATTTTACTTGTCAAGAGGAAACTTGCGGGCGACAGCAAGATGCTCTTGATAGTATAAAAAAATCAGGCACGAACGGGCCGTTTGCGGCATTTGCACAACAATGTTTCTCCGCTATAAGAAAAAATTCCGGAGCATCTTATGGTGGGAGGTATTTTAGAGAGGTTGAGGAGGCAGCTAGTAAAAGAATATCCGCAGCTGCTATCGAATGGGAATTAAGAAAAGAAGGTGATCTTTCTGATTACTGGCCAAAAAGTGAGCTGCCATTTGGGTTTATGACCCACATGAACAATGGAGGACTTCCTAATCATGGGTTTACTCATTGGTATAAATTTTTTAATCCGGCGCAACTGCTAACACATTCGCTGGTATTTAAATCACTTTCAGAGTGTAAGGGTTTATTTTCCGAGGCGGCGATAGAAATTATTTTGTGCTCATATTCCCAGATATTGAGATATCAATGCATGCTATCAATATATCAGGCGCAATATGATAAAATGATTCCCCACTTTTCTAACAATAACTACCACAGTAAAAACGTAGTTATGGAGGGTAATTTATTTTCGGCAATGGGTGCTGGGACATTTGGCACGTTAAAAACTTGGGTGCTTGGAGGCAGTGACTGGGCGAAGAATCCGTGGGAGATTGCTTCCAACGAATTTTTGAAGCAACTAAGTGGTTTGAGTGATTTACCACTGAGTGGTAAAAGCGAAAAAGTATACCCGCATGATCCTGTCATGCCACTTACCAATATGACTTGTGGTTCTTCTACGGAACTGACGCATATTCAGGATGGTGAGCTTGATCTGGTTATAACCGATCCACCATTCGGTGGTCTTCTTCATTATTCTGAGTTGGCTGATTTCTTTTATGTTTGGCTTCGACTGCTCTTAAAGGATAGCTACCCGGAATATTTCTCTAGTGAATATACGCCAAAGTCCCTAGAAGCTGTTGCTAATCGTGCTCGTAATCCCGATGACGCAAATGGTTTCTATAAGCGTATTTTAACCGAGTGTTGGAAAGAAGCTGGTAGAATGCTTAAGCCATCGGGGATATTGGCATTTACTTTTCATCATAGTGAAGATGAACCTTGGCTTGACGTACTAGAAAGCCTCTTCAATGCTGGTTATTATCTAGAGGCAACTTACCCAATACGTAGCGATGAAACAAAGGGACAAGGTGCAAAACCTGGTACATTTGGGTCGCAGACTATCGAGTACGACATAATACACGTATGTAGAAAACGAGTTGAGTTGCCGCGGAAAATCTCTTGGGCCCGTTTAAGGCGCCAAATTTTGGCGGATGTACGTCAGTTGCAGTCCATCCTGGAGCATCACCAGAATGAAGGTTTACCTCTGGCTGATATACAAGTAATCAAACGAGGCAAAGCACTTGAGTATTTTTCTCGCCACTATGGCCAAGTGTATGTCGAAGAGGGTCGTGAGTTTACTGTTAAAGAAGCACTGGTGGGTATTAATCAACTCCTGGACGATCAATTGGAAGGGGGTGGCATAGGTACGCCAGTAGTCTGTGAACCAATCTCTCGACAGTTCTTGAGGATATTTGCAGGAAAATCTGAGATGCCTCGCGATCAAATGCAAAAATACTTGCGAGGCACTGGAATTGGGCCAAGTGATTTTCTAACTCGAGGTTGGACGGAGGAGAAAAAGAAAATCTTTTATTGGATTTCGCCGCTAGATTTTGCTAAAGAGAGGATAGAGAGAAAAGGTAGTTTTAATCGTGATTTTGATCAGGCAATGCTGTTAGTTGGAGCTTGCTATCCGGAAAGTGGTATTAACACCAAGAAAATTCTGGATGAAAGCTTCAAACCTCACCCTGCATTGGGGCATTTGTTGGATTGGCTCACTCACAACGGCGCAGACAGTGCCATGCGTACGGCTACGACAACGGCTCGTCAGCTCTATACCCGCTGGGAGGCCGAGCACCAGTCAGTGGTGCAGCAGCAGATCTCGTTGTTTGATATGGAAGGTGAGGTATGAGCGGCTCGCTGATCGACGATAAATGGAAGCGACGAGGTATCTCTGTGCTGTGGTGTGGCAAAACCTTGGCTGAGCTCAATGCTGCCAGTCAGGTTATCAGCCTGCGCCAGTTTATCGGCTTTTACGAAGCGGGCTGGCCCGACGGCATGCCCTTGGTGAGTGACGATGGCTTGTATGTGGCAGGCCTTGATGTCGCCGTTGATGCGTTAGCCCCGGAAGATGCACTTGAATGGTTAGAGTCAGAAATCTACGAAATGATCTATGACTTTCAAAACCATGCCGATGCTGCATTGATTTTCTGGATGCCGGATCAAGGCCGCTGGAAGGAAGATTTCACCACCAGTACCTACCAATGGTGCCTTGCGGGAAAATACGACGCCCAATTGTTCCCATTGGGGCAATGCATATGGAATGGCGCACAGAAAGATGTGCGCAGAATTGAGTCTGCTTCTGGCGGAAAAAATAACGAATGGCTGGGTTTGTACCTGGAGCGGATCAGCTGACAGGAGTAAGCATGCATTTTCAACCCGGTGAACGCGTTAGCCATCATGAATTTGGCCAAGGTGTCGTTATCTCCTCTGCGGGCGGTTACGCCCGCGTGTTCTTTCCTCAAGGTGAACGACAGGTACCTGTTAGCACTTTGGCGGCGGCGCTTAGCCATAATGAACGCGTGGTGGCAAACATTGGCAGTCGCACAGATAGCGCTACAAAGGCATGGCTGTCCTGGAAAGCTCACGAATTGCCGCTTCAGGATTCTGCAAGCTCGCTGACGTCTGCCAAGATCGATTTACTACCACACCAGGTGGTACTGACCCATCGTATTGCCTGTGCAGGCCCGCGCCGTTTTTTGATCGCCGACGAGGTGGGGTTAGGTAAAACCATTGAAACTGCGTTGGTATTAAGAGAACTGGCAAGCCGTGGCGAGCTAAACCGGGCGTTGATGGTGGTACCTGCGGGCCTAGTGAACAACTGGCACCGTGAGCTTAACGAAGTCTTTAACCTGAATTTTGAAGTATTTGGCCGCGAAGGTGATGTCAGCGACCGGCGCAGCAATGCGTTTGCCAAACACAATCTGTTGATCGCCAGTATCGATACCTTAAAACGACCAGCCAGAATCAAAAAGATACTCGAAGCGCCGCGCTGGGATTTGATTGTGTTTGATGAGGCCCATCACTGCACGGCCTATAAGCAGGGTGGTAAAACACGCAAGACACAGAACTACAAGCTGGCGGAGGCATTGCGCGACCATAGCCGCGATATGATTTTGCTTTCGGCTACACCGCACCAGGGTGATCACTTTCGGTTTTGGAAATTGATCGACTTGCTTGACCCAACCCTGTTCTCCAGCGAAACGGAAATGGTTGAGGAGCGTCACCGTCTGAATCCAATGATCTTTCGGCGTACAAAGGCGGATGCTTGTAAACCTGATGGTTCTACCTTGTTTGCACGACGTTGGGTGCATACCGAGGCCTTTTCGATGTCAGACAAAGAGCGCGATTTTTATAACGCCCTGAATGAATACTTGCGCGATGGTTTTGCGTTGGCGAAGAAGCAAGGTGGTAAAGGAACGGCGCTCGGCTTTGTAATGACGATTTTCCAGAAAATCGCAGCATCCAGTTTTGCAGCAGTGCACCGCACTTTGAGAAGACGGCTTCTGGCGTTAACCGTGCACGAAGGCTTGATGCACGATGAGAGTTTGGATGTCGACGCCAGAGACTTTGCGTTCAATGAAGCTAAAGAGCAGATCCGCATTGAGTTTGATTTAGGCTATGACCGCATTTCAGCGCTTGAGATTGATCGAGTTCTGAATGACATCAAGCGTCGCCTCCTTAAAAAAATCAATGAAGAGCAATTAGCCGCTGCTTCCGACACCTTTAGCGATGAGCTGGACACTGCTGCAGCTGAACACGCCGCGATGGATGCAGTTGCATACGCTCTGCCCGAAGAGCGATTCCGCATCAAAGAACTCCTGAGCTTGTTTCCAGCCGCTCGGGAAACCAAAGTGGAAAAGCTGATTGGAGCTTTAGGTGTTCTTTGGCAACAAAACCCGAATGAACGCATCGTGATTTTCGCAACCTACCTTGGCACGGTAGAAATGCTCGGAGAGCAGATTGAAAAGGCTTACCCAGGACAAGGCGTTGTGGTTCTTAAGGGGGGAGATCACGGAAGCAAACTCGCGGCTGAAAGGCGCTTCAAACAAGCAAATGGCCCAAGAGTAATGATTTGTACTGCGGCGGGTCGAGAAGGTATCAACCTGCAACATGCCAGGGTGTTGTTCAACTTTGATTTGCCGTGGAATCCGATGGATATGGAGCAGCGGATCGGGCGCATTCACCGTTATGGACAGACGGATACCGCTCAGGTTTATAACCTAGTTTTGGGCGATACCATTGAAGGCCGCATTTTCCTGCTTCTCGATGAAAAGCTTAAAGAGATTGCCAGAGCGCTCGGTAAGGTAGATGAGAAAGGTCAGGTAGAAGAAGATCTTCGATCTCAGATTCTTGGTCAGCTATCGGAGCAGGTGAATTACCAGCAGCTCTATTCCCAGGCTTTGCAAGACCCGGAGCTTAAGCGTACCCGGTTGGAGCTTGAAGCCGCCATGGACAACGCCCGTCATGCCAAGGATGCGGTGTTTGAGCTATTTCAGGATTTGGATGGCTTCAGTTTGGATGAATACACCCCGCTATCCGATACCAAAGGATCTATCGACGATCTGCTAAGGTTTATGCAAAAAGCCTTACCGTATGAAGGGGGAGCTATTGAAATTCGTGGCGAGAAACAATTTGCATTGGTGAAAGATGGCCTTGAGCATATGCTCTTCACCACAGATCGCGAAGAGGCCTCCAATTCAGAAAAATTGCATCTGATCGGTTTGGATCATCCGGTAATTTCGGAGCAGCTCGATAATTACAGAAATATAGAGCCTGAGGTTTTAGGTTTTTATTCAGGTGCGCTGAATCCCGGTGAGTCAGTTTCTATTTGGCAAGTACGTGCAGCCAATGAAAAAGGGCATAACGTACATTCGATCATGAAGCTGGCCGTGGATGGAGATGGTAATCGGCTGCCCCATTTAGAAAAGCAAATAGACAGCATCTTTCAAGCACAAACCGGCAGCGGTGAATCGTTAGTGGATTTGCACAAGATAGAGGCCGTTCTGGAGCGAGAGCTTCATCATAGAAATATCGTCAAGCTTGAGCAGTCCTATTCGGCAAAGCTTATTGGCTTGGCGTGTGGGTAATTTACTTAATTGGCCTGTACTCCTGAAGCGATCGATAATTCGGGCGTTGACCGCTACATCCAGTGAGTAGGGATTTCGACACTGTAGTTCTTCGCGGCGGTTTTCAGTGAGGCGAGTATTTCTGCGTGCCTTGCCTGGTCGGCTGGCTGCCAGCTCGCTCGTCGCTCTAGTAGGTTCTTCAGCTCGCCCAGGTTGTACATGCCAAGACGGTGAAAGTTGCCCCAGCTGGGAATGCCGAACAGGTTGTAAATGACCACGGTTGCGTCGCGTTCGCTGGCCAAGCGTTTGTCGCCAGTCAGTTTCTCGGCCGCTTCCTCAGCTTCGTCGCGATCGTCGTAGGTGTTGAGTAATTTCATTGGTGTCTGGTTTGAGGTCCAATCGGGCTGCAGATTTTGCCTGACAGGCAAAAAAAGAACATCAGTGGATGTTGTTCAGGGGATTATGGATCTGCTTGGTTCTGCGCGGAGCAATTAAAAGCAAAAAATAAAAACGGCATGTGATGGATGGAAGGCTTAGTAGCCCTCTGTCTATCACATGCCGTTTATTCGATTTTGGGTTCCTGTGAATGAGCAAGGCGACTGTTTTGGACTGTGCAACTGAGCTCAGGATTGTTATTGCAACAGATAGCCCATCGGCTGGTCATCTTTATCGAAGCAGAGAATGGTTTCACAGTGACCGCCTAGCTGATCGGCATTTGATTCGCTGATATCGGGCAACCATTTACCCAGCTCAGCGACTGGTACCTTCTTGTTGTTGATATAGCAGTCGTCATCAGCTTGCGGGTTGCACCAGGCAGTTTTGACTTCTGGCCATTCGGTCTGGGGAGCGACTGGGGTATTCGTCGTTGTTGATGCAGTTCCGTTTTTCTCCTGATTCCACGCGACCCAGCCACCGATGTAGCGCTTGTCGAAGGTCGAAACCAGTTCATTGTCCGGGACGCCTGCATCTAGGTAGAACTGCATCAATAGACTGCCAGCTTCAACGTACGATACTTGCCGAGTCGTGTCGGTGCGGTAGGCAACTGGCTTGCCATCGGTGCTACTGCCTATGCGATACCAAATAGAGAGTTGGAACGGAGTGTTCTCCTTCCAGTGACCTACCTCCGCACCTTGCATTCGACAATTGCCTCGCTGACACATGCCATTGACCTTATTGGTGATACGAACGTTTTGCTGGCGCTGAGCGTCCCAGATATCTACGTAGCGCGTGCTGGTGAGCCAAGTACAAAAGAGCATCGGTTGACCCGTTGCAGCTGGGCGGGTGACGCATGGAATTACCTCCGGGAGGTTGTGCGTCGATTTTTCGTCGGGAAAGAAAGCCGCTGTACCTTGGTACGCGGAGATTTCAGCGTTGGCTTGGGCGCAGAGCGCGAGAAGGAGAATGCTAAAAATACGTTTCATGGTCTGTTTCTTACTATGAAGGTGAGAGAGAAAGAGGTCTTGAACAGACTGCTATTGCTTGTAAACAACCTTGAGCTGTTTGTTGACGTATGTAGTGGTCTAATGAAACCGGACACCCATTTAGGCGAGAATGCTCGCCAGATCGAGGTGTCAGATGACCAAACAACGCCGTTCCTTTTCTGCTGAGTTCAAACGCGAGGCTGCCGACCTCGT
>Ga0182008_10001705_pt1 | contig 14416 bp, 17 predicted proteins | sample Sormic07211129_1_FD_120482 | JGI IMG/M metagenome (GOLD analysis project Ga0182008, IMG submission 120482) | Rhizosphere microbial communities from Sorghum bicolor, Mead, Nebraska, USA - 072115-129_1 metaG | ecosystem: Host-associated > Plants > Roots > Rhizosphere | place: USA: Nebraska...
ATCGCCGCGACCGTCGCCGCCAACAACGCCAGCACGTCGAAACCGCGCCGCGTCATGTTCGTCAGCAGCGACTTCGGATAGGCCCAATACGCCCACCCCAGCACGACCAGCCATGGCGCGAGCAGCATGATCGCGAGGTAGCGCATGCGTCAGGCCCCCTGCCGGGCGGCGTTCGCCTTGGCTGCCGCCTCTTCGGCGGTCGCGGCGGCCAGCACGTCCAACGCCGTGCGTAGACGCAGCACGCCCGCGGCCCGCGCCACTTCATCGGGGTAAGACGCACCGTTGGCCACGACCTTGCCATCCACCAGCAGCGCGACATGATCGCCTTGCGACTCGATGGTGGCGTGCGCGCCACCCATCGTGGAAAGCGCCTGGCGCAGCGTTCCTGCCGCCTTCGGATCCGAGAACGGCGCCGACAGCAACAGTTCTTCACCGTCCGCGGCGAACAGACGGAAGCGGAAGCTGCCGTCGGTGTCGCGGAAGCTGGCGAAGCGAGGCGGCTTCGATTTCTGCTCGACCGGCGCGCTTGCCGGTTCCTCGGGAGACGTCAGCTTGTGCCGCGCGCTGCGCAAGCCCACGGCATCGCGCAGCGTATCCAACAGCGGTGCGGCGATCGCGCGCGCTTTCACGGCACCGGCAAGAAGAATGTCTTCCATATCGTCCGGGCGCGCCATCAGCGCATCGTAGCGCTCGCGCATCGGTGCCACCTCGGCCTCGATCCGCTCGAACAACACCTGCTTCGCTTCTCCCCAGCCGATACCGTTGTGCAGGGCATCGGCGAACGCCGTCGTTTCCGCGGGCGATGCGAATGCCTGGAAGATGGTGAAAAGGGCCGAGTCTTCGGTGTCCTTGGGTTCGCCCGGCGCACGCGAATCGGTGACGATCTTCATGATCGCCTCGCGCAGGCCCTTGGGGCCGCCTTCGAACAACGGAATCGTGTTGTCGTAGCTCTTGGACATCTTGCGGCCGTCGAGTCCGGGCAGCGTCGCCACCTGTTCCTCGATCAAGGCCTCTGGCATGACGAAGAACTCACGTCCGTAGGTATGGTTGAAACGCTGGGCGATATCGCGGGCCATCTCGATATGCTGGATCTGGTCGCGTCCCACCGGCACCTTGTTCGCGTTGAAGGCGAGGATGTCGGCGGCCATCAGCACCGGGTACATGTAGAGGCCGGCGGTGACACCGGCGTCGGCGTCTTCCTGGGCTTCGATGTTCCGGTCCACCGCCGCTTTGTAGGCGTGTGCGCGGTTCAGCAGCCCCTTGGATGTCACGCAGGTGAGCAGCCACATGAGCTCAGGCACTTCGGGAATGTCCGACTGCCGGTAGAACGTGGCGACGTTCGGGTCCAGCCCGGCGGCCAGGAAGGTCGCGGTGATCTTCAGCCGCGAGGCCTCGACGCGATCCGGATCGTCGCTCTTGATCAGGGCGTGGTAGTCGGCCATGAAGTAGAAGGCGTCGACCTCGGGATCGCGACTGGCCAGGACGGCCGGCCGGATGGCGCCGACGTAGTTGCCGAGGTGCGGCGTGCCGGTGGTGGTGATGCCGGTGAGGACGCGGGTATGCATGGGGGACCTGGGAGCCTGGACGGACGGTAACCGTTCGAGTGTAGCCCGCGTGACGGTGCCGGGGCGACCCGGTTGTGCGGCAGGTTGCCGCGCTGCGCGCGTATCGCCGATAGGGTCGGCTCCCACCAGAGCCCCCTCCGGGCCGGCCATCAGCGGAACGGCTGGGAGCCGCCCCTGTCGGCCAGACTCCAGCGGAAGGGATAGGAATCGGCCCTGTCGCCAGCTCCAACGGAAGGGGTGGGAGCCGACTTTGTCGGCGATGCGAGCCGCCTCGGTCCATCAACCCCTCGACCCACCAGCCCAGCAACTCCTCAACGCATCAACGTCGATTTCCCGAACAACGACTCCACCAGGTCCACCGCCAGCTTCGCCGTCTGGTTCCGCTTATCGAACGCCGGGTTCAACTCCACGATATCCAGCGAGCCGACCCGGCCGGTATCCGCGATCATCTCCATGCACAGCTGGGCCTCGCGATAGTTCGGCCCCCCGCGCACGGTCGTGCCGACCCCCGGCGCGATCGACGGGTCCAGGAAGTCCACGTCGAAGCTGATGTGCAGGTGCGTGTCCTCGTCCACCCCCGCCAGGGCCTCTTCCATGGCCGCCTTGATGCCGATCTCGTCGATATAGCGCATGTCGTAGATATCGATGCCCACCTCGTGGACGAAGCGCTTCTCGCCCTCGTCCACGGAGCGGATGCCAATCTGGCGGAACACGCCGGGCGTGGTCGCCGGCACGGTGCCGCCGATCTGCGTGAGCGCATCGGGGCCATACCCGCACAGGCACGCCACCGGCATGCCGTGGATGTTGCCGGACGGCGTGATCTGGCTGGTGTTGAAATCCGCATGCGCGTCGAGCCACAACACCCGGAGCTTCTTGCCGTTCTCACGGCAATACCGCGACACGGCGGAGATCGAGCCGATGGCGAGGCAGTGGTCACCGCCGAGCATCACGGGCAGGTGACCGGCGTTCAATTCGGTATAGATGGCCTCATGCACCGCCGTGTTCCAGGCGACGACCGCCTCGAGGTGGCGGTAACCGTCCGTGGGCGGCAGCCAGGGGTTGAGCGGTCCGGAAAGATTGCCGCGATCCACGACGTGCATGCCGCGCTTCGCGAGCCGCTCGCCGAGACGGGCGACACGCAGGGCTTCCGGGCCCATGGAACTGCCACGGTGACCGGCACCGATGTCGGTGGGGACGCCGATCAAGGCGACCGAACGGGTGGTTGGACTCATGACGGAAGACTCAGGGAGAGGGATGTTCTTGGACGAGCGGCCGTCCTTCGGCACGCCAGGCATCGGCACTGCCCTCGAGCAGTTGCACATGGGTGTATCCCAGCGCCTGGAGGGTGTCGCGGGCGCGGGCGGCGCGCTTGCCTGACTTGCAATAGACGACGAGCTCACGGTCGTGCGGGATGCCGAGCACCCCGTGGCGCGCGGCGACCTCGTCGACCGGCACGTTCAGTGCGCCAGCGAGGTGCCCTTCGCGGTATTCCGCAGGCGTGCGCACATCGAGAAGCAGCGGCGTCTCGTGCGCCGCCATCCGTGCGGCGAGCGCATCCCGGGACAGGTCTTGCGCCCAACCGGCGGCGGGAAGCAGGAAAACGGCAAGCAACGACACGCGGAAGCTGGTCATTCCGCAAGTTTACACCGGACCTTGCAACAGCCACGTTGCAGCGCGTCAGGATGAAAAAAAGGGCACCATAGGCATACACCTCGAGCGAAGCGCCGCGATGATTCGACTGGACGATGTGCAGATCTTCGTGCATACCGCCGATGCCGGCAGCTTTTCGGCAGCCGCCCGCCTGCTCGACAGCACGCCCGCCATGGCCAGCAACGCCGTCCAGCGATTGGAGCGGGAGCTCGGCACGCGGTTGTTCGTGCGCTCGACGCGCAGCATGCGGCTCTCGGACGACGGCGAGCGCTACCTGCCCCACGCCAGGGCGATGCTCCAGTCCCTTGCCGGTGGCACCCAGGCGCTGGCCGAGGCCCGCGGTGAGATCGCGGGGCCACTTCGCCTCTCTGTGCCTTCCGATCTCGGCCGCAACGTGCTGCTGCCGTGGCTCGATGCCTTCCAGGCCAATCACCCGGGTGTTTCACTGCAATTGCGGGTCAGCGACCGCGCCGCCGACCTGCACCGTCATCCCATCGACGCGGCCATTCGCTATGGCGCGCTCGACGATTCCGGACTGGTCGCGCAGTCGTTGGCGCCCGACAACCGCCGCGTCCTCTGCGCTTCGCCGGATTACATCGCGCGCCACGGGGCACCACGGCAACCCGACGACCTGCGCGAGCACAACTGCCTCTGCTTCGTCTGGGGGGAACAGGTACACGACCGCTGGATCTTCGACCTGCCGCGCGGGCCACACGCGGTAAAGGTCGCCGGAAACCGTATCAGCGACGACGCGGAGGTCACCCGCCGATGGGGCCTGGCCGGTCACGGCATCGTCTACAAGTCGCACATCGACGTGGTCGCCGATCTCGCCGCCGGACGGCTCATCGACCTGATGCCGGGCATCGGCGAACGTGCGCCGCTGAATCTTGTCAGCGCGCATCGCTCGCAGCTCACGCCGGCGGTGCAGCGGCTCAGGGATTTCCTGCGTGTGCGGCTGGGCGAGTTGCTCGGCTAGTCCGGGGTCTTCCGCGCCACGCGTGATCCGACACGTAATAGCTCTCCACGAAGAAGGGAAGGTTCAGCCCGGCGCAGGCGGCAGGTCTTGCATCATCGATGTCCGCATTGTCCGCGCGCTCGTGTCCGCGGACGTCCTGCAAAGCCGACACATGGTAACCGGCCCCGCCGCGCGGCTGCCTTCGGCTTTGGCACACCCATTGCTGTCCTCCACGCATCGCAAGGACCTGCCGCGTGATCACTCCCTCGGACCTCAGACAAGGAATCCACCCCTTCACCCGCCTGCCCTGGCGAGTGCAGATGTTCGTCGTGTTCTATCTCCGGGCCAACGGTTACGCCTGCACGGAAGAAGAACGCGAACTGGCCGCCGCTCTGCTCGAACAACGCATCGCCCATGGACCGATCGACCACCGCGCGCTGTCGATCGTGCTCGATCGACAGTTCCCCCGCGAGCGCGAGGGCGGTGCTTCATAGCCGTGTCCCTATGGATTCCTAAGCGGTATGCCGTGTAACCACATTCGGTATGGACGCGTCCTCGACAGGCAGGCGCCTGAAGGTCAGGACGTGCATGGTGTAATTCCTGCAACTGACCTCACGGCCCCACCATAGCGTTCTCTCGAAACAAAACACCGCCACGACCGTCAGCCACGGCGCGATAGCCCAGCCTGTCGAGAACGCGATGGCTGCGAAGATCGTCATGCCCACGAAGGCCGTATACGCCACCTGATGCAGGAAGACGTCCCGTTCCTGCTCCCTTCTCAGGTGATCGTAGATCTCGCTCGCCGAACCATAGAAGGTGGTGAGGTCTGTGTGTGCGAGGCTTTTCATGTCCTGGTCCCCCGGTGTGACTGGCTCGGTCGAGCGTCCCCGGGGACGGACTTTGAGGGGGAATAGTCACCCATGCAACTACCCCTGCCGGCATGGTGCAGTGCGGCGACGGCCTCGGCGGATGGAGCGACAAGGTGACGGTAGACTGTAGGCGATCTCCTACAGACAGTTAGGCCCTCTCGGCGCAAAATGCGCGCGAACTGACTGGACACCTGCCATGCGTTACCTTTGCCTGATTAGTCTCGTCTGCGCCGCCCTTTCTGGCTGTGCCAGCACCCAGCCGCACTGGACCGACGGGCGTTCTGTCGGCCCCGTTACGCCGACCGCACAATGCTCGTCCAGCGGTGGGAACGCCGGTCCGTGCGCTGCAATGATCGCTGTGAATGCGGTCATTCATAGCGTCCAGAAATAGGCCGGCAACCGCCGGCACCACACCCCCGCTGGAGGCCGTCGCGTGAACATCGACCGCTCCGAAGGCTGGGACGCCATCGCCGAGCAGTTCATGGCCCTCCGCTCCGACATGGGCGCGGCGCTCGTACGCTCTTGGGCACGAGATCATCTGCCACCGTCGAGTTCGATTGTCGATGTCGGTTGCGGCTCGGGAGTACCCATCGCGCAAGGTCTCATCGAGGATGGTTTCACCGTCTTCGGGATCGACGCTTCGCCGATTCTGATCACCGCGTTCAGGCGCCTCGTTCCCGAAGCGCAAACCGCTTGCGAGGCTGCGCAGGACAGCGCGTTCTTCCACCGGACCTTTGCCGGGGCCGTTTCCATCGGCTTGCTGTTTCTTCTCGCCGCGGACGATCAGCAGAAGGTTCTTCACGGGGTCGCGAACGCACTGGTACCGGGCGGGCGATTTCTCTTCAGCGCGCCTCGCGAAGTCTGCGAGTGGCGGGACAGGCAGACGGGCCGGCCGTCACGCTCGCTTGGTCAGCAAGCGTACGAACGGCATTTGGAAGCGTCCGGATTGCGCCTGATTGGCTGTCGCCTCGATGAGGGCGAAAACAATTACTTCGAAGCGATCAAGCCGCCTGCGGGCTAGATTTGCTGAGTTCCTGGCCGACACCCGGACCTTAATTAAGCCTCCGTAACCATTGTGCCGCAACGCCTTTGGTGTATCAGAATGCATTCATACCTTCAAATGCAACCACAGGCTATTTCTTATGCATGGGGAGGTGTGCTCGAAGTTGTTTGCTGCTCTCCTGCACGGCTGCTTTCAAGCGTTCCGTCAACTCGTTGGGCTTGAACTGGTCGGTGGTCCCCTCCACGAGACTGGGCATGTCCCATACATGGGACTCAACCTTCTCCCGCTCGGATGGGTTATGCGTGAATATCCGCCCTCCCTGGTACTGGTCCTGCACGTACATGTGCATCGAGGCCCGCAACGTCGAGTAACAACCGAAAAGTCGATCCACGTTTGAACGGGCGCCATCACCCCAAAGGGCATCCATCTCCTGGGTTATGCCATCGAGCTCCGTCAGGTTGACGTAGACCTTTGCGAGTCTGGCCTCCATCACATGCTTCCAAGCCGCTCCGTCTACAGCTGGGTCCGTCTCCACCGGAACATACCCTCCAGGGAACTCTGACGCATCGGTGAACGCGGATCTGGCGCGCTGGAAAGAGGTCTGGAAACGGAATATGGCGCCCAGCGCCCGGCGGGCCAGGTCGAAATCCGCCTTGCCCTGCTCTTCTGCACGCCACTTCGATATACCTCGAACTGCGGCTATCGCTGTCACGGTCGCGGCTGCTGCCAGCACTAGGTCTTTGAATACGCCGATGGCCTTCGGCCAGTCGACGCTACACATCCACACTTCCATCCCTTCCCCTTTCCCTTTCGGCTCGGCGTGTTAATGGTTAACACGCGAGGTGTTTGATTTTCTGAACCGTAAGTGTTGTCTCCCAACGATTTTAGATTACAGGCACGGTTAACAAGCAATCAAAAGGGGGATTTTTCCCTGCGTGAGAGGACTCATGGCGGAAGATGCAATCAACATCTTCACAACGGCGTGGACGTTGCGCGCGACGCTGCCGGCGGGAAGCCGAACCACGCGAGCAAGCGGTGCGTCCCGACCGGTTTGATGCCCAGGCATTGCGTTTCACACGCAGCTACGTCGCACCGCTCATCCGCATCTGGTACGCCAAGGCCGAGTTCAACCACCTCGTCTATAACAACATCATGGAAAACCTGTCGCCCGGTTATCGCGATCGTGTCCAACAGCGCATGGCCCAGCGGAACCAGAGGAGGTGGTGGAGCCCCGCTGAGAATATTCCGGGCCGCGCGCCGGATTTCTCCGCAGCGTTCGACGGCAAGTAGGGTAATCGGACCCCTAAGTGCCGCAGATCCGGCCGCGCGCCTATTCCTCGCGCAGTCGTCCTTGCGGCGTCGGCGTTGTAGAGTTCGCCGACGCCGCATTTTATGGGTGGCGTCCGGCATATCGTCGGGGGCGTATTAGGGGATGGAAATGAAAAAGACTGTGGCGGTGTTGCTTCTCGGCGGGGCAGCCATGTGCACGAACGCGGAAGACCTGCTTTGCCAGGGCACGAGTACTATGCCGGATGGGACTGCGGCAGACGACTCGCGTGTCCTGTCCATCGATCTCCAGTCGTTCAAAGCGGCGATGTTGACGTTCGCCGGAGACGCCATGGGAACGTTGCGGCAAACACCCCAGTCGTATCTGGGCGACATATCAAGCCGAAGCGGCCAACGCTACTCGCTCACGTTGGATCGCTATTCGGGGCAGGTCTTCCTGTTGCGCCCCATCGACGGCACTTCGCCGAAACCAAGCTACAAAGTGGAGTTTAGGGGTGAATGCTCGAGGGCAACGCCCAAGTTCTGACCGATATGGGAGTAACTATCCATGGAAAGCGCCTACCGAATTGCCGTTCTTATGCTTCTCGCCGCGATTGTCGGCGCGGTGGTCTACGAGGGCGAGAAAATCACCGCTAACCAATATCACTTCTCAGGGATGGACATCCAGCAGGTTCAAATCGTCAACGCTCGGCGAGACCCCATACCCATTGAAGCGGTGGCGCCGGTGACTGTGGCGGGAGAGGTAGCAGTTAACGGCGGAACGATCCAAGGGCAACTCCTACCTGAACCGGTTGCCGTTCGCGTCACGCGCTACTAATCGCAGAGTTCCAGCCGCGCAGTCGGCACGCCGCGGCGTTGAATCTCGGCTCGACTCGCGCATGTCGCCTCGACGTGCAAAGTATTATCCAAGAGCGTTAGCTTAAAACCTCGCACCATCCATACCTGTGTGGGCTTTTCGGTCATGGAGTCGATACCGGAGGAAGGTTTACCGAAACGCTGTATCAATTGATCAGTGACGGCTGTACGCGTCGCTTCCATATTCGGCCCGGCGAAGAAGTAAAGGATGTGCTTAACCTGCCGTCGAGGAGTCCAGTCTAGAATGTCAAAATAGAACGTAGCGGACTTAAAAGCGGCGTTCTCTGCATCCATCGCCGACCAGTAAAGACGACTGTCTTTCACGATTTTCGGAAACGCCGCGGTAACGGCCTCCTGCGTGTCGCCAATCTGGACTTGCCTCCACCCGGTCGGCACCACGCTGTCGCCGGCGAACACATCCTTCAGTTCCAAGGCGCGTAATTTCACCAGCGTTTCGCTGCGCGCTTTGACCGCGATATCTAGCGAACCTTTCGCATCGCGGACTTGTTGGCGCAACGACTCCAACTGAGCAGTCAGGCCCGCGATACGACTGTTCGACTGCGTAGTCAGCTCGGCAAGGCGGTTATTCAATTGGGCGGTATAAATCGGGATGACGACCGACAGCATTGCCGTGGCGACAGTCGTGGCCGTGCCAATAACCGCGGCGCCGATAACAAACACTGGGTGTCGGACGTAGTCCGCCCACGACGGAACGGCGTGTTTTTCAGTGCCCGCCGGCCGGTAGGCGGCAGTGAGAGACTTCGCTTTCGGAGACCTTCGTCGTCCCACACCCACGTCCTTATGTTGCCTTAGCGTTGCCTTATTCGGCTCAACGAGAACTTCAGGCGTCGCAAGTCGCTGATTTCAATGGTGCCGACACCCGGATTCGAACTGGGGACCTACCGCTTACAAGGCGGTTGCTCTACCAACTGAGCTATGCCGGCGAAGTCGCAGAGTTTATCAGAAGCACCCGGTGGTTCTAGCCGTGATGCCGGGGGTGCGGATGCTGCGGCGGATATCGGTGCCTGCCTCGTCGGGGACGACCACGTCGAGCCACCAGACCGGGGTGGTTTCGGTACGCTCGCTCATGCGCGCCGGGAAGCCGGCGGCGATGACTTCGTCGCGGCGCTTGCGGGCGTTCGCGGGGTCGTGGAACAACCCCAGCGCCACCGAATTCTGCAAGTCGCCCTGCGCGGTCACCACGAAGTAATCCTTGATGCCCTTCGCGTCAAGGCGCCGGGCCTGGGCGAGCGCCTGCTCGCGCGTCGCCAAGGCGGGCAGGAAGACGCGCCAGCCATGCGATTCGCTGGTCTGCTCCTGGCGCTGGCGGCTACGCACGGTGCGAGGCGCGATGGCGGTGCGTGCCGCGCGCAAATCGACCTGGTTGGCGAAGGGGCCTAGCGCGAGGCAACGATAGCTGCGGCGGGCGCTGGTCGGCGCGCTTTCGGCGATGGCGGGAATGCTGTCGCCCGCCCCCGTCTTCGTCGTGGGTTTCGCCGGCGGGGCGGCGGAAGACGTGGTGGTCGCTGCCATGCTGGCTGCCTTGGGCATGGCCGCGACGGACGCTGGCGGGGCCACGGACGCGGAAGCCGTCGGCGATGCGGCACTCCCCGGCGGGGCCGGCAATTCGGCCAGGAGCTTCAGCTTCGGCACGCCGCCATCCGTCGGGTCGACCGTATGCGTCGCCGAATCACCCAGCAGCAGCCACGCGGCCACCGCGATGTTGAGGGCGATCAGCAAGACGAACAGCAAACGCAGCAGCATGGTGGCCTTGGGCTTCCGGTGAGGGCCTGCGCGCGTTCCCCTGTAAGAACCGGCGGCGTCGGGATTCTAGGCGATATTGTCCGCGCGGGCATGCGTCTTCGCCCACACTGCGAGCCCTCGCAGCACCGCGTCCGGCACCAGGACGACCTCGCGTTCCAGCAAGGGCGCCAGGACGTCGGCATCGCCGCCGCCCAGTGTCACGGTCGGCTTCCCTCCAAGCAGCTCCGCCGACCGCTCGACGAAGCGGTCGACGAGCGCGGCGCATGCCTGCCAGCAACCGGAAGCGAGGCCATCGGCGGTGTTGTCGGCTAGATCGCGCACGGCACCGGCATGATCCGGCCGCACCTGGACCGTGGCACCGAGCACCGACTGCTGCATCAACAACGGCCCCGGAGCGATCCATCCACCGAGGTGCCGTCCTTTTCCATCCAGCGCGTCCAGCGTAAGCGCGGTGCCCACGCTGGCAAGCACACAAGGCGCCCGGCCTGCCGCCAGCGCATCGACCATGGCCAGGAAACGATCGACGCCGAGCCGCCGCGGTTCGACGTAGGCATTCGTGACGCCGCAGGCCTCGGCGGGCGTACGCACCCACACGGGTGTGCAACCGAAGGCCTTGTCGGCCGCCACGGCCACCGCTGTCTCGCGTGCGGGATCGACCACGGACGCGCCGACGATGCGCTCGGGCGTCGGCCACGAAGCCCAAAGCGCGGCCAGCTCGTGCGCGATATCGGCATCCCAGCCGAACGCACCGCGATGCGTGAATTCATCGCCGTCGAGCAGGGCGAACTTGAGGCGGGTATTGCCCAGGTCCAGCAAGAGGATCATGCGCCGCTCCGGCGTACCGATACTTCGGCACTGTCCACGGTGACGAGTTCTCCATCGGCGCGGCGCACACGCAGGGCTCCGCGCTCGTCGACACCTTCTCCCACGGCGATGTACTCACCGCGCGGATCGATGATGCGCAGGGATTCGCCGCGCAAGAGGTCATTGGCCGCATATTCGTCGGCGAACGCCGCGAATCCGTGGCGCTCGAACGTGCGCAGGCCCTCGGTGAGTTCCGCCACCAGGGCACTCGCGAAGCGGTTGCGGCTGGGTGGCTCGCCGCCGGTGACCGAGGCGAGGTCGGTGATCGGTTGTCCGGCGCGTTCGTGCAGGTCATCCGGCAAGCGGATGTTGACCCCCACCCCGATCACCGCCGCGCACGGACCGGAGTATTCGCCGGACAGTTCCACCAGGATGCCCGCCAGCTTGGCATTGCCTGCCAGCACGTCGTTGGGCCATTTCAAACCGGGCGTGCGGATGCCGACCTCTCCCATCGCGCGGATCAGCATGACGCCCACGGCGAGCGACAGGCCGGACAGCGATGCGAATCCGCTGTCGAAGCGCTTGAGCACCGAGAGGTACAGGTTCATGCCGGGCGGCGACAACCAGGGGCGTCCACGACGGCCGCGCCCCGCGGACTGGCTCTCCGACATGACGAAGGCCAGGTCGTCCAGCACCGGAATGCGCCGGGCGATTTCGCTGGACGTGGAATCGATCTCCCAGTGCACCTCGAGCATGCCGACCGCTGCCGAGATCGCAGGCGGCAAGTCCGCACGGATGCGCTTGCCATCGAGCAGTTCGGTCGGCCACGGCAGGCGGTAGCCTCCGCCTACCTTGGCTTCCACCGGCACGCCCTTGAGACGCAAGGCCTCGATCTGTTTCCAGACGGCGGCGCGCGTCACCCCGGCCTTCTTGGCCAGGACGGCGCCGGACACGGCATCGCCGCCGGCGAGGGCTTCGAGGAGATCGCGTGCGAGCATGGTTGCCGTCGGGCCGTCAGGCGGCCGCTGTCGAGGGTGGGGAAAGCCGGGACATCGGGCGATTCTAGGGCAGTGGCGCCTTTTTCGCCCGCCCGGCACCGGACACGCCCCCGGCGACCTCCAGCACTGGCACCCTCGTGAATTTTCTGCGAGGATCGGTCGTCCCCCCTTTCGTCCCGAGGGGCCTCAGGGTTTACCGATGAACGCCAGACCGTACATCTTCGGATGTCTGTGCCTCGTCGGTGCCGCCGGCACCGCCGCCGCTTCCGACATCGACCCGTCCAACGGTCTGCTCTCCATGGGCAGCACGTCGTCGTCGTTCGAAGGCAGTTCGCGCTCGCCGCAAGGCGGCGGACGCGACGGCGGCGGTAACGATATCGGTTCATCGCGCCCCGTGAACGCGCCTCACCGCAACACCAGCCCCACACCGATGCCTCCTCCGGTCGACACGGGCGACGGCGTGCACGACGATGGACTGCCCATGCGTTCGTCCTCACCGAGCTGGCAGTCGCTGCTCCCCGGGTCGATGTTCTGATCCGTTCCGGTCGATCACCTTGGGCTTCTTCCAGTCGCTGATCGCGCGTTTTCGCGCGCCCGTTCCACCGATCGACGATGCGGCCTGGCGGCAGGCTGTCGAGCGCGTCCCGCTCGCGAAGGCGCTCGATGCCCCGCGCGCGCACTATCTGCGCCAGTTGGCGGCGATCTTCCTGCACGACAAGCGTTTCCATGCGATGAGCGATGCGCCGCTGGACGATTTCTGGCGTCTGGCGATCGCCGTGCAGGCCAGCCTGCCCGCGCTTCCACACGGCCCGAAGGCCTTCAAGGGCTGGACCAACGTGCTGATCTATCCGGGGGAGTTCAACGTCAGGCGCAGCCACCGGGACGCCCCGACGGGCGTGGTGACGGACAGCGACGACACCTTGATCGGCGAAGCGTGGGAGCGGGGGCCGATGATCCTGTCGCTCGCCGACGTGGCACTCGACCTGGAAGCGCCGTGGGACGGATTCAACGTGGTGATCCACGAGATGGCGCATAAGCTCGACATGCTCTCGGGCCCGGCGAACGGCGTGCCGCCGCTACCCTCGTCGATGAACCGGCGACAGTGGATCGACACGATGCAACGCGGCTACGACCGCCTGTCGAAAGCGCTGGAACAAGGCAAGCGGACAGCGATCGATCCGTACGCCGCCGAGGCGCCCGAGGAATATTTCGCCGTGACCAGCGAACTGCATTTCTCGCAACCCACCCTGCTCCGCGAAGCCGAACCCGACGTCGCGCGTCTGCTCGACGCCTTCTACGGCCCCGCCCCCACCACCTGACCGGCACACCGCTCCCCCATCAAGGCGGCGGAAGCTTCACACTAAACCGAGCCCCACCCAGCTCCTCCGAGCGATCCACATGCAGTTCGCCCTGATAGGCCTTCACGATGTCCTGCACGATGGACAGGCCGATGCCGTGCCCCTGCACCCGTTCATCACCGCGCACGCCCCGCTGGAGGATCTTCTCGATCTTCTCGTCCGGAATACCGGGACCGTCATCCTCGACGACCAGTTCGAGGCCACTGCGACCACGCACCTTGCCGACGGATCGCGCCGTGAGCAGCACGCGATGCGATGCCCACTTGAACGCGTTCTCGACCAGGTTACCCATGAGTTCGAGCAAGTCGCCCTGTTCACCGGGAAAGCTCACGCCTTCTTCCAACTCGAACTCGCAAAGCACGTTCTTCGCCGCATAGACCTTTTCGAGGCTCTGCACGAGATCTTCGGCATGCCCGGCGATCGGCTCCACCGAGGCGATGGTGCGCCGGCCCGACGTGGCCGCGCGCGAAAGCTGGTACGCCACGATCTCATCCATCTTGCGTACCTGGTCGAGGATGTCGCCGCGCAGGGTGTCGGCGTCACCCCCGCTCTCCAGCTGCGAGCGCACCACCGCCAACGGGGTTTTCAAGCTATGCGCGAGATCCGCAAGAGTGTCGCGGTAACGCGAGCGTTGTTCGCGCTCGCTGTCGATGAACGCGTTGAGGCGCCGGGTAAGCACCGTCAATTCCACTGGATACGGTCCATCGAGGTGATCCCGCGTACCGCGTTCGATGTGGGCGAGATCGCTGGATACGCGGCGCAAGGGCAACAGGCTCCAGCGCAACAGGAAGAGCTGCAGCAGCATGAGCATCATGCCCAGCATCGCCAGCCACAGGAACTGCGTGCGCCGGTACGTCGCCACCTGGCGCTCGAACTGGTCTTCCGTCTGCGCCACCGCGAAGGTCAGCGGCACGCTGCGCTTGTCCGTACTGTCCAGCGAGACACCGTAGCTGAAGACATAGAGCTTGCCGCTTCGCGTTTCCACCGGTTCGAAGGCGGTCTCGCCGGGCGACAGCATGCGCACGAAGTCGAAATCGCGTCCCAGCGCGGACGACGACTCCCAACGGAACCCATCGTTGCCGACGATGATCGCGTAAAGCCCCGAGCCGGGCCGGGAGAAGTCCGGATTGGGCTGGCTGTCGGGGGTGGTGACCTTGCCGGCCCGGGTGATATCCGTGCCGGTGATGTACGCGATGGCGTAGTTGTGCAGCCGGTCGTGCATGGCCGACAACTCGGAGGCGTAGTTGGCCTTGTTCTGGGCAAGTCCGGTCAGGCCGAGAAACGCGGCCAGCGCGAAGCCGGTCGCCA